>ENA-OSET01001482-OSET01001482.1-sediment-metagenome-genome-assembly--contig:-NODE-1482-length-24302-cov-3.241197_pt1 | contig 24302 bp, 20 predicted proteins | sample MGYA00237882_ERZ534229 | MGnify/ENA primary metagenome ERZ534229 (study PRJEB26408, sample SAMN06266212) | sediment metagenome | isolation source: Hudson Canyon methane seep mesocosm | place... | reverse complement strand
GCAGAAGATTTTGGACATCGCTGTCATAAGGTTTCAAGATTTTCAGATGTTGCTGCGGTGTTTGATTCCATTCACTATATAAAGAAGAATCTAAAAAAATGGATGAAACCAGAATCAAGACAGGCAACGCCACCCTTTAATTTATTTGGAGCTAAAGCTTATATCCAATACCAACCTGTTGGGGTTGTAGGCATTATAAGCCCATGGAACTACCCCTTCAATCTTACCTATGGCCCTTTAGCAATCATTCTTGCAGCAGGCAATAGAGCTATGATTAAACCCTCCGAGTTTACTCCTAGATCATCAGCTCTTATGAAAACAATGATTACAAAATATTTTGATACTGATGAGGTCGCTGTTTTTCCTGGGAGTGCTGATATTGGCCAAGAGTTTTCCACACTGCCTTTTGATCATCTTTTATTTACGGGCTCAACAGCAGTAGCAAAGAAAGTGATGGCAGCAGCAGCTCATAATTTAGTGCCTGTGACCTTAGAACTGGGTGGTAAGTCTCCTGTTATTGTTAGTGACTCAGCAGATTTAACAGTGGTTGCTGATCGATTATGGTATGGCAAATTAATGAATGCTGGCCAAACCTGTATAGCTCCTGATTATCTTTTTATTGAGGAAAAATCTTTAGAGGATTGGATTCAAATTTCAAAGACCTCAATTGCATCTATGTACCCATCAGTTTTTAGTAATAATGATTATACTTCTATCGTGAATGAGGGTCATTTCAATCGATTAAACAGATACCTTGATGACGCTAAAGACAAAGGCGCAAGAGTCATTGAATTTAATCCTTCAAATGAAAATACAACCGAACGTGTACACCATAAAATGTTGCCATCAATTATATTGGGGGCAACCGATGAGATGTTGGTCATGCAAGAAGAGATATTTGGACCAATACTACCCATTAAAACTTATAAACATTTGGATGAAGCCATAGATTATATTAATAATCATGATCGACCACTTGGTTTGTACTATTTTGGGAAGAATAAAGCGGAGGAAAATCATGTGCTCAATAACACCGTTTCTGGTGGGGTTGCTGTTAATGATGTGGTTTTTCAGTTTGTGCAGGAGGATCTTCCTTTCGGGGGTATTGGTCCTAGTGGTATGGGTCGATATCATGGGATTGAAGGTTTTAAGACTTTTTCTAATCCAAGGGGTGTCTATAAGCAAACCCCACTGGAAGTGGCATTAAAGATTGTTAGACCACCTTACGGTAAATTATTTGATCAAGTACTCTCAACTCGCATTAAAAAATAAATGACCAAAGAAAAGGACAGGCTCTTGCAAGCCAAGTTGCATGATTTAGGGTTCGATGTGATTGAGAAGCATATTTTTCTCTGTGCAGACCAAACCGAAGCCAACTGTGCACCCAGAAAAAAAACAATTCTTTCATGGGAATTTCTTAAACAACGACTCAATGAACTTAATTTAGATGGAAGAGGAGGGGTTTATCGATCCAAAGTCAATTGCCTTCGTGTCTGCTCTCAAGGTCCGATAGCTGTTGTTTATCCAGATGGGGTTTGGTATAAAAAATGTACACCAGAAGTTTTAGAAAAAATAATTCAAGAACACATCATTGGTGGCAATGTTGTTAATGAGTTTGTTATTTCAAAGCAGAATTAAGAGTCTCTAGAAAATAGGTTTCATTAGCCCTTTGAATTAAATAGGCGTGAATGTCTTCAGCATCCTGCTCGCTTAATCGTTGTGCAAAACCAACCATACCTTTTTCTGTGTAAAGCCCGCCAAGGGTAATTTCCATAAATTTCTCATGCGTCTCTTCGGTCATATATCTCAGATCTGCAATAACTCCTCCTCCCATCGCACCTGCTCCATGACACATATGGCATTCCCAATGAAAAAGGTCTTCACCTCTGGCAATACTGGCTTGATCTTCTATTGGCGGAGGCGGTTTGGGCATATTAATGTTAGTGGGTCTTTCAGGCAATTGAATGTCTCCATCCAATGAAAATGTTACGATCCGAGCATTGATAGGTCCACCTGAATATTTTGGTGGTAAACCCGCTTGGATTGCAAAGACTCCTCCATAGCCTGCAACCACAGTGACGTATTGTTTGCCATTGATATTGTAGGTGATTGGCGCAGCAACAATTCCAGTTTGTAAATCTTTGCTCCATTTTCTCTCTCCTGTCTTAGCGTCATAAGCAACCAGTTCACCATCAGATGTTCCTTGAAATACAAGATTTCCTGAGGTCGATAAAATTCCCCCATTCCAAGGCAGGGTTAAGTATTGTTTCCATACTTCTTTTTGTGCCACAGGGTCCCACGCGCTTAAACGACCTCTCACACTTCTTACAAGTAATGACAATTGAAGTAGATTCTTTGGTGGAGCTATAGCCGTCATGTCAACTCCGAGGTTCCAACCGGTCTCATCGTATTTATAATTGTCATCTTTTAAAAATGGCATATAAAGCTCTTGAGCTGGAATATAAACTAAACCTGTCTCTGGACTATAAGACATGGGCATCCAGTTATGACCTCCTAATGCCCCTGGAAACACAAGTTTAAAGCTTGTCTCATAATCACCCAGATCAGTTTTTAATGGTCTACCTGTTTTTGAGTCAACACCACTGGCCCACGTCACTTTCACATAATTTTCTGCAGATAAAAACTCACCATTGGTTCTATCAATAACATAAAAGAACCCATTTTTTGGTGCTTGCATCAATACTTTTCTAGTTTCTCCATCAATAGTAATGTCAGCGAGAATGATATGTTGTGTCGCTGTGTAGTCCCAGTTATCACCTGGTGTGGTCTGGTAGTGCCAAACGTATTCTCCGGAGTCAGGTTTTAAAGCAACAATGGAGGATACAAATAAATTATCTCCGCCTTCTGGACTTCTAATTTTATAGTTCCATGGGGATCCATTTCCTGTGCCTATGTAGAGTAGATCAAGCTCTGGATCATAAGCCATAGAATCCCAAACTGTGCCACCCCCGCCAAATTTCCACCACTCGGACCCCTTCCAAGTTTCTGCAGCCATTCTCATGGCATCATTTTCAAAACCGTCTTCTGGGTTTCCGGGAACGGTATAAAATCTCCAAATCATTTCACCGCTATTAACATCGTAGGCACTAACATAACCTCGAACACCAAACTCTGCTCCGCCATTACCTATAATTACTTTACCTTTAATGACTCTAGGTGCTCCTGTAATACTATAGGCTTCAAAGCTATCAACCGTCATGGTCTTCCACACAACGCTGCCATCTTTAGCATCAAGAGCAATTAATCTTCCATCAAGGGTTCCAACAAACACTTTCCCTTGCCAGGCCGCTACACCTCGATTGACGGCATCACAGCATAAGTAATAAGCTTTTTCTCTGGGGACCTGGGGATCAAATTTCCATAATAACTCTCCTGTTACTGCGTTGTTGGCATAAACAACACTCCAAGCACCAGTGGTAAACATGATTCCATCAATGATTAAAGGCGTGGCTTCGTGTCCACGACTGCTGTCTAAATCATAAAACCATTCAATATTAAGATTTTTTATGTTGTCTGAGTTAATTTGATTAAGTGAACTGTATCGTTGTTCACTATAAGTTCTGCCGTGTGTTAACCATTCATTGCTATTCTTATTTGCTTCAATAATCCGATCAGTACTGACGTCAAACTCTAATGCTAGAGTTTGACTGATCAAGAAAAAACTTGAACATGCAATAAGGTTTTTTAGAAGAACACTCACAAATATATTCTATAACATTGTGTAAAGACAATTCGATTAAGTATTTATTTTTTTCTCAGTTTGACTTTTAAGGTGTTTTATATTCATCTATGTATTCAAAACTAAATAAAACGTGAGGGGATAGAGATAATGAGGAAACCAATACGACATTTTTGTTACTCGATTTGTTTGCTTAATCTGTTGTTCATCTCAATGAATTTGCAGGCTATTAGCGAATCTGAAATGCTCAACCAAGCCTATCAATCGACTTATAGTCCAGACCCTAGTCCTAAAACAATAATAAAAAATGGGACAGTGCTGACCGGCACTGGGTTACTTATTGAGAAGGCATCTGTACTCATTGAGAATAATAAAATTATAGCTGTGGGTGTGGGCATAGACGACGATGAGGCTCAAGTGATTGATGCTGAGGGTAAATGGGTTACTCCTGGTATTATTGATATTCATTCTCATATGGGTGTTTACCCGGCTCCAGGTCTTCGTTCTCTTTCGGATGGGAATGAAGCGACTAGCCCCGTTACACCTCATGTATGGGCTGAGCATTCTGTATGGACGCATGACCCTCAATACACCCTAGCTCTTAAGGGCGGTATAACTACATTCCATGTTCTCCCAGGTTCTGCAAATTTAATTGGCGGAAGAGGGGTGACACTAAAAAATATCCGAAGCGTTACTGTACAAGGTATGAAGTTTCCGGGTGCTCCTTACACCTTAAAAATGGCTTGCGGTGAAAATCCAAAAAGAGTGTATGGGAACCGAGATTCTGAACCCTCAACAAAAATGGGTAATGTGGCAGGTTATAGAAAAGCCTGGATAGAAGCTGAATCCTATCTGAATCGATTAGAAGAATACGAGTCTAAGTCAGAAGAAGCAAAAGAATTAGGCTATGCACCGTCTAGAGATCTTGAGCTAGAGACACTAGTTGGTGTACTTAAAGGTGAAATCCTTATTCAGAATCATTGTTACAGGGGCGAAGAGATGGCAATAATGTTAGATATTGCTAAAGAGTTTGATTATAAAGTTACCACATTTCATCATGCTATTGAGGCTTATAAAGTTGCCGATTTGCTTGCAGAGCAAGGAGTTTGTGCTGCGATGTGGGCTGATTGGTGGGGATTTAAGCATGAAGCCTTTGACATGGTTTGGGAAAATGTGGCCATGGTCGATCAAGCCTTAAGTGGAAAAGGGTGTGCAATTGTGCATTCGGATTCTGCAGTAGGCACTCAGCATCTGAACCAAGAGGCTGCAAAAGCACTTTCAGCGGGTAATCGTTCAGGGTTAGATATCAATAAGGCTAGAGCCATACAATGGATTACTTTGAATCCTGCAAAAGCGTTAGGCATTGCTGATCAAGTGGGTAGTCTTGAGGCTGGTAAAATGGGAGATGTGGTCATTTGGAGTGGTGATCCTTTTAGTATCTATTCTAAAGCTGAAAAAGTGTTTATTGATGGCCACTTAAAATACGACAATAGCTCAATTGATGCTTTTACAAGAACTGATTTTGATTTAGGAATTATAATTCCTGAAGGAGATCGACTATGAAATATTTTAACTCTATCTTCATCATTACTTGTTTATTTTTTATTTCTGCAGAAGCCGAAAATAATTCTAGAATCTTGATACAAAATGCCACTGTAATTACCGCCACAGATCAAGGCACTTTGCTAGAGACTGATGTTTTAATTGATCAAGGCATAATAACTAAAGTTGGCCAAAATATTGAGACCACTAATGCTTTTATTATCGATGCAAGCAACAAAATTATAACCCCAGGTCTAATTGCACCTCACTCAACTTTAGGTCTTATAGAATTAGACTCAGAATCAGCAACAAGAGATGATTCAACAGATCATTATTCAGCTGGATTTAGTATTGTTGACGCCTTTAATCCGTCATCTGTTTTAATTCCTTATAATCGCTCTGGCGGTATTACTTCTGCCATTGTAGCGCCTTCCTCTGGTGCTGGAATTTATTCAGGAATGGCATCTGTTTTTAAGACCGATGGATTATTAAAGATAGAACCAGTTGCTAAAGATGTAGCCATGATTATGGAGTTTGGTGGCAGCAAAGATTCTAGAGCAGCCGATATGCTGATGCTTAAAGATTCTTTTGATTTAGCACGACGTTTTACTACATCAAAATCTTCAATTTTAAGAGGAGGGTATTTTGATTTCGGTGATTATACCGTCAGGGATTTAGTGGCGATTCAAAGATTACTAAAAGGTGAGATTCCACTCATTATTAGAGCAAATCGGGCATCCGACTTATTAAAAATGATTGATTTTTCTAAAGAGCATCGAATCAATATTATTTTTCTTGGAGCTAAAGAAGCTTGGCGAATAGCAGGCACACTGGCTACAGAATCGATACCAGTGATTATAGATCCAATGGATAATATACCAAGTTCTTTTGATTCCATTGGTGCTAGATTAGATAATGCAGCCATACTCGATAGAGCAGGGGTAAAGATTTTAATTACCTCTCAAAACACTCATAACTCTTATCTAAGTCGTCAAGGTGCTGGCAATGCTGTTGCCAATGGTTTATCAAAAGATGAAGCCATAAAAGCTTTAACAATAAATATTGCTGAGACTTTTGGATTACAAGATGAGATTGGCTCGATAGAGGTTGGCAAACACGCTGATATAGTCTTATGGGACAACGACCCATTAGAAGTATCCAGCTTTGCCGATGAAGTGCTTATTGATGGTAATAGCATTAGTCTCATGACACGGTCAAAGCGACTCAGAGATCGATACTTGAATAAACTGGGATTGAATTAATCTAATTTCGTTGCGAAATAGTTGAATCCATGAGTCCGAGGTAATCGGATAACGTTTTGCCGTCATCGGATAATGAATTAAGTTCACTTAAGATATTTTCAACTGATTGGATGTTGGTTGAGGCTTTAGCCATAATACTTGTGTCACCTCTTTGGGTGGTGACTTCATCAAATATCTCAATGATGTCAAAAAGTTCAAAGTTACCTAGATCTCTATAAGGAGTTGAATCATTATCAACAAGTTCCTCAGTGATTAATCTATCTTCATCACTGACTTCAATTAATTCAATATATTCTGAGAAATCCATAGTTTTCTCTTGTGTAAAGTCCATGTCATTATTCCAGGCAACGTATATTCTTGGTTCATTTTCAGAAGTGCTATCGACTTTGTCCTTATATATATCGTATCCCACCCCAACATCAAAACTTCCCAGTGGAATGTCAAACCAATAGAGATCAAATTCATAACCTAAATCAGCATTAAAAAAATTAGTTCGATGTTCTGTCAGTTGATAGGAGTTTATTGATCCTCTATTTAATTGACCAAGAGAAAGTCTTGATTTTAGTAATTGTGAATTTTCACCAACCAATATCCCGCCTAAACTTAGAACAATTGAGTCCCCATCGCTGGTGTGACCAATATTTAAGCCGTCATAACGATAACCATCTGTGTATAACTCATTGCGATAAGCACAGCCGTATTTTGCACTGTCATGTTTATAGAACTGACAAGATGTTGAAGAAGCTTCGACAAAAAATCTATAACTCTCTAATTGTTGACTTGAATCAACTAACCCCCATGTTTCCATGCCAAACAAGCTCATTGCATTATCTTGAAAGGGCTCTCCCATTAACTGGCCATAGACAGCGAAGGGAATGTCATTAATTTTATACGAGGATCTGAAATCAAAACCAAAAGCATTGTATCCTCCATCATTTTTATCAATGAGCATATCGGTGAAGGTCGAAAATCCACAAGATTTATTTTCACCGCAGAATAGAGATGTTCTGGAAAAACCTAATTCTAGAGATGCTGTAGGTCTAAAACCAAAACGCAAACCAAAAAACTTTGGATCAGGGATTGATCTATCATTATCTAGTTCCCCAATCATCACTGAGAGATCCCATGGTCCAATCCATTTTAGCAAAGCTGATTCAAATGGATCCGAGAAATTCCTCTCAATTGATAGACCTCTTATTGGTCTCGCATTTGTAGATAGAACTAAGCTACTGTCCCAACCTGGTCCCCACCAATTTTTCTTAGAGCCAAGTGTTAGCGAGTAATTTCCTCTAGCGATTGCCAGATAGGATTCATCCATTAGGGTGTCGCCAGGAACCTTGTTTACCTTAATGTTAAGGGCTAAATTCTTTGATAAATAGGATGATGTGGCACCAACCAATTTAGTATTTGTAACACTGTCGTTAAACCAAGTCATTTGATTTGGATGCTTAGCAACCTTAATTTCTGTATCGCCTGATAAACCACCCATCTCAGCTTCAATTAAAGCCTCTTTAATACGCTGAAATGAAGTAATCTCAATCAGACTCATTTCACTTTCATTTTTTGTGAGGTTATAGGCAATATCTCCCCAGGCCAAAGGCCATGTGGAGATTGGTATATTTAGGGCCCCAGCATCAACAAGAATCTGTATATCGTGTCTGAATAATAGGTCATCAGGAGATGCCCATGGGCTCGCATCAACCACCTTTGAGTTGATAAGTATTATTAAACAAGCACTAAGGCCAAGTATTAATTGTCTGAAGAATCTGTTTTTCATATAAGATCGTATATTACACTCGTATTATAAATTTACTAAAGAATTACTGATTTTGAATAAAATCAAATATAGAATACTCTTCAGAAAAAGATTAAACGATGAATTTAAAACTAATAACCTCTGTTTTTTTAGCTCTATGGCTGTTGTCATGCAGTGTGCCAAAAAGTGATTTAGAACCTGATGACAGTTCTGTTAGGAACACACAAAACGGTAAAGTTATCGGTGGGTTTAATGATAAAACTCATCAATGGCTGGGAATACAATACGGATCTATTCCTAACAGTGAATTCCGATGGAAAAAAGCAAAAGTTCCTGATAATTGGGAAGGCATTAAAGAGTCACTTAATTTTGGAGCTAATTGTACTCAAAGAGGCTCATTAATTAATACAACAAAACGCAGAGACTGGGGTGATATGGTTGGTTCAGAGGATTGTCTTTATTTAAATATATGGGCACCCCAAATGAATCCAGAAGAGCTTAGCGATTCATCCCCACTTCCAGTGATGGTTTGGATTCATGGAGGCAGTAATGTTTCAGGAAATGCAGATCTTTATGACCCTTCTGAATTAGCTTATCAACATAATTTGATCGTGGTGACTATAAACTATCGTCTCGGTCCTTTTGGCTGGTTTAGCCATCCTAGCATTAAAGAATTGTCAGTTGATGCAATGAATGCTTCTGGTAATTACGGAAATATTGACACTATTCAATCCCTAGAATGGGTTCAGTCTAATATTGTAAATTTTGGTGGTGACCCTAGTAATATCACTATTTTTGGTGAATCAGCAGGAGGTTATAATGTCGCAGCATTATTGTCTTCACCCATAGCAGAGGGTTTATTTCATAAAGCAATTATTCAAAGTGGGGGTGTAAAACCAGGTGATATCACTCATTCAGAATCTTATCTAAAAGACAATCTTCCATGGAAAAACTACACCTCAAGAGAATTGGTTAATCAGCTATTAATTGAAAGAGATTATGCACAAACAAGAGAGGAAGCATTGAGTCTTCAGAGTGATATGAATGATGAGACTATTAATGATCTCCTAAGATCATCATCAACAAAGGAGATCTATAAATCTTTTCAAGAGGCCAAAATCAATACCAATGAAATGTTGAGACCTTTTCCTGATGGAACTGTACTTGATCAAAATGGGATTCTAAGCTCTCTTAAAAATGGGTTATCTTCAAATATCCCTATTATTTTTGGGACAAATCGAGATGAAAACAAGTTGTTCCTTATTGATAATCCTAGATTAGTGCGTTCGTTTTTAGGATTACCTAGGATTAGAAACCTTGAGAGATGGAATTCTATAGTTAGCCATCGTTCAAATACATGGAAATTTCTTGCTGTTGATCAGCCCGCTAGGGAACTGAGTCTAATGGGGAGAAATAATGTGTATGCGTATCGCTTTGACTGGGATGATGAACCTAGGAAATTTGGGGTTAATCTTTCTGATCTTTTAGGCGCGGCTCATGCTTTTGAAATTCCCTTTGTTATGGGTAACTTTAAAGAGGACACCATAACCAAATACATACTTAGTCGAAAAAACATGGAAGAAGTAAAAGAATTATCAAATGCCATGATGAGTTATTGGGCTGAGTTTGCTTACACAGGGGCTCCTGGAAAAGGACGGAAAGGAAATCAAATAGAGTGGAGATCTTGGGATGAAATATCTCCTGAGAACCCTAAATATATTATATTTGATAGCGCAACAGATCGTGGTATTCGTATGACATCAAATGCTATTACTCAGGAATCACTTTTTGCAAGCATTGAAAAGGATGACAATATTGATTTTAAGATGAAATGTGAAATGGTTGATACGGCAATAAAATTTGATGATGTTAAAAATGAAAGTTGGCTTTATCAATTTGCAAACGGTCTTTGTTCAGATTTGGATCCTGATTCAGAATGGCGACATTTTTGGTATGATGAATTAGATAAACCCTATTAAGGAATATTATATAAATGCAGTATTGGTTAATGAAATCAGAACCAGATACCTACAGTATTGATGATCTGGAAGATTTTGCTACTGATCACTGGGATGGAATACGTAATTATCAGGTGAGAAATTTTTTTAGGGATCAAATGCAAATAGGTGATCAGGCCTTTTTTTATCATTCAAATTGTAAAGAACCCGGCATTGTTGGTTTAATGGAAATAGCCAGTAAAGCTTATCCTGACCACACCGCATTTGATAAGAAAGAGAAGTACTTTGATCCTAAAAGCAATCCTGATGATCCCAGATGGCTAATGATCGATGTTAAATACAATAGACATTTGAAAAGGAAAGTTACACTAACAGAACTCCGTCAAGTGGAATCATTACAAACGATGAAGTTATTGCAACGAGGTAATAGGTTGTCTGTTATCCCTTTGAGCAAAGAAGAATGGGATCATATATTGGAGATGGAATAGATGAGTTTAATTATGACTAAAAAGAATACTAAAGTTGTCAGTCTTATTGCTGTATTTATCTTTTCGATAAATCTTTTCGCTGATGAGGAGTCTTCTAAACGAGTTATTATTTTGCAACCGGGGAATGGGGAAGAGGTTAATCAAACTTTTGAAGTTTACTTTGGAATTGAAGGAATGACTTTGGCCCCAGCTGGCACCTATACGCCTGCAACAGGACATCATCATTTAATTATTGACGCTGATTTACCTAATCTTTCCTTACCCATACCCAGTAGTTCAAATTATCTGCATTTTGGTAAAGGTCAAGATCGGACCCAATTAACTCTGAGCCCTGGTAAACACACGCTTCAACTGATTCTAGGTGATGGAAATCATATTCCTCATAAGCAACCATTGATATCTAAAACAATAGAAATTATTGTTAGACCCTAATTATTTTCTTCAACTTCTTTAATAAAATCCCTAATAAAACAGGCTGTTGCTTCGGTTTGAAGTTCAGGTGAGGCAATTCTAGATTCTTTTAAAATGGCTGTTCTAATTAATGGAAAGTCTTTTTTAATGAGTTCTAATTGATCAATAAAAAAATCATCAATTGCTGACATCACGAGAATGGGGCACTTAATCTTAGATAAGACTTTCATGAAATCTTGTTTCCAAATTGCAGTAAAAGCTTGATTTCTTCCCACTTTAGACCTCAATGCCCCTCTTAATTCTAAATCAACAAGATCAGGGTCAAATGTTGGAAATAAAGTTTTAATTAGATTAAATGTCTCAATAAGATATTTTCCTTCTTCATCAGCTTCTACTGCTGATGTAAAATTATTTTGAAAAATCTCTCTTTCCTCAAACGTCAAATAGGCTGCACCATTAAGGCAAAGTGAAAGAACTTGTTGTTCCAATTTCAGAGCAATTTCAGAGGCAATATGAGTGCCTGTATGATGTGCATAAATATGAAAATGATCTAAGCCGGTCTTTTCAATTGCTGCAATGAACCAATCTCGATAGTCTTCCAGGCTTGGCATACCAACAGGGTTGAATGATTCACCAAACCCAGGTGTATCAAAAGCAAAGAGAGGTCTATCATTTTTCATTTTGAGCATCAAACGTTCAAACATTATTGAACTCGACGGGGTCCTGTGAAAAAACAATAACGGCAGCCCATCTCCTTCTATGTATCTATAATGAATTTGGCCTGAGTTTATGTTTATATAGGACTTTTTAATTTTAGACATTTTCTCAACCTAGAATGCTACATATATAAATAATTCCTCTTAGATTAATTCAAAGCTTATTAAATTGATATAATGCAAACCTATGAATAGGCTAATTATAGGAATTTCTGGTGCCAGTGGGATCATTTATGGTGTCCGTCTTTTGCAAATGCTAAAAGGGATTAATGAAATTGAAACCCATTTAGTTGTAACAAAAGGAGGTAAGTTAAATATCTCTCTGGAGAGTGAACTTGATCTTAAGGAGATCAAGTCTATGGCTGATGTTGTGCATAACGATCGTAATTTAGGCGCGAGTATTGCTAGTGGTTCATTTGAGACCAGCGGAATGATTATAGTCCCTTGTTCAATGAAGACTCTTTCAGGAATTGTAAATTCATACGCAACCAATCTAATAGTCAGAGCTGCTGATGTGACCCTTAAGGAGAAAAGACAGTTAATCATAGTGCCTAGGGAAACCCCACTTCATCTTGGCCACACAGAGTTATTATATAGAGCCTCATTGATGGGAGCTCACATTGTTCCTCCTAATCCGGCATTTTATAATCACCCAAAAACTATTGATGATATTGTTGATCATACTGTTGGGCGTATCCTGGACCTAGTTGGTGTTCATAATGATGTGGTTAAACGGTGGCAAGGTGTATAAACGCCAATGGTTAATGAGTCTATTGCAGAGCTAACAGAGCGTTTAAAATTGTTCTTAAATGAACACAATACTCTTACGATTGCCACCAGAAATGCTCAATCAATTTGGGCGGCTACTGTGTTTTATATAGCTGATGCTGAGATGAATCTTTATTTCTTATCGTCAGAGAGAACAAGGCATATTCAAGATATTAAAAGTCATAATGAAGTTGCAGTCACCATTTATCAAGACGTGAGCGATTGGCAATCAATCCAAGGAGTTCAAGCTAAAGGCCATGTAAGTCATGTAGAAGAAGATGATAAATCCAATATCTTGAATCAGTACACCTCTAAATATATTTTTCTAAAGGAGTTATTGAAAAACCCAAAAAATGAACAAGAAGAAAGGATTGCACAACAATTCAAAACCATCAGTCTTTTTAAATTGAACCCCTTTTACTATCGAATAATTGATAACTCAATTGAATTTGGTTATAAACAAGAAATCACTCTGGCAGAAGGTTCTTGGACTAAAAAAAGTTAGTCTTCTGAGCTCGAGTATTTGGGTAGAGACCCTAAATGAGCTCCACTGTCCACTATTAGAACTTCACCTGTTATGAGTTTAGCACCCTCAAGAAACCAAACTAAGGTTTCAGCAACATCTTCTGGAGTAGCAACTTGTCTTAAGGGTAATTCTTTTTCAGCTTGTTCAATTAGTGCAGAATAGGCCTCATCACTCATACCTTCTTTAAGCCATCTTGTTTTAATAGGGCCTGGGGCTACAGTGTTAATTCTAATTTCAGGGCCCAAGACATGAGCTAACGATTTGGTCATCACATTTAATGCAGCTTTAGAAGTGACATAGGCGATTGATGAACCAACACCGTTAATACCAGCTAACGAGGAATCATTCACAATGGCACCCCCACCTTGTTTTTTCATATATGGGACAACAGCTTTGATCATCTGATAGGGCCCAACAACATTAACTGAATAAATGTCTAAGAAATCTTTACTAGATAAACCTTCAAGATTCTCAAACGGGTTAAACTTTGTTTTACCTGCATTATTGACAAGGTAATCAATTTTTCCCCATTTGTTAATTGCTGCTTCAACCATCGACTGACAATCATCATCATTGGAAACATCAGCTTGGAAAACTAAGGATTCAACATTGTGTTGTTCAACTAATTGAGCCGTCGCCATAGCCTCTTCTTTTGATCTAGTGTAATTAATGACAACATTGCAACCTTTCTGTGCCAACATCACTGCTGTAGCTGCTCCTACACCTGTGGCAGAGCCTGTAACTATTGCAACTTTTCCCTTCATATAATCTCTAGGTATTGGTTGGATGTTATTGTATCGGTTAAACTATATTAAATCTTTGATTTAATTTGAATCAGCTTAAATGCACAATGTTCAAAATGTTAAATCTAGAATATAATTTTTAAAGATATTTACAGGAGATAAAGAAGTGGACTTTAATGACATGAGAGGGTATTTGAAATTACTCAAAGATAAGGGCCTATTATTTGATTTAGATATTGAGCTTAATGTAGCAAGAGAGACCACTGAGCTTCAGGCTTTAATGCGGCATCTGCATAATGATGATGGACCGGCTTTAATGTTAAATAATCTTGAAGGTTATAACACCAAAGATATTCCAGTATTATTTAATCCCTATGGCACTAGGCAGAGAACTGCAATGATCTTGGGTAAAGAAGATCCACTAGAAGCCAAGTTAAAGCATGCAGAAGTCTTAACTGATCAATCAAGCTGGATAAAACCTAAAGCTATTGATCCTGCAAAAGCTCCTTGCAAAGAGAACAAGATAGAAAAAAAGGATATCAATATAGCGAAACAACTTCCTCATGTTTGGTTTGGTAAAGAAGGTCCATCCTATATCACTAATGCTGTTGTGATTACAAAAGATCCTGAAACAGGCATCCCAAATACAGGCTGCTATCGTTTGACCCAACTTTGGAACGCAACACACCCAAATGGTGAGGTGTATTCAGATGAAGAACAGAGGAAATGCCTATCTGTTTTTGCTTTCTGGAATCCTCCTGGAAATCATATTGGTCTGCATTGGGCTAAAGCACAGGAAATGAAAAAACCATTGGAGATAGCTATTGCCTGTGTGGTTGATCCTGTCATACAAATTGCTGGAGCCACCAGCATACCCTTTGGTTTAGATGAAATGGATTTTGCAGGTGGCTTAAGAGGTGAAGCTGTAGAGGTTGTTAATTGCGAAACATTAGATCTGCAAGTTCCTGCAAGTTCTGAGTTAGTTATAGAGGGAAGATTCTTGCCCAACAGGGACGTGACTATTGGGCCACACTCTAATCCAATCGGCTACTATGATGATACCCAAGTGTTTCCACTAATTGAGGTTGATTGTATAACACATCGAAGTGAACCCATTTGGTATGCAACCATGGAGATGATGCCACCTTTTGACCATAACTACATGGCTTGTTTACCGATTGAAGGTGAATTACTTAGTGATTTGCAATCAAAAATACCAGAAGTCAAAGATGTAGTGGTCACACCTAATTTGAGTTATTTTGTGCAACTTTCAGTTGATGGTGCTCAAAAACCACATCCTGAATTTGGCAAATATGTCTTGAATGCAGTTTGGGGAGCCAGTGGGAGATGGGGTCGAACTGCTAAAGTCGTGGTAGTTGTTGGACCAGACGTGAATCCATATGATTTAAGCGAGGTTGAATGGGCTATTCTTACTCGTGTTCAACCAAAATCAGACACGATAATTAATCAGTCTGGACAAGCGTTTTTAATGGATCCATCAGCAAATAAAGATTCTAGCCATGGCATCGCACTTCAATCTGAACAAATTGGAATCGATGCAACGATTAAGGTTTTTGAAAGATTTGATTCCTACCCTGAGTATAGTAATTCAGACCCTGAAGATGTTGCTGCAATTGCAAAAAAATTGAAGGGATTATTTTAATCCAGTCAAGAACATATAATGGAGTAAAAAAAATTCCAAAGAAAATATGCTTCTAGATATGGTAATAAATAAAAAAAAGGCCCACATAAACATGTGGGCCTTATTAATTAATTGAAAGTTTTTTTACATAAAGAAACCCATGTGTCCAGCTCCTACCATACACATAAGCATAGGGATAGAGAGCATGGTATTAGTTCTTGAGGCTAAAAAAGCAATTCTTGCTCCTTTTGCTTTTTCTTCTGCAGTAGCTTCAACAATGCCCAAAACTTTTTTCTGATTAGGCCAAATAAGAATCCAGACATTGAAAAGCATAATCGTGCCCATCCAAGCACCAATGCCTATAATCATGTTGTATTCTGGATTAACAGGAGTTCCAACTAACCCTAACTCAAAAGCAGATCTTATGCCGTCCATTCCACCATTAGCATAAAGTATAGTGGCACCTGATAACCAAGTTAGAAGTGCGGCCCATCTAAACCAAAGTAATGCTCTAGGAGCAATATATTTTGTTATCGCTGCTGGCCCAGGACCACCTTCATCAGCGTTTGCTTCTCCAATAGAGGGAACCTGAACAAAATTAAAATAGTAAAGTAAACCAATCCACGCAACTCCTGCAGCTACGTGCACCCATGTGGAAATTGAGATCGTTGCACCTACACCAGTAGATACATTTATTGAAAGAACTATAATTATAGAAATTACCAGTCCACTTATGATTGTTCCAGCAATCTTATCTAATGGATTCATATCTTCATCCTCATTTAATTTAATTTATAAAAACTATATCAATTTTTAATTATAGTCAAATACACCCCTCTAATTAAAATACACAATATTTTTTTATCTAGAGAATTTATAATAAGCTTTATTCAAATTTTATATAGGAGTTTGTAATGGATATGAAAGATCGTATTAAGAGTCAATTGGGTGAGTTTCCTATTTTACTTTATATGAAAGGAACACCAGATTTTCCTCAGTGTGGCTTTTCAGCAAAAGTTTGTGGAATCCTTAAAGCCTCTAACAAACGCTTTGCATTTGTTAATATCCTTGAGGATCATGAGATCCGAGAGGGGCTGAAGACTTACTCAAATTGGCCTACCTTTCCTCAACTTTATGTGAATGGAGAACTGGTTGGAGGATCTGACATTGTTGAGCAAATGTTTAATAACGGCGAATTAGATAACGTATTGGATAGTGTGAAATACCCTGATTAAGTATTTTCTTAGGAGAGCTTTTAATTTCTAATAAAAAAACAGTTTTACTTCCCGATCTTGGAGATTTTAGCGATGTTGAAGTCGTTGAATTGATTATCAAAGAAGGGGATGTGGTTAAAGTGGATGACCCAATCATTACCATAGAGACAGATAAGGCAGCAATGGATGTTCCTAGCCCTTATCCAGGTAAAGTGATTTCAATATATGCAAATAAGGGCGATAAGGTTAATCAAGGCGATGATCTTTGTTTAATTGACGTTGATCTGTCTCTTGTCGATGATCAAGACGGTAAACCAGAAGCAATTATTACTGAAGTCTCTGAAGAGATTGAAAAGTTAGAAAATACATTACCCACAGAAAAGACTTCCAAAGAACATAAGACGTCTAATTTTATTTCAAAGTCATTTTCAGGTCTTCATGCAAGCCCTTCGGTTAGGAAACTTGCTCGTGAATTAGGGGTTGACCTTACAGAAATTAAAGGTACTGGTTTAAAAGAGCGCATTCAGCCTGAAGATTTGAAATCTTATGTTAAGGGAATCATAGCAGGTAAAAAAACACTTGGGATTATGGGATTGCCAGAATTACCCATAATTGATCACGCTCATTTTGGTCCCATTGAAACTGTTCAACTAAGTCGAATAAAGAAAATATCTGGCCCAAGACTTCAAGCCAGCTGGATTAATATACCGCACGTTACACAACATGATGAGGTTGATATTAATGAGTTAGAGAAAATAAGAATTGATTTAAAGGATGAGGCTAAAGCACAAGGTTTTTCATTAACCATTCTTGCTTTCATCATCAAAGGTGTTTGTAAGGTGTTACTAGACTTTCCTGATTTTAATTCCTCTTTGGATGCAGATGGAGAGAACCTCATTCATAAGAAATATATCAATATAGGATTTGCAGCAAATACAGACAAAGGATTAATGGTACCTGTAATAAAAAAAGCAGAACAAAAAGACCTATTTACAATTGCAAAAGAACTTTCTGAATTAAGTAAGCTAGCTCGTGATGGCAAGATTCAACTCAGTGATATGCAAGGAGGAACTTTTACGGTATCAAGTTTGGGTGGCTTTGGTGGTACCGGATTCACTCCAATCATTAATGCACCCGAGGTAGCAATACTGGGAGTAGCAAGATCACAGGTTAAGCCTATTTTTATTAAAGGCCAGTTTCTTCCAAGGTTGACACTTCCTATTTCACTTTCATATGATCACCGGGTAATAGATGGAGTAGGGGGAATTCAATTCACAACACAACTTAAAAATACCTTAGAAGATCCTCCTAGTTTCCTTGACATTATTTCAGATGAAAATGACTGAAATTAGAATTCCAGATTTAGGTGATTTTGATGCAGTTGTTGTCGTTGAAGTTCATGTTGTAGATGGTCAAGAGGTTAAAGAAAATGATCCTATTATTACCTTAGAGACTGAAAAAGCTGCTATGGATGTCACTGCAATTCATAAAGGATCTATTCTATCTGTTAGTGTTAAGTCTGGAGATAGAGTGTCTACAGGGGACGTTGTTGCACAACTCTCTGATGCATCTTCTTTACTAGGAGAAGCAACTAATCAACCTGACAAGGCTTATGATTTAGCGGTTATTGGTGCTGGACCGGGTGGATATACAGCTGCTTTTAGGGCTGCAGATCTTGGCTTAAGAGTTGCTTTAATTGATAAAAATAATGTTTTAGGTGGTGTTTGTTTGAATGTTGGTTGCATTCCTTCAAAGGCTTTTTTGCATGCCGCAAAAGTTATTGATGATTCAAAAGAAGCCTCATTAGCAGGTATAGACTTCAAATCACCTGTAATTAGTTTAGAAAAGATGAAAAACTGGAAGAATAGTGTCGTAGATGGATTAAGCAAAGGGCTCAAAGGGTTAGCACAACAAAGGAAGGTAGAGTGTTTCCAAGGTCAAGCTGAATTCAAGTCTGATCAAACAATAGAGATTTCTTTAGAGAATGATCGACAAGAAATACAATTTTCAAACGCAATCATAGCTGTTGGATCTGAACCTGCATCATTAGATTTTTTACCAGATGATCCAAGAGTAATAGATTCAACCGGAGCATTAGAGCCTAAAGAAATACCAAAGACTATTTTAATTATAGGCGGAGGCATCATCGGTTTAGAGATGGCCACCATTTATTCTGCCCTTGGTTCGAAGGTAACCATAATTGAATTACTTGACCAGTTAATGCCTGGCACCGATAAAGATCTAGTAAAACCTCTAGAGCAACAATTAGAGAAGAAATGTGAAGCTATTTATAAATCAAGCAAGGTGATCGCAGCAGAAGCAAATGAAAATGGGATCTCAGTTGTTCTTGAAATTGATGATCAACAACAACAACAAATCTTTGACCAAGTATTAGTTGCCATAGGAAGACAAGCAAACGGTAATAAGATTAAAGCCAAAGATATAGGTGTAGATGTCAATGATAATGGAACCATAAGTATTGATGGACAAATGCGGACCAACTGCAGAAATATTTTTGCTATCGGCGATGTTGTGGGTGATCCCATGTTGGCGCATAAAGCAAGTCATGAAGGTAAAATTGCAGCAGAGGTTATTGCAGGTCAAAAATCAGTTATGGACATAAGATGCATTCCATCAGTTGCTTACACAGACCCAGAAGTTGCATGGGTAGGATTAACTGAGAATCAATGCAAAAATCAGAATATAGATTATAAAAAAGGAATATTCCCATGGTCAGCAAGTGGGAGAGCATTAACTATTGCAAGAAATGAAGGGCTAACAAAATTACTCTTTGACCCAAAAACTAAAAGAGTTATTGGTGGAGGAATTGTAGGAACTAACGCAGGAGATTTAATCTCAGAAATAGCTTTAGCGATAGAAATGGATTGCGATGTTAGTGATATTGCTCTGACAATACATCCGCATCCGACTTTATCTGAAACAGTAGCTTTGGCAGCAGAAGTATTTGACGGTACGGTGACTGACCTTTATCTGAAAAATTAAGCTATTGGTTAATTTTATTTAATTGCTTTGAACTCAAGAGATATAGAAGTATTGAAATCAGAATTACTCCTGCACAGAAGTAATTAACTAGGGCTAAATTATTCCCTTGGATCAGCGAAGCAATTACGACATGACCTATGGATATCCCTCCAAGTTGAGAGGCAGGGATTAATACAGAGTATTGACCCGTTTTATCAACATTAGCAACCATTCCCATAAGGAATGGGCCAACAAAATTCCAGGACGTTTGAAATAAGATTGCCCTTATAGTAAATCCATACCAATCCATATCACCTTGAAAACTAATGACTATTATTATTTGTAATATTAATGCAGAGGAAATAGCCACACTTCTGTTGATTTTAGATGCCAAAGCTGAGGCTGCAAGTGGGCCAATAATACTTAATCCGGTGCTTAAAAATAATGCTGTACCAATTTCTTCAGCTGTAAGATTAATATTTAATCCAAAAGGCACTAGGTTATTAAAGAAGGGACCAACACCCATTTGCCAAATAACCATAATAAACAGACCTATGAGCGGAAGTATTAAAATACCTTTTGGTGTTGTTGCTGATGATTCTTGCACATTATTTTTTGCTGAATCTGTGAGTTTACTTACAAATAGCAAGGTAAGAAGGGCAATTAACATTGCCGGGACACACATTCCTGCAATGCCATACTTAGCTATTGTAACCGGAACAATAAGGGCTGTTATTGACCCCATAATCACTTGAGAAGCTACACTGTAGGCGAAATTTTTATCCGGGTTTTTTGTCCTACCAATTGCAGCAACGCCTAGGGCAAATCCAACTCCATGGCCTAATAGACCAGTTAAGAATCTAATTATTACTAAAGTCTGGAAATCTGCTATCAGGCTAGAAATCAGATTGCCAATAATAATTACCCCAAGGCCAAAGTAGGCTATTTTCTGCCATTTAAATCGGCCAATCCAAAAAATTCCCATAAGAGATGAGAGCGACATACCCGCAATTTCTGCGGAAGAGATAAGGTTAGCTTGAGATTGGGAAAAACCTAGTTCGGAAATAATCCCACCTACAAAGAATGGCATACCAAAAACCATGAATACACCTGCACAACCTACTAAGATCGCAGCGATAACTTCTGAATTTTGATCAGTTTGGTTCACAGGTCTTCTCCTTGAATGCACAGTGTTTAGCTATATGACATTTATAGCATAGTGGTTTTCTTGCTAAACATATATATCGACCATGCAGAATTAAATGATGATGAGCGTTCATAAGATAACTGTCAGGAATAATGGACAGTAATCCATATTCTACTTTTATCGGGCTATCTCCTTTAGCTAACCCCGTTCTATTAGCCACTCTAAAGACATGGGTATCAACCGCAATTGTGGGTTTGGAAAAAGCCGTGTTCAGTATGACATTGGCTGTTTTTCTGCCAACACCTGGTAATTGTTCCAAAGCTTCTCGATCTTTGGGTACTCTGCCGTTATGTTGTGTGATTAAGCACTCACAGGTTTTTATGATATTTTTTGCTTTATTGTTATAAAGGCCAATGGTTCTAATTTCCTGTTTCAATCCAGTTAAACCTAATTGCAGGACTGCCTTTGGATTATTAGCTAATTTAAATAAATTTTTGGTGGCTTTGTTAACACTTACATCAGTTGCTTGAGCTGAGAGAATTACTGATATGAGTAATTCAAAATTATTTTTGTATTTAAGCTCGGTTGTTGGTTTTGGGTTAATCTTTGCAAACACTTTGAAGATTTCTTTAGCGACTTTAGTGTCCATGATCTATAGATTGTCTAACTTATTTTCTGACCAGGCTTAGCTCCATGATCAGGCGATAACAGGAATACACCTCCAACATCATCACCCGCAGCTAATAACATACCTTCTGAAACACCAAATCGCATTTTCCTGGGTTCTAGATTAGCAACCACTACAATCAGGCGATTGACTAGATCCTCAGGCTTGTAAACTCCTTTGATCCCAGCAAATATTGTTTTCTCTTCATTACCCAAATCAATGGTGAGCTTAATCAGCTTATCTGCATCGACAACGTCCTCAGCTTTAATCACTCTTGCAACTCTTAGATCTGTTTTTATAAACTCATCAAAATTTATCATTTAAGTTCCTTTTATTTATCTAACATTGCCTCAATAGATTCACTTGTAATTCTTGTAATTAATGGCTTGTAATCATTGATCTCATGATTAGTTAATCGATCATGGATGTTCTGCCATTCTAGATTTTTAACGTTTAAGAATATCTCACCATTCTTAGCAATATTCGGCATTACTGGTTTTAACATGATCATCAATTTAAAAAATAAATTGATGGCGGTGGTGCAGACTTCTAAAACATGTTCTTTCATTTTTGTATCTTTAATCATTACCCAAGGTTTTTCTTGATCTAAATATTGATTGGCTTGGTCAGCAAGTAGCATTATTTTTCTCATAGCTTGACCAAATTCACGATTTTCATATAGTTCTGAAATCTCATCACTAGCATTCTCAAAATTCTCTAGCAATGATTCATCAATAGTTTTCCCGAGTGTATTGTCAAAATGTTGATTAATAAACTTTGAACATCGGCTGGCTATGTTGATCCATTTACCAACAATGTCAGAATTAACTCTATTTTGAAAATCAATAGTATCAAGATCAAAGTCATCAATTCCTGAGTTGGTTTTATAAGCAAAGTAATATCTTAAATATTCAGGGTTATTATGTTCCAAATATGATCTGGCCTTAATAAAAGTTCGTCTAGATTTTGACATCTTTTCCCCATTCACTGTCAAAAAACCATTTACAAAAATAGCATCAGGTTTTTTTAATCCAGCGCCTTCTAGCACTGCAGGCCAAAAAAGAGCATGAAAATAAATGATATCTTTTCCTATGAAATGAACTAGACGACAATTATCATTATCAGAAAAATAATCTTCGTAGTTAATGCCTGACTCTTTTTTATTTGATAAGTTTTTCAGCGAAGCTAAGTATCCAATCGGTGCATCTAACCAAACATAAAAATATTTTTCATCTTCATCTGGAATCTTAAAGCCAAAATATGGATGATCTCTAGAAATATCCCAATCTTTTAGTCCAATTTGAAACCATTCGTTGAGTTTTGATTTAACTGAGTCATGAATTTGAATTTGATTAATCCAGTTTTCAAGGAAGGATTCAAATTTTTTCAATTTCATAAAATAATGCTCAGATTCTTTTAGAATAGGAGCTTCACCAGATAAAACTGATTTAGGCTCAATTAAATCGGTGGGTTTATAAGTAGCACCACATTTTTCACAACTGTCTCCGTATTGATCTCCGCTTTTACATTGAGGGCAAGTTCCACGAACATAACGATCGGGTAAGAACATTTTTTCTTGCTCATCATATGCTTGCTCAATTGTTTTTTTCTCAATACAATCCGATTGCTTTAATTGTTCAAATATTTCAAGCACTAAAGCTTCATTTTCCTCTGTGTGAGTTGAGTAATAGTTATCAAACTCAATTAAGAAATCACTAAAATCTTTTGCGTGTTGTTTTGTGTATTGTTCTGCTAATTGATCAGGTTCTACACCCAATTCTTCAGCGCTTAACATAATTGGAGCTCCATGGGCATCGCTGGCACAAACATAAACAATATTTCTTTGCTGCATTTTTTGAAATCTAACCCAAATATCAGCTTGAATATAACCCACCATGTGACCGATATGAATTGGCCCATTTGCATAAGGCAATGCATTAGTTACTAATATATTTTTGTTTGCTTCGTTCAATTATTTATCTGCTTATTTTAGTTTACCCGAATCATTTTCATTAGTAATACAGGCAGAAGAGTTAAATTAGCGATTAATGCAATCATCATAGCGAAGGCTGTGAATACTCCAAAGTATATTGTGGGTATAAAATTGGATAGTCCCAGGATGGAAAAACCAATAACAATAATGATCGAAGTAAAATAGATGGCTTGACCTGTACTCGCATGAGCATTATTAATGGCTTCATCTAATTTGACATTATTCTCAAGTTCCTCTCTAAAACGATGAATATAATGAATTGAATGATCCACACCAATACCAATGCATATTGCTGCGATTGTTATGGTCATAATATCTAATGGAATATGAAGTAAACCCATCAAACCTAGGACAGAAGTGGAAGCAATAATGCTGGGTACAATAGCAATTAGAGAATATTTAAGTGATCTAAAAAGCACTAAAAACATCAGCGTAATTGCTAGGAAGACCACACCAATGGTTAGAATTTGTGAACGAATAAGACTCTCTAGAACATTATTATACAAGACTAGCATACCTGTTAATTTTACTTGAGACGGTTTTAAACCGATGGTTTCAATTAGATCTCTGTTAATTTTTTCTATCAGTTGATTGCGTTGTAATTCAGGGTAAGATTCAAATACTCTAAATGAAATTCTTAATTGATTACCGTCAGCAGATAGGTAAGGATCAAACAACGCTTCTCTAACATCATCCGGTACTTTTTTGTATAGCAAAGAGAGGAAAAAAGTATCAATCTCCTCATCGTCATTCAGTGTTTTTAGAACTTCCATTGTGGTAGAGAAGG
>ENA-OSET01001481-OSET01001481.1-sediment-metagenome-genome-assembly--contig:-NODE-1481-length-24303-cov-2.912697_pt1 | contig 24303 bp, 19 predicted proteins | sample MGYA00237882_ERZ534229 | MGnify/ENA primary metagenome ERZ534229 (study PRJEB26408, sample SAMN06266212) | sediment metagenome | isolation source: Hudson Canyon methane seep mesocosm | place... | reverse complement strand
TATATGGGCTTCATTCACCGTTTTAGCAATATTGGGCATTTGGTACAGCTCTAACATAAAGTTATAAATATTGCTGTATTGCTCAATCAGCCTTAAATTACATTTAAAGTGCGTATGGTAAACCGAGTCAAAACGTACCAAGGTAACCCATAAACGCCAATCAGCTTCTGTAATTTCATTACCTGTTAAGTAACGCTGTTTCGATAACTTATTCTCAAGATGCTCTAGTGCAATAAATAACTCAGCTACATTTTTGTCATAGGCTTTTTGTGTGGTCGCAAATCCTGTTTTGTATACACCATTATTGATTTTGTGATAGACAAACTCATTTTCGATATCAATTTTTTCGCGTAAATGTTCAGGATAAAAATCTAATGTATTACCTGTAATATCGTTGAAAGCACTATTGAACATGCGAATAATTTCAGAAGATTCATTATTTACAATCACTTTATCTTTTTTGTCCCATAAAATAGGTACGCTATTTACGCCTTGGTAGTGGGGGGTGTCTGCATGATTATTGCAGGAGCCTCAACAATGTTAGTGAGTGATGATGCAGCGGAAGATCGCCAGTAAAAGGCTTATTGAGCCTTGAGGTTCTCGCCGCAGGAATCACGAACAATCAGCGTTGCGGGTAAGAGCATTGATTCAATGCTCTCCCCTTCAATCAACTTCAGCAAGTTTTCAACTAGCAACTCGCCCGCCACCGTGGTGTTTTGCTGAATGGTTGTTAAAGAGGGGTTGATATAGGAGGCGGCCGGAATGTCATCAAAACCGATCACCGCAACATCTTTGGGCACGTGCCGCCCTTGATTCTCAAGGGCTTTAATCGCCCCCATTGCGATCAGATCGCTGGCGCCAAACACGGCGTCATACGCCAGCCCCTTCTCTGCAAGATGGGCAATTGCACGGTAGCCATCATCGTCATCGGAGTCTGCCTCTACCTGCAAGTCGGGGTCCACATCCAGGCCAACCTCGTTAAACGCCTTGGTAAAACCCAGATAGCGCTGATGGAATTCCGGGCTGTGTTCCGAAGACACCCCACCCAAAAAAGCGACCCGGTGGTGCCCCAGCTTCAGCAGGTGTTTGCCCGCCTCATAACCGCCACTGAAATTATCACAACCGATGGAGTATCCCGGCTGTCCACTGACTACAGGCCCCCAAGTAATGAAGTGTGCATTTTCGGTCACAAGCTTCTCAGCTTTTAGTGAATAGCTGTGATAATCCCCATAACCGAGAAAAATAATGCCATCTGCCCGATTGGCATCCTCATAGTCGGCATGCCAGTCACTGCTCAGCTGCTGAAAAGAGATCAATACGTCATAACCTCTTTTGGCTGCCGCCCGCGTAATGCTACCCAGCATCGACAGGAAAAAGGGGTTGATCAGGGAATCGCCTGTGCCCGGATCCTCACACAACAAAAGCGCAATGGTCCGGGTTTTTTGAGAGCGCAAATTGCGAGCATTTTTATCAACTTTGTAGTTGAGCTCAAGTGCCACTGCCTTCACTTTTTCGCGTGTTTCTTTGCTCACCAGAGGACTGTCGCGCAAGGCACGCGACACGGTGGCTTGAGACACGCCAGCCTTAAAGGCAATATCAAATGAAGTGGGCTTGTCGTCTTTCATAATACCTAGCTTTTTTCCCAGTACTCATCCACCGTTTCTTTCATTTCACGGTGTAGATACAGAATACCAAATAGGTTGGGAATCGTCATGATCACAATCGCTACCGCCGCCAAATTCCACACTACCCGTGTGTCGAGAAAGGACGCGCAGAAAAAGGCAATACAAAATACAACTCGATAGGGCAAGAGCGTCTTGGTGCCAAACAAATAGATCATGGCCCGGTCGCCATAATAACTCCAGGCGACGGCGGTCGAGAACGCAAACAAAACCAGCCCGATGGTCACGATGTATTTGCCAAATTCACCAAAAAAGCCGTAAGTAAACGCTTTGGTTGTGAGGGCCGCTGAATGCAGCAAAGACTTGCCCTTCACTACTACATTGGAATCTGCAGGCAATCCATCAACGATTTTCAATACACCGCTGTAGGCCAGGTCTGCACTAGAGTAGGTCACATCTTCTGCCACGGAACGCGCATGTAGCAGGGTGTACCCACCGGTAGCTGCCTTGCCGTCTACGATAGTCAAATCACCGTTAAATCGCTCGACCTTATCACTGGTGCCCACCAGGAATCCGAACAGGTGCTCCCGATCGGCTGCCGACTGATCATCATAAGTGCCAGCAATGTAAGCCATGTCGGCCCGCTGGAAGGTATTGTCGAACTTTTGTGTCCAGGCGCCGGATGCCAGAATAACCAGCCCCGTAACAGTACAAATCACAATGGTGTCGATAAAGGGTTCCAAAATCGCAACAACACCTTCTGAAACGGGTTCATTGGCACGCGCTGCGGCGTGGGCAATGGGAGCAGAACCCTGACCGGCTTCATTCGAGTACAAACCTCGGTTCACACCGCGGTTGAAGGCATAGGCAAAGGTCGCACCCAGAAAGCCACCCGCTGCGGCAGAGCCCGAAAACGCGTCACTAATGATGCTGACAAAAGAGGGGCCAATCTTATCCAGGTTGGCAAATATAACGGCCAGTGCGCCAATGAAATACAGCAGAGCCATTGAAGGCACAACCACCTGCGTAAAGTGAGCAATGCGTTTAATACCGCCAACAATCACCATAAACAACAAAACCGCTAATACACCGCCGGTGATAATATGGGGAATCTCAAAAGTGGCGTGCACACTCTGGGCAATATTATTGATCTGGGGCATTGAGCCCGTGCCAAATGAACAAATGACGGTGGCAACCGCAAAAAACGTCGCCAGCCACTTCATATTCATGCCACGCTCCATGTAGTACATGGGGCCGCCGGCCATTGTGCCATTATCCGCTTGCACACGGTATTTATGGGAGAGTGTCACCTCGACAAACTTGGTTGCCATGCCCAGAAAAGCCGTGGCCCACATCCAGAACAAAGCGGCGGGTCCACCCAGAAAAATAGCCAGGCCAACACCGCCGATATTACCCGTGCCCACTGTGCCCGACAGCGCGGTTGTCAGTGCCTGAAAGTGGCTGGTATCACCGGGGGCTTGATCATCGTGTTTCTTTCCTGCCACCACGGCCCAGCCGTGTTTGAAATAACGAATCTGCGGGAAACCGAGATAAAGGGTAAAAAACAGACCCACACCCAACAGCGCAAAGGGAAACCAGGGAGCAGAACCGAGTAAGCTGTCTACAGATAGCAGCAGGGCGTTAATAGCGTCCAAGAAAGACTCCTAATTGATTTATATTAATTATTAGGAGGGGAGTGTAACAATCAATCTCGCCTGCCGCAGCTATTTAGGCTGAACAGGCGAAAATTAGGAGGGAGACCTACACGCAGATGCGATCGAGGCTGTCGTCCACGTGCTGGGCAACCTGCTCTTGGGCTTGTGCCTGAGTGGAAATTACATTCAAGGAGTCGCAGATTTCCCGGCCGCTGGCTGAAATTTCATGCATGCGGTCATTCACGTCTTGCGTCGTTTTACTTTGCTCTGTTGTGCTTTGGGAGACATTGCCCGCCAACTCATTCACCTGGAGCATCACGGCTTGCATCTGCTCCAACGTGGCCACCAGCTGGTCACTTTGCTCCAAACTATTGGTGCTCAATTCGCGCCCCCGGCTCATGGCCTCAACGGTACTGTGCGCACGCGCCTGCAGGCCTTCGACCATTTCCTGAATTTCCACGGTAGACTCCTGGGTGCGGTGGGCAAGTGCTCTCACCTCATCGGCAACAACCGCGAAACCGCGCCCCTGCTCACCGGCCCTGGCCGCTTCAATCGCCGCGTTGAGGGCGAGCAAATTGGTCTGTTCGGCAATGCCCTTAATCACATCGAGCACTGAGCCAATACGCGCGGTTTCAGCCTGCAGTTTAGAGGCGTCTTCGCTCATGCTTTCCACATTAACCGACAAATCTTTCACCGCGACCTGGTTTTCCTGGGAAGAACGGCTGCCATCCTTTAACAATACAACCACTTCGTTGGTCGACTCGGCAATTTGATCAGCGGTACCCGACAGCGACAGTGACAGAGATGCCAACTCGCCAAATGACAACGCAACCTGCTCCACCTGCGAGGTGCGCTCGCCCACTTTGTCGACGGAGTCGACCATCAGGCTGGCCTGGTGTTCAGAGCTCTCCCGAACCTGGTGGGCGCCATCGCGCACTTGCTCTATGACACCTTTTAGGTCTTGAACAAAGGTGGTCAGCATTTCAACTATTGCACCAATTTCATCGTCTCCGTCGTCTCGCAGCGGTTTTTTAGGGGCTCTTTCCGAACTGACAACAAGCTCAAGATAGTCATACAGTTCTGACAGGCGCCCGGCGACGAGTTGCTGGGCAAAAAACCACACAGCGGCGAGGTTCAACACAAACATCAGCCCTGTGCCAATCAAGACGCCTGTTAGGCTGAGGTCCTTAGGCAGGGCCACCGCCAAAATGACAAGAAAAACCACATTGATTCCGCCAATGGGAACCAGCAGTCGATTGGCAATAGAACCGTTTGATTTGTTTTTATTCATGTACTGTATCTCATTGATGCGCCCACACTATCTTCCTTTAACGGCCAGCACGTACTTTTCTTGAAGGCTAGATTTCTGTCGCCAGTGACTCCATGGTTTGAAACAGGTCGGCGGGAAGGTCTAATTCTTTGATCAATACCGCCGCTCTTTTTACATCTTTGTGGCCCCCGGCCGCATAAAATTCACAGGCCAGATTGGCCCGATATAAAATGCGAGCATAAATGCCCACCGGCTTGCCCTGCCCCAGAGCCAGTTGCTGATCCAGTGCCGTACACACGTCCATGGGCAAATCCCAATCCCGGGCGATCCAGCTACTGAGCTGCAATGAAAATTCTCTGATCAAGGGCACAAACACCTGGCAGCCGGGTTTGTCCTCTGGGGAATTTAACTGAAACTGCTTACATAATTCGCTAAAAATCGTGATTTTGCCGATATCGTGCGCGAGTCCTAATAAATACACTTTAAAGGGCTCAAGCCCCCTTCGTTTCGCCAACAGCTCGCAGGTCACGGCACAGCAAAGTGAGTGCTGCCACAACTTGTGCCCAAAATGATTAAAGTATGGGGAGTTGCGCTGGATAATGGGCTGCATGACTGCTGCGGACAGAACCGAACGCAGGCCGTCCACCCCCAGCTTCACAACGGCACGCTCGATGCTGGCAATGCGATTGCCACTTTGATTGAAATAGGCACTGTTGGCCAGGCGCAAAACAGATGCGCTCAGTGAAGGGTCCTTATCGATGATATTGACATAATCTTTGATCGAAGATTCAGGGTCGCGCAGGCTGCGCATCAGTCGAGGAATAATGGCCGGCAACTGCGGCACCACTGCAGTTCGTTGGTCCGGGTTGCTCAGCGTGGTTTTAACCACATCGACTACCAGCTTTTGCGGCACACTCAACTGCGCCTCTTTGATCGGGCTGTCGAACATGGATTCGTAGAACTGAGATTCAATTTCCGGTATTGAGAAACCCACAGGCGCTTTAATCTGCACGGCCGCAATATCACCCGGCTCCGGGTGACCCTGTGAGACCTCAGATTTACCGCCAAATAACCGTCTAAGTAATTTTCCAACCGCCATAAACACTGAGTTCCTCATCCTGTGGGACCGTGCCAATAATAGACCCAAAAACATCCATCGGCAGCGCAAGACTGCCTGATCTGGCCCAATTTTGCCACCGCTACCAAGCATAGGTGGAGTTTCCTTCCTTTTCACCCAGCTTTTCCTTGCCTAAGTACTGCGAAAACGCTATAACTCGCGCTTGATCATGAATCAGCAGTACATGGAATTCGATGTCACCCACAAATAGTTCTACGGCAGAGATAGCGCCGGCCAAAACAAGCTTTCGTCTCAAGGGTGGACTCTTCCCCCTGACCTTACTTGAACTCCACCACTACGACCCCGTTCAGCTGCAACAAGACCTGGCGACTAAAGTGGCAGAAGCCCCCGGATTTTTTCAGCAGACACCCGTAATACTGGGGCTGGATAATTTCAGTGGCAACAGCACTGAGCTACCGCTGGACTCACTCAGGCAGTCGTTGAGAGACAACGGCATGTTATTGGTTGCCCTCAAAGGTGCGCCGGCTGAACTGGAGGCGCGGGCAGAACAGGCAGGCCTGGCTATCATGGCGGCTCAAAGCCGACCTTCAAATAAAACACCCAGGGAAAGCAGCCCGGAACCGACGCCCGTCATCCAGGCAGTTGAAGAACCCACTCCAGACATAGCTGCCAATACGCCGGTCCACACGGCCATCGGCAATAAAATCATTACCACCCCGGTGCGCTCAGGCCAGCAAGTCTACGCCCCGGGTGGCGACCTCATTGTGCTCGCCCCCGTATCTGCGGGCGCCGAGATTTTGGCCGACGGCAACATTCATGTCTATGCCCCGCTGCGTGGCAGAGCCCTGGCAGGTGTCCAAGGCGACGAGAGCGCGCAAGTGTTTTGTCAGAGCCTGGAGGCTGAATTAATTTCTATTGCCGGCCATTTCAAGCTGGTAGAAGATTTAAAGAATGAACACTGGAAACAGGCGGTGCGGATTTCTCTGCAAGAACAGACTTTGCACACTGCACCTCTGGTCAAACGCTAAATTAATATTTAACAACAATTAAGAGGCATAAACACCTTGTCAAAAATTATTGTAGTAACGTCCGGTAAGGGCGGCGTGGGAAAAACCACTTCCAGTGCGGCAATCAGTAGCGGCCTGGCTCTGCGCGGCAAAAAAACCGTTGTCATCGATTTTGATATCGGCTTGCGCAACCTCGACTTGATCATGAACTGTGAACGTCGTGTGGTGTATGACTTTGTTAATGTGATCAACGGCGAGTCCACGTTGAAACAGGCACTTATCAAGGATAAACGCTGCCCGAACCTCTTCATTCTGCCCGCCTCCCAGACCCGCGATAAAGACGCGCTGAGCCAGGAAGGTGTTGAAAAAGTGCTGCAGGAGTTAGCTGACGACGGATTTGAGTACATTATTTGTGACTCCCCCGCCGGCATTGAACACGGCGCCTTCATGGCCCTGTATTTTGCCGACGCAGCCATTGTTGTGGCCAATCCGGAGGTTTCCTCCGTTCGCGACTCCGACCGCATTCTGGGCATTTTGCAAAGCAAATCACGGGCTGCGGAAGAGGGCAGAACCGTTGAAGAGATGTTGCTTCTCACCCGTTACAACCCCGAGCGTGTTGAGAAAGGCGAGATGCTGGGTGTTGAAGATGTGGAAGAAATCTTGGCTACTAAGTTGTTGGGTGTTATCCCAGAGTCTGAGACCGTGTTAAAAGCCTCTAACCAGGGCACCCCCGTGATTCACGATGCCGACAGCCCCGCCGGACAAGCTTATGCCGACGCGGTGGCCCGCCTGTTAGGTGAAGAGGTAGAACAACGTTTTATTGAGGTGGAACAGAAAGGCTTGTTTAGCCGTTTGTTCAGGAGGAGCGCATGAGAATTTTTGACTATTTCCGCAGCCCCAAAAAGCAGACTGCCTCCATCGCCAAGGAGCGCTTGCAGATTATTGTGGCTCACGAAAGAAACAAACGAAGCCAACCCGATTATTTGCCGAAGTTACAACAGGAGTTACTCGCTGTGATTCGCAAATATGTCGAAATTGATCAAGACGATGTGGATGTTCAAGTTGACCAGAACGGCGGGTGTTCAGTATTGGAGTTAAATATCACTCTGCCAAGCTAAGGCTTCCTGAACACAGTAGAACGTTTGCAAACATAGGCAGGCGCTTTACGGGGTTAGGCAACACCAGTCTGCCAACCCCGCCCTCTTTTTATCCACTACCCTGCTTTCTCTGTCTTTTTTAGTAAACCTACCTTCAAGTCCTTGGCCTCATAGATCACTCGCCCCCCATGAATGACCTGGCCGTCGGCAATTCCCATGACGAGAGGCTTTTTAATGACTCGCTTAACATCGATTTGGTACTGAATCGCGCCCGCGTCCGGATATATCTGGCCGCTGAACTTTACTTTGCCAACCCCCAGTGCCCGCCCTTTCCCGGGTAAACCAGACCAACCGAGAAACACACCCAACAATTGCCACAAGGCGTCCAGCCCCAAGCAGCCGGGCATTACCGGGTCGCCTTTAAAATGGCAGTCAAAAAACCAATGATCAGGCTGTATTGCCAGACTGGCATTCAATAAACCCCGATCAAAAGCCCCGCCGGTGCTTGCGATGTGTTCAATTTGATCGACCATCAACATCGACGAATTAGGCAACTGGGCATTGCCCTCACCAAAAAATTGTCCGCTGGCCATTTCCAGAATTTCTGTTTTGCAGTAGTGCATATCGCTCTCCGACTGATTGTTTAGCCGGTAGCTTTACCTTGATAAGTGTTTAACGCTTGTAAAAATCGGACATAAAGCGTTCAAACAGTGAAGCGGGGTTTAATCGCAGGCGTTGTTTATAGTCTTTCAACAAATGGGCCTGGTCAAAATAACCAAATTCCAGCGCGGCTTTCAAGGTGTTTTGCGGCACGTCAAAAAGCTGTTTACACACCCCTTGAATACGAACAGTCTGAGTAAACGCTTTTGTGCTCAAGCCTGTATATTGCTTGAATAAGCGGTTGATGTGCCGACTGCTCAAGCCCAGGTTTTCAGCAAGTTTATTGATTTCTATGGAACCAAAAGAAGCATAAATTTGCTCTAGCGCCCGATCAAAAGCGTCTTGGCGCCGGGGTGTGAAGTGCCCCAACAACCACTGTTCGCAGACACGCGCTCGTTGGCGAAAGCGCCTCTGTTGAAAAATTTCCTGAGGCAGGCGGAGAAAGCGAGGACAGGGGAAAAACGAAGCATCAACAAACTGATCTTTAATGTCGGCCAAATTAAGATCGAAAAAGTGGCGCAGCGCCCCCGGGTAAAAACGAATGCCAAAATAATCGCCGGGCTGCGGCAATTGAAGATCCCGGGCACAACTCAGGGCGCCGCCCACCTGGGCGGCTTGGGGCGAAATAAATACCGCCTGCGTACCATCGGGCACAATGGGGTAGGCAGTCGCTTTTTGGGTACTCACCTGTAAAAAGGAGTGCACCACATTACTAAGTAAGCCTTTGGCTCGAACCTGCTTTAACTCAAGGGAGAAGCTCTCGAGCCCGGGCTCAGTCAGCAACGGCTGAAAGGGTTGATATCCTTCACTCATGCGCTCTCCTCTGGCCTCACCGTCGCCGCTTCGTATTCAGGCGGCACTCCCACTTTGCTGCACCGAAGCGGTCACTTTACCCAATACTACCTCATTACCCGGCGCTGGCCGCAAGGGAATATTTCTGGCCAGCACTAAACTGATTGCCGCCATTGCGGTGCCCAGCAAAAATACCACCATGGGTGATACCAGCCAAATCAGACCAAAAAGAGCGGGAATGACAACCGCTGCAATGTGGTTAATAGTAAAGGAAACACCTGCGGTCGAGGCCATGTCGGCGGGGTCAGCAATTTTCTGGAAATACGTTTTAATGGCAATCGCCAGCGAGAAAAACAAATGATCCAATACATATAAACCCGCAGCCCAAGTGGCATCATTCACAAAGGCATAAGCGGTAAATACACACATCAAACCACAGTATTCAAACGTCAGGGCCCGGCGCTCGCCTATCCGCCCAACCAGTGCACCAATGCGTGCTGCAAATATCCAGTTAAATAGATGGTTAATAAGGTATAAAGCGGCAATATTGCTGACGCTATAACCAAATTTTTCCACCATTAAAAAACCGGCAAACACCACAAAGATCTGTCGGCGGGCACCGCCCATAAAGGTCAGCGCGTAATACAGCCAGTAGCGCTTGCGCATCAACAAATGTTTGCGCTGCGGCGTTTTACTTTCAAACTGCGGGAACGCCAGCCACATGATCAACACCAGCACCAAACAAATGCCGCCGCCCAAAAGATAAATCGTTTGATACGACAGACCAAAATATTCCTGAGCCAGCCACAGAAAGCTATAAACAAACAATGATGCCAGGGAACCCGCCGCAATCAGCTTACCTAAAACAGCGGGCGCCTCTTCAATACTGAGCCATTGCAATGACAAAGATTGTTTAACCGTTTCATAATAGTGATAACCCGCCGACATTAAAAAGGTTGTGAGGTAAAGCCCCACGATCGACGGGAAATAACCGGTCAGCGCAACACCCAAACCCATCACTGCGAGAGAGAGATAAGCAAACACCTGTTCTTTCACAACCAATAAAACCAGCACAGCCGTGAATGCCAGAAAACCCGGGATCTCTCGAATACTTTGCAGCATGCCAATTTCCGCACCGGTGAAGGCCGCCCGCTCAATCACAAAATTATTGAGCAAGGCCATCCAGGTGGCAAAGGCGATCGGTACGGCAACTGACATTACCAGCAGCAGGTTCGTCGGCGTTTGCCAACTTTTGTTATTCACGTTTTCAGTCTCCGGCATTATTGTTCAAAACACAGTCTATTGTTCAAAACACAGTTTTAAGCGGGCTAAGCCCTCTTTTATATCCTTGGTATCGATCCCCGAATAGGCGAAACGAATATAATGCTCACTCTCTCCGGGGGTCGGTCGCCCAAAATGCAGGCGCGTGCAAAATGACACATTGGCCTCGTGCAAGGCCTTGTCCATGAGCGCATTGGCATCCGTCAGCCCCAAGCGTTCGACAATTTTTGTGACATTCGGGTACAGATAAAATGTGCTGTCCGGGGCCTGAATCTGAATGCCGTCAATGGCATTTAAGGCATGCACACACACATCGCGCCGCTCTCGTAATGTTTCTAGAATTGCGCTTGGTCCCCGGTCATCTCCCCCAATGGCTTCAATGCCCGCATACTGCACAAAGTGCGCGGTGCAGGATTCAGCGTTGGTATTCAGTTTGTTGAAAACCTCTATCACAGGCTCTGGACCTATTGCGGCCCCTAAACGCCAGCCTGTCATCGCAAAACGTTTGGAGCAGGTATACAAAATAACCGAGCGCTCCTGCATGCCCGGCAAACTCACAATGGAGTGGGCGGGTTTGCCATATTGAATTTCATAATAGGCCTCATCACTGAGCACCCACAGATCATGTTTCAGGGCCAGTTCGGCCAGCGCCTGCATCTCAGCTTCGCTGGATTGGGCGCCGTTGGGGTTTTGATAATTGTTGTAAATCAGTACCCGGGTGCGAGGGTTAATTGATGCACGAATGGCGTCCAGATCCAGATCAAAACCCTCGGCTGTTTCAAGATAACCGTAGGGCCGGGCCACACCACCCTGATATTCAATTTGCGACTCGTAAATGGGATACCCAGGATTTGGGTAAAGCACTTCATCTCCCGGGTTCATCACAGCCTGAAGGAATTTTCCAATGACAGGTTTCCCCCCTGGTTGCACGGAAACGTTGCCGGTGTGATAAAGCAAACCCCGCTTACGCCCCACATCGTCGGCAATCAGAGCGCGCAGTTCAGGCAGGCCTGCTCCGGGACAATAACCGGTGGCCCCATCAACAATCGCCTTCTGCGAGGCTTCGACAATATTGGCCGGGGTTGGCAGATTAATGTCACCCAGATGAAAGGGGTAAACCTTGTGCCCTTTTTCCGCCCACTGTGCAGCGGCGGCGGAAACGGCAAAGGCTGTTTCTGTTCCCAGGCGATTCAGTTGCGATGCCAACTTCATGATAGTTCCCTTTAGACACAATGCCGTCACAGATCAGGGCTGCGAGGAGGCCGTGATTATGCGCGATAGAGTCAGAGTCGGGCAAGCAGCACAGGGGCCAAATACCCAATTTAGCAACAAACTGTTGCCAGGAGGCGAAAGCCAAGTGTTTTATACGGGCTTTTTTTCAGGCAAGATACGCCCTCAATCGACGTCGAGAATTAAGGTAAGTGTCATGGCAAGTTACACCGTATGGGAATGCATAGTTTGTGGATGGGTCTACGACGAAGCCAAAGGCTGGCCAGAAGATGACATTGCACCCGGCACCCGCTGGGCCGACATTCCCGACGACTGGTTATGCCCCGAGTGCGGTGTGGGCAAAGAAGACTTTGAAATGATTGCCGTGGGCACCTCGGGCGCCGCCGAAGAAGTGGACAACAGCAGCGAAGCTGCACCTGCCACTCCGGTCACCAGTATTGCCTCCGAACCGTTTAAAATTTGGGAGTGCCTGGTGTGCGGATGGGTTTACGATGAAGCCAAAGGCGACCCGGAAGAAGGCATTGCCCCGGGCACCCGCTGGGAAGATATCCCCGCCGACTGGACCTGCCCGGAATGTGGTGTCGGTAAAGATGATTTTGAAATGATCTCGGTGGGTGTTGCTGCACCCGCGGAAACACCCAGCGCTCTAGCGACGACAGACTCAGTGGCCACTTCCAGCACCAGTGCTCCCATTGTCATCATCGGTACCGGATTGGCAGGTTACAACCTGGCACGGGAAATTCGCAAAAACGATTCTCAAACCCCAATTATTATGATCACCGCAGATGACGGCAGGGCCTATTCTAAACCCCTGATCTCGACGGGTTTTCACAAACAGAAAACAGCCGAGGCCATGGCCACCGCCAGCGCCGCCGAGATGGCAGAACAATTACAGGCAGAAATTCGTATTTTCACCCGGGTGAGCGCCATCGACACAGGCACCCAGGAAGTTTTAATTGATAGTCAGCGCCTGCACTATGGAAAGCTGATTTTGGCCTGGGGGGCCGAATGCATCGAGCCACCTTTGGAGGGCACCGGCCTGGATCGAGTATTCTCAGTCAATGACTTGATGGACTACACCCGATTCAGAACGGCCATGGTCGGCGCTAAAAAAGTCCTTATTATTGGTGCGGGTTTGATTGGCAGTGAATACGCCAACGACCTGATTCACCAGCACTATGACATTGAAGCGGTCGACCCCATGTCGAGTGTTTTGGCCAGCCTGCTACCTCCCACCGCCTCCGAATCGGTACAACACGCGCTCGAAAACGCCGGCGTTAAATTTCACTTCGGCACCGTTGTTAAAGAGGTGAATCAACACGGCAGAGGTGTGCGCGCCGTTTTGGGTAATGGCACCACCATCGACGCAGACCTGGTTCTTTCTGCTGTAGGCGTAAGACCGCGAATTGAATTAGCACAGGCGGCGGGCATTGATACCCAAAGAGGCATTGTGGTGGACCGCTCACTCAAAACTAGCGCCACTAATGTTTATGCACTCGGAGATTGCGCGCAAGTTGACGGGCATGTGCTCTATTACGTGTCTCCGTTAATGGCCAGCGCTCGGGCCTTGGCCCAAACACTGACCGGCACCCCCACAGAGGTTTATTACGGCGCGATGCCCGTGATGGTGAAAACCACCCTGTTCCCTGTCGCCGTGAACCCGCCCGCTCGAGATGCCGAGGGCGACTGGCAGATAGAAACCAAAGGCGAAAACGGCGTGAAAGCACTGTTCCGGGATCGAACCGGCGCCCTATTAGGCTTTGCTCTCACCGGCGAATGTGTGAAAGAAAAGGAAACCTTGGCTAAAAGTGTGGGTCCAATCATGCAATCCAGGTAAGAGCAGCGTTATACTATCGCCTGGATCACGTTAAAAACTGATTTAAGGACCGATAGTGACAGGAACACATAAAACCCTGAAAGCGCTTTTTTTCTGTCTGCTGCCAGCGATCACGCCGGCGGCGGGCGCCGTTGACCTTCAGATCGATATCACTTCGGGTATCGGTCAGACACTGCCAGACTTGTCCGGCGCAGTGCTCTACCTGAACAGTGCCGACCCGGCTCAAACCCATTCGCCAGTAAGCCCCGACACCCGGGTTGAAATGGCTCAGCAAGACCTGCAGTTTGTGCCCTTTATTCGGGTATTACAAAAAGGCACACACGTGGCCTTCCCCAACCGGGACGATGTTGCCCATCACGTCTATTCTTATTCCAGAAACAATGCATTTGAATTCAAACTGTATAAAGGCCGAGAAGTACCCAGCAAATCTTTCGATGTGTCGGGACAAGTTAGCCTGGGCTGCAATATCCACGATTGGATGGAAGCTTATATTTATGTCGTTGATACACCCTGGTTCACCCAGGCAACGCAACAACATGCGCAGTTGGAAAACGTTCCCGAGGGCGAATACACCCTGCACTTCTGGCACCCCGGCATTGATCGGCGAGAAACCATTGCCGTGCCCCTGAGCTTAACAGGACAAAAACAATCCCAGGCGATCTCACTGAGTTACGAGATTAAACCCACCTACCAAGCCACTGCACCCGAGGATCAGTTTGATGAGTCCAGCGACTACTAAAACACACAGGAAACCGCTTTTCAGTTTCCGCAACCGTATCTTTACGGCGTTTTTTGGTCTGCTGCTATTATTGCAAGGCATAACCGCGCTGTTTTCCTGGACGGCCCTGGACCGGGGTGTTCAAACACAAATGTCTGAGGCGCTGCAAACCGGCAAACGTCTTTTCCACAGTGAGCTTGTATCCCGTAACGCCTATTTGCAAACCTATGCCGATACCATTGCACACGACGATGCACTGCAGAGAGCGATTGCCCTGCGGGACCTGAAAACGTTGAGAAGCGCACTCAATAATCACATTGACAGGGTCGAGGCTGACATCGCCTTTGTGAGTGACTACGACGGGCAACTCATTGGCAGCACCGTCAACATTCAGCCCCAGACTCTGCTCAACATCATTGCCCCGCTCGACCCCCGCGACACTTACACCCGCGAGCAAATATCCAATATCGACGGACAGTACTACCAGCTGGTGCTGGTACCCATCACACAAGGTGGCTTGAACGCCTGGTTGAGTATCGGCTTTGAGTTTAACACGGCACTTGCCAAACACTTTGAAGCGATTACCGAATTGGACATCTGTTTTGTCGCCGTCGATAACCAGAACATTGAAATGATCGCCTCAACCCGCCCAGACATTGCCTCACGCTTGCCCAGCATGGCCGCAGAGCTTCCTCAACTGGCCGAGGGCGAACCACACTTTCTGAGCGACGCAGAAAATACAATGCAAATTGGTCACGTCATTGAAAACGAAGGTGACGGCAACCTGATGGTTATTATTCAAAAATCCCGGCAGCGACTTTTTGGCTCGCTCACCGACTTTTGGATTGGTTTGCTGTTTTTGTTTTCGGTCTCTCTTTTTGCCGTGAGCATTGTAGCAGCGGTGATTGCTCGCAGTGTAACCAAGCCGGTCGAGGCGCTACTGAAGCTGATTAAGAAAGCCACCTCGGGTGAATATCAAACCACAATCGAAATTGGTCGCCAGGACGAAATTGGTCAATTGGCCACTGAATTCCAGACAATGAACCAGGCCGTGGCCGAGCGGGAACGGGAAATTCGTTACCAGGCAGAACACGACAGCTTAACCGGGCTGCAGAAACGTGAAGTCTTCATTCGTGTTCTGGAAAACGCTATCAATACCAGCAATCAGACGCATCCAAAGTTCTGTGTGGGTCTGTTCAACATTAATCGCTTCAAAGAAATAAACGACACCCTTGGGCACGACAACGGCGATCAACTATTAATTGAGGTTGGCACCCGATTGACCCAAGTGTTTGACGTTAATACGCTGGCTCGGCAGGAGGGCGACCAATTCCTGTTTTTTATGCCGATGGATAATTACGGCCAACTTAAGGAGCTGCGAGAAAAAATCGCCCATTTGTTTGAACCCTCTTTCACACAAAACGGCATTAATATCGCACTGTCAACGTCATTGGGCATCGCCACCTATCCAGAACACAGTAAAGATGTGACCACCTTGCTGCGGCTGGCAGACATCGCCATTTCGACCGCAAAGGACAAACGCCTTGCCTTCGCACTTTACGACAAGAAAAATGATACACACAGTGTGCAGCGCTTATCTCTGATGAGTGATTTACCCGGCGCCATCGAAGAGGGGCAGCTGGAGCTCTACTACCAGCCAACACTCAGCCTTCAAAAAGACGGCGGCCATCGCATTACCAAAATGGAATGCCTGGTGCGCTGGCATCACCCCTCCTATGGTTTTGTGCCCCCCGATGATTTTATTGCGCTCGCTGAACAGTCGGGCAGCATCACCCGCCTCACACAGTGGGTATTAAGAACGGCACTCGCCCAATGCCAAGCGTGGCGACAAAGTGGGTTTGATATTGGTGTGGCCGTGAACATTTCTGCGATCGACTTGTTTGCTGGAGACTTGCAGACCAATGTGCCCAACTTGTTGCAGCACTTTGGCGTTCCCTGTCACATGTTGACACTAGAGGTGACCGAAAGTGAGATCATGGAAGACCCGGAACAGGCTTGCAATATACTGCGCGCGATGAAAGACCTGGGGGTAAGATTATCGGTGGATGACTACGGCACCGGTTATTCGTCTCTGGCGCACCTGAAGCAGCTGCCTGTGCACGAACTCAAAATTGATAAAAGCTTTGTGCTCGACATGAACCGGGACAAAGATGATGCAACCATTGTAAAATCCACGATTGAATTGGGTCATACCATGGGTTTAACGGTAGTGGCCGAAGGCGTCGAAGACAAGGATACCCTGACTCTGTTAAGCCAATTGGGTTGTAACTTTGCCCAAGGGTATTACATGAGCAGGCCGTTACCAGTGAAAGAATTGGAAAAATGGTTATCAGAAACGGAATATGCTGTGACGTTATCGACCCTGGGCGAACTGGGGTCGGAATAGTTCAGCGTTTGGCTGTCGGGCTGTGCCTCTGCATTTTTAGTGTGCTGGCGCAGGCGGACAATCACAACGAAGACAAACTTCACCTGCGAGGCATGGTGGACCTGCAACTGCAGAGCCAGCATCGCGGCAGCGACAGCTGGCTGGACGGCGGCGCACTTGGCCTTCGTTATGGCGATGACGACAGCCTCGCACAGCTCGCACAAGCCGGACTCGACGTCGACTATCGACTCACCCCCACCCTAGTGGCCAATGTCACGCTGCTGGCCTACGCCGGCGATGAATCTGAGCTCACACTGAGTGAAGCCTTTCTGCACTACCGCCCAGTTCCCACAAGCCAGTGGCGACAAGAATGGCGAGCGGGTGCCTTTCACTTGCCCGCCTCTCTTGAAAATACCGGTCCGCTCTGGACCTCTCCCTATTCGCTGACTCCCTCCACAATCAATACCTGGATCGGCGAAGAGATGCGCACCATTGGTGTTGAAAACCGATGGACCTTACCGGGGAAGTTCCGTCAGGCCAATTGGGATCTGTCTTTGCTCGGAGCACTTTATGTTTACAACGACACCGCCGGCACGATGTTGGCCTGGCGAGGTTGGGCCAGCCATGACCGAATAGCAGGACTTAACAGCGACTACCCTATCGCCGACTTGCCCCAAATTCGGGAGGACGGGCTCTTCAATAAACAAACACCCCTGTTTGAACCTTTTGTGGAAGTCGATAATCGCCCCGGGTTTTATCTCGGCTCAGATCTCGCCTGGGGTGCTAAGAGCGGCCGGGGTCGCCCGCTGAACTTGAGTTATTTCTATTACAATAATCAAGGCAAAAGCACCGCACTTAAACAGGGCCAATATGCCTGGAGAAGCCGCTTCCACCAGATAAGCGCCCATTGGCGACTGGGAGGAAATGTGGAGCTTCTGAGCCAATATCTTAAGGGCGATACTTTGATGGGAGGCGGCCCAATCGAGAGCATCGAGGCGGACTACTGGTCGGGCTATGTGATGTTAAGCAAACGAGTAGGCCCCCATCGCACAAGCCTGCGCTGGGACCGCTTTGAAGTGGAAGATACAGACCTCACACCCGTGGATACCAACGATGAACACGGCCGCAGTGTCATGCTGAACTACAGCTTCAACTGGGGCAAAGGCTGGAAAACCAGCCTCAGCTACACACAGTGGAAAAGTGAACGCTGGGGCCGGCACTACATTCCAGGGCACCCCGTGGCAATCGACACCGACCAGTGGCTGTTAAGCCTGAGGCGCTACTGGTAGCACGAGCGTACACGAGAAAAAGCGACTACAGATTCTCCAACAAATATTCTGCCGCACTCACGTTAAAGTCTCCGGGCGCCTCAACATGTAGCTGCGTCACAACACCATCATCAACTACCATTGAGAAACGCTGACAGCGTTTGCCCATTAGAAAACCACTGGCATCCATCTCAAGGCCCAGTGCAGAGGCCAACTCACCATTGCCGTCGGCGAGCATATCTACTTGCCCTTCCGCATTCGCCGAGCGCCCCCAAGCTTGCATCACAAAAGCGTCGTTAACCGAGACACAGGCTATTTTGTCGATGCCTTTGGCTTTCAGTGCATCACCGTGCACCACATATCCTGGCAGGTGGGCAGCCGAACAGGTGGGCGTGAAGGCGCCCGGCACAGCAAACAGCGCTACCTTACTGCCGGCAAAATATTCGGTGGTGCTCGGGGTTTGCATGCCGTCATCGGTCAACATTCCCAATTTTACGTCTGGCAGCTTGTCGCCAACTTTAATGCTCAAAGTGAATACTCCTGAATTGATTGAGATAATGATAAACCCCACAAGCTTAGGTGAAGCCCCGCGATCTGTTAAGCCTCTGGGGCAGAAAAATTGATAAGTTTTGTGAGTGCTTCTGGGCAATATTGCCATTGTCGTGCAAGGCAATCTGTTCCATCGTATACACTAACCCAGTAGAGACTCTGCCAGATGCCCAGCTTTCCAGATTTTAAGGTGCCCGAAGCGGGCCAAACCACTCAGATAACCGAAGGCGTCTATTGGCTTCGCATGCCATTGCCTTTCGATTTAAACCATATCAATTTGTACATGCTGGAAGACACTGACGGGTGGTATATCGTTGATACTGGCCTCGGTGGCAAAACCACTCAAAAACACTGGCAGACCGTTTTTGATAGCACGCTGAACGACAAACCCGTCAAAGGCATCATTCTTACCCACATGCATCCGGATCACATCGGTCAGGCCGGCAATTTAAATGAAAAGTGGCGGGCCCCGATTTACATCAGTCGCGGTGAATATTTTGGCGCCAGATCTCTGTCTGGGCCATCCAATGGCGCCAGCCGCTGGAGTGACGAAGTTTACTACCGTCAGGCAGGCGTAGACGAGGCCTCGATCAGCAAGGCGCTTGAAGCCGAGTCGGGTTTTGGCGACTTTGTAAGCCCCTTCCCCCGCAGTTACCGACGCCTCAAGCAGGGTTCTACACTCACCATCAATGGCAGCGAGTGGCGCGTGCTTGTCGGCTCGGGCCATTCACCAGAACATGTCTGCCTGTTTAACGAGACACTTAATCTGTTTATTTCGGGCGACCAGATACTGCCCCAAATCACACCCAACATCAGTGTGTATTCCACCGAACCCGAAGGTAATCCGCTGGACGACTATTTAAGTACTCTGCCACAGTTTTTTGATTTGCCTGAGGATGTATTGACCCTGCCTGCACACAACCTGCCCTTTCTGGGCCTGCACAAGCGAGTGAAATATATGCAGGATCACCACGCCGAGAAGCTGCACCGCTTGATGCAAGCATCCCAGACCGCCAAAAATGCGGTGGAGTTGCTGCCCGCTATTTTTAAACGCAAACTCAACGGTTCACAGCTCATGTTTGCGTTGGGGGAGTGTATTGCCCATGTGAATTATTTGATTGCAGCCGGCGATATCGAGCGCACGCTCAAAGAGGGGTGCTACTACTACCAGGCCACACGAGAGGCCCCGGCTGATGAAGATACAGACATGGAGCCTCAGCTCATTCAGCCCGTTTAATGTTGTCTGGGGCCTCGGTTTCAGGCCCACCAGCCTACCGTGTTGTAACCCACAGCACTTGGGCGTCGTGCTCACTAACCGAGACAAGACAATGCCCCATGCGGGCGTCGTAATACATGCTGTCACCCTCAGCTAAACGCACCGGCTCATAGTATTCGGTGAAAACATCCACCTCACCGCCCAGCACCAGCAAAAACTCTTCACCCTCATGGCGCACCCAATCGTCAAAGTCGTCAAAGCTACGCGCGTGCACCGTGCATTTAAACGGCACCATTTTCTTCTGGCTAATGTCGCTTGCCAGCAACTCGTGTTCGTAGGTTTTTGTGGGGTGTGGGCGCCCTTCCCCGACCCGAGTGACCGCCCTGCGGCTGTTGGCCTGAATCCCGTCTTCCGGACTCACAAACAACTGGGGAATATCAATGCCGAGCCCGGCTGTCAGTTTTTGCACCGCTTGAAAGGTGGGCGAGATCTGTTCATTTTCGATTTTTGACAGCGTTGAACGGGCCAGGCCCGTCAAACGGCTAGCCTCTTCAAGTGTCAGGTTATTAGACAGGCGAATGCCCTTAAGGCGTTTGCCCAGCTGCAGCGGCTCGACAAACTCGCCTTCCTGCTGGCGCGCCACCTCTAACACCGATGGCTTCGTTAAATTGCTGTCTTTTGACACCGCACATGCTCCTTGGAAATAGCGTGATAATACGGGTTTCCGGCCAGAAACACCAAGTTTCCTATAGGAAATTTTAATTGCTTATCAGGGAACCGATTGATAATATGCGCGCTATTCTAAACTGTATGAAAATGCACTGTTCCTCAGATTCAACAATTGGGTAATCACTATGTCTCAGCATCAAAACTCCCTCAGTCAACTGGAATATCATCAGGCCTTTATCGAGCGTCATATCGGGCCGGATACGCAGCAAACAGAGGCGATGCTTGACACCCTGGGTGTTAAATCGGTTGAGGAAATGATTGCTCTAACGGTGCCAAAAGGCATCCGCAAAACCGATGCCCTGAACCTGAATGAGGCGGTATCTGAACAGGAGGCCTTAAGCTATCTCAAGGCCGTTGCCCAGAAAAACCAGGTTTTCTCCTCCTACATTGGCATGGGATATCACGATACGCTGGTACCCAATGTGATACTGCGTAACGTTCTGGAAAACCCCGGCTGGTACACCGCTTACACTCCTTATCAACCCGAAATAGCCCAAGGGCGCCTAGAAGGCCTGCTGAACTTCCAGCAAATGATCATGGACCTGAGCGGCATGGAGCTTGCCAATGCCTCAATGTTGGATGAGGGCACTGCCGCCGCTGAAGCCATGGCCATGTGTAAGCGCCTGATGAAGAAAAACAAATCCAACTGCTATTTTGTGGACGAAGCCACCCACCCTCAAACCATTGCCGTAGTCAAAACCCGCGCGGAACATTTCGGATTTGAGGTGGTTGTTGGCAACCCAGCCACCGATCTGGACCAGCAGGACATTTTTGGCGTTTTGCTGCAGTACCCCGGCAGCACCGGCGAAGTGAAAGACATTGCCCCCATCATCGAGCAGGCACACGCCCTGAACGCACTGGTTACCGTGGCAGCCGACATAATGTCGCTCGTGCTCTTGAAATCTCCGGGCTCACTGGGTGCGGATGTGGTTGTCGGCACCAGCCAGCGCTTTGGTGTGCCCATGGGTTTTGGTGGCCCACACGCGGCATTTTTTGCCTTTCGTGAAGCCTATAAACGCTCCGCCCCCGGTCGCATTATTGGTGTTTCCATTGATACCAACGGCAAGCAAGCTCTGCGCATGGCCATGCAGACCCGCGAGCAACATATTCGCCGAGAGAAAGCCAATTCCAACATTTGTACCTCTCAGGTGCTGCTGGCACTGATGAGTGCATTCTACGCAATCTACCACGGGCCAGAAGGCCTCAAACGCATTGCCAATCGCATTCACCGTTTAACCGGAATTTTGGCCAAAGGTCTGGCGGCCAATGGCATTGAGCTCGCCCACAAAACCTATTTCGACACACTGTGCTTGAACGTGGGCGACCAGCAAGCCGCCATCGTCAAGCGTGCACTTAAAGACGAAATCAACCTGCGTATTGTGGGTGAATCACAACTGGCCCTCAGCCTGAATGAAACAACAACCCTGGCCGACGTAGACAAACTTCTGACGGCGATTGTTGGCAATGCCCACGGGCTGGAGCTGGAGTCGCTGGACACCCAGGTTGCCCTGAACCACCACGGGATTGATGGCAGCCTTTGGCGCGACGATGCCATCCTCAGCCATCCAACGTTCAATCGCTACCACAGCGAAACTGAAATGATGCGCTATTTAAAGCGTTTGGAGAGCCGCGACATCGCGCTCAATCACTCCATGATTCCCCTCGGCTCCTGCACCATGAAACTCAACGCCACCGCCGAGATGATTCCCGTCACCTGGCCCGAGTTCGGTCGCATGCACCCATTTGCGCCAATGTCTCAGGCGCAAGGTTACCGCCAATTATTTGAAGAACTTGAAGACATGCTGGCCGCGTGTACTGGTTATGACGCTGTCAGTTTGCAACCAAATGCAGGCTCGCAAGGTGAGTATGCAGGCCTGCTCGCCATTAAGAAATATTTTGACAGCAAAGGTGAAACGGATCGGCACATCTGCTTAATTCCCGCCTCTGCCCACGGCACTAACCCCGCGTCGGCACACATGGCCGGAATGAAAGTGGTTGTAACCAAATGTGATGACATGGGCAACGTAGACCTCACAGACCTGGGTGAAAAGATCGAGCAATTTGGAAAACAAATTGCCTGCATAATGGTGACCTACCCTTCTACCCACGGCGTATTTGAAGAGGGCATTACTGAACTCTGCGACATGATTCACCAGGTAGGTGGTCAAGTGTACATTGACGGTGCCAACATGAATGCCTTGGTGGGTGTTGCGGCGCCCGGCAAATTTGGCGGTGATGTCTCGCACCTCAACTTGCACAAAACCTTTTGCATTCCACACGGTGGCGGTGGCCCTGGCATGGGCCCTATTGGCGTGGGAAAACATCTCGAACCGTTTTTACCCGCCCACCCTGTGCAAGATGTGCCGGGTACAGATATAGCCAACGGTACTATTTCGGCAGCACCTTGGGGCTCAGCTTCAATTTTGCCGATCAGCTGGATGTACATCAAAATGATGGGCCGTGAAGGCATGAAACAGGCCACCGAGATGGCCATGGTCAATGCCAACTATGTTGCCAAACAATTGAGTGAACACTTCCCGATTTTATATCGTGGCAGTAACGGCTTTGTTGCCCACGAGTGTCTACTGGACCTGCGACCACTGAAAGAAATGAGTGGTATCAGTGAAGAAGACATTGCCAAGCGTTTAATGGATTTTGGTTTTCACGCACCCACCATGAGCTTCCCTGTATCGGGCACGCTGATGATTGAACCCACCGAATCCGAATCAAAAATGGAAATGGATCGCTTTGTTGAAACCATGGCGATTATCCGCAAAGAGATTCAGCAGGTGATTGATGGTGAGTATTGCGCAGAGGATAACCCACTGCACAATGCGCCTCATACCCAAGACGATGTGATGAGTGATGAGTGGAATCATAGCTACTCTCGTGAAGTGGCTGCACGGCCTGCTAGTTGGCTGAAGGAACACAAGGTGTGGCCGTCGGTGAATCGAATTGATAATGTTTATGGGGATAGAAATTTGGTGTGTTCTTGTCCGGGGATTGAGGCTTATTTGTAAGTTTTAAACTGTTGTCAGATTTGAATAAAGATTGTGAAAAGGATTTCTAAGATTGTGAATTTAATAAAGATTGTGAAAAACCGGCCGGTCGGGAGAGTACTCCCGCTGGACACCGATTAGAGCCAAAAACAACTTCTAGAGCGAAAACTCACCTAAGCCTCGACTAATCTCCGGGCATTTTTAATGCCTGCTTCCCACCGGAGAACCGACATTTAACTTAAGTATAGTAATGGGGCCGCTCCTGACCCAAAAGAGGCGGTCAACAAGCCTAGTGATTTCTCCTTCAAAGCAGACACTCAGCTCAACATTCCGGTGAAATCAGCCTAGATCGGTGAAGAAAAAGTGTGTTTCTCCACCTCAGTTCGTGGTTAGTTTAGACGTTGACCTCGATGATCTTCTCTGTCCCTCAGGCTCACTCCCCTCTTTGGTTGGTTTGCCGGTTCGTTCTAGTTTCAGTGGAACATGGATCTAAAACACCTGCTCCTGTTCCAGAGTAGGCTTATCATCAGTCTGCGGACTGTGTTGAAAGGGAGTTTTAAGTTGGCCCCAATAGTCCACAGGATAGTGGGGGGCGCTCCGGATACCGATGTCAGTACTTTCTAGGGGCGCGCTTCGCTTTTCGAAGTAGGCGGTACCCAGAACCAAATCCCAGAGGGAGAAAAATAGGCCAAAATTCACATCGCCAACCTTACCCTTTAGGTGGTGAAAGCGGTGAACTTCTGCGGTGGCAAATACTCGACGCAGGGGGCCGGTTTTCATATCGGCATTGGAATGCTGGATCAGCAGTTGCGTAAAAATCCCGAACACCAACACAAGAGCAACATCCTGAGGAATACCAATTAACACCAGAGGACCGAGGGAGACCAGGGCATCCATTAATTGAAACAA
>ENA-OSET01001480-OSET01001480.1-sediment-metagenome-genome-assembly--contig:-NODE-1480-length-24315-cov-4.165814_pt1 | contig 24315 bp, 18 predicted proteins | sample MGYA00237882_ERZ534229 | MGnify/ENA primary metagenome ERZ534229 (study PRJEB26408, sample SAMN06266212) | sediment metagenome | isolation source: Hudson Canyon methane seep mesocosm | place... | reverse complement strand
TGGGTGGGTTTTTCGCCAATAAAAACACTTCGGTATTATATACAGGTGCTGATGCATTTTCAAACTATGGTGTCGAAGATTTATTCTCGAATACGATAAACAAACCAATTTTTGACAACTACTTTCAATATCCATACGCTATTGTAGAACTTCCACAAACATGGAAATATAGGCCTGCATTAGATATTGGTGGACATTGTGGAATTCACTTAGGCCAAGGCAATGCAATTTATGTTGACGCAAATTTTAGTTCATTGGATTTTGAAAACTTCTTTACTGTAGCTATTGAAGATCCTAACAACCAATCACCCGATCCGACCTATGAACAGATTCCTATTTTCGGAGAGGAAAAAAGAATGAATATAAATTTAGGCTTACAATTCAGCCTTTACAATGAAAACAAAATGAACGCCTACTTTACTCTTTTTGGTAATTTAAACAGTACGAGATTGGAAAAAAATTATTTCGTTGTAAATGGGAGGCAATACTTTATTAATCATGTTTTTATAGGTCAACCAAACGTTAAACCAGGGGGAATTGGCTTAGGTGGAGGAACAGGCTTAGGCGTTAAATATAAGTTTAATGATAAATTCACTTTTGATTTGGCATATAGTTTATACTATAGTAAAACAAAAATGAAAGAGGACTTTGCTCCTAGAGGAATTCACAATGGAATAACTTTTAGAATTATTTGGGGGTAAATAATCCTAAACAAAGTGTTGGATTATTTTATTAATTGATTTTCAAAAAAACTAATTTCTTTATCAAAATTTATAGTTGCATTCTTCTTTTTTAAATCTGCTATATTTTTCAATTGTATTTTCAAAAAACTCTGGTATTCGTTGGCCAAACTATTAAAAGGCTTATGTTTCCTAGCTGAATCTATTTTGCAAATTATTTTGTTTAGAGTCAGCGTCTCGGCAGAAAAAAAGGCATCTCCAAAGCCATTCCAAACATAATCAACAGCAACACTATTGGGATGAAGCATATCCTTCTTATAAAATCGGTAGTCACGTAAATCATCTATAACCATCTCATAAGCAGGAAAGTAAAAAATTCCTTTCCTGCTAGCTAGCTGATGTATAGCAACGTTTAGAATTGATTTACTCAAGGTATTCTCTTCTGCTCCATCTTTCCAATGCCGTACTGGGCTAATAGTAAAAATTACTTTTAAATTAGAATTAGTTGCTTGCAATTTATCTATTACTCCTTGCAATTTTTCAACAATAAAACCAACTTCCAATAATTCTTTTGTAAACTCTTTATTCGGAACTTTATGACAATTCGCAACGAATTCACTTGTATCATTATGTCTGTAAGCCCAAGAACTACCAAGAGTGAATATTATCACATTTGTTTTCTTTAAAAATAAGGTTGCCTCTTCCCTGCTTTGATTGATACAGGTCAAAACTTCTTCACTATTTGGACCTGAAAAACTCCCGTGATGTGAAAAACTATGGTACAAACCATTTTCAACATGTAAATCTTTTACCCCAACTTCTTTTTTTTCAATTATATCGTTCAAAGTATTTACTATAGAAATAGGATTAAACAAAATTCCAAACGGATTAATCAATGTATTGAATTTATTTGCTATCAGCTTGCTTCCTATATTCTCACTAAAGCAAGAACCAATCAACAACAAATTTGATTGATGAGATATTTCAAAATCGTAATCCTTTGGGGCTACAATAGTTCGGTAATTCATACTGCAAATGTAATTCAGATTATTCGAATAATGAATAAGTATCAGTTATCCTAACAAAAATTAGCATAATATAACTTTATTAACAATTCATCAATTCTGTGGATAACTCTGCATAAAAGCTAAAGCTAGGAGGAATTAAATGACTTAAATTTGTTAACCTAAACAGAAACTAAAATATATGAACGAATTTGGAATAAGGCCTGAAACTGCTAATTTGAAAGAATTAGGTTTGGGAAATGTTGCCAACGCATTTTGGAATTTGTCACCTGCGGAATTGGTAGAAGAAACCATTTTAAAAGGAATGGGAGTGCTTGCAGACAATGGAGCACTAGCCGTTGACACAGGTGAATTTACAGGAAGATCGCCAAAGGATAGATTTATAGTTTGCGATGAGAAAACAGAAGAAGCTGTTTGGTGGGGTGACATCAACATTAAAATGACTCCAGCACATTTCGATAAATTGTATGACAAAGTTACTTCTTATCTACAAGAAAGAGATGTTTATGTAAGAGATGCCTACGCTTGTGCTGACGAAAATTACAGATTGAACTTACGTGTTATTACTGAGTTTCCTTGGTCGAATCAATTTGCTTACAACATGTTCTTACGTCCAGAAATGGAGGAATTAAAGAATTTTGCTGCTGAATGGACGGTTCTGTGTGCTCCTGGATTGTATGCTAATCCAGAAACTGACGGTACTCGTCAGCACAATTTTGCTTCGATCAACTTTACCAAGAAAATGATATTAATTGGGGGAACGGGTTATACTGGAGAAATCAAAAAAGGAATATTCTCAGTATTAAACTTTATTTTACCTCACGAAAAAGATACCTTATCAATGCACTGTTCTGCTAACATTGGTAAAGATGGTGATACAGCTGTATTTTTTGGTTTATCTGGAACAGGTAAAACTACGCTATCTGCTGATCCAGACAGACAATTGATTGGAGATGATGAACACGGTTGGGCTGATGGCTCTGTATTCAATTTTGAAGGGGGTTGTTATGCTAAATGCATTGACTTAACTCAAGAAAAAGAACCTCAAATTTGGGATGCTATTAAATTTGGATCTATCCTAGAAAACATCAATTTTCATGCAGATACATCTAATGTTGATTTTGAAGATAAATCGAAAACAGAAAACACGAGAGTAAGTTATCCTATTCATCACATTGACAATATCGCTCCTGGAAGTAAAGGAACAACACCAAAAAATATTTTCTTCTTAACTGCAGATGCTTTTGGTGTATTACCTCCAATATCTAAATTAACGAAAGGGCAAGCTATGTATCACTTTATTTCTGGTTATACTGCTAAGGTTGCTGGAACGGAAGCTGGAATTACTGAGCCTGTAACCGCTTTTTCTGCTTGTTTCGGAGCACCTTTTTTACCATTACATCCTACGAAGTACGCTGAGATGTTGGGTAATAAAATGACAGAAAACAATGTTAACGTTTGGTTAATCAACACAGGGTGGACTGGTGGAGCATACGGAATAGGCGAAAGAATGAGTTTAAAACACACTAGAGCAATGATTACTTCTGCTTTATTAGGTGAGTTAAACAACGTAGATTACACAACGCACGAAGTATTCGGATTAGAAATGCCAAATACTTGCCCTAACGTTCCTTCTGAAATTTTAAGCCCAAAAAACACTTGGGAAGATAAAGCTGCATACGATGAAAAAGCAAATAATCTTGCTGAGCAATTCGTTAAAAATTTCGAACAATTTGCTAGTAATGCAAATGAAGAGATTATGGATGCTGCACCTAAGGTAAAAGCTACAGTTTAAAACAGAATTATTTTATTGAAAAGACCTCGACATATGTTGGGGTCTTTTTTTGTTTTATTATATTAATTTCACATTTTAAGGAGTTAACCTACTTATTATACACGCCTAAAGCAAAAGAAATCTTACAAAGCATTAATGTATAATTCCAATTCGAATTATAGCCTATCTTTGCCAGCATGGAATTAGGAAAATTTAATACGCTTACTATTACAAGAAGGTCAGATAATGGTTTTTATCTGGCTGACGATGAAGGAGCTGAAGTATTGTTACCCAATAAATACATTTCGGATAACCACAGAATAAAAAAAGAAGCCAAGGTCTTTATATATAAAGATTCTGAGGATCGTTTTGTTGCCACAACATTAGAACCTTACCTTATAGTTGGAGAATTTGCTTATTTAGAAGTGAATGAGACAAACGAAGTTGGTGCTTTTTTAGATTGGGGACTTGAAAAAGACTTATTGGTTCCATTTAATGAGCAACATCAAAAATTGGTGGCGGGAAATTGGTATATCATCTATTTATATGTAGATGATAAAACAGAACGACTAGTTGGCACCAGTAAAATAGACAAGTACCTTAAGAGCGAAACTATCGACGTAAAAGAAGGAGATAAAGTTAACCTTGTGGTACGCAATTTCTCAGACTTAGGGGCAAACGTTATTGTTCAAGATAAATATAAAGGACTTATATACAAAGAGAAAATATTCAAACGTTTGCAAGAAGGGGATTTTTTAGAAGGCTTTGTTAAAACCGTAAGAGACGATGGAAAACTAGATATAGTGCTAGAACAAGAAGGCTTTCAACATATTATCGAGCCTGTTTCTGCTAAAATTTTGGAAACACTAAAAGAAAGTAATGGCTTTTTGGACCTTACAGACAAGAGCACTCCTGAAGAAATTAAATCTGAATTGGAAATAAGTAAAAAAGTCTTCAAAAAAGCAATCGGTTGGCTATATAAACACAAACTTATAATAATAAAAGAAGAGGGAATATACTTAATTATTGAAGCTGAAAAAGGATAAGATAATAGTATATTAAATTTATATCCTAGATGCTATTAAGGAGATTACTCCTTTCAAAGATATCTGAGTAAGCAATCCAAATAAAACCACTATCTTTGCGCCCTTAAAACTTAATAAAAATGATAGCAGCGCACAACATTTCACTACAATACGGAAAAAGAGTATTATTCGATGAAGTAAACATTAAATTTACGGAAGGGAACTGCTATGGAGTAATAGGAGCAAATGGTGCGGGAAAATCTACCTTTTTAAAAATCCTTTCTAATGACATTGATCCTGGATCAGGAAACATAAGTATTGAACCGGGTAAAAGGCTAGCTATGTTGCGACAAAATCACTTCGAATACGATGAAGTAACTGTTTTGAACACTGTAATTATGGGCCACAATAAACTTTGGTCTTTAATGCAAGAGAAAGATGCTATATATGCCCGACCTGATTTTTCTGAAGCAGATGGAATTAAAGCATCTGAATTAGAATCGGAATTTGCTGAAATGGATGGCTGGAATGCAGAATCTGATGCAGCATCTATGTTAAGTGGACTGGGAATAACTGAAGAATCTCACGACAAATTATTGAAAGACTTAAATGGGGCTGAAAAAGTTCGCGTGTTATTGGCGCAATCACTTTTCGGAAACCCAGACATACTTATATTGGATGAACCTACCAATGATTTAGATATTAAAACAATCGCTTGGTTAGAAGATTTCTTATTAGACTTTAAAAATACTGTAATTGTCGTTTCTCACGATAGGCACTTTTTAGATACCGTTTGTACGCATGTTGCAGATATTGATTTTGGTAAAATTAAATTATTTTCAGGTAATTATACTTTCTGGTACGAGTCGAGTCAATTAGCTTTAAGACAAAGAACTTCAGCGAACAAAAAAGCAGAAGACAGAAAAAAAGAATTGCAAGATTTCGTTTCTAGATTTAGTGCAAATGCTTCAAAATCTAAACAAGCTACCAGTAGAAAGAAAATTTTAGAGAAGATAAACATTGACGAGATACAAGCTTCAAGTAGAAGATATCCTGCTATTATTTTTAAACCAGCTCGTGATGCTGGTGATCAAATTTTGCACGTCAATAATTTAAGCAAATCATTAGATGGGCAACAGTTATTTCAAAAACTAGATATCAATGTTACCAAAGGAGATAAAATTGCATTCGTTGCTGACAATGGCTTAGCTATTACATCCTTATTTGAAATCCTTACAGGCGCAGAAAAACCAGATACTGGTGATTTTAATTTTGGACAAACAATTACAACGGCTTACTTACCCAATGAAAATCATGAGTTTTTTGAATCTGACGATAATTTAATAGATTGGTTACGTCAATTTTCTGATGAAAAAGACGAGGTATATATCAGAGGGTTTTTAGGTAAAATGTTGTTCTCAGGAGAAGAAACATTCAAAAAATGCAATGTACTTTCTGGAGGTGAAAAGGTAAGATGTATGTTGTCTAGAATGATGCTGAAAGAAGGTAATCTATTAATTCTAGATGAACCAACCAATCACTTGGATCTAGAAACGATTACAACTTTTAACAATTCATTAAAGGATTTTCCAGGAACAATTCTATTTACCTCTCATGATCATGAGTTTACACAAACTGTAGCTAATAGGATTATTGAATTAACCCCTAATGGCTGTATCGATAAAGTGTGTACCTACGATGAATACCTTGCTGATAATAAAGTTGCTTCTCAACGTGAACTGTTGGTTGGCTAATTGGTAAATAATATACATCTAAAACGCTCATAATGAAGTGAATTCTTTATTCTTTTTTAAAAAAAAACTTAAGCATTATTTAATAAATTTTCTTACTATTGTTTAGCATTAGAATACTTAACCCCGAGTAAATGTTATTTAATTCATTTCATTTTTTGATATTTTTCCCAATTGTGGTCGGGCTTTATTATGCACTTCCCCAAAAATTTCGTTGGGTACTATTATTAATTGCGAGTTACTACTTCTACATGTCGTGGAAGGCAGAATATATTATTCTAATTGTAGCCTCCACCTTAGTTGATTTTGGTGCTGGATTAGCAATTGAAAATGCAGACTCTAAAAAGAGGAAAAAACTTTGGCTATTCTTAAGTTTATTTGTCAACCTTGGCCTATTATTCACTTTTAAATACTGGGACTTCTTCAATGAATCTATCCGAGACACTTTAAATCTATTTAGTATACAATTTGACCCAAGCACTCTTAAGTTGCTATTACCCGTTGGTATCTCATTCTATACGTTTCAGACATTGAGTTATACGATTGACATCTATTACGGTAAAATTAAACCCATCAAGCACCTGGGTATTTTTGCAACATACGTATCATTCTTCCCACAATTAGTAGCCGGGCCAATTGAAAGAGCAAAACACTTAATACCTCAATTTTATAATAAGGTCGTATTTGAATACGAACGTGTAAAAAATGGATTATTACTCATGCTTTGGGGATTCTTCGTAAAGGTGGTAATTGCTGATAGGCTTGCTATTTTAGTCAATACCGTTTACAAACACGATGAATCACATAACTATTTGCTTGATCATACTGGCGCATCTTTATTCATCGCCTCATTCTTTTTTATGTTTCAATTATACTTAGATTTCTCTGCGTATTCAAACATTGCAATTGGTGCTGCAAGAGTATTAGGTTTTGACTTACAAAGTAACTTCAGAAGACCGTATTGGGCAACTTCTATCTCTGACTTTTGGCATAGGTGGCACATTTCGTTATCTACATGGTTTAGAGACTATGTTTATATTCCACTTGGAGGAAATAAAAGAGGAGTAAAAAGACATTTAATCAACTTGCTAATCACATTTTTATTGAGCGGTTTATGGCACGGTGCCAGTTGGAATTTTGCCCTATGGGGGGTATTAAACGGACTCTTTTTAATCGCTCAAGTGTTTATTGACAGAAGAAAAACTTCCAAAAAACCGAAAACCTCCTTCGTTAAACGTTTACTACAAAGTGCTATTGTAATGTTGCTTTGGGGTGGTTCGTTAATCTTTTTTAGAGCGCAAACATTTGATGATGCGATTTACGTATTTCAAAATATCTCTTTAACCGGTTGGGATAACTTATATGAACTAGGTCTAACAGTTTCAGAGTACAAATTTGTATTTTACTGTTTAGTTAGTATTTATATCCTTGATTATATTCAAGAGAAAAAAGATCTTTATAAATTTCTTGCAGGTAGAAATATTGTTATCCGTTTTGCAGTGTATATTACCGCCATACTCATGATAATATATTTGGGAGCTTATGGTGAAGACGTTAGCGATAACCAGTTCTTATACTTTCAATTTTAAATTTGAATTATAATGAAGAAAATGCTTATAAAAATAGTAGTAATAATGATTGTTGTTCTTGGCACCATTTACTATTTAGATGCATCGAAACTTTTTTCATTTGACGAAGATCACGTTGAGAAAAGATGGAATGGTATATATAAGTTTACCAGTGAAAATGAAATTGATTTATTGATTCTTGGTAATTCAAAAACTTACTGTGGCATCAACCCAAAAACTATGAGTTCGAGACTTGGGTTAAATACATTTGTATTGGCAACACCCAATGGTTCTTTAACTCAGTGCTATTATAACCTTAGAGAGGCATTAACTATTTGTAAACCAAAAATGGTAGCTATAGAAGTAACCACGCTTAATAGTTCAACTATGGCTGAGAAAGAAGGTTCCGGAAAATCATTTTTATATAAGGATTTTGATGCTCGTAGAAATATTTATGAGAAAGTAATTACGACACCGAAATGGTTCGATATTGAGGAATACGCTTTTGCATGGTCGACAAGTATTAGAAATCATAACTTCTTATTTACGAATACCGAGCAAATCAAAAAAAATAAAGAAAAAAAAGAAATCATAAACAACAAGCTATACCTAGGAAGATACGTTCGGTTCACTTCTGGAATCGAGGATTCTATTTTAAATATATACGAATCAGATGGACCAGCAGTTGATGGAGATAGCTTAACCATTAGTGATGAACAGCTGAATAGTTTGCAACTTTTAATTGATTTACTAGAGGACAATAATATTCAACCTGTCTTTTTCACCATTCCTGTTTATAAAGATCATATTGAAAATTACAATACACGATATGAACTACTGTCAAACTTAATCGAAAAAAAACACGGCTATGAATTATTTGATTTCCAACAATTTTACCAAGAAGATATGCTAACTGCGAATTGTTTTGAGAACACTTATGGAAATCAACACATGACATACTTAGGTTCATTAATTATTACCTACAACCTTTCAGATAGCATACAAAACAGTCCTCAATCCATAGGGTTACCAAATCGAAAAGGAGATCAGGTTTGGCACAATATGTTTTATGGAGAGGAAAGTTATTTTTATAACAATCCTATGATTTTAGGAAATAAAGTACTTTTTGTTCAAAATGAAATTGTTACGGAAAACTGCACAATAAAAGAAGTTGGAATTGTTCAAGAAGAAAAGGTGAAAATAATTATGGCCAAAATCCCTAAATCCTGTATTCTAGATAGTGAAAAGGAGGACTTAGAAGTTCAGATGATAGTAGATGTGAAATTAAAAGGAAAGCCGCAAAGAATTCAAGTTAATTTACCTTTTAATAAATACCATATACCTGAAGAACAATATATTTACTCCATACCAGCTAATGATATAGAATTTATTAAAATTCTACAAACGAAGGTTGTCAATACTAAATTATCAGCGCCTACTATTTGAAAACCCTAATTACATAAACGTATATTTGCGCGAATGCAAACTGGCGCAATACCATACAAACATATTTTAAACATTTCAATACCAATTGTCCTAAGCGGTGTAGCTCAAAACATTGTTAATGTAACAGATACTGCGTTTCTGGGGAGATTGGGGAAAATTGAGTTAGGCGCTGCAGGTAACGCTGGCCTTTTTTATTTCGTTTTTGTGATGTTGGGAATGGGAATGTCTACTGGTTCTCAAATTATTATCGGTCGACGAAACGGTGAGAAAAATTACGCACAAGTTGGAGCAATATTCAATCATACGTTGTTTTTAATGATTCCACTTGGAATTATCATGTTTCTCCTCCTCTATTATATTTCACCGGTAATATTCGAATCATTCACCAATTCTGATTCAATTAGTAAAGCATCTATTTCCTATATGAACTATCGTTCCCCAGGTATAATATTTGCCCTTTTCAATTTTGTTTTCATTTCTTATTTTGTTGGTACAACACGAACAAATATATTAACGTACTCCACCCTATTAATGGCCCTTACAAATGTCTTTTTTGACTATGTATTAATATTTGGGGAACTTGGATTCCCTGAAATGGGAGTTAAAGGAGCAGCCTTAGCATCGGTATTAGCAGAAATAATAACATTACTCTTTTTCATTATTTATAGTCGTTGGGATTCGAATAAAGAAAAGTACAACATGTTCCGATTTGGTAGGTTAAATAAAGAATTATTTGGCCGTATAATCAAAATTAGTGCACCGGTAATGATGCAAAATACTTTAGCTTTAGGTTCATGGTTCATATTCTTTATGATATTGGAAAAATTAGGGGAATCTGAATTAGCGGTATCCCATATTATAAGAAGTATTTACATGGTTTTAATAATTCCATTGATGGGTTTAAACGTAGCTACAAACACTTTAGTGAGCAATCTAATTGGAGCTGGTAAAAGTGCCTATATAGGTGACTTATTAAAGAAGATTATTGTTTTATGTTTAGCATTTACTACCGTTTTATTAGGATTAATTTGGATTGCTCCCGAACAAGTTATTTTATTGTACACTAACGACGTATCTCTTGTTCCTCTGTCAATTTCGACATTAAAAATTATTAGCATGACGATCTATTTATTTTGCGTGGCTTCAATATTGTTTAATGGGGTTATTGGAACTGGTAACACCAAAGTAACAATGGCTATGGAGTTTATTAATATTTTAATATACCTAACAACGACATATTATATGACAGTCATTCTCCGATTAAGATTAGAATTAGTTTGGTGCTCAGAATTTATTTATTTCTCAGTACTAGGCATAATGGCTTTTTGGTATTTAAAAAAAGGAAATTGGAAAAAAACTGTTGTTTGACTTTTAAACTATTTACGCTCTTATCATTCCAACCCTCTTTGAAGAAACTTTGCCTACTTCAACTCCGCTCAGGGTGAACGAAAAGTTATTATCTTAGCAGAAATGAATAAACCTAAAATACTGCATATTCCGCAATGGTATCCAAATCCAGATGATATACAGTTAGGAACATTCATTCAGAAACAAATTATTGCCACCGCATCAGATTGTAACAATTTAGTTTTATCAATAATTGGATCTAAAAACATTTCTGACATTTCTCTTTCTATTAATGACTTCAATGACATCAAAGAGATTCAGGTTATATATTGTGCAAAAGGAAATGCCTACAAACGCGTAAAGTTTTATCTAAGAGCACTTCAAAAAGGCTTATCCGCTATTGCAGATGCCGGATTCTACCCTGATTTGGTTCATTGTCATATTGCAGGAAGAAACTTATGGATTGCTGAAAAATATTTTAAAAACACACCTGTGATTCTCTCAGAACATTGGTCTGGATATTTAGATGGAAGATTTGACGCTATTCCAAGCCTTAAAAAGAAAAAAAGAATTAAACGGATAAACAATTGCAAGGAAGTAATTGCAGTTAGTAATCATCTAGCAGAAGCAATAAGAAATAAAGGAATTCAAAATAAAATATCAATTGTAGATAATGTTATAGAAACAAAAGGAATTAGACAACAATTAGAAAAGGAAAATTACACCTTTTTAATGGTTGCTGATTTAGTCGATCAAACAAAAAATATTTCTGGAGTCATCCGTGCGTTTTCGGAAACACTAAAAACCCAACCAAATAGCATATTAGATATAATTGGTGATGGAAAAGATAAAAAAATGCTTTCTGAACTAGTAAAAGATGCTAACATTACTGATTCTGTAAATTTTATAGGACGGATTTCACAGGGAGATGTTTTGGAATATTATACGCAAGTGGATTGTGTTATTGTAAATAGTTATTTTGAAACCTACTCAATGGTAACAGTTGAAGCTATTTTAAGCGGCGTACCCGTAATTGCTACCCGTTGTAAAGGTCCTGAACAATTCATCAATGAAAAAAACGGGATACTTATTGATATAAATAGTAAGGAGCAACTTGAAAATGCTATGACCTCTCTAAGATCTAAAAGGCTTACTCCAAATACTATAATCAAATCACTTGAAGCCAATCCGACAAAGAAAATTATTTGTAACGCATTACTGAAGGTTTATCAAGCTTACTTATAATTACATCGCAATTAAAAAATCGAATTGCTTAAGCAAAAGCATTTAACTTTTCTTCCAGTATTTTAACCTTTGCTTCTGCATCTGCCATTTTCTTTTTCTCAACAGCTACAACTTGTTCAGGCGCGTTACTAACGAATCGTTCGTTACTCAGTTTTTTCGAAACGCTGATTAAGAACCCTTTCGTATATTTCAATTCCTCTTCGATTTTTTTAATCTCTGCTTCCACATCAATATCTTCACTAAACGGAACAAAATACTCATTTGATTTCAGGACAAAAGAAAAGGCATTATCAACCTTACTTTCGATATATTCTAAACTAGAAAGATTACTTATTTTGGAAATTATTGGATCAAATGAACGCTCCGTTTTTTCATTGTCAATTACTAGTAAATCTAAAGTAACTTTATTTGCAATGTTCTTTTCTTTTCGAATATTTCGAATATTCGTAATTACCTCTTCAGCAAGAATAAAGTTTGACAACAACTCTTCGTCAACACCCCCTAATGTAGGCCAAGGAGCAACCATAATGCAGTCTTCGTCTTTTTTATCTCCAATTAAGTGCCAAATCTCTTCAGAAATAAAAGGAGTAAATGGATGCATAACTTTAAGTAACGACTCAAATATTGAAAGTGTTTCTTTATAAGTAATCGCATCAATAGGCTGCTGGTAAGGAGGTTTTACAATTTCTAAGTACCAAGAACAGAAATCATCCCAAACTAATTTATAGGTACTCATTAACGCTTCTGAAATTCTAAATTTATCGTAAGAATCGTTGATTTCAGTTAATGTCTTATTGAACTTACTTTTAAACCACTCAACACCTTTAGCTGCATACTCTGGCTGTTTGATATCTTGAACGTCCCAACTGTTTACCAAACGAAATGCGTTCCATACCTTATTGGAAAAATTACGCCCTTGTTCACATTGAGAGCTATCAAAAGGTAAGTCATTTCCTGCGGGAGAACTCAATAACATTCCCACTCTTACACCATCAGCACCAAATTTCTCAATTAAATCCAAAGGATCTGGACTGTTACCAAGAGACTTTGACATTTTACGTCCTAATTTATCTCTAACAATACCTGTGAAATAAACATTTTTAAAAGGAAGTTCACCTTTGTATTTATAACCTGAGATAATCATTCTTGCTACCCAAAAGAACATGATTTCTGGTGCTGTAACTAAATCGTTGGTTGGATAATAATAATCTAAGTCTTTGTTATCATTGCCTTCTTTAAATCCATTAAATACTGATATTGGCCACAACCAAGAAGAAAACCAAGTATCCATCACATCATCATCTTGACGCAAGTCTTCTTGTTTTAAATCAATATTTCCTGTTTTCTCTATTGCTTTAACCAAAGCTTCTTCAATTGTTTCTGCTACAACAAAATCATCTTTCTTTCTCCCATAGAAATATGCAGGAATTTGATGTCCCCACCATAACTGACGAGAAATGCACCAATCCTTGATGTTCTCCATCCAGTGGCGATAAGAGTTTTTAAACTTCTCAGGGTGAAATTGAACATTATCATTCATTACATTGTCCAAAGCAGGTTTAGCCAAGTCTTCCATTGCACAAAACCATTGCATAGACAGTTTAGGCTCAATTATAGCATTCGTTCTTTCAGAAAATCCGATTTTATTAATATGATCTTCTGTTTTAACTAAATAACCTTGGTCTTCCAGATCAATAGCGATTTGTTTACGAACTTCAAATCTATCTTGGTTAGCATAAAACCCAACATGCTCATTAATTGACCCGTTATCATTTAAGATATCTATTGACTCTAAGTCATATTTACTTCCTAATTCATAATCATTTGGATCATGTGCCGGAGTGATTTTCAAACAACCCGTTCCAAATTCTGGGTCAACGTATTCATCAAAAATAATTGGAACTGGTCTACCCACTATTGGAACAACAGCATTTTTTCCTTTTAAATGTGAATATCTTTTATCATTCGGATTAACACAAATTGCAGTATCTCCTAAAATTGTTTCAGGACGGGTCGTAGCAATAGATAACCATTCGTCATCTGTTCCTTCTATTTTATAACGAACGTAATACAACTTTGAATTTACCTCTTTGTAGTTTACTTCTTCATCGCTCAATGCTGTTTGAGCTGAAGGATCCCAATTTACCATTCTTACACCACGATAGATATACCCTTCTTCATGAAGATTACAAAATACTTTTATTACACTATCGTAATAATCCTTATCCATTGTAAATCGTGTACGATCCCAATCGCAAGAAGCTCCTAATTTTTTTAATTGTTCTAGAATTATCCCACCATGTTTTTCTGTCCAATCCCAAGCATGTTGCAAAAATTCATCTCTCTTTAAGTCTGTTTTTTGAATTCCCTCGGATTTTAATTTAGCTACTACCTTTGCTTCAGTTGCAATAGAAGCGTGATCTGTTCCTGCAACCCAGCAAGCATTTTTACCTAACATACGAGCTCTTCTCACTAATATGTCTTGAATAGTATTATTCAACATGTGCCCCATGTGCAACACACCCGTTACATTTGGAGGTGGAATAACAACTGTATAAGGCTCTCTATCATCCGGAGTTGATTTAAAATAGCCATTATCAACCCAGTATTTGTACCATTTCTCTTCTGCTCTTCCTGCTTCGTATATTTTAGGTATTTCCATCATTATCAGTATTGTTGTTGTATTCCGATTGCAAAAATACTAGAATGCATTATATTCTAGCTTTAATTCATTGATTTTGTTAACCATTTTAAGTTTAATTCTTCATTTGTTAATATTTAGCACCTATTATTACCCTCTATCTTCTAGGTTATTTTAATTTCGCGTTAAGAATTTAAAAATTAAAACTCAACATATGTCAAACGGAGTATATACTGCACCATATCCTGCTAACGAACCTGTAAAAGGATATGCCCCTGGTTCGGAAGAAAAAGATAGTTTATTAGCCAAATACAAAGAAATGTACAATCAAGAGCCAATTGAGGTTCCCATGTATATTGGTAGTGAAGAGGTAACAACAAATGACAAAAGAAAAATGTCACCTCCACATGACCACTCTCATAACTTAGGTAGTTATAATTTTGGAACTAAAGAGCATGTTTCTAAAGCAATTGATGCTGCTTTAGCAGCTAAGTCTGAATGGGCTAATATGCCATGGGAACATAGAGCTTCTATTTTTCTAAAAGCCGCTGATTTATTGGAAGGACCTTTTAGAGATGAATTGAATGCTTCTACTATGCTAGCTCAATCTAAAAACGCAATGCAAGCAGAAATTGATGCCGCATGCGAATTGATTGACTTCTTTAGATTTAACGTTGCTTTTATGCAACAAGTATATGAAGACCAACCAGAGTCTAACCCTGGAATGTGGAATAGATTAGAATACCGTCCTTTAGAAGGGTTTGTATTTGCTATTACACCATTCAACTTTACCTCAATTGCTGCAAATCTTTGCGCTGCTCCTGCAATGATGGGCAACGTTGTGGTATGGAAACCAGCTGCAACTCAAATCTACTCTGCTCATGTGTTAATGAAAATATTTAAGGCTGCAGGTGTTCCTGATGGTGTTATCAATATGGTATATGTTAATGGTGCTGATTCTGGTGAAGTTGTATTTAACCACCCAGAATTTGCAGGTCTGCACTTTACTGGATCTACAGGCGTATTTAAAAGCTTGTGGAAAACTATTGGTGCTAACATTGACATTTACAAATCTTACCCAAGAGTAGTTGGAGAAACAGGTGGGAAAGATTTTATCATTGCACACAAATCTTCTATTCCTGCTCAAGTTGCTACTGCAATTTGTCGTGGAGCTTTTGAATTTCAAGGGCAAAAATGTTCTGCTGCTTCAAGAGGATATATTCCTTCCAATATTTCGGATGAGATTATTGAGATCGTAAAAGAACAAGTAAATTCTTTTAAAATGGGTAGTCCAGAAGATTTCAACAATTTTATAAACGCAGTAATTAGCGAGCAATCATTCGATAAAATTGCTTCATTCATTGATTACGCGAAAGAAAGAGATGATGCTGAAATTATCTGTGGTGGAAATTATGACAAATCGAAAGGTTACTTTATAGAACCTACAGTTATCGTAACTACAAATCCATCTTTCAAAACAATGTGCGAAGAGATTTTTGGCCCGGTAATGACTATTTACGTTTACGATGAAAACAAATGGGATGAAACCTTAGATATTTTAGACAAAACTTCTGACTACGCTTTAACAGGGGCTATTTTCTCACAAGATAGATACGCTATTGTTAACGGTATGAAGAAACTTGAAAATGCCGCTGGTAATTTTTACATTAACGACAAACCCACTGGAGCCGTTGTAGGGCAGCAACCATTTGGTGGCGCTCGTGGATCTGGAACGAACGATAAAGCCGGGTCATACTTAAATTTAGTGCGTTGGGTATCTCCAAGAACAATTAAGGAAACTTTTGTTCCAGCAACGGATTATATATATCCATTTTTGGGGTAAACAAATACTGATTGATTACTAATATAAACCGTTATTTGAAGTTTTCAAATAGCGGTTTTTTAGTTTCATAATAACAAATATCACAATTGAATTCTTTCATAAATATGGAGAAGCAGATAAATGGATATCTTCGCTTTAAATTATAAAATGGTAAAAGCTGTAATTTTTGATATGGATGGACTTCTGATTGACTCGGAACCACTATGGAGAGAGGCCGAAATAAAAGTATTCACTTCAATTGGGCTAGAATTCAATGACAAAATGTGTCGTCAGACGATGGGGATGCGAATTGACGAAGTAGTCTTATTTTGGCATAATCAATTCAAATGGGTTTCGCCGTCGGTTGATGATGTTGCAAACCAAATTGTAGACGAACTTGTTAAATTAATACTTGACAAAGGAAAAGCAATGAATGGTGTTTATGACACCTTAAAGTTACTTCACAGCAAAAAGATTCCTTTGGCTATTGCTTCATCCTCTTCCATGAAAATTATTGGAAACGTGGTGCAAAAACTTGAAATAGCAAAGTATTTCGCAGTAATCCATTCTGCTGAATTTGAAACTTATGGAAAACCGCATCCACAGGTTTTTATCTCTACAGCACAAAAATTAAGGGTTAATCCTGAAGAATGTATTGTTTTTGAAGATTCAAAACACGGTATGATTGCAGCTCTAGCGGCTAGAATGAAGGTAATCGTAATACCAGAAAAAAAAGACGCCCAGGCCGCATGGCACACTATTTCGACAATGAAATTAAAATCTCTTTCTGATTTTAACCTTAATCTATTATAAAGTATTCTTTATACGCTTTTTAAGTCTGCAATTGTTTGCGAAGGATTATCCGATTTGAAGACAAAACTTCCAGCAACTAAAACATCTGCTCCTGCTTCAATCAATTTTTTAGCATTAGCTGAAGTTACTCCTCCATCAATTTCAATTTTCGTCTCAGCTCCATTTTTAGTAATTAGCGCTTTCATCTTTCTAACCTTTTCGTAAGTAGATTCAATAAACTTCTGACCACCAAACCCGGGATTAACAGACATTATAAGCACCAAGTCAATCTCATGAATAATACCTTCTAATAATTCAACTGGAGTATGCGGGTTTAATGCAACTCCCGCTTTCATTCCTTCCTCCTTTATTGCCTGTAATGTTTTATGCAAATGGGTACAGGCTTCATAGTGTACCGTCAAGATATTCGCTCCTGCTGCTTTAAAATCTTTAATGTAGCTATCAGGGTTCTCAATCATTAAATGTACGTCTAACGGTTTTAAAGTATGCTTATTTATCGCTGCAATAACAGGCATTCCAAAAGATATATTAGGAACAAATGCTCCATCCATAACATCTAAATGATACCAGTCGGCCTCACTTTTGTTAAGCATTTCACATTCTGATTGTAAGTTAGCAAAGTCTGATGCTAATAGTGATGGAGATATTAAATGGCTCATAGTTTGTTTCTTTAATGCAAAGAAACAAAAAAAGCCTCATCCCGATAGGTATCAGGATGAGGCTTTTATTACGAGTAATTAACAAATTGTTAACCCAAGTATGTTTTTAGCATTTTACTTCGAGAAGTATGCTTTAATCTTCTAATCGCTTTTTCTTTAATCTGACGAACTCTTTCTCTTGTTAGATCAAAACGTTCTCCGATTTCTTCAAGCGTCATTGGGTGCGCTCCGCTCAATCCAAAATATAGACGAACAACATCCGCTTCTCTTACTGTAAGGGTGGTTAAAGATCTTTCGATTTCTTTACGCAATGACTCATTCATCAGCTCTCTATCGGGTTTTGGATTAGAGGTTGACTCCATTACTTCATACATATTACTACTTCCATCTTCATCTTTCAAAGGAGCATCCATAGACAAGTGTCTACCTGCATTTTCCATTGATTGTTTCACTTCATTTTCAGTAATCTCTAATTCTTCAGCAATTTCTTGAACCGTTGGAGGTCTACCATATGTTTGCTCCAAAGCAGAAAAGGCCTTGTTTATCTTATTAATCGAACCAATCTTATTTAAAGGCAGACGTACAATTCTAGATTGCTCTGCTAATGCTTGTAATATTGATTGACGAATCCACCATACAGCATAAGATATAAATTTAAACCCTCTTGTTTCATCAAAACGTTGCGCAGCCTTAATCAAACCAAGATTTCCTTCATTAATTAAATCAGGAAGTGTTAAGCCTTGGTTCTGGTATTGTTTAGAAACAGAAACAACAAACCTAAGGTTTGCTTTGACAAGCTTCTCTAAAGCCACTTCATCTCCAGCCTTAATTCTTTGCGCTAGTTCAACCTCTTCTTGAGCAGTAATCAAATCCACCCTCCCAATTTCCTGAAGATACTTATCTAAAGAAGCGGTTTCACGATTTGTTACTTGTTTGGTTATTTTTAGTTGTCTCATGTTTTAATTTAGTTTTTACTTAAATCCTCAAAGTATTGTTTTGTTAGTTACACAAATTGAGCACAAGACTCCTAACGAAACATCATTTGTATAAGTTTCAAAAATTTAGCTTTATTTATCAGCAAATCAGCGAAACAGCAAGACAATCATGTAAAGAACCCAACTTTTCGGACGAATAATGCCTTGCTAGTTACAAACAAACAGAAACCGCCTCTCCAAAGAGAAGCGGTTTCACTTATTTATTTTTCTTTAATTAATCCTGAGGTTTAGCCTCTGGCTTAGGTAAAAGTACTTTTCTAGAAATTTTCAATTTTCCATTTCTTGGATCTTTACCAATAACTTTAACTTCAATTTCTTGACCTTGTTTAAGGTAATCTTCTGGCTTTTCAACTCTTTCCCAAGCTATTTCAGAAACATGTAACAAAGCATCCTGACCTGGAAGAATTTCAACAAATGCTCCAAAAGCAACAATGTTCTTCACTTTTCCAGAGTAGGTCTGACCCACTTCAGCAACTGGAGGAAAAGCAATTGAGTTAATTCTTTTTAACGCTTCTTCCATTCCTTCTGCATCTTCAGAGAAGATTTCAATCAATGCCATACCATTTTCATCTTCGTCTCCGATTGAAATTTTGGTATTTGTATCAGCTTGCATCGCTTGAATTGTTTCACCACCTTTTCCGATAATTCCACCAATTGCATCACTAGGAACTTCAATTTTTCGAATTCTTGGAACGTGTGCTCTATAATCTTCACGAGGAGCAGACATTGTTTCCATTATCTTACCTAAGATATGTAAACGACCAGCTTTCGCTTGATTCAATGCATCTTCTAACATTGAGTAATCCAATCCATCAATTTTAATATCCATTTGACAAGCTGTAATACCATCAGCAGTACCTGTCACTTTGAAATCCATATCACCTAAATGATCTTCATCTCCAAGAATATCTGAAAGTACTTTGTAATTTTTACCATCAGAAATCAATCCCATTGCAATACCAGAAACTGGTTTCTTCATTTTAATACCACCATCTAATAATGCTAATGTTCCAGCACAAACAGTTGCCATTGATGAAGAACCGTTAGATTCTAATATCTCAGAAACTAATCTTATTGTATACGGATTATCCACCGCATCTGGTAACATTGGCTTTAATGCTCTGTATGCTAAATTACCATGACCAACTTCTCTACGACTAATTCCTCTAATTGGTCTCTCTTCTCCTGTTGAAAATGGAGGAAAGTTATAATGTAGTAAGAATGTGTCTTCCCCTTGAGTTAGTGCGCCATCCTTTCTTTGAACATCTGCGCTACTACCTAAAGTAAGCGTTGTAAGCGATTGTGTTTCACCTCTTTGAAATAATGCTGAACCGTGACAACCTGGCAAATATCCTACTTCACTCCAGATAGGTCTTATCTCATCCATTGCACGACCATCCATCCTATTTGAAGAATCTAAAACAACTTGACGAATTGCAGATTTCATTGCTCCTTTTATATAGGCTCCTACTTGCTCTTCACCTAATTCTTCATCACTTAATTCAGCTTTTATAGCATCCTTAACCTCTGAATATTGTCTATTACGTTCGTAACGATCAGCCAATCCTTGAGCAGTAATATCATAATACTTTTGATAAGCCATATCCTTAATCTTAGCTCTCAATTCATCATTATGATTTTCGTGACTGTATTCTCTTTTCACTTTTGAAGAAGGAACTTCAGCAGCTAACTCCAACTGTACCTGACAGTGAACCTTAATTGCTTTGTGAGCTTCTTTAATTGCTTCTAGCATATCAGCTTCAGAAGCCTCAAGCATTTCACCCTCTACCATTACAACACTATCTAAAGTACCTGCAATCATCATATCCAATTCAGATCCTTCTAATTCTTCGAAAGTAGGATTGATTGTATATTTACCATCTTTTTTAGATACTCTCACTTCCGATACTGGTCCATTAAATGGAATGTCAGAAACAGCTATTGCAGCTGAAGCAGCAAGGCAAACTAAAGCATCTGGTATATTCTTTTTGTCAGAAGACATTAATTGCACCATAACTTGTGTTCCTGCGTGAAAATCACTTGGAAACAAAGGTCTAAGAGCTCTATCAACTAAACGCATTGTTAAAATTTCATCATCACTTGGACGAGTTTCTCTTTTTAAGAAACCTCCTGGAAACTTACCTGTAGAAGCAAATTTTTCTCTATAATCTACTGTTAAAGGAAGAAAATCAACTCCTTCCCTAGCGTCTTTACTTGATACAATTGTTGCAAGCAACATAGTGTCATCTAATCTTACCACAACAGCTCCATCAGCTTGTTTAGCAAGTTTACCTGTTTCGATATGGATTACTTTTCCATCACCTAAATCAATTGTTTTGTTTACTATATTCATTTTTCTGTTTTTATCTCAGTTTTCATCTTCCAAAACTGAGGGTTTATATTTAAAATAAATTCTAGAATGCTGCGCTTCTAGATTTAAAGACAAAAGACCAAATTACATTGTTATTTTGTCTAGTTTTAACAAAGAAGGGACTATTACAATTACGTAACAGTCCCCTCCAATACTATTAACCAACTTCTCTTAGTCGATTATTATTCATTATCTTCTTAATTCTAATTCCTTAACAATACTTCTGTATCGAGTAATATCTTTTTTCTTAAGATAATCTAAGTGATTTCTTCTTTTACCAACCAAAAGAACCAACGCTCTTTGTGTGTTGAAATCTTTCTTGTTATTTTTTAAGTGCTCAGTTAAGTGCGCAATTCTTAATGAGAATAAAGCGATTTGACCTTCAGCAGTCCCTGTGTCTTTCTCGTTTTTGTTGTGTTTTTTAAAAACCTCTTTTTTCTTTTCTTCTGTTAAATACATCTTGCAATACTTTTAGTAATTGTTATGTGATTTTATTAATTCGGCTGCGAAGATAATTCTTTATTTTCTAATTACCACTAATTCTTAAACAATTTTATAGCAAGCGCAAGTCTTTCCTTCATTTCTCGTCTATCAATAATGAAGTCCAAAAAGCCGTGCTCTAATAAAAATTCAGAAGTTTGGAACCCTTCTGGCAAATCTTTACCTATCGTTTCTTTCACCACTCTTGGCCCAGCAAAAGCAATCAACGCACCAGGCTCTGCAATATTAATATCCCCCAGCATAGCAAAAGATGCTGTAATCCCTCCAGTTGTAGGATCTGTTATGTAAGAAATATATGGTTGTTTTGCCTCAGCCAACTGCGTTAATCTTGCAGAAGTCTTGGCCATTTGCATTAAAGAGAAACCTGCTTCCATCATTCTAGCGCCACCGGATTTCGAAATCATCATAAAAGGACACTCCTTTTTTATTGCGAACTCAATTGCTCTAGCTATCTTCTCTCCTACTACAGATCCCATAGATCCTCCAATAAAAGAAAAGTCCATGCACGCTACAACCAAATAATTGCCGGATGTTTTACCATAAGCAGTTGCTACAGCATCTTTCAATCCGCTTTTCTTTTGTGTAGCGGCGATTCTTTCCGTATACTTTTTTGTATCCTCAAACGCTAATGGATCACCAGATTCAAGGTTAGCATCTAACTCTTTGTACTTATTACCATCAAAAATGATTTCAAAATACTCCTTGGATCCAATCCTAGTATGAAAACCCTCTTTAGGTGTTACAAATTGGTTAGCATGCAGCTCTTTGGTTTCAATCACATCCCCGCCAGGAGTTTTCACCCAAAACCCATCCGGAGTCTCCTTCTTATCTTTTGTTGCCGTAACAACACCTTTTTTTTTCCTCTTAAACCAAGCCATATCTTTTAAACTTAAAGACATTAGATTTAAAGCCAAAAGGCTTTAAGTTGTGTCTATAATTATATTTTATTAAGCTATTGTAATACTTTCATCCAAATAAACATCTTGGATTGAATTCAGTAAACTAATTCCATCTTTCATATCTTTTTGAAAAGCTTTTCTTCCGGATATTAACCCATGCCCTCCTGCTCTCTTATTTACTACAGCAGTCATAACAGCCTGTTCTAGATCAGACTTACCATCACCAGTAGAAGCCCCGCCAGAATTAATCAATCCATTTCTTCCCATGTAACAATTAGCCACTTGATAACGACATAAATCAATCATATGATCTGTTGTCAATTCAGAATATACCTTAGGGTGTGTTTTTCCAAAATTAATATTTGTATAACCTCCATTGTTTTCTGGTAATTTCTGTTTAATAATATCTGCCTGAATAGTTACTCCTAAATGATTTGCTTGAGCAGTAATATCTGTTGCCACATGGTAATCAACTCCATCCTTTTTAAAATCACTATTTCTAAGATAACACCATAAAACTGTAGCCATCCCCAATTCATGCGCTCTTTCAAAAGCTTCAGCAACTTCAACAATCTGGCGACCGCTGTCTTCAGACCCAAAATAAATTGTTGCACCAACTGCTGCAGCGCCTAAGTTCCAGGCTTCATCAACACTTCCAAACATAATCTGTTCAAAGGTACCAGGGTGGGTTAACATCTCATTATGATTTAACTTAACTATAAAAGGTATTTTATGCGCGTACTTTCTACTTACAGAAGCTAAAACTCCAAAAGTTGATGCCACAGCATTGCACCCACCTTCATAGGCTAATTCAACAATCTTTTCACTATCAAAATAAATTGGATTTGGAGCAAATGATGCGCCTGCAGAATGCTCGATCCCTTGATCAACTGGCAAAATAGAAACATATCCAGTATTTGCCAATCTTCCCGTACCATATAGAGCTTGTAAGTTTCTTAATACCTGAGGATTTCTATTCGTTTGCGCAAAGCACCTTTCAATAAAATCATTACCTGGTAAATGCAATAAGTTTTTACTTATAGTTTTGCATTCATGATTTAACAATCCATCTGCACTAGTTCCTAATATATCAATCGTTTTAGACATTATATTTATTTTTATTTTTGTGTTAAAATAATTTTAAGACTGCGAAGCTAAGAATAATCTATGAAGTTATTTATTTTTAGGCAATATTTAGAAAGGATAACCTATTCCCAAGTTAAATTGTAATTTAAAAAACTGCCCTCTATCAATCTCCGCTTCAACATACTGCTCTAATCCTGTATCATAAATGGTTTCAAAATAACTACTTCCTTCTTTTAACCCTCCCTGAAACAACCACCTTTGAGAAGCAGGTAATGATGGGTTCCTAAAAGGCATTGAAAGATCAAATCGAATCACAAAAAAGTCAAGATCCATCCTCAATCCAATTCCCGTTCCAATTGCAATTTCACTAATAAACCTATCAGCTTCAAAGTGCGCATCCGTACGCAGAGAATCTTTATTAATTAGCCAAATATTACCTGCATCAACAAACAAAGCCCCTTCAACCCAACTAATTAAAGGAAACCGGAATTCAATATTACTTTCTAACTGAATATCTCCAATTTTATCGAAACTTCCAGTTGAATCATAATATGCCCCTGGCCCCAGAGTTCGAGACTTCCATGCTCTCATGCCATTTGCACCACCAGAGAAAAAACTTTTTTGAAAAGGCAACGTAGTATGGTTTATTTACAACAACAGGTGAGGT
>ENA-OSET01001477-OSET01001477.1-sediment-metagenome-genome-assembly--contig:-NODE-1477-length-24329-cov-7.462354_pt1 | contig 24329 bp, 21 predicted proteins | sample MGYA00237882_ERZ534229 | MGnify/ENA primary metagenome ERZ534229 (study PRJEB26408, sample SAMN06266212) | sediment metagenome | isolation source: Hudson Canyon methane seep mesocosm | place... | reverse complement strand
GTGTTGGCTGCCAGCATTTTATCAAATTAGAGAGGCGTTGGGGGTTTTTCTACAGCCTGAACGCCGCCAGCAACGGCGAGCGAAGCGAGTCCAGCCCACGGCACTTTGTGGGCGATGTTGGCTGGCCTTGTTAGGATTATTCAAAGTTCCGGAGTCCATCAACACAACCCTGCTCTTTTTTTACAGAATTTCGATACTCGCCGAGGTAGCCTTTTCCAACGCAACTATAAACGACGTTAATCCAATTTTGTACATCAGGCTCTGCGCTATTACCCCACAACGTAGCTGAATGAATTTCGTTGCATGCATTAATACGCTTTAACATATGACTTTTACAATTTTCGGCATTACTGGTGCATACCATAGTAAAGCTATTTTGATCACAAAGACTGCCCAATAGTACATTGCTTAGCTCTTCCAATATTTCTTCTTTAGAATCAGGAATACTTTCAACAGCAATAGAATTTACTGATAGAAAAACACCAATCGTAATTGAAATTAGAAGATAAAATTTCCGTTTCATAAAAATCCTAACGCCTTTAGCAGCGGCCGAGCGAAGCGAGGTCCAGCCCAAGGTTCCCTTGGGCGATGCTGGCTAAACTGGTTAGCATTACTTTTTACCCCATTGTTTGAGCAATAACCCCAAACAAGTTTGCACCGAACCACCGATTATTAAGTACTGCATTATTTGTAATGCAGCTTCATTTTCATAGCTATTAAACTCGAACCACCTTGGGATTATTTGATCAGTGCCAAATAGTTTTGCGCCAACCCAAGATAATAAGCCAATGCTTAAAATTATTATTCCGTAGTTTCGAATTCTATCTACGGGGCCTTCCTCTTTGATTGGCAAAGAGTAAAAGACAACTAGCACTAATATCGAAATTACTATGACCATTTTGTGATGCTAACGCCTTTAGCTGCGGCGAGCGTTAGCGAGTCCAGCCCCGGGGCTTTTTCCGGGGCGAGGCAGGCTAAACTGGTTAAATGTTTTCATTTTGATCTTTTGCATGTTGTGTATGCTACGCCTCTTCTAGTTTTTTTATTTTCGAGAGATAAAAAGAACTAATTTTAAGAAGAATAAAAAGCATCGGTAGCATAAAGAAAATACGATCAATAGTTACCGAATAGAGTTCTTGAGACCACGAATACATAAAATCGAGAGAAACGAATAGTGCTATTGCTGATGCAACAGTTACTAGAATTCCTTGTATGTATAATTTAGTCACTGTTTTCAATGTGAACCTCTTTCCGTTAACTAGATTCGTATTTCCATTTACGACATTTAACGCCTTGCGAATGGGCGAGCGATAGCGAGTCCAACCCAGCGTGTTTTTGCTGGGTGATCATTGCGCAACTGGTTATGTGTTTTAGTTTTCATTTTAACTAAGCTCACCGATTACAAGCACAATAGATATTAGAATTAGTACAAAGGCAAATATTGTGCTTAGTGCAACTAACCTTAGAGGTGGCAGCGTGTTTTTAGAAATTGAATACAGGTAACCTGGAGTAGTAATTAAGAATATATTTGCAGGCACAGCTATTCGTACCAGCATGGCATAAACGTAAAAACAGGCCGCGAAGTAGTAAACGATGCTACCCGTGAAAATAATTGAATAAATATCTTCCATTCACGACCACTTTAATTACACATAACATTTGAATACCTGTCGCGGCGACCGAGTTGCGGCGACGGGGTATTTTTATTTGAGATTTTTATAAATAGCGCTTCAGCGCTCTAAATACCTAGACTTTGCATCGTACGATAAGAACGGTATTTTTGTAAGTGCGTCGCCGAGACAGGTATCCAAAGTGTGAGGCGCTCGCTAATTTACTTCTATCTTATTGTTTTTAATAGTGAAATGTTTGCATGGTTTCATGGGTGAAAAATAACCGGCGTCGCGACGCAAAACAACGAAAGGGGACGCATTTATTTTCTGCCAATGTCCGCTTCTCTCTGTGAATCAAATAGGCTTCTGATGTCTGCTTTGGTGTGTTAGCCGAAACGATAGCCTAGTAGATTCTTGGTCCGCTTTTCTCATAAAGGCAGTTTGCCGTTATGATTTAGATTAGCGTTTTGGAGAATCAATTTGCATGGCCACATTATGCTTTCAAAACGAGGCCATATTATCCTTTCATCACCACAACGCGTTAAAACTGAGAAACCCCATCACACGATATCCCCCATAGACAACGCATCATCTAATCTTTAATCGTTATTTTTTCGTCTCGACTGTTCAAATGTCTTCTTTTGAGCAACAACGATAAACCCAAAAACAATACACTTAAGAGGTTTAGAATCTCGCCATATTGGTAAAAAAAAGTGCGTTTACTATTTGGAATATCTAGCGTAAATACTTTTGTCGTGTGCGTATCCAAGGTACTTAGGGTCTCAAATATAATTGCGCCTTTGCGATTAATGACGGTGCTAACGCCACTGTTATTAACGCGAATAAGCGGGATACGATACTCAATACTTCTTAGCATGGCTAAAGACAGGTGACTTAACGCACCGACTTCTCCAAACCAACCATCATTGCCAGGGTTTATAATGATATCTGCGCCTTTATCTATATAAGGCCGAACAAGGTCTGTAAAGAGCGCCTCATAACAAATCAAAGGCGCTAACGTGAGACCTTTGTAGTGAAATGAAGCCGCTTGTTTACCCGCGATATAATCTCTGGCATTAGGAAAGTAAGGCGCTAAATGCTCTTTAAACGGTACATATTCGAAAAACGGCACTAGCTTTTGCTTACGGTACTCTGCAATCGCCTCACCTTCGTTATCGATGAAGTTAGCTGAATTAAAGTGGCCACCGTCAGAATTTTCACCATTTGCATAATGGTAGCCTGGCAAAACTATCAAATGGGTATTTAGCTCTTGTGCTAACTTCCGAATCCGATAGCGTTCATATTGCGTGTCGTGCCAAGAAAAATCGACGGGGACTTCAGGCCAAATAATCAGTTCAACTTGAGCAGACTCCTGTTTTAACTTGCGGGTTTGTGCGATCAAACTCGAAAGTTTGTCCTCAGACCTTGCTAAGGGCTGTATATAGCCAATAGTCATTTTAGTTGCAGGCGTGCCCTCCTCTAGCGATACCTGGGAATAGCCATAACTCAGAACCACTAACGGCAAAATAAAACACACCGATACCGCACACGTCCTGCGCCTTTTTTTGTGGATAAACACACTGGCAATAGCGGCATTAAAGGTGAAGTACAAGAATACTAAAAGAGACAAACCGCCAATATCGGCCAACTGTAAAAGGACTGGATATTCAAATAAAGCATTCACCGGTGCAGCGGGGAGAATGCTTGAGCATAGGCTGATAAACACAGCAAACAATAAGGGTATTTGAACTAGGCTGAAGGGGCTGTTCCACAATTTAAAGTAAGCAATGGCAAAAGCAGACAACGCATAAGGCAGCGCCAGAAAGAAGCAGACTAAGGTAATGAGTAAAATACTGACCAGCTCTGAGGCATCAGTAAAGTTGGTTAACGAAGGAATTGCCCACCACAGCACCGTCGACCACCACCCCAAAGCCCACAAACCTAAGACCAAGGCTGATGTCAAAGGTTTGAGCCCTGCCGTCGCAATCAGCGCAGGAGCAACAGCAATACAGACAAGTAAAGGAAATCCCGCACCAGGATAGCTAACGAGAATAAGAAGCAACGAAATCGCTAGCAGCAGCGCTCGACTCAACAAACAACACTATCCTTTTTTTATAGCCAACTAGTTAAACGCTATGCGGTCTCTAGCATTAACACGCAACAACTCTGTTTCATTAAACATTGAAGACTTAAGCTGATTTAACGCTTCGTTATAAGCGTCTTCCGACGCATAGTTTTCAGCAAGCGATTGCTTCTTTCGCGCGTACTGTTCATAGCGTCCGTTCCACTCATTTCGCGACTCTTCTAACTTAACAAAGCGCTCCACGGTTTCACTATCATAGTGCTTTGACCACTCATCTTTCAGCACATAAATATCTGCGTTCGCCTTTCTCAATTCATCAACTTTGGTGCTAACGGTTTCGCGACGACGTTGCTTGTTAATTACTTTTTGATGCACCTCCGGCAAGGTGCTTTCAAGTGCCATCAGTTCCGCTTCTCGCTCTGCATCACTCAAACTGGTATCGGCATTCAAGCGCAGCTTACCCAAGGTAAACAGATCACGCGCTTCCTCTTCAGCGAAAAAAGCAGAGGCAGCCTCATTGCCTAAATGAAAAGAACGCAACTGGCTGCGAGCGTAATGAACAGCATCTAGGTCATCTAAGTTTCCAGGAGCCACTTGGTATAGGCCGCTATCAACCTCAGCCTGCAAGGCTAGTTGGTAGGTCAAATAGCTATCGAACACTTCAAGCGCTTGAGATTGCGCGGGTTCTGCTAAGTAATCGGCAATGCCTTGCTTAATTTTCGCGATCAGCTCAGCTCTAGGGATTTCGCCTGCAACATTTAAAAAGTAGTCGAATAAATGCCTGACAGACTTTTCTACAATTAGGTTTCCGTTTTCATCAACGCGTAAATCCCCGTGGATTTTCGTGCCACTTAAACTCTGAATGTCAGTAACAACAGGTACTTCACCAACCACATCTTTTTGCTGTGAAACCCCGGCTTGCGGGAGCTCTGAAACCTCATCTTTTTCTTGCGTCGTGCCGGATAAGATCGCCTTTGCTGCTGTCGTCTGGCTTGGTTTTTCTGTGTTTACAAATGCTGAATTCGTGTCTTGGGTCTTGTAAACAAGACCCAAGACAACGACAGCCACGAACAAGCCAAAAATGATACTGCTTTTATATTTCTTGCTCATGACCTACCCCTTACAAACCGGCGCTTTTCAAACGGTTCGCATGATCGACAAAAATCTCTACTGGATCGGTAGCGAAAAAGTTTGTCATGCCCAGTACTTGGTTCACTGTATCGAGGTGATTAAGAAAGTAATCGTCTCGAATCACTTTACCCAAGCGCGAGCTACACGTTGCCACTAAACCATCATTCGGGCGGTGATACTCTAAACCGGTATAGCCCAAGATTAGGTCAGAAATATCAAGAATATCTGTTTGATGTAGCAATTGGTCTGAACGACCAGACCAGCTGTAATAGTTGATGCCGTTAACACGATGAGCACCTTCGCCACAGCTATCAGGCGAGATAGTTCCGGCTGGATAAGACGCATTAAACGCATTCATTCCTACCGTATCTAAGCTACTAATTGCCGCAGCTGCATCATTTGCACTTGAGTTTCCGCCAACAAATGAAATTAAATCAGCAAGTAAAGGAACCAGCCCCGCTAGTAAATCTTGATCGCCAGCATTCACCGCATCAGCAAACTCAACACCGTTATTTACACCGGAAACACTAGTAACGGACGCGACTTTATTTGGAAGGACCGCCGCAGCATAACGCGCAGTAGGAGAGCCATGACTGTGACCAATCAGGTTTACCTTATCGGCGCCAGTTTGCGCCAAAATATCTTCAATTTGAGCGACCAGCTGCTCACCGCGAACCTCAGTTGAATTAGCCGGCGAAACAGAGGTGACGTGAACATCTGCGCCTTCATCCTCAAGCGCCTCTGGAATGCGATACCAGTAATCGAGAATGCCCGCCGCCGAATCAAAGCCCAAAAGACCATGCACGAGTACAATTGGGTACTCTGTTTCAGCATAGGTTTTCGCTCCGCCACCAGCTAACGTCACAGTTGAAGCGCCTAAACCAAGCGTCAACGCGGTCGTAGCGAGTAAAGTATTCGTTTTCATTTTTTTCATGTCGTTCACCTTATATATTATTTTTGTTAATAAGCGTGTTGTCATCAAATCTAGGTTGCAGAAACCTGTTTAACTTCTCTCCTCATAACCCCCCTGTTCAATGAACCTCAGAGTACTACCGTGTTAATAAAGGTGACTCAGTATACAAAACAAAAGATAAAAAAAGTGGACGCGGCTATCACCACTGAAATGGCAAGTTTAAAAAAGAAAAAAACCAATCGAGACAAACCGCAAAATCTTGCCATGAAATGCCAGACTCGCTCAGCTCCAAAACGATGGAAGCAACAGCGACCCGGGACTGTTTTATATTGCCTTAATTCTCGACGTTGACCGTCATGAGCGAGCGTTTGATTTTTAATGGCGCGGGCACCAAGCTATGTTGCCAACAACGGATCAATCACACCCTTCCAATCCTCCAAGCGAGATCTGTGATCAATAGGTACGTTATCAGCATTATTCACAAAAAAAGTAGGCGTCGCCCAAACGGCTTTTGTGGCGGCATAACGGATCGGGGTACGAGCATCAATATAGATGTCTTCGTCACTCACTCTTTTTAAGAATGCAACGCGATCTACCCCACAATGCTTATGTGCTAGGTCAGCCAAAAACTGACGCAGCTCTTCATGGGTTTTATGGAGAAATGCTGCGTTGTAAAACTGCTCCTGTTGCTCATACACAAAACTTGTGAAGTCACGAAAGTTGCTCGCATCCCCTTCTGCTAGGGCGAATAAACCTAGGCTTATATCCCATGCTTGTCGATGATTACTCAAGGTAATCATGTGTACCTTAAGACTAACGGGCTCATCCTGATAATGCTCTATGACTGCCAGCAGGTTAGGCCAGGCAGCTCGGGAATGAGGGCACTGAATATCCATAAAAACATCGATTGTCACTAAAGCAGCGGGGTTTCCTAAAAGAAAACCACTGGGTCGATAAGGAATAGGGATAGCCATGATCGTTATTCTCCTGCTGTGTTTCTTATATATGTTTTAAGTAGCGTTTAGTTTTGTGTTCACAATCAAGTGACTATGCAAGGTTTTATGTACGGGGCACTTGTCAGCAATTTCAAGCAACTTGTCGCGCTGCTCATCACTTAACTCTCCCTGCAAAGTGATTTCTCGATTCAAATAATCTATTTGCTGGGGAGCGTCATCGCAGCCCTGACAATCCTTGTTATAGCTACGTTCATGATGCAGATTAATTTCAATATTACTAAGCGGCCATTTTTTCCGGTCAGCGTACATACGAATAGTCATGGAGGTGCATGTGCCCAATGCCGCGAGCAAGTGTTCATATGGGTCGGGCCCTGTATTGGCCCCGCCGACTGAAACAGGCTCATCTGCGAGCCAATGATGGCTGTCGCTAAAGACATGCTGAGAAAATTTATGATCTTTTTCTTCTACATAGACACAGCCCTTCTGTACTTTTTTTGAAGGGGTTTCTTCTATAGCGGGTTCAACATACCTGCTAGCCCAAGCCGCAATAGTCACCGCAATATATTCCGCGTCATCCTTATTCGTTACTAAGTGGTCGGCGCCATCTAGACTAATAAAGCTCTTAGGATGCTTGGCTTCTTTATAGATCTTTTCAGCCTCGGCAATCTTGACCGTATTGTCCAAAGGTGAATGCATCACCAGTAGCGCTTTTTTTAAGCTTCCGATCTTGGACTCAGTTTGTTGCACGTCATCAACAAACTGCTTTTTGATAATAAATTTACGATGACCCAATGTAACTTCTGCAGCCCCTTGCTGATTAATCGTATCCAAATTGGTCGCAAAGTTATGCACAACATGCTGTGCTTCATGCGGAGCGCCAATGGTAGCGATTGCTTTCACATCAGGTAACTGGTGAGCAACCGACAAGACGGCAGCGCCTCCCAGACTATGGCCGATCAATAAGCTTGGAGCCTGATAATTCTGTTTAAGAAAGTCCGAAGCCGCCTTCAGGTCGCCCACATTGGAAGAGTAGTTGGTATTAGAAAAGTCCCCATCACTGTTTCCCAAGCCAGTAAAATCAAACCTTAATACAGCAATACCTTTCGCCGTTAAGGCTCTGGAAATTCGGGATGCGGCAGCAATATCCTTCCCGCAAGTAAAGCAATGTGCAAACAATGCATAACTAGAAATATTATGATCGGGGGACTCCAGCATACCTCTTAGCGTGACACCGTTGCTGACGAATTCAACTTTGCTCTTCATAACTGCCTCGCAATAGGGTTAAGTAACTATCTATGTAAAAAACTGATCTGTCTTAATGTGAAAATGCAGTGACCACCCATTACTCGCCACAGCTTTATCGTTCTACCTTAAAGCGATAAGCAAAAATCTGACTTATTCTCATCGAGAGCGGAAAGCCTAAAAAAGTCGCATCCACCAATCCAAATAGTGACCGTGAAATACAGCCTAAGTTCAATCTTTTCCAACTAATAAAAAGCGCATACCAATCTGCAATAATCAAAAAGCTATAAATCCATAACACGGAATAATTTTGAGGAATTGAAGGTCCTTTTTAAATAAAAAGCTAATCGGCCGAGTCAGGTCCAACAGCAAATCTTCTAAACGAAAAGATCAGAACTCGCATTATTCGTAAGCACCTATTATCTAATCATTTAACCGCTAGAAAGGGCCAAGGTTTTCTAGCGGACCAACTCAAAACGCAATTCACCGAACGCAGGTACTTGGCCATTTATCGAATACAGGTCGCTTTTTAAGTATTCCACTATTTGTTTTTCGGCCTCTGGTTTATCCTTTGCTAGATAGGACTGGCCAGCATCCGTACCTGCGTCGTATGCTCGCAATACAACTACTTTTTCGAGCACCCAATTAGCGTTCTCACACATTGATAAACCTGATGCGCCGACTATCCAGTCTGGGCTGGGGGCGATCATGGAAAGCACACTAACTAATGGAAAATCGGTGCTCACGGTGAAACGCGTATCGACTTTTCCGGGTGAAAGCTTCATATCTGGTGCGTCAATATAACTACTGGCTTGCCCAGTTTTGATCGCCCAATCAATTTCTTTTTTAAACTTACTATTCAAGCCTTTTTCGGCGACCTGTTTGACACCGTTTGTTGCCGGTTTCCCAGGAGCCCAAATAATGCTTTCAGGCCGATGTGTCGCTCCTACCAATCTCGAATAGTGAGGATTTAGCGGGAACGATTCAGGGTGAGTCTCGACGCTCCAGTTACTCAAAAAGGTCAGGCTATATTCAGCTGAACCCTCACATACCAAATCATCGCTGCTTGGCGCTAGCATTGTTGCGCAACCGGCTAACAAGGCACTCGCAACCAGTGTGAAAAAAATCGCGCGATAAGCGCTGAACATTCTTTTTATGACTGAATTTTCCATTAGTTATTGCCTTTGATTAAGTCGATACTATCGATACGAATAATCGTTACATTGATGAGTATTGGTTATGCGACTGCTATAAAAACACAGGCCCCTTGTTTAAGCTCTCAAAACGGTGCAAATGTGTTAGTAAGCTAGCATGAACCGCCTGTTTTTCATGATTTATTTTATGCCGAAAAAGTATTAACGCGGTCACCGGTCTCGTTTGTGGTGCAGTTGTAGTTGCCTTTGTGGCGCTATTCAATAGAATCAAACGCTAAGCGACGATCCGCTTACCCACAGCAACTTACAATCTCGAATCACGCAGCAACACACTACAAGGATAATCGTTTCACTATGTTTGACTCGATAGGCAGCCATGAGCTCAACGGTATAGCATTACTCATATTCGTTATCTGCTTTAAAGGATATGCGCTTTACGCTAGTCGTCATGCTAAACGCAGCATTTGCTTGGCCAGCGAGCTCCATCAAGCAAGGTTCGATTGGATGCGCGAAATGCTTTCACGCGAAGTACGCGTTGCGGACAATACAGCGATTGCGAACTTGGAGCGCAGCGTCTCTTTTTTTGCATCCACGACCATGCTGATTTTGGCGGGTCTGATGACAATTCTAGGCTCAACCGAGAAGGCAATTGGCTTAGTCGCTGAAATTCCTTTCGTTAGCCAAGCAAGTCGCGCTGAGTGGGAGTTGAAGCTGGTAGTGCTTATCTTTGTTTTTGTTTATGCCTTTTTCAAGTTCACATGGAGCCTACGCCAGTATGGCTTTGTAACGGTCATGATTGGCGCGGCTGATCATATTGTAAATACAGATGACAATGCGGCGAAGCTGGATAAAGCCGCACAACGCATTGCAAAGATGGGCTCAATGGCGGCTCACAATTTTAATGTCGGATTGCGCACCTACTACTTCTCGATGTCGATACTCGCTTGGTTCATCAATCCATGGTTATTTATGTTCTGTTCAGCAGCAGTCGTACTAGTGTTATATCGACGGGAGTTTAAATCTAGCACCTTGAGAACATTGAGAGGGCTCGACAGCTAGGTCCCCAATCTAAGGTAGCCTAGCGATAGTTAGAACCTCAGCTCGGTAAAGTTCTGCGCAACACGAAACGCTGGTGCATCTGGCACTCCCCCGTCGCGCACAAGCCAGCGAGTGCTCATACCCGCTTCATCGGCAGCACGGAGTTCCGCTTCAATATCAGAGAGAAAAAGCACTTCTGACGCGGGCAAACCAATTGATTGCGCGATGGTGGCGTAGGAGCGAGACTCTTGCTTTGCACCGACCTTAGTATCGAAATAGCCATCAAAGAATCGGGACAGGTCGCCGTATTCAGTATGAGAAAATAGTAGCTTCTGGGCCTGAACCGAGCCCGAAGAATATACATACAAGGCCAAGCCTTCGTCTTTCCATGCTTCCAGCAGCGCAGGCACATCATCATAAATATGCCCTGTAAAATCCCCCCTTTCGTACCCGTCTTTCCAGATTAAACCTTGTAGCGCTTTCAGCGGTGTGATCTTTTTATCGTCGCGTATCCACGTTAAAAGCTGCTGTACTAGAGCGGGAGTATCGTTGCGTTCAATCTCCGCAAGCGATGCAACACTATCCAACTCCTGAGACACCGCCTCGGTAGATTGATGCTCACAAATAAAGCGCTCCATTTGCGCTGCGGCATAAGGAAACAATACATCATGAACGAAACGAATAGACGTCGTGGTGCCTTCGATGTCGGTCAGTATCGCTCTGATCATGCGTTCACACTCCCGTCATCTTTCACTAGGTCTTCCCAGGCCAGTGCTTTCTCAGAGATATCACTGCCCGTAAATTCCGCCACCCAGCCATCTGGATTTGAGAACAGTCGGATACAGGTGAATAGCGGCGCAGGCCCCATGTCGAACCAATGCTTTACGCCGTTTGGAACCGAGATCAAATCCCCTTTTTCACAAAGAACCACCCACACTTCCTGATCCAAATGCAAATAGAACAAGCCTCTGCCCTCGACGAAAAAGCGCACCTCATCTTCAACATGCTGATGTTCTGACAGAAACTTGTTTCGAAATGCTTCGCGATCTGGATGCTCAGGCCTTAGTTTCACAACATCCACACTCGCAAAACCAGACGCCGATTGAAGTGCTTCTACTTCGTATTTATAGCTCGCTAGAATATCATCAGCCGAGGCGTCGTCAGCTAACAGTTTTGTAGGCCTCTGCTCAAATCTGATGCCCTTATTAGACAAGCGCTCCCCGATGAGTTCGCCCTTAGTCGTTTCAAACACCGAAGAGTCGAGGCTGTCTGCTTGATAAATACTTAACTTGCTCATCGCTGCACCCGTAATGTCTCTAATTCACATTCAATCAAAAATTCGATCGCTTCAACATGTTTCAAACACTCATCCATCGAATTCCCCCATGTATAAAGGCCATGCCCTCGAATCAAATATCCAGGTACGTGGCGATTCTCGAAAAAATACTGTTTGGTTAGAGCTGAAAGCGAAGCGATGTCCTGCGTATTCTCGAAAATAGGCAACACCAAGTCGCCCTCGTGAGAATCATAACCAGGAAATGCTTTTTGTAATTCGTAGTCGCTGAAGCAAACATCAGCGGCGCCTTTTGCAATGCGGCTAAGAACTGTAGCGCCAACCGAGTGCGTATGAAGGACCGCACCCACGTCAGGAAATAAATCGTAAATCACCGTATGTAAGAGTGTTTCTGCTGAGGGGCGCTCGTTACTTTGCACGGGCTCGCCCGCCAAGTTAACTGTCATGACATCGTCAGGGACTAGGGAGCCTTTATGACGTCCAGAAACCGTAATGGCGATATGCTTCGCATCCAAACGCATTGAATAATTGCTGCTCGTGGAGGGAGACCAACCCCGGCCATATAAAAAGCGCCCTGCCTCAATAATCGACTCAGACGCGTCTGCAAACGCTGCAACATCAAACACAAAGACTCTCCGCTAGATATAATGCGGAAATTATAAACGGCCTCGCGCTCAGGCGGTACCGTCAATCAACATAGAATAGATTGCGAGCAGGAAGCTCCAGACTAGAAACCGTAAGCCAGCGTGACGAACGATGTATTTTCCATGTGGACACCAATGACTTGAACAACCCAAAGCCGCAAACCAAGTTCGATCCCTAAAAGCTCTTCATCATCAAATTGACGAAAGTTGTCATCATCTAGGTGATAATACGACAAACCAAAGTCCACACTCATAAACGAAAAACTGTTCGTGTATGAGAGATTGAACTTCTCCCCCATGGTTCCCTGCCCAGTACGGAACGTAACACCCTCCGACTCAGCACCCGCTTTTTGGAAGTAAGACACCCCAAAATAATGCGCATACCCGATCAAATTGTCGAAGTCTAAGTAGGCATAGCGAGGGCTAAACCCCTTCATGTTGAATGGGTCCAGATCTATATCGTCATACCAACTTTCTTCGGCTGACTCCATTTCCAACTCTTCAGTCGACTCTTGAGCCAGCAAAGGCATCGTAAAAAGAAAAATGAGCAAAGAGGAAAAGACACGATTCATGGCGTTGGAATAACCTAACAAGTAACAGTAAAGAGCTTTGAAGACTACACAAAGCCCCGTTCGAAACCAAGTATGAAAGCGTCAAACTGTGCATAGCTACTCTAATTTGAATGCTTTTAACCTTGGCAACAATTCCTCTGGCATCTCTGTAAACTTTTCAGTACATTGGTTATTATCCTAATCAATTCAGATCCTTACAAAAATATCAATGTTGCGCCCCCACTCCCTTATTAATACCCAAGGCAAGCCTTACATCGGCCGCTTTACCCAGCCCGTCAACGAAATAAACGTCCAAGACGCGGATTACCGAACACCAATGAACAAAAAAGCCGGTCGCCTTCGCAAGCACTTTGCTTTCAAACGTTTTCAATACTTCGGTGGCATATCAGGGGATCTTATCTTTGGCTGTGCCCTCGCCGACGTAAAACTAGTCGGTGCTGTATTTATCTACGTCTATCGAATTTCAGATGGCAAGATGCTGACGTGGCAGTTTAAGTCGCCATTCGCGAAAGGAATGGATTTAAGCAACCGGCCGGACAATGGCGTCAGCACCTTTAAAAAAGGCAAAAATTCCGTCGCGATGCGCTATGAATTAAACTCAAACGGCGAGCGCAAAAAGTCCCTTAGTATTTCTCTAGGGGATGCACTTTCTATCGAAGCTACCATGCAGGAAAGCCGTGACTATCAGTCGATGGCGTTGTGCACACCTACAGCGGTTAATGGCTGGGTCTATGCCCAAAAGACGGCCGCACTACCCGTCACGGGAAAAATTTCTTGTGAACTAGGTGAGTTTGATCTCTCCGAAGTCCAATGCTTTGGTCATCATGACTTTTCGGCGGGCTTCATGCGCCGAGAAACGTTTTGGAACTGGGCCTGTTTTAGCGGCCAACTTAACAACACGTCTAAGCAAAAAATCGGTTTAAACGTATCGTGGGGTGTTAACGAAACAGGTTTTTCTGAGAACTGTTTCTGGGTTGATGAAACGCTGCATGTGTTGCCTCAGGTTCAATTTAAATTTGATCGTGACGATGACCACTCCAACTGGCGAATCACCTCGGAGAACGACCAATTGGACCTTTCTTTCAAACCGGAAGGCATGCACAAGGAACACCTTAACGCCGGCATCATGGCTACTAATTTCAAACAGATATTCGGACGCTTTAAAGGCTATATCAAAGACCAAGACGGTACGCGATATGAAATCGAAGACCTCTACGGATTCGTTGAAGATCAGTATTCAAAATGGTGAGTCTGATTTAGTCGTTTTCACTGCACTTAAGTAGCACTTAAGCAAAACAGAAATAAAAAAGCAGGCTTTCGCCTGCTTTTTTATTTCTCGAATATTCAGCCAATGACTAACGCCTCTAAGGGCTAGGCGCATCTTCTTTATCACCACCACTAAAACGGCGAACAAGCTTATAGAATATGGGTGTTAAAAGAAGGCCAAAGAAGGTCACACCGATCATACCGGAAAACACTGCAACGCCCATTGCCTCGCGCATCTCTGCTCCCGCACCGGTTGAAAACACCAAGGGCACGACGCCCATAATGAATGCCAGCGAGGTCATCAGAATTGGGCGTAAACGCAGACGGCTTGCTTCCAAAACAGCGGGCAAGGTTGCGAGTCCACTGTCTTCTTTTTCCTTCGCGAACTCGACTATCAGTATTGCGTTTTTTGCGGCCAAGCCGACCAGCACAATGAGACCAATTTGCGTGAAGATATTATTGTCGCCCTCCGCCACGCCGACGCCGATAAATGCAGACAATAACGTCATTGGAACGATCAATAGAATCGCCATCGGTAAACCCCAACTCTCGTATTGAGCCGCCAGAACGAGAAACACCAGCAACACCACCAAGGGGAAGATATATAAGGTCGTATCGCCCGCCAGGATCTGTTGATACGTTAGGTCCGTCCACTCATACGCCATTCCATTCGGCAGCGAATTATCAAGAATTTCAGTGATCGCGGCTTGTGCCTGCCCCGAGCTATAACCCATACCCGGTCCGGAATTAATGTCTGCTGAAGGATAGTTGTTATAGCGCGTCACCACATCTGGCCCAGACGTATTGGACACTTCAACAAATGCTGCCAAAGGCACCATCTCGCCGTCTCTGTTGCGCACTTTGAGACGATCTATCTGACTTTCGTCGGTTCTGAACCCTTCTTCTGCCTGCAAATTAACTTGATAGGTGCGGCCAAATAAATTGACGTCGTTGACATACACCGAGCCCATATAGGCCTGCAAGGTTTGGAAAATATCGCTGATCGCGACGCCGTGAATTTTGGCTTTTTCGCGATCTACATCGACTTGTATCTGCGGAACGTTGGCCTTGAAAAACGAAAAGGTGCTCATCGGGTTAAGCTCGGGCGTACCGTAAGCCTGCCCTAACACTTTTTGCGTTTCTTCAAATAGGCGCTCATAGCCCATGTTGGCTCTATCTTGAATTTGTAGTTTAAAACCGCCCGTTGTACCTAGACCAAGTACTGGTGGTGGTGCTACCACAGCGACAAAGCCTTCTTTGATCACACCCAGCTGCATATTAAGCTGCCCGGCGATCGCATCGGCACTCAGGTCCGGTGTTGTCCTTTCTTCAAAAGATTTCAAAGACACGAACACAACGCCTGAATTAGAGGCTACGGTAAAGCCATTAATAGACAAGCCGGGAAAAGCAACTGACGATTCGACGCCGGGGTGCGCGAGCGCAATTTCAGACATTTCCTGAATCACCGCATCTGTTCTATCTAGGCTTGCCGCGTCGGGCAGCATCGCAAATGCGATCAGATACATTTTGTCTTGCGGAGGAACAAAGCCTGTTGGCGTGTTCTGAAACTGGTCAACGGTTAACGCAAGCAAGCCAACATAAACCGCCATGACAATTGCAGCACCACGAATTAGGCGCTTGAGCAAGCCCATGTATGCATTACTCAAACCACTAAAGAACCGGTTGAAGGGTGCGAAAACAAAACGCCCAAACACCGAATCTAACAAACGGCTAAACCAGTCTTTTTTCGCATCATGCGGTTTTAGTAATGCAGCCGCTAACGCCGGACTCAGCGTTAAGGAGTTAAAGGTCGAAATAATGGTGGAGATAGCGATCGTCAGCGCGAACTGCTTATAGAACTGACCTGACAAGCCCGAAATAAATGCGGTTGGTATAAACACGGCGCTTAACACGAGAGACGTCGCAATGATTGGGCCGGTCACTTCGCGCATCGCTTGCTTGGTTGCCTCAACTGGCGTTTTGCCCAGTGCGATATTTCGTTCGACGTTCTCGACAACCACGATCGCATCATCGACCACGATCCCAATCGCCAGTACTAATCCAAACAAGGACAAAGCATTCAACGAGAAACCAAACAGATGCATTACCGCAAAGGTTCCCACCAAGGATACGGGCACTGCAACCAGCGGGATAATCGACGCCCTCCACGTTTGTAAAAACAGTACCACGACGATGACGACTAACAGAATCGCCTCAAGCAGGGTTTTCACAACGGCTTCGATAGAGCCCCTGACAAAAATCGTCGGATCATAAACGATGTCGTAATCGATGCCCGCAGGGAAATTCGCCTTTAGCTCCTCCATGCGCGCACGCACATCATCGGATAATTGAATTGCGTTAGAGCCTGGGCTTTGAAATATAGCAACGGCAGCAGCAGGTTTGTTGTTCAGCAACGACCGTAAGGCATAAGAATTGGAACCCAGTTCGACCCGCGCGACGTCTTTCAGTCGTGTAATCGCACCGTTGCTTCCGACACGAACAATAATGTCTTCGAACTCTTCTAAACTTTCGAGACGACCGCGAACCTTGATGAGCAATTGAAACGGGTTAGCATCTGCGTTTGGCTGTGCGCCAATCGTGCCCGCAGCCGCTTGTCTGTTCTGCTCGCGAATGGCCTGCGTTATGTCGGTTGTTGTCATATTCAAGGCAGACACTTTTTCTGGGTCTAGCCAGACGCGAACAGCATAGTCCCCTGCACCAAACACTCTCACAGTGCCTGCCCCTTCAATACGCGCTAACTCATCCTTTACCTTTAAATTGGCAAAGTTAGACAAATACAACATGTCGTAGCGGCTTTCGGGAGATAATAAGTGAACGACCATGGTGAGGTTAGGCGATGACTTTTCAGTGGTCACACCCAAGCGCTGAACGTCTTCAGGCAAACGCGGTAAAGCCCGTGCAACACGGTTCTGAACCTGAACTTGCGCGTCATCGATATTGGTACCAAGCGCGAACGTCACCGTCACATTCAAGCTGCCATCAGATGTCGATTGAGACGACATATACAGCATGTTTTCGACACCGTTTATCGCCTGTTCAAGCGGCGCTGCAACCGTATCCGCAACCACCTCAGGGTTAGCACCTGGATAAGTGGCAGTCACCACGACCGTTGGCGGAACGACTTCGGGATATTCAGTGATCGGCAGTTCAAATAACGCAATCGCCCCTGCCAAAAAAATTAGGATCGAAAGCACACCCGCAAAAATCGGCCTATGTATAAAATATTGTGAGATCATCCTTTATCCTCTACTCAGCCGGAGCGGCGGCAATGTCATTAGGCGCTACTGGCGTGCCAGGTCGCGCACGCTGCAAACCACTGACGATCACGACATCGCCTTCATTCAGACCTTCTTTGACGATTCGCTGTCCACCACGACGGGGGCCCAACACAATCGGCCGATAGGTCGCTACATTACCTTCCCCAAGCACCAAGACAAACTTGCTGCTCAAGTCTGTTCCGATCGCCGTTTCTGGAATCAGAATCGCATCATACGGTTGACCAATTTGCATTTTTAGGCGAGCGAAAAGACCCGGCGTCAAATTACCTTCTGCGTTGTCATACACCGCGCGCATACGAATCGTGCCCGTCGCGATGTCTACTTGGTTATCAACAAAGTCTATTTGACCCTGATGTGGAAAGCCTTTCTCATTCGCCAAGCCCATCGCAACGCTTACCGCGTCAGTCTCAACGTCAAACCCTAACGATTTAAGCTTTAAAAAAGTATGCTCATCGACATCAAAGTACGCATGCACTTTGTCAGTTGAAACAAGCGTCGTCAGCTTGGTTTGCCCTGCTACAACAGAGCTACCGACTTTCACAAATGAATTGGAAACCTTTCCGTCGAACGAAGCCCTTACTTGTGTAATCGCATGCAATACTTTCGTTCGTTTAAGGTCAGCTCTTGCACTTTCTGCAGCGGCATTGGCTTGCGTGAGTAGCGTTCTGCGGTTATCTAACTGCTCTTGCGAAATTGCGTTTTTCGTTCTCAAACTATTGGCACGCTCAAGGTCTCGCTCCGTCAGGTCAATCTCTGCATTGACCCTCAACACCTCGGCTTCCAAGCGCTCGACTTCAGCTTTAATCGTCCGAAAGTCGATCTGATATAACAAATCGCCCTTTTTGACAGTCGCGCCATCTTCAAAACCAATACTCACGACGTAACCAGACGTGCGCGGCATCACAACAATACTTTCACTCGCTTCCAACCTACCCGTAAACTCTTTCCAATCGACCTCTAATCGCCGCTCTACTTCGGCCACGTCTACCTGCGGAGGTGGAAAACTCATCGCGCCAGGCGCATCGACTTCTGACTGACCGCACGCAACCAGTAAAGGCAAACTAAGAGAGAGAAAAACCAAAGACCGACAAAGTTGGCGAGTAATTGTCATAACAATTTCCATGTCTAAATATCTGAAGATGAAGATCAATTGATAATGTACGCAAAGGGCGCGCAATTGAAGATCGTGAATACTACCAAAGATAAGCCCGAAACATTTAATTTATCCTTGTACACTGTGTTCTTTGTATCGAACAACACGAGTCTTGACTTTTACTATGGAAGAGTTGCCTTTACTGTATCGTGATGCCCGCCTCGTAGCAGTGCATAAACCGGCTGGGCTACTGGTCCATAAAAGCCCGATCGACAAACATGAAACGCGTTACGCAATGAAGATCATTCGTAATCAAATTGACCAATGGGTCTACCCCGTTCACCGGCTTGATAAACCAACGTCCGGGGTTTTGTTATTCGCGTTGGACCCTGAAGCGGCCAGTCACCTAGGCCAGCAGTTTGAGAGCCAACTCGTTGAAAAGCAGTATCATGCCTTAGTAAGAGGTTTCACCAACGATTGCGGTGAAATCGACCATGCATTGAAGGAAATTGCGGCCTTTAAAAGCGACCAGGCGAGACTCGACGAAAAGGAAGCTAAAGCCGCATTTACAGCCTACGCGACGCTTCAGAGATTTGAGCTACCTTACACTGACGGGCGGTTTCCCAGTAGTCGCTACAGCTTGCTATCCCTCGCGCCGAAGAGTGGGCGAAAACATCAAATTAGACGGCACTTGAAGCATATCAGTCACCCAATAATTGGCGACGTAAAGTACGGTAAAGGCCCACACAACCGACTTTTTAGAGAGACGTTCGACACAGAACGCCTGATGCTCGCGTGCACAATGATGTCGTTTTCGCACCCCTCGTCGAACGAACTATTAACGATTGAAGCCACGCCACAGGATAATTTCTCCGCTCTGTTAGCGCGCCTGCAAACATTCAAACAATAATAGGGTTTGACCCGTTTGCTAAGAGTAACGCAACTGACGCTGCTTTATCGCTTTGCACTCTTGATCGAAATCTAACACCACTTTCCCTGGCTCAAACTCTGCCTTGGTTCCGTATGTATGCATCATCAAAGCGTTATGCGTTGCTTTACGTTTAATTGCTGCCAAAATCTCGGGTGAATCAGATAGTCTAGACATCAACAGTTACTCCTTTTTATCATTTTGTTACTTATTTTTACGTAAGATAAAAACATATAGATCAATAAAAATAGAAAAAAGTTCAAAAAATAAGCAGCGCTATAAAAGACACCTGACCGTTCACTCATTAAAAGCTCAACACAGCCGTTTATTTCTGTTTAGAATGGCGTAATTAAATATCATCTATCGACCCCTCCACGTGCCAAGAATCTTATGAAATCCACATCATCACCTGAGCTTAGTTTCGATCAAAACCACATATGGCATCCCTATAGCGCGATTGGCGCAGGACAGCCCGTATTTCATGTCGACTCAGCCAAGGGCTGCACCTTGACGCTGAAAGATGGCAGAACATTGATTGATGGCATGGCCTCTTGGTGGAGTGTGATTCATGGTTACAATCACCCCGCGATGAATGACGCCTTGAAAAAGCAAATCGATAAATTTTCTCACGTTATGTTTGGCGGACTGACTCATGACCCCGCCATTGCACTAGCAACAAAGCTTATCGAACTCACGGCGCCTGAGCTGGACGCGGTCTTCTTCGCCGACTCGGGCTCCGTTGCGGTTGAAGTCGCGATGAAAATGGCGATTCAATACTGGGCTAGTCAGGGTCAACCTACGCGCCAAAAGTTCATTTCGCTCCGTAACGGCTATCACGGCGATACCTTTGGCGCGATGTCAGTATGCGACCCAGTCAACGGTATGCATTCGCTATTTTCCTCAACGCTGGCGCAACAACTATTTGTCGAAGCGCCAGCAACACACTTTGGCGAGCAAGCAAGCGAAGACGATTTAGCCGAGCTTAAAGCCTGCCTTGAAAACAATCATCAACGCGTCGCCGCGATCATTCTAGAGCCCATCGTGCAAGGCGCAGGCGGCATGCGTTTTTATGGCGCAGACTATCTTGTCAAACTCAAAGCACTGGCCGACCAATATGGCGTACTCGTTATCTTTGATGAAATTGCGACAGGCTTTGGTCGCACTGGTAAGCTTTTCGCCTATGAACATGCAGGCTTCACACCGGATATTTTGTGTTTAGGTAAGGCCCTTACCGGCGGCTATATGACACTGTCGGCCACTCTGACACAGCGCAAGATTGCCGACGTTATTCAATCGGGTGAGCCCGGCGTGTTTATGCATGGCCCCACATTTATGGGTAATCCACTGGCCTGCGCCGCAGGTCTGGCAAGCCTTACGTTGCTAGAAAAGAACGATTGGGAAAGCAAAGTAAGCAACATCGAAACTAAGCTGACAAAACACCTAGCACCATGCCGAGAACTAGACGGCGTAGCAGATGTGCGCGTGCTAGGCGCAATTGGTGTCATTGAGTTAGAAGAACCTGTCGATATGAAAACCATTCAACCGCTATTCGTCGAACACGGCGTGTGGGTGCGCCCTTTCGGCAAGCTCGTCTATGTCATGCCGCCTTATGTGATGACTGATACTGAGTTGGAATCGCTGTGCGCTGCGATAGTGAAAGTCGTTACGATTAGCTTAGTTAAAGATATGCCAGTGTTGCCCCCCACAAAGAGAACGTCGGCAGAAAAAACAATCTAGCAGCAACAGATGCGGACGCTCCACATTCTAATTTGAGGAAGTAATGGAAGTTTTCAGCAGACTAATAATCGGATTGACTCTGCTGGTGCCTCTTCAAAACTGTATGTCGATATATACAATGACAACAGACCCAAAGGAGTTTGATTTTTCTAAAGAAGATTCCGAAAGCGGTCGAATGTTTATTCCTAGAATTTATTCGGGGACTCTAGTCGACTTGTTTGGAGTTTAAGCGCCTGAAGGAGGACAAGGTTCGGCCATACTATTCTACGATTTATTTCTGAGTTTTCCCGTCGATACCCTAGCTTTACCTTATACAATTTATGGGCAGATTAGACATGGTAATCTTTCGAGCTGCCCTCAAGAAGGAAATACTGCTGACAAACAATTTATCAAGGACGAAAACAGTTGAAACCACAGCAGAATGGCGATTACGTAAGAAATATTTTCTCTTAAACAAGTAAGATGGAGTCTGACCCTCACTTGTTTAACACCCCTCCGGCATCGGTTCAACCAAGGACTTCGAGTCATAAAGGATGTTCGAGTGAAATCTGAAATTTTACACCCCGCCGCCCTGCTTCTATTTTTATCAGGCTGCACCTTTTTGCCCGCGACTTCAGAAGACCAGAGTTATGCAGATCGATGCGAGATGCTTACTAAAAAGCTAACGCTAACTTCAGAGTATTTCGATTTACACCATGGGTGCGGTAATGATGCAAACACACCTATGTGTTATCTAGCCTCGGCTATTGGAGTCCCTGCCATATCCTTCGTTGTATCAGGCAGCATTGTAATGGTGGGTAATACAATTAACTGGTTTGAGTATCAAGGTACATGTGAGAACGATTAGGTATCGCAATCGTTCAAGGGTAATTATTTGTTTTAAACTACCCCAAAAATGCCATCAACATGGAGTGCAACGATTTTGAAAAAAATAAAAGGCGCTTCTCTTCAAATACGACTCCCCTTCATTTGGCGTTAAAAGTTGCAGTACTTAAAGATTAGTCACATTAAAGAGTTCCAGACAACAGGAGTTAGTGATTAGATATTATGATTAATCAAAAGCTGATTTTTATCTGTGTTTTTTGCTTTTTGGTTGCATGTCAATCGGACAAGCCATTCCCGATCAATAACCTACAGTTAGTCTATTACGCAGTAGATTTTAAGTCATTCACTAAAGAGTTTCCCGAGCTAAAGAGCGTTGATAGAAGAAGTCTAATTATTCGGCTAAAAAGCCTTGAGGACGACAAAATATCTGAATTAGTACGCTCAAAGTTTACATTGCCCTACTTGGTTATGGCACCCGCCTTCTTGGGTGAAGGCGGAGACGAAGACGAAGATCTTGCAACAGCGATTGAGGTGCTAAATTTTTTAGAGTCAAAAGGTATGGACATATACAAAACGGATAACGGTGGTTGTACTAGTATCCACATGGCCATTTCTTTTGGAGAGCCAGCAATTCTCGAGTTTCTTTTAGGTCGCTACGACATAGAAACCTTTAAGGGAAATGATGCCTCTCCTATTCCGCGATGCCGCAAAGATGCTAGCGAACTATTAGCAGACAAAAAAAAGGAAGTAAATATTTGACCCTTGTACCCCTAACTTCTGATTGATAAAAAAGAGACCCAGGTATGTAACGCTAGCCACCTTACGCCGTGCCGCAACCTAAAAGGCGTAGCAGAAGTGTGGGTGCGCCCTTTCGGCAAGCTCGTCTATGTCATGCCGCCTTACAAAAATGGGGTCTGACCCCGTTTTACACTCTGACCCCGTTTTACACTCGATTTCGTCATAACCGAGCCAAGGGAACCAGCCGTAGAGAAGTGAAGGAGTCGATGTGGGGCTGGGTAGCTTTAAAACCTAGTCACTCTTTGGCTGGTTCTTAATTTCATCATACCTTCCGGAAAGCTTCATATTTTTAAGCGCTGTAGAAATCTTCGGAGCTAGAAAAGAAAACCGCTCCCCCAAAAAAAGATGCGCGCTATCCTCCTTCAGCCTCGATACTTTGAAAATACTTAACTTTATTCTCTCAGACTGACTCGTTATATATTCATCCGTAAGAGATTCGATACCAATATAAGCGTCCAGCCTTTCAAGCGATAAAAGTCTTAGCGCACGGGAAACATCTGTCAATTGGACTAGATCTTTTTCATCTAAGACTTTAGTCAACTCATTTTCAATAACTTTAACGCCCCTTCTATAGCCAACATTTAGACCTTTGAGGTCAACCCAGCTATCCACATTTAAACTTTTATCGTGACCATATACAGCGACAAAAAATTCAAAACTTGGTTCATCAACTCTTGTTAAGTGCCTATGAGCCTTTCCATAGTTGGACATCCGAATGAGCTCGCCATCTATGGCTCCTGTTTTCGTTTGTATAGGAAGACGAATAGAAGGTAATACCTCTAACTTCATTTCATAGCCAAGCTCGTCAAATATGTCGCTATAGACTCGTTCTGCGAATTGTACCTGTGCACTTTTTAAGGCAGGGGCGGTAACACCAAGAACAATCGTTTTCCCTGGCGCCGCCGCAAAAGAGACGTTAGCTATGAGCAAACAAAGCAATATCACAAGCTTGATGGAAGAAAAACGGTTACGAGAAAACAACGTCAAATTTAGTCTCACTAAGTAGTTAGCCAAAACCCCTGAATTCAGGAGTTGGAGTTTTATCAATCTATGGTCCTACCAATTGTCAGCAGACGCCAAAAGAGTGTCGGTAATGACCAGTGCGCATAAACCGCAAACTATTCACGATGACTCTATCTGTAAAAATAGTCTGGCCAAGACAAAGATACAACGCAATCGACATAGACTATTAAGTGTAGCGCTTGGCAGAGGTTTATAAGTATTTGAAATAAATATATCTGAATGCCTTTTCAGCATTAGTTTGTAAAAGCAAATAGCCTAAATAGTGCGCGGTTAAATACCTTATTGTTCACTCACACAAAGTCACCTAACAATCGCATACTTACCAACGAATCGCGCGGCAGGTTCACCATCATCGTCAGCCACTAAGACTTCGTGCGTTAGCGCGGCTCGCCCACGACGCTCGTAGCTTTCGACAAAGTGGGCCATCGCTTCCTGAGAAGGCGCACTCACCGAGGCCTTTAGCTCACTTCGAAGCGGGCGTAGGTACTCAATCTCCCCCTTAGCCACAACGATGTCCCCCACCAAACCGAGCGCTTCGCATTGAATCGAGGTCATTCCCCAACCTGCGATCACGCATAGGTTATATAGGCTGCCGCCAAATGCCGTGCCCTTATCGTTGATGTTTTTTTCCAAAGGCGCACTTACGCTTAGGATTTCTCCGTCGTAACCGGTAACCCGCACACCTGCAGCACGCGCTAAAGGTACATGCTGTGATACAAATGC
>ENA-OSET01001473-OSET01001473.1-sediment-metagenome-genome-assembly--contig:-NODE-1473-length-24367-cov-2.824866_pt1 | contig 24367 bp, 20 predicted proteins | sample MGYA00237882_ERZ534229 | MGnify/ENA primary metagenome ERZ534229 (study PRJEB26408, sample SAMN06266212) | sediment metagenome | isolation source: Hudson Canyon methane seep mesocosm | place... | reverse complement strand
GTATGAGTGAAGAAGAGCTAGTCATAGACTTTCCTTGCCAGTTTCCTATCAAAGCCATGGGTAAAAACATCCCTGACTTTGATGCGATTGTTGTGGGAGGCGGACACAACGGCTTAGTCACGGCGAATTATCTGGCTAAATCCGGATTGCGAGTCTGTGTGCTGGAGCAGCGACACATCGTGGGTGGCGCCGCAGTGAGTGAAGAGTTCTATCCTGGATACCGCAACTCCATTGCTTCGTTTGTGGTTAGCCTATTGCGTCCTGAAATCATAGAAGACCTGGAACTCCGAAAATACGGTTATGAAACCATGCTTTTGGAGAGTTCGTTTTACCCTGATTCAAAGGGTGATTATCTGTTATTAACAGCCAACGAAGAGGGAAACCGCAAGCAATATGAGAAGTTCTCCAGCAGCGACTACGATTCTGTCGCCCAGTTCTATAACATTATCGACAAGGTGGGCGCGCTAGTTACCCAGCAGTGGCTGAAAGAGCCACCCAAACTTGCCGGGGGCGGTTTGAATGATCTGGTCAGTGCCGTAAAAATGGGAATGGATCTGTATAAACTGGATGCGGATACACGTTATCGCCTGTTACAAATCTTTGTGGGTGCGCCGGATTCCATTATTGAACGCTGGTTCGAAAGTGACAAAATAAAAGCCATGATGGCCCAGCATTGCCTGCCAGCAAACTATGCTTCTTTACATCAACCGGGCTCCTGCATGCCAATGTTACATCACGCAGTGGGTGGAATCGATGGCATTAAAGGCGCCTGGGGCTTGGTAAAAGGCGGCATGGGGTCTATCACCCAAGCGATGGCAAAATCTGCCGAAGCAAAAGGCGTGCAAATCAGAACCCGCAGTGGTGTTGAAAAGATCATTGTCAACAATGGCCGAGCCGAAGGTGTAATTCTAAGTGATGGAACACAACTCAATGCACCTATCATCGCCGCGAATACCGATCCCAAACGCACCTTTTTGAAACTGGTGGGCGAAGAACACTTGCCCTCCTCCTTCGCCCGGGATGTAGCGGTTATCCGACAGGAATCGGCATCATTGCGAATGAACCTGGCGTTGAAAGGACTGCCACAATTTGCCTGCCTGCCAGGTGAAGGCATCGGCGAACACCACCGTGGCACCATTGCTATCATTGAAAGCAAAGATCACGCCGAGCAGGCCTATCGCTCCGCCCGTGCTGGCATTCCCGCCTCTCCACCGATGATTGAAGCCATTATCCCCAGCACACAGGATGATTCACTGGTAGATGAAGAAGGGCATCACGTGATGAGTTTACTGTGTAAATACATGCCCTACGACCTGGCAGATGGAAAACACTGGGATGATGAAAAAGCAAAAGTGACGGAAGATATTCTGTCTTATCTCACCACCTTTATACCCAACTTGCCCAATATCCTTGTGGGATATCAATGCCTGACACCCTTGGACATTGAGCGTATGTTTGGTATGACCCGGGGCGACATTTGCCACGGCCGCCTGGAACCCGATCAACTATTCAGTGCGCGCCCCCATCCGGATGCCGCTCAATACGGCACACCGATAAAGGGCTTGTATTTATGTGGATCGGGCTCACACCCCGGCGGTGGCGTTACAGGTGCGCCGGGACACAATGCGGCCAAACGGATTATCAAAGACCGTTAGACAACGAGAATTTTTTATGGATGTTTATACAATAACATTAACGGTGAGTATCATTATTTTTGTTGCCGTTGGTAGCTATTCAGGCAGAAGTGTAAAAAAACTGGATGACTATTATGTGGCGGGACGTCGCGCCCCCACACTGCTAATTGTAGGAACACTGGTGGCCAGTGTATTCAGCACAACTATTTTTCTCGGCGAAGCCGGCTTCACTTACGATGGACAGATGGGCCCCTATATTTTATTCCCGGGACTCGCCGTTGTGGGTTATGTTTACGGTGCCTTATTGTTTGGCACCTATATTCGACGCAGCAGAGCCCCAACGGTCGCAGACTTTTTTGGCAGGCGGTTTAACAGTCATCGGGTTCAGCAGGCTGCGGGGCTCACTATCATTCTGGGCCTGGGTGGCTACCTGCTAGTTGTCACCCAAGGCGCAGCCATTCTACTGTCTGACCTCACAGACTTGAGTTATTTCCAAAGTATTGCCATTGCCTGGTTAAGTTATACGGTGTTCACACTCTACGCCGGTTCCAAGGGCGTTATCATCACCGACACACTTATGTTTTTGTTATTTACTGTTGCCACAGTCGTTTTTGTTTTCTATATCGTCGACGGCATGGGAGGCATTCCCACCGCGGTGAAAGAGATGACTCAGCTGGAGAGCAAGCCCGACATCGTCTCCTGGCATGGCACGGTGGGCCCTGGCACAGAGTGGCCAACCGCATGGGACTTTCTGATTTGGACTGTCATCGTCGACGTCTCATGGGGCGTGGTCTATGCTGTCGGGCCCTGGCAGGCATCGCGACACTTGATGGCCAAAGATGAACACGTGGTAATACGTGCTGCCATATACACAGTGTTTGCGGTCATACTTATGCAACTGTCTATCTATGGGATCGGTGGTTTGATCAACCTGGCCAATCCGAACATTACGCCATCGGAAACCGTCGTTCTATGGGCCGCAAAAAATCTGGTGCCAGAGTTTCTGGGGGCTTTGCTGCTGGCGGGCATTGTGGCTGCGGCACTGTCTTCCGCATCTACCTTCTTGTCTCTCATGGGTTTTAGTGTCAGCAACGACATGGTTAAACGTGATAATCCACTGGGTCTGATGACAACCCGGATACTCATGTTGCTGACTGCGCTGATCGTATTAATGGCTAGTTTCTATTTCCCTCCCAATATTTTCTGGCTCACCTTATTCATAGGAACCGTTTTCGCTTCATCCTGGGGTCCAGTAGCATTTATGAGCATCTGGAGTAAAAAAATTACCGCCAATGCAGCGTTTTGGGGCATTGCGAGCGGATTTACGTTTAACGTGATACCGGCCGCGCTTGTCTACCTGGATATGATTTCGCTTCCCAGTTATTTCAATCCTGTGGTTATTGGCGTATTGGCAAGTCTGAGCACGATCTTTGTATTGTCAAAAACCGGCAAAGTCACACAAGAAGAATCGCTCTACCGGCTGCGTCTACACCAGACGCCCGACATAGATTATGATTTGAAGAAAGCTAAAACGTCCCTGATCGCCCCCGCCTGTCTTGTGGCCTATGGTTGCATCATGCCCGTTGTTTTAATTGTGTATTATGTCATCCCCTACCAGACAGGTGCCGGATTATTGCAGGCCGACGGCTCGCTCGATTGGTATCAGGGCGAAGTGATTCTGGCGCTCTCCTCCGCGGCCCTTTATATTCCGCTGGGGTTGATTTCTGCCCATGTCATTTGGAAGAGGTATAGCCCAGAGGCAAAGACAAAAGACCTTTCGGCTAAAGCCGAAGAGATCTAGTTTTTTACGCTCTTGGAACCTCTTCACATGGGAGCCGGAACCTGATTGCGCTGTTTAAGATCAATGAATGGAATATTACAGAGCAGACAGGGGATTTCCTGTTCACCCAGTTTGATAAATACGTCTTCAATATCTGCGTTAGCCGCTGTTAAAGACGCAAAACCAATCCACACCTTATCCCTTGTATGCCACACCAGTGACGGCAATGCACCAACCCGATTGAGCTCGCCCTCAACCTTCGTATAGACAGCCTGACCTTCAACCAAAATACAGGAACTATCAACAATAAAACCTTTCATTCTGTAACGCGGCCCTTGAACTCTACGTTCAACCAGAGCGGTTTTCCCGGAAAACATTTCTTCCCTTTCCAACTTCACATTCCATCCCAGCGCCAATTCATAGGGGCTACGTTCCAGCTCCAGGTCGCCAAACTCTCCCGCAGTATCCCAGCCTGGTACAATCATGCCTGCCTCAATCCGGCAAATTTGCAGGGCAGATAAACCATAACCCGGGATATCAAAGTTGAGAGTGTTTTCGGCCCTCACAAAAGCCCTTTGAACCGCATCCTTGGCTTCTGGACTGAACCAAAGCTCATAACCCAAATCGCCAGTGAATCCGAGGCGACCCACCGTAATTTTGTGTCCCGACAAATCAAAATATTGCAAAGCAAAGGGATCCAGGTATTCAATACCCGCAAAACCAAAGCAATTTAGCACCTCACAAGCTCGTGGCCCCTGCAGCGCCAAACCCGCGGAAAGATCCGTTTCTTCTGAAATCACTAAATTGACAAAATCATTGTATTGCGCAAAGTGCTCATCAAGATCTAACTCCGAGATTAACAACAAGTAGTTATCCTCTTCATATTTATTGACGATGCCATCATCAAGCAAAAGCCCTTGCTCATTACAAATGAGCCCATAGGCAGAACTCATTGCGGCCAGCTGGCTCACAGGAGCCGTCAAAATTCGGTCCAGGAACAGGCCCGCGTCATCACCTCGGAATCGGTATTTTTTCATGGGAGAGGCATCAAACAACGCACATCTATTGCGAATTGCTGCATATTCATCACCGACATTGGTGTAATGCATCGGTAGGCAATAGCCATTCCATACGTCGAAGTCATCGAGCGGCGTATTGGCAACGTAAGATTCATAGTTAAAATCAGAATGGCGTGAAACCAAATCGCACAACACGCTTTTTTTAATTATTTGGCTCATCTAACGCTCCTATTGAATGTCAACACAGGGATTTGGCAGGCACTCTTTTTAATACACGTAATCTGGCTGGCAGTATAAACGGCCTGCCGAGCTAAAACGTCCTAGCGTATCCGTCCATAAAACAGCGAACACCACATTGCCGGAGCGCTTCCCAGCCTATAGGCACCGAGGGAACCACCTATGCGCAATGTTAGACTCGGCATTGCATCATTTTTTCAATTCTCACCTTATGGAGCGTCGCCACGTGGCAATTACACAACTCAAACAATGCAACAACATTCCAGGAGATCAGCTGGACAATTGGGGGGCCGTACCCAAACCTCTCGGAGAACCCGTCTCTCAACTCTCGGGGGTAATTATTAGCGAAAACAAAGATGGCTCAGAAGCAGGCATTTGGGAGTGCACACCCGGCAAGTGGACTCGCCTGGTAATGGACGCAGAAATCAGTAGTTTTTTAAAAGGAAAAGCCATCTTTCACCCCGAAGTAGGTGAGCCGATACATATTAATGCGGGTGATACACTCTATTTCGACGCCAACAGCAAGGGTACCTGGGAAGTGTTAGAAACCGTGCGCAAGGCCTATTTAACCTACAAAAACGACGATACAGAATAAACGGTATCATTTCTCTCAATACGTGGCTTGCTCTTTAGAGGAGACCAAGCCCCCCTACCCTGGCATTCCTATAGAATAACGACTGGATCCAACGTTACTTCTGACTTCCGTGACCAGCATCGCCCCCACACCAATAAGGAAAAGTGACAAGTAAGGTTCGAAAGGCCAGAAAGGAAACCACAAAACAAGGTCAGCCGACCACTTTGACGCAGTAAAATACTCGGTGATTGCCCCCTGCCAGTTCGGACTAAATACGGCGAGCACTATTCCCAAAACAACACTGACACTACCCGTTACCTTGAGCAAAATTGGTGAGCTTCCCGAGGGTAGTTTTCTCTTGGAAGTTTGATAGCGTCTTTTTGCCCAGGCTGCAATTCTCAACGCAAACGCCGAGAATCCAGCCCAGTAAAATACGTAGTCTAATAAACTCGGCCCCTCTTCATAACTCAGACTCCACCAATAGACGCTGAACGGATAGGCCCAAAGGAAATACATCCCGCTTTTATGCACCAGCTTCCACTGTACAGACGTCATGCGCCTGCGCCCAAACCGGAAAGAGGTGACCACCATGGCAACAAGAAAGATATAACCCACACTGCCCTCGAGTTCGTCCCGGAGCAAATAAACGTCTTTGAAATAGTAATCACGGAAAAAGGTTGAAAGAATAAAGATGAATAAGCCTTGCCACGCCATTGCCACGGCAAAACAGAGCCCGATTATTTTGCGATTGCGAATTACCCACATCGACATGGCACCGGGAAACAATATCTGAACTGAAGATGCTGCAAACGCCAGATAGATAAAAGGTACCGCCCAGCGAACTGAATACCCAATCATTGCCGACACACCGGTGCCGGTAGACAGATCGGCTTCCACCAAGGCCCGCGCGATCACAATAGACATCGGAATAGACATTAAACTGAACAAATACCAGCCATTGATGGCCTTGTGTTTCAGTAGTAGCTTAAGGTCAAAGCGCATTTACTCTCTTCACGTGTATTAGATAAAGGGGTCACGCCTTTCAGACTCCCATATCTATTGCTCTCACGCTTCTTGGCCTATAGGCCGAGAAGCGGCAAAACTCTCTTACCGCTATTCTGAAGGCCTAGAGGACTAACAATCACCTTAGCGCCGAAGAGATGAAAACCTCCGTTAAAACAAACGTGTTTAACCTGCTGAAAATTGTCACGGCTTTTACACCGTGGGTCATTTCTATGTATACACTTTACTGGCTAGAGTATGGCGGAATCTGGCACCCGGAAACAATGCACCGCGACAAATTCACCTTAATCATTCTAGTGGTGGGAATGGGCCTGTCTTTTCTAGTCGGGTCTCACTTTTCAGCGGTCAAAAAAAAACCAACAAAACACTAGGCAACACCGTGCCCCTTTGAGGCAGTCCAAATTCGATACCATTGCTCCTGGGTTAAGGACAGATCCAGAGATTTGATTGCCGAGGCAATTCGTGTGATTTTCCCGCTGCCGATAATAGGTATGGGATTGGTAGGCAAATTCATCACCCAGGCATATAAAACCTGATCAACGGAATCTGCTGACAACTCTTCTTTAACAAGCTCCAAAGTCTGACGCAATCTCAACATCGACTCACTGTCTTCTCCAAAAATACGCCCGCCGCCTAAACAAGACCAGGCCATGGGAATCACCCGCTGCTGTTGTAGGAAATCGAGACTGCCGTCTTCCGTCACACTCAGGTTAATAGGGTTGATTTCAACTTGATTGGTCACTAAAGGTGCGTCCAGTCGGGATTGTAGCAGCGAGAACTGCGACGGCAAAAAGTTGGATACGCCAAAATGAAGCACTTTACCAGCGTTCTTCAGGCGCGAGAATGCCTCGGCAACCTCATCGGCATCCATTAATAAATCAGGGCGATGTAGTAGCAGCACGTCTACGTGCTCAACACCGAGACGGGCAAGTGACAAGTCAAGCGAGCGTTCAATGCTTTTGGCATCACTGAGATAATGAGCAACCTTGCCCTCGGCGGCGTTCGGGAGCTCAATGCCGCACTTGGTCACAATTTCAATTTGGTTCCTAACGGCGGGGGCCAACTTTAAGGCTTCTCCAAATAGTGTCTCACAGGAGGGATTTCCATAAACGTGGGCGTGATCCACCGTGGTAATGCCCAAATCCATGTGACTCTGAAGGAATGATAATCGCTCCGCAGGACTCATTCCCCAGCTATCCATACGCCAGTAACCCTGAACCAAGGGTGAGAAACAGGGTCCATTAGGGGTCAACTGAACTTTTTCCATTTTTGACATTATGTCGATCCTTAAAACAGTTTCACCTGCCCAATGTTGCCTGGCAGGTTCCGGTTGCACAGTTTAAGAGGAAGTGACCGTTTGTGCCAGTTCACAAAATCAGGCCTGTAGACATTTAGCCATGAGACTCCTATGCTAGCGATGAATCCAATTCGAGGGTGACGGCTTATATGCAAAGAACGGAATCTCTTGTAGCACTTCACTGTTTGCCACCCAAGATCGCCGTGCGAATCTGCCTGGGAATTCTGCTGACGAGTTTAATCGCCTGTGTTGATGGTGAAAACCGTGTAAACACCGGAAACCGCGACGGCATATTACACTGGGGTAATGCCTCAGAGCCTCAAACGCTAGACCCCCATATCGCCACTGGCGTTCCCGAGAGCAAGATCATGCTGGCCCTAATGGAGGGGCTGGTACTCAAAGATACCAAGACACTGGAGCCGATCCCCGGCGTTGCCCACTCCTGGGACGTCAGTGAGGATGGCCGTGTTTACACCTTTTATCTGCGCGAAAACGCCCGTTGGTCCAATGGAGACAAATTAACCGCCGAGGATTTTGTCTGGTCCTGGTGGCGTGCCCTGCAACCGGCGATAGGTAATCTTTATGCCTATATGTTTTTTCCCATTAAAAATGCCAAGGCCTACTACGAAGGCGAACTTAAAGATTTCAAACAAGTGGGCGTTCATGCCCTCGACAATTACACATTAAAAGTGACACTCGAGAATCCAACACCCTATTTTTTGCAACTCCTGGATCACGCCAGTTTGTTTCCTGTACATCGCGGGACCATAGAAAAATTTGGTGACGCTGACGAACGGGGTACTCGCTGGACGTTTGAGGGAAACATGGTTGGCAACGGGGCTTTTCAACTCAATGAGTGGAGAATCAATCGCCATGTCAGTGTCAGCCGAAATCCACATTACTGGGATGCCAAAAACGTTAAACTCAACGGCGTGGTATTCTACCCCACCGAAAACATCACCACAGAAGAGCGCATGTACCGCTCGGGGCAATTGCACTACACCTTCGAAGTGCCAGTCGACAAAGTACAAAGCTATCGCGAACGAAACGCCGAAGACCTTCAAATTTACCCCTACCTAGGCAGCTATTTTTACCGCTTCAATACCCGACTGCCACACTTCTCAGACAAACGAGTACGTCGCGCCCTGGCGATGGCCGTTGACCGGGAAAAAATTTCCGAACACGTTTTAAAGGCTGGCCAGGTTCCCTCCTACGCAATCACCCCACCCGATACAATGGGATACTTTCCCGAAAGTGATTTGCGTTTCGATCCCGAGCAGGCCCGTAAACTCTTGGCAGAGGCCGGTTATCCCGACGGGGCTGGTTTTCCACCCAGCGACATTCTCTACAACACCAGTGAGGAACACCGCAAAGTGGCCGTGGCTATTCAGCAAATGTGGAAACAATACCTGAATATCGATGTGAACCTGCTCAACCAGGAATGGAAGGTCTATCTCGACAGTGCCAGCAACGGCGACTTTGAAATTGCCAGGGCCTCCTGGATCGGCGACTATGTAGACCCCAATAATTTCCTGGACATGTGGCTCTGCAATGGCGGCAATAATCGAACCGGCTGGTGTAACGAGGAATACGATAGGCTGATTCTGGAAGAAGCACCCACCGCAAGCAACCACGCCGAGCGCATCGCCATTTTCACCCGGGCAGAAAAAATGTTGCTGGCAGACATGCCGGTATTGCCAATTTACATATACACCAGTAAGCACTTGATTCATCCCGCCATTAAAAACTTTCCACAAAACATTCTCAATCAACCGTCCTTCAAAGACATTTATCTGGACCCAGGGGATCAACAAATGGAGGGCGGTCACTGATGTTTCGTTTAGCGCTGGGGCGTCTGCTGCAAGCCATTCCGGTATTACTTGCGGTGATTACCGTCACCTTTTTACTTGTCCACTCTGCACCCGGAGGTCCTTTTTCCGCGGACAAGGCGGTGCCTCCAGAAGTGATCAAGGCCCTTGAGGCTCAATACCAGCTGGACCAACCACTCTGGAATCAATATATCGATTACCTGGGCGATGTCCTGCGGTGGGATTTTGGTCCCTCCTATAAATATTCGGGTCGCAGTGTCAATGAACTGATTGCGGCGGGTTTACCCATTACCGCGGAGCTGGGTTTGTACGCAATGTTAATCGCCCTGGTGATCGGGGTGAGCGCAGGGGTTATTGCCTCTCTACGCCCCAACTCCCCTTTAGATTATCTGCCCATGTCGGGCGCCATGATCGGTATTTGTATGCCATCATTTTTACTGGGCCCCCTACTGGTACTCATCTTTGGCATTTACCTGGACTGGCTGCCGGTGTCGGGCTGGGGCGATAACCCCGGTGACAAGCTTTTGCCCTCCTTCACTCTGGGTGCAGCCTACGCGGCTTATATTGCTCGCCTCTCCCGGGGCGGCATGTTGGAAGTGCTCTCTCAAGATTACATTCGTACCGCCCGGGCCAAGGGTTTGTCTGAGTGGAGAATTGTTGGCAAACATGCCTTACGGGGCGGTTTAATTCCCGTGGTCGCTTTTCTCGGGCCCGCTTTTGCCGGCCTCTTGGGTGGTTCGTTTGTGGTGGAAACAATTTTTCAAATCCCGGGTTTGGGGCGTTTTTATGTTCAAGCGGCGTTTAATCGGGATTACACAATGATTCTGGGTATGACAGTGTTTTTTGCGACCTTGATCATAGTGTTTAATTTGCTCTCCGACATGTTAGCGCTTTGGCTGGATCCCAAGCTGCGTCACGAACTGGCTCGGGGGAACAATGAATAATCAATTCGAAGAAAAACCTATTGAACTTGCAGAGGCAGAACCTGGCGCCTCGTTGTGGCAGGATGCGTGGTTGAAACTGAGAGGCAACTCCCTGGCTTTAGCCGGGCTCTTCATTTTACTTTTGTTGTGCACCGTATCAATTCTCACTCCATGGATCGCGCCATACGGATACGAAGAACAAAACCTTCTACTGGGTGCCAGTGCACCTTCGGCAAGCCACTGGCTCGGCACCGATGTGTTTGGTCGCGATATGCTGACCCGCATTATGTATGGTGGGCGGGTTTCACTGACCGTAGGTTTTATCGCCACCGCTGTTGCGCTTGTGATTGGGGTTCTCTGGGGCGCTATCGCCGGATTTATCGGCGGGCGTGTAGACGCGGTAATGATGCGACTGGTGGATATACTTTATGCCCTGCCCTTTATGATTTTTATCGTATTGTTGATGGTGGTTTTTGGGCGTAACATTTATCTTTTATTTTTTGCCATCGGCGCTGTTGAATGGTTAACCATGGCACGTATTGTCCGCGGGCAAGTTATGTCACTGCGCAAACAGGAATTCGTAGAAGCAGCCTATTCACTCGGCTTAACACGCTGGACTATCATCAGACACCACATCATTCCCAACACACTAGGGCCGGTGATTGTGTATACCACACTCACCATTCCCAGTGTCATGCTGTTGGAGGCGTTTCTGAGTTTTCTGGGTTTAGGTATTCAACCGCCTCAAAGCTCCTGGGGTTTGTTGATTAACTATGGCGTAGAAACGATGGAGGAATATCCCTGGTTGCTAATTTATCCTGGTCTGGCCCTGTCGCTGACCTTGTTTGCCTTGAATTTTCTCGGCGATGGTTTGCGTGATGCACTCGACCCTAGAACCGCTTTGGACTAAGACAATGGCACTATTGGAAGTTAATGGACTCAAAGTAACGTTCCGCACCCGCAAGGGAACGGTCAAGGCGGTAGATGATGTTAGTTTTACTGTCGATTGCGGAGAGACTCTGGCGATTGTCGGTGAGTCTGGTTCTGGCAAGTCGGTGACCTGTTATAGCTTTCTTGACCTGCTACCAAAACCTCAGGCCCATATCGAGGGCGGCACGGTCATGTTTGAAGACCAGGATTTGCTCAAGGCAAGCCCTGCCCGCATGAGACATTTCCGAAGTCAGGATATCGGTTTAATTTTTCAGGACCCCATGAGTTCGCTAAACCCCTACCTGAGTGTGGGCGAGCAACTCATTGAACCCTTGATTTATCACCCTGACCCCAAGCGAAAAAAAACGCGCAGCCAAGCGCGGGCACGGGCAGTCGAACTACTCGACGAAGTGGGAATACTGCAGGCCGAATCGCGTTTCGACAGTTTTCCCCACGAGTTCTCCGGCGGCATGCGCCAGCGGGTCATGATTGCCATGGCCTTGATCAACGAACCTCGTTTACTGATTTGTGACGAACCCACTACGGCGCTGGATGTCACCATTCAAGCGCAGATTCTCAAACTGATAAAAAAACTACAGCAATCACGCAAAGTCGCGGTAATTTTTGTCAGCCACGACCTGGGAGTTGTTGCCGGTATTGCAGACAAAGTCTTGGTGATGTGTGAAGGTAAAGTGGTCGAAAGTGGTGATACCGATTCCATTTTTTATCACACCCAACACCGCTATACCCAGGAGTTATTAGCAGCCATTCCAAGTGGCAAAAAACACCAAGACAACCGCACTCAAGCGGGTGCCCCCCTGGTAACGGTCAATCAATTGAGCACCTGGTTTTCTGATCATTCTCAAAAGGGCAATAAAATTGTCAAAGCCGTCGATGACATCTCACTCACTATCCAGCGTGGTGAAATTCTCGGACTGGTAGGAGAATCCGGTTCAGGCAAATCTACCCTGGGGAGATCAATACTTCAGCTTGCCCCTTCAAACAGGGGCACGGTTACCTTCGCTGGAACGTTACTCAGCGGCCTCAATGCTACCGAGCTATTACCTTGGCGGCGGAAGATGCAAATGATTTTTCAAGACCCCTACGCCTCCTTAAACCCACGCATGACAGTGTATGAAACGCTTGCAGAACCCTTGCTCTACCACCAACTGGCCACCAGGCAGACTGTGGCTCAACAAGTGTCACATATTATGAGTGACGTGGGCCTACCACGCGCTTCTATTCACAAATACCCCCATGAGTTCTCCGGTGGACAACGCCAACGCATTGCCATTGGCAGGGCAATCGCCACCCAGCCGGAATTCATTGTTGCCGACGAACCGGTTTCTGCCCTGGATGTCACCATTCAGGCACAAATTCTGCAGCTCATTATTGATCTGGTTGAACAACACAACCTGACCCTGCTGTTTATCTCCCACGACCTATCAGTGGTGCGAGCCCTGTGTGACCGAGTTGTGGTCATGAATGGAGGCAAGCTCATCGAACAAAATCTAACGGAAGCGCTCTGGACATCGCCTGAACAGCCCTATACACAAGAGTTGCTACAGGCAATCTCCGTAGCGGACCCGAAGGCCGAGCGGGCGCGCATTGCCGCCTACGAGTTAAGTCATCAATAGTCGCGTCTAAATTGGCACAGGGCTCATCATCCAAAGGCAGAGTGGATGAACCCGGTGTATAATAATACCTATGCGAGTTGTTCTTTTTCTGGGCCTAGTTGTCTGCCTATTTTCTCAGCCCCTGCCCGCTGAGAGGCTCTCCATCGCAGTCAGCCACTCTATTCCGCCCTACTTTATAAAGGAGGAAGACCGGGGTTCTATGCTGGAGATCATTCGGGAAGCACTGCAATTAAATGGCCATGAGCTTGGCAACATACATTACGTCACCAACAAACGAATGGTAGCCATGTTTAATAACGGGGAAGTCGATATCATTGTGAACCCTCCTCCGAATTTAAAGACGGGTTTCCCTACAAACTCGATCCTGCATTTTGAGAATGTGGTCATCGCTCTATCAGCCAACAATTTTAACATTACCGGTCTTGATGACCTCGTCGATAAGAGGCTGCTCGCGTTTCAGTTTGCCAAGGCTTACCTGGGGCCAGAGTTTTTGGCCATGACGGAGGAGAACGAGCGGTACGTGGAATTTGCACAACAAATTAATCAGCTTCGCCACCTCTACCTCGGCAGAACTGACGCGATAATCCTCGATCGAGGCATATTCCTATACTACCTTGAAAAACTGAGCCAACAGATGGATGTGAGTGAAGCGATCAGCTACTTTTCACTGTTTCCCCGCGTCCCCCGCTATATCAGCTTTTTAGACGGGGGGCTGGCCAGTGAATTTAATGAATCTTTAAAGGTCTTGGAAAGGTCGGGTCGTCGGCAACAAATTATTGATAGTTACTTCTATCAAAATCGGCAACCCTGAATACTGCGCTTTAAACCCCTTCGCCAAAGGACAGAGAGGGGTATCGACTCCTTAACTTTCCCACTATAGCCCTTCCCAATAACAGGACCAGCAGCCCTGCCATGGTGAGACTGAGTGACTCGGGTAACAGGTGCGTATGCTGCTCTATCCCCTCCCGAATATCGATATTGAAGTAACTCAGACCAAAATCCAGCGCCGCACCAAAGGCCATTGCACAGGAGATAACACCAAACAGATAAGCAATTAAAGACCGCCTACCCAACTCTTTACCCACCACACCCAAGGTTGCAATATTGGTTGCGGGCCCTGCCAGCATGAAAACCAAAATAGCACCCGGAGAGAGCCCAGCGAAAAGGAGGCCCGCAGCAATGGGCGTGGACGCCGTTGCACAAATGTACATAGGAATTGAGACCAGCACCATCACCGTCATCGCCAAAATTCCCTCACCGTAGGAGGCCAAAAAATCATGGGAAACATAGGTTTGAACCAGCGCCGCAAAAAATAAACCGACCAGTAACCACTCCGCAGTATCCGCAATAAGTTTGCCCGTTGAAAACCTAACAGCGGAGACCAACTTCGTTGCAAATGTTTGTTTGTGTGATGTGCTTTCAACGCTCGAACAAGAGGTCTGCGCTGCGGGTTCGGCTGCCTTTTTACTGCAACAAGATGACTCAACTTCAGCAGACTCTGCCATCGGCGCAGCGGCCTTATCTTCCTTGCCCACCAGCACACCGGCGACGATGGCGCTGGTGATAGCCGCTACGGGTCGCACCACGGCCATAATGGGCCCCAGCATCACATAGGAGAGGGAAACAGAATCAACACCCGTTTCAGGGGTTGCCACAAGAAACGACACGGTGGCACTTTTGGAGGCACCACGTCTTCGCAGCCCCAGTGCTGCAGGAATAACGCCGCAGGAACACAAAGGCAGTGGTGCGCCTATCAAGGCGGCTTTAACCGTTGTTGCAAACCCCTCTGAACCCAGATGTTTGCGCATGAAGTCTTCGGGAACAAAGGCGTGAATAAGCCCCGCAATCGAAAAGCCGAGCAATAACCAGGGCGCGGCAATGACCAGAAGCTGCCAAAAGTTAACAATAAGATCCATCAGCCTTCCTCCAACGCGTCGAGTATCGAGCAGCCGGCGGCACTTTCTTCACCACCACAACAGGCTGCACTCAGGTTTTTTAGGGAATCCTGGAAACGTCGCAGCTCCAGAATACGCTCCTCCAGCTCAATGACCTTGTCATCGGCAATGGTTTTAACTTCCCCGCAGGTAAAGTGGTCCCGATCGACCCTTATCGACAGAAGGTCTTTGACCTCCTGCAGGGTAAAACCCGTGTTTTTGGCGCGCCTGATAAAGTGCACCTTCGCCTCATCCAAGGGGGAATACAGCCTGTAACCCGCGTCATTACGGGTTGCAGGGGATAGAAGCCCCGTTTTTTCATAAAATCGGATCGTATCGCTGGTTACCTCACAGCGTTTGGCCAATTCACCAATACGGTACATATCAACTCCATGTTCAGGTTCACAAAGAGTTATAGCATAAACCTTGGAGTAATGACCAAGGTCAAGCCCTGTTGAGTCATTAATTGATTCGAACGACAGGGAGGCGCTCAATACTGGCAAAAATCACTGTTTAAACCAGTGCCCATCCAGCTGAAGACCGGACTCTTGTTTGAAATGGTCGATCATTAAAGGGAAAAAGAACAGGAAGTCTTGTTCGATATCGTCTATTTCCCGCTTTAAGCTCGGGAAATAAGACACGGTATTGTCCTTGCTTAGAATACGTTTTGACAATCGTGTGTCCAGCCGTTCGAACGTTGTCAAAAGACCCTCAATCGTAGAATAGTGACTTAAGATTTTCGACTGAATGATACGCTGGGCAAACAGTTTGGCATCTGAAGGGTAGTCAGTAATAGCAATCGACGCATCGCGGTAAAAGGCCTGCAGAAAGGACACTTTATCGATCGATGAATAGGTGTCCCAGTTTTTAAGCAACAAATAATCATAGGCAATATCTATCACCACGCCTTTTAGATAGCCTCGCTCACCCAGTCGGGATTTACTGCGTCGAAAAAAAGAATTTGAATCGGTGAAGGCATCAATGCGGCGATGCATTTTGAAGCCCTCCTGGGTGTGTGCACTTGCGCCCTGCCAACACTTTCCCTTCAAGGGGTCTGCCAGTAGATTTCCCAGCTGGTATTCAATCGACGCCTTAGACAGGAACACGTGGGATAACCAATTCATGTTATTGGCCCAAATTTATTCTTTGTGCCTCTTAAAGGAACGTTAATCGATAACACTTTAAGCGCCTTCCGTTTGAGAGGAACTAGAGAATAACACGGCTTCTTTTTCAGACGGCTGATGCTCAGACACAAAATACAAACCCAGAGGATTTCCTAATTTTGCATAACGTCTATATAAAATTGTCAGCGTCAGTAGTACACCCAACAATTCCGCCCACGGAGTCGCGTACCAAATGCCCCACTCCCCCCAAATATATGGCGAAATAAATAGCAGCGGGAGAATAAAACAATAAGTCTTCACAACACCTAAAATGGCGGCGCGCCTTGCATCACCTACTGCCTGAAAAAACAAAGTGATCATCAACTGCGGCCCAAACACAAACAAGGCCATGGTGGTAAAAGGCAAAATTCGACTCACCTCAGAAACAATCGCCGCGTCGTCTACAAAAATATCGCCAAAAGTATCTTTGACCGACCATACAATAATCTGCATTGTGACGCTATAAACAAACGAAGTGGTCAGTGCAATCGTAATACAGCTATTTGCCCTATCCCATTTTTGCCCGCCCACGTTGTTACCAATAATCGTCTGAAAGGCCATACTCAAACCTAACAGTGGCAGAAATATGAACGTCATCAGCCGGGTAATAATGCCAAAAGCCGCTACCGTTGTGTCGTAACTCGCTTCACTCCAGAGCTGTAAATTGTACAATGTTGCGGAGGAAGACAATGCCAGACCAACGTAACTTAAACTGGAAGGTGCACCCAACGCCAAATACTTCGACCAGTAACTACGGCCAAGCGACAAGGTAAACACTCTTAATTTCATTGGGTTTTTATGGGTCAGTCTAAAAACAGCGACGGCAACAATGGATACTAATTGGGCCAATATTGTACCGTAGGCTGATCCCGCGACCCCCATATCAAAAGTAACAATAAAGACATAATTAAATAACCCGTTCAATATGACAGAAATCAAAGAGACCAGTGCCATAAACCCAACGTGCCCTTCGCAGCGCAAGCTATCGCCGTTAATTCCCAGAATAAAACCCAGGGGTGAAAAGAAAATCAGAATCGCCATATAGCTATAGCTCATCGCCGCAATGTCCTCTGCGCCATTGCTCACCAACAAAGCAAAAGCGTGACCTCCAAAAAAGAACAAACTCATCAAGACCGCACAGACAAGCAGTGACAATGTAATGGCCTGGGCAAAAGCACTGCGCGCTTTCTCGCCGCCCCCTGCCCCCAACAAGCGGGCCATCACACTCGAAAAACCATTGGAGACAAGGGTTGATAAAGCCACCAACATCATAAAAGCAGGAAACATTGAGGTCACTGCAGTTAATGCCGAGGCGCCAACAAACTCCCCGAGAAAATAGGCATCCACCAGGGTGAAAGACCCATTAACTAACATGATTAAAATGATGGGGGTTGCGGTCTTCAAAAAAACCGAAGGCAATGCCCCGTGAAGAAAGGCATTGCCCTGTGATGTATCACTCATGGCTGTCACTCGTTCCTTGAGTCGACCCGTTATGCAGGTCAGAAATTTCGATAAATTTATCCATAATGATCGTTCGCAGTTCACTTGGCCAAGACTCTATTGCTTCGGCAAAACTGGCTTTACTGTTGCGATACAAGGCACGACTGGCTTCTTCAAAACCCTGCAAATCGCCCAGGTGAGTCATTAAATTGTAAAGTTGGTTTTGCTTGATATGAATCAGGTCTTCGACCGACACGTTTTCGATCGCCTCATCAATCAGTCGCCTGATAATGGCCGAGGCCCCGCCCCGCTGAGTTTTTAACCAGGCCCAGTGCCGAGGCAATAAAGTGACCTCTTTTGAGGTCACACCCAATTTCGGCCTGCCCCGCTTATTGGCGGGTTTTTCAGCGGGAAGCGGCAAATTACCGATGACCGTATCGATGTCTCCCTGCCAGCTGAATTCAAGGCGTTCACACGTCTGTGTATTCAAAACGACAGGTTCTATGGCCCCGCCCAACGCCTTGACCTCGCGAACGATGCCCTCCAGATCACCCCGTGCAATGAGGTTCTGTTTGTATATTGCCAGGTAGTCTTTCGACATTGTTTTCACTCCACTTATTACCATGGCGAAAGATTATTACCCGGGTAAAATATATTGTCAATAATACCCGGGTAAAAAGGCATAAGATTCCCTTAAGTTTTCTCAATAATACTGGCCTCACAACTCCCAACAGAGGTCAGTAACCATGCAAAACTACATGTCTACCCACGATTATGAGCTCCTTTGACTCGTACAGTTCGGCTCGCAGCCACTGGCAGCGTTAGGAGTTTAGTCAGCAAGCTAGGGCTACACAGCCAGGTACTACTCGAAGCTGACTGCGAGAAATTGGGCGAAGCACATCATGATTGGTCTTGGAAACTGCAAGCTCTCCAGCGGGAGGTTTAACGATAGTATTTTAAATTCGATAAACAATAACAAATCAGGGACACAGACTAGACCTGTGCGCCGTCATCTATGGACGACGCAGAAGCACCATACACTCCTAGCTCTCAAAGCAGACCGATTATCGCCGCTTCTTTCTCAAGCCGTGTTACTAAACCATCCAACTGCTGGATAACGGACTGAATCGCCTCGGGTTTTGACAGATCAACACCCGCTTTCTTCAATTGCTCCATTGGTAGGTCGTTGCCACCACTGCTAAGTAACTCCAGATACCGAGCTTTGGCAGCCGCTTTTTCCGCATCACTTCCTGTTGTCATAGCATCATACAAAGCCGCTGAAGACGCGAAACACGTCGCGTATTTATAGACATAGTAGGGCGAATTGTAAAAGTGAGGAATGCGTGCCCAGAGCACATCGTAAAGCTCATCGTGTGTGACATCTTCATGACGATAATCACTGGCAATTTCACTATAAAGGGACGTGAGTGTTGCAGCCGTAATCGGTTTACCCTGCTCTACTGCCTGGTGAGCACGCCATTCAAAATCTGCAAATGAGACCTGCAAGAAAAAGGTGCCTGCGATATTTTCAATGGCTTTTTGAAGGAGCAGAAAACGCTGCTTTGGATCATTAGATTCACTCAGTAGTTTCTCGAGTAAAAAACGCTCATTAGTGGTTGAAGCAACTTCCGCCACAAAAATCGTGTAACTGGAGGTTGAAAACGGCTGATTGGCATAGGAGAGATTGGTGTGCATTGCATGCCCGCCCTCATGTGCCAGGGTAAAGACGGAGTCGAGCGTATTATTGTAGTTCAACAACATGTAAGGACCCACGCCATAAACACCGGCCACATAGGCACCACTGCGCTTGCCTTCGCTCTCGAACACATCGACGGCGCGACCGCTTAGGTATTCTTTTAACTCATCTTGGTAGTCTTCCCCCAGGGGTGCGACCGCATCGATAACCATCTCACGTGCTTTTTCGTAGGGATAATCCGCATCGGTTTGAATAAGCGGTAGAGCGCCGTCAAACCCATGGTATTCATCCAGGTTTAGTATCTTCTTACGCAAACTCTGATAGCGTTTCAGCGAATCGGTGCCCGCGCGCACCGACTCCACCAGGTTTTTATAGACATCAACCGGAACAGCGTCAGCGTCAAGCGCGGCCTCCAATGTTGAGGCATAGTTGCGCCTCTGTGCATTGGCCCAGTCGCGCTGCAAAATACTGTTGTAAATTGCGGCGTAGGTATTTTTGTTGGCGTCATAGGTGCCGTAATGGGCTTCAAAAGCCGCTCGGCGATCATCCTGTACGGTGCTTTTTTCAAGGGTACGCCGGTAGTTTCCGCTGGTCATTTTCACCGACGTGCCATCACTCAGGTTCACCTCGGGAAATTTCACATCCGAGGTCGATAACTCCTGATAGATACTGCGTGGTGTACCTGAAAACCGGCTTCCGTAGGACAGTAGCCTCTCTGATTCTTCACTCAATACATGCGCTTTCTGCCGATACTCATCCAGTATCGGATAGCTATAGATCTGCAGTGCCGGTGTTTTCTTGATCCAGCGAGTCATTTTCTTTTCGGAGATTGAGAGTAATTCCGGTGTAAACCAGGCCGTTGCCGTATCAAATTTGGCAAACGCCGCCTGCACCAATTGGAATCGACCCGAAATAGTTTGTTCACGCAGATCCACATCCCGCTGAAGCTGCGGATAGCGGTATATTAAGTATTGCAGTTGACCAATTTCATCCAGTAACTGATAGGCCTTCAGCACCGCCTTCGGACCTTTTTTCAAGCTGCCCTTTAGCGCCTGAAATTCATCCGCCTTCACGGTTAAACGGTCCATATCCGCCTCCCAGGCCTCCCAGGATGGATATATGGGAGAGAAATCCCAGGTGTAAGCGCTATCAATATCGCTGCGCTGCAGCGTTTCAGCCATCAACGGGCTGCCCACACCCAAACCCAGGCATAAACACAAGCCAGACAGTGTTTTCGACCGGCCCAACGCTCTAAGACCCGATAGTGATCCTTTTTTATTATTCATTTACGTTTCCTTTATTTATTATTTTTCCCGATTCGAAACCGGAGCAGAAAGCTTGGCACCTAGACTACTGCGATGTTGATGCCCGCTGCAAGCCCCCTGGCTTGACCTATCAGGTCATGGCGGCGCCCGTGACCGCAACCCATAATAAAACCTATAATAAAACCTATAATAGCCAATAGCCAAACCAACGACCGGAGCAATAATGACCCCCGAGGTTCACCATCAGTTTACCGAAGTTAACGGTTTGCGTTATCACCTCGCCATTTGTGGCCAGGGGCCATTGGTGCTGTTCACCCACGGGTTTCCCGAATCCTGGTATTCCTGGCGCAAGCAACTGCCCTTTCTAGCCAATGCAGGTTTTCAGGCGGTAGCGGTAGACATGCCAGGTTATGGCCAAACCGATAAACCCAAAGCGGTTGAGCGCTATAATCAAATCGCCATCAGTGATGATATGGCCGCATTGGCAACAGCGCTGGGGCACAACACTTTTGTCAGTGTCGGGCACGACTGGGGTGCGCCAACGGCCTGGCATACCGCTTTGCGGTTTCCCGAGCGTGTACGGGGCGTGGTAGGCATGAGTGTCCCCTATGGTGGGCGTCCACCTCAGCCGCCCACCCAGGGTTTCAAAAAACTCATGCAGGACAAGTTCTTCTACATGCTCTACTTCCAGCCACCCGGAGTTGCCGAGGCGGAGCTCGAGCCCGAGCTTGCCAGTTTTTTACGACGTTTCTGGTGGTCCACCTGTAGTGAAAGTGACGTCGACTTTTTTAAATCCGTGCCCGCTGAAGGCACCCAGCTGTTTGACGTGATGCCCGACCCCGGTCACCTGCCCAGCTTTATTGAACAAGACGAAGCCAATTACTATTTTGAGCAATTCAGTCGCAGCGGTCTGCGGGGGCCACTAAATTATTACAGAAATCTGGACCGAAATTGGGAATTGTCTGAAAGCTATGCTCAGGCCAGATTCCTCAAACCAGCATTATTTCTTTACGGCGACAAAGATCCGGTACCGCACTTTGGCGGAGAGATGCAGCGAATGCCAGAATACCTGAGTGATTTACGTCAAATTGAGGTGGCCGATTGTGGCCATTGGATACAGCAGGAACAAGCCGAGCAAGTGAATCAACATTTACTGAATTTCTTGCATCAACTTAAGTAAAACTCTTTAAATCAACCTTGATTTTCAGCACCTGCCCAGTTGCACACCCGGGCAGGCACAGAAGAACGTTAAGTTAAACTTTACAGAACTTCAAACAGACCAGCCGCACCCATGCCGCCGCCCACACACATGGTGATTACCACGTATTTCTCTCCGCGGCGCTTACCTTCCATCAACGCGTGCATAACCATACGGGCGCCACTCATGCCATAGGGGTGACCAATTGAGATCGCACCACCATTAACATTGTATTTTTCAGGATCAATACCCAGCTTGTCGCGGCAATAAATGGCCTGGCAGGCAAAGGCTTCATTCAATTCCCACAAGCCAATGTCATCTACTTTCAGACCGGTGCGCTGCAGTAGTTTGGGAATGGCAAACACGGGACCAATTCCCATCTCATCCGGCTCACAGCCCGCTACCGCCATGCCACGATAAACACCCAGAGGCTCGAGGTTACGCTGCTCGGCTAACTTACCGTCCATCATAACAACAGCCGCAGCACCATCAGATAACTGGGACGCGTTGCCGCCAGTAATACACCCGCCTTCACGTACCGCTTTCAGGCCCGAAAGACCTTCCAGAGTGGTTGAGGGGCGATTACCTTCGTCTTTAGTCAGGGTTACCTGCTCTTCAGAAGTTTCGCCCGTCTCTTTATTCATGACTAGCTTGGTAGCAGTGACAGGCACAATTTCATTTGCAAACTTGCCCGCTTCCTGTGCTGCGGCAGTACGCATTTGTGACTGCAGCGCATATTCATCCTGAGCTTCACGGGAAATGCTGTAGCGGTTGGCCACCACCTCGGCAGTGTCGAGCATGGGCATATGAATATTCGGGGCGTGGGCGATCGCTTTTGGATCTACCATGCGATGAATGTTCATGTGTTCGTTTTGTACCAGGCTGATTGACTCACAACCCCCTGCTACCAGGATGGGCGCGCCGTCCTGGGTAATTTGTTTAGCACCTGTGGCAATGGTCATTAGACCGGAGGAACACTGACGGTCAATAGTCATGCCAGCAACACTGGTGGGCAGACCGGCGGCCATAGCAACCTGGCGACCCAGGTTGGCAAACTGTGTGCCCTGCTGGATGGACGCGCCAAAAATACAATCGTCGATTTCGGCTGGGTCTATACCCGCTCGCTCAACCGCTGCATTGACGGCAACAGCTGACAGAGACGGCGCTTCCAAGTTATTAAAGGCACCGCGATACGCTCTTCCGATTGGCGTGCGAGCAGCCGAAACAATTACTGCGTCTTTCATAGTAAATCCTTAAATGTGGGTGTGAGTGTAAAATTACTGTTGTGACTGCACGTAATGCATGGCTTTGGTTAAAAACTTCTCCGATTGTTTAGCACCAGATTCCAACTGCGCCTGATTGCCAATATCGGAAATGCCTTCCCACTGCTCAGAGACTTCTTCCGGCGTTTGCTGGGCTTCCGGCAGGAAAACACCGTCGGTTTCAAACAGACGAGTGCTGGCATAACCACCGGCGCCCGCACACAAAATGAAGCGGTTTGGCGCATCTTTGTGACACAGCGTTAAGGCGCCCGCCGTCACCGATTCAGCGGTTAACATGTTGAATATTTCAGGGGGCATCAAATCTTCGGTCATGCGTGTGCCTGCAGTTGGCGCCAAGGCGTTGATACGAATATCGTTTTTTGCGCCTTCCAGAACCAGCGTATTCATAAATCCTAACACGGCCATTTTGGCGGCACCGTAGTTTGACTGCCCGAAGTTGCCATACATGCCGCTGGAGGACGTTGTGACCACAATTCGACCGTAATTCTGTTCACGCATAATGTCCCACACCGCCTTGGTGCAGTTGACCGTGCCCATAACGTGCACATCCATTACCAACTGAAAGTCTGCCAGATCCATTTTGGTGAAGGATTTATCGCGCAGAATACCGGCATTATTGATCAGCACATCGACCCGCCCCCACTTGTCCATGGTTTGTTGAACCATGTCTTGCACTTCATCAAACTTGGCAACATTTGCACCGTGTGCAATCGCTTCGCCGCCATTTTCTTCAATCAGCCGAACCACTTCCTGAGCCGCCTCGGAAGACGTGCCGCTACCGTCGCGAGCGCCACCCAGATCATTAACAACCACTTTGGCACCGCGCTTGGCAAGTTCCAACGCGTGCGAACGCCCCAGTCCGTTACCGGCTCCTGTTACAATGGCCACCTGACCTTCGAATGAAATAGACATGGTTCTAACCTCTTAATCCAAAAGAAATAAAAAATAAAATATAAATTACGCAACCATCTGCATGCCGATCCACTCGGCTTTTAATGCGGGTTTTTCACCGCCTTCAATCTCCACTTCCACATCGGTGGTGATCATAAACTGACCGGGTTTTTTCTCAACAACCGCTATTACTTTGGCGTGACAGCGAATGCGACTATCAACTTTCACCGGAGAGATAAAGCGCACCTTATCAAAACCGTAGTTCACCCCCATGTACACTCCTTCAACCGCCAAGCTAAAGGTTTCAGCGAAATGTGACAGCATGGATAAACTCAAGAAACCGTGAGCGATGGTGGAACCAAAAGGAGTTTGTTTGGCTTTTTCAGGGTCAACATGAATGAATTGCTGATCCAGGGTGCAGTCGGCAAACTGATTGATTTGTTCCTGGGTAACGGTGAACCAGTCAGTGGTTTCCAGCTCTTGGCCAACACAGTTGAGAATTTCTTCTCGGGATACGATTTTCATTGCTTTCTCCTTTTGTGTTTTTGTCATTCCCGCTCAGGCGGGAATCCATTTTTTTAGCCTATGGACTCCGGCCTTTGCAGGAGTTACGT
>ENA-OSET01001472-OSET01001472.1-sediment-metagenome-genome-assembly--contig:-NODE-1472-length-24374-cov-3.857760_pt1 | contig 24374 bp, 23 predicted proteins | sample MGYA00237882_ERZ534229 | MGnify/ENA primary metagenome ERZ534229 (study PRJEB26408, sample SAMN06266212) | sediment metagenome | isolation source: Hudson Canyon methane seep mesocosm | place... | reverse complement strand
GTGCAGGTAGAAAAATTATTTAAACTCGAGAGCTTTAATAACGTTCATCACCTCGTTAGCCATATAAAGGGTGCACTAAAAGATGATATTGGTGAACTTGAGGCATTTTTCAGCTGTTTTCCGGGTGGTTCCATTACAGGCGCACCTAAAAAAAGAGCCATGGAGATAATTAATGAGTTAGAAAACTCCGGCCGAGATGCCTATTGTGGCTCAGTATTCTATTTAAACGATAATGGCAATTTTGATAGCAATATCCTCATTCGAACCATTGTACATAGCGAAGAGTCATTATTTTGTTGGGGCGGCGGTGGCATTACTGATGGCTCTACTGTGGAAGAAGAGTACTTTGAGAGCCTGATAAAAGTAAAAAACCTTACCAATATTGATCATTGATCTAAGTTGCGAACTGAACTGGGGTCTGACCCCTCATCCGCGCCCCCCTCTTCCGAGCTTTGTTCTGAAGGAACTAATTCCAATTGCGCATTTACTTCTTTTGAAATCAGGTCAATATCTCGAATTTCCGATAAGGTCGGCAGTAAATCCAACGAGTTTAGGTTGAAATACTTTAAAAACTCTTTGGTAGTAGCATAGATAGCAGGTCTTCCGGGTACTTCTCTATGCCCAACAACTTTGACCCAATTGCGCTCTTGCAAGGTTTTTATAATCGTCGAACTAACTGCTACACCTCTTACTTCTTCAATATCACCACGGGTTATCGGTTGCCGATAGGCAATTAATGAAAGCGTTTCAAGCAAGGCTCTTGAGTATTTTTGCGGTTTTTCTTCCCACAAGCGCTGTACCCACTCACTATACTCAGACCGAGTCTGAAATCGATAGCTTCCCGCCAATTCCACTAACTGAACACCCCTATGATAATATTCGTGCATCAAATGGGTAATAACACCTTTCACATCCTGTCGAGATGGATCAAATCGCAAAGCCCCTGACCCATTCTCATCAACAGCCAAAATATCGATTAAGTTATCCAAAGTTAGTGCTTTATCTGAAGAAAACAACAAGGCCTCGACAATCGACTTTAATTTACCCAGTTCGTCACTGCTGCCTTCAGCGTTTTGAGCAAACATTACACCGTTCTCGCTTTAACATGAATATCGCCGAGCATTTCCACCTGAACAAAATCAAGTAACTGCTCCTTTATTAGTTCCATTATTGCCAGAAAAGTAACGACAACACCGTCACGCCCTTCTTCAGGCGTAAACAAACAATAAAAAGAAACAAAGTTTTCAGTTTCTACTTGCGCCAAAATAAGTGACATCCGTTCACGCGTTGAGAGCTTTTCTTTCTCCACATAATGACTGACAAACATATCTGAGCGCTCTAACACCGAAGTAAAGGCATTAAAAATATCCTGTAAACTCACCGTCGGATGATTTTCTGCCTGCTGAGTAAGCTGGGTTTCGACTTTTAAGGGGAAAATATCCCTATTGACCCGCGGTATTTCATCTAGATCTTCTGCCGCTTTTTTAAATACTTCATATTGTTGGAGCCGCCTAATCAATTCTGCACGCGGATCATCTTCACTTTCATCATCCAGATTAGATTTAGGTAACAGCATGCGTGACTTAATTTCAGCTAACATGGCGGCCATTAGTAAATATTCAGCCACTAATTCAAACTTCATCGTCTTAGCAACTTCAATATATTCCATATATTGCTGGGTTATTTCACTGACATTGATCGACAGAATATCCATATTTTGGCGTCGAATAAGATATAGCAACAGATCGAGCGGACCTTCAAAGGCATCCAAAATTACAGACAAGGCATCGGGTGGGATATATAAATCCTGAGGGATATCGGTTATCGCCTTACCCTCTACAATGGCAAAGGGTAATTCTTGCTGAATAGCTGTCATTGCGACCACGTCATTTCTAGTAAAGAGCCCAGACAAAGAGCCCAGGTAAGAATTAGCGTCCGAATGAAAGCCCCATGACTTTTCGAACTTCAATTAACGTTTCTTTTGCAGCTTCACGCGCTTTATCTGCACCTTCGGCTAATATACTACGCACTAATTCTGGATTTTCTTCATACTGACGCGCTCTTTCACGAATCGGGCGTTGCTCTTCCAATATGCTTTCAGTAAGTGGCTTTTTGCAATCTAAACAACCAATACCAGCAGAAGTACAACCTTTCTGAACCCAAGCCTTGGTTGACTCATCAGAATACACATCGTGCAATTTCCAAACAGGACATTTCTCTGGGTCACCCGGGTCAGTCAACCTGACACGCTGAGGATCCGTTTGCATTGTTTTGATTTTTTGCCTAACGACTTCAGGTTCTTCACGTAACCCAATAGTATTGTTATAGGACTTAGACATTTTAAGTCCATCTAAACCGGGCATTTTTGACGATTCTGTTAATAAAGCCTGAGGTTCAGGTAATATTACTTTTCCGCCGCCTTCAATGAAACCGAACAATCTTTCTCGATCACCTAAAGAAATATTTTGTTGATCCTGTATTAATGCACGTGCCGTTTCTAAAGCTTCTTCATCACCTTGCTCTTGAAAACGTTTTAATAAAGAACGGTATAACTTAGCATTCTTTTTACCCATTTTTTTAATAGCAGCCTCGGCTTGCTCTTCAAAACCGGGATCTTTACCATATAAATGGTTAAAGCGACGAGCAATCTCACGCGTTAACTCTACATGCGCAACCTGATCTGCACCGACTGGTACAAGACCCGCCCGATAAACCAAAATGTCAGCACTTTGTAACAAGGGATAACCTAGAAACCCATAAGTCGCTAGATCTTTTTCTTTCAACTTTTCTTGTTGATCCTTATAAGTCGGCACACGTTCCAACCAACCTAATGGTGTCACCATCGACAACAATAAATGTAACTCTGCATGCTCAGGAACCATAGACTGGAGAAATATCGTGGCTGAACCCGGGTTTATACCCGCTGCTAACCAATCAATTACCATATCCCAAACACTTTGTTCAATTAAAAATGGGTCTTCGTAATGAGTAGTCAGTGCATGCCAGTCTGCAACAAATAAAAAACACTCATAGTCATGCTGCAATTCTACCCAGTTCTTTAATACGCCATGATAATGCCCAAGATGTAGCTTACCTGTTGGTCTCATTCCGGATAAAACGCGTTTTTGTGACTCTACCGAACTCAAAACTTTTCCCCAATAATAAATAGTGTTGCGATTATAATTTGTTTTCTAGCCATTTGAACATGGCTAGCGTCAGTCTTTTTAAAAATAATTAGCGCCTGTTCGGAAAATTGATCGTCACGAACTAAGCCCGCGCTTCTCTCAAGGTCACAAATTCTTCAGCAGCAGTAGGATGAATACCTATAGTTTGATCAAATACTTTCTTGGTCGCGCCTGCTTTCATAGCAATGGCAATACCTTGAATAATTTCACCGGCTTCAGCCCCCACCATATGCACACCCACCACTCGATCGGTGGCTTTATCGACAATCATTTTCATCAAACTGCGTTCCGAACTTCCGGACAGTGTATGTTTCATCGGCTTAAAACTAGAAACAAACACCTCAATATCTGAAAACTCCTGCTTAGCCTGTTCTTCCGTCAGGCCCACAGTCGCAATATTCGGTTGACAAAAAACCGCCGTGGCAATATTGCGATAATCTATCAGCTCAGGTTTTTGTTGACTATAAAATGTATTCGCCAAATACATACCTTCCGCTAAGGCTACCGGCGTTAGCTGCATTCCGCCAGTCACATCACCTAATGCATAAATTGAATCTACACATGTTTGAAAACCAGCATCCACTTCAATTTGACCCGCTGAGTTCAATTTAACCTGCGTTTTATCTAGCCCTAAATCTTTAGTGTGCGGTACACGCCCCGTGGCATATAACACCAAATCTGTTATTTCAGTTTTGCCTGACTCATACGTCAAACTTAAGGCTTGATCATCCTCCTTATGGATTGACTTAACATTGTCAGAAAAAACTAACTTCAAACCTTTTTTTGCAATTTCTTCTTTAACAAAGTGACGCACTTCTTCATCAAAGCCTCTTAGGAATAACTCGCCACGATAAACCAGCGTGGTATCTACACCTAAACCATTTAGGATACCGGCCATTTCAACCGCGATATATCCACCACCAACAACCACTGCTTTTTTAGGTAATTCATCTAAAAAGAACAATTCATTTGACGTAATAGCCAGCTCACTACCCTCAAACTCTGGAACAAAAGGCCAACTACCTGTCGCAATGACGATCCTTTCTGCACTATAAGACTGGCCATTCACCTCGACCGTATGCTGATCAACAAATCTAGCACGACCTTCTATTAACTCAGCACCGGCATTTTTTAGTAAATTGCCGTATATACCGTTCAAGCGTTTAATTTCGGTATTTTTGTTATCGAGTAAAGTCTGCCAATTAAAATTCAGCTCACCCGTATTTGTCCAGCCGTAACCTGCGCCCTGCTCTAAGTCTTCAGCCACATGAGATGCATAAACAAATAGCTTTTTTGGCACACAACCTACATTGACGCAGGTTCCGCCTAAATATCTATCTTCTGCGACAGCCACTTTGGCCCCCATTGCCGCTGACATCCTGGCAAGACGCACCCCACCCGAACCAGCACCAATTACAAACAGATCAAAATCATATTCAGCCATTATGCTTACCTTTGAAATCAATGGGGGATAAAAGAGACGGAATCTAACATGTAATCATTGGATTTAGCGATTTATTTTGCACAACTTTTGAAAAGCACACTTTCCGTTAACTCACCTAACTTAACAGTACCAACTTGTTGATACCCCAAGCTTTGATAAAATTTCAGATAACGTGCATTTCCCGTATCAAGCGCTATGCCTACAGAACGAGGATTTTCGAGACAAATTTCTTCAACCGCTTGCATCATTTTTTTACCATAACCCAAGTTGCGATAACTCGCGTCAACGCCCATCAAGGGTAACTCATGGTAATGCCCTTCAGGCAAACATTTATGAATCTGTTTATGATAATCAATATAACGCCAAGTACAATCCATTCCAGCAGTTAACATCATTCGCAAGCGCCAGCTAATTTGGCTTCTTAAACTCAAGCGAATATCAGGACTACCCACCAATGCCACTGCAATTAAATGATTATCCAGCGCCAAACCAATAACATTTTGCTGGCTCGAAAAGTGCTGATTAATAAGTTCTCTTATAGTTGCTCTGACCCGCTGATCATATCCAGGCCGTTTATATTCAAATAAATATTTAAATGTCGGTTCTTGTTTATAAGCACGGTATAAAATGGCTTTTGCTTCTGTCATCGCGCCTTGATCCAAGCGCACCACGCGAGCCTCTACTTCTTCTGTTATGGTTGTCATTCTTTCCCTTACACTGCCCTTATTAAGACCTTTTCATTATAAATATAATGAAGCTAGCTGTTATTGTTATTAAGATGAAAGCGTTAAGCGCGCACTTATTTGACCTGGCGCATCATCCTTTTCAATTGAAACCTGTTCTACTTTGACATTAAGCGACTGCTGAAGTGAACTTAACCAGCTCATTACTTTATCAAATGAGGCATCATCGACCCAAACCTTTAATTTATTGTCGCCGCTCGGCTCAAAACGCTTCAAAACAACGCCCTTTCTTTTCGCCAAATTAGTCACCGAAGATACCAACTGCTGGCTATTTAAAGCCTTTTTATTGCCAGCGCCAGAACTACGCTTAGCGATATTTGCCAAGGTCTTTTTATTAGTCATAACTAGCGATAACAATTGCTGATTTTGCTCTAGCTTCATTTCAGCATTTTTTTTGTATTCATAAATAGGCATACAAATGGCAAAATACAAAATTGCCAAGCTTAAAGCCGCAATCAAAGCCTTTAACGCTAAACGGTCTTGCGCCGGTAACATTTCGTACTGCTTGCGATAGCCCATCAGCGTGGGATGTTGTTTAATACTTTCGAACATAATTTATTCCTAATATGCGATTCTGACAGGTAGCAGTTGTTTCACTGATTAAGTGAATCAAGCACCACTAACACTGATTCGACCTCGTACATAATCATTTTCTTGAACATTAGAGAGTGTCTTAGCCGTTAACCCTGCGCCTTCGATGGCATTCTTTAAGCTTTCTAACTGATCGAATGATTGCGCTTGCATCTCTAACAGTAACTCGCCACGTTGTTGATTATAATTCAGGCTCTTAAATTTCAAATTTGCCTTATGTTTGCTGCTTTTATACTGAAAACCGGCTTCGCCCACCAAGGTGAGAAAATCAGCTCCGCCAGTTGTACTTCCGCTTTTTTGATTCAATTTGCCTTTAATAATGCGCGGTAATTTCGCTAAGGTGATGCGGTTCGAATTGGGCATGATTTTTTTGTATTCTGCTAATACCTGTTGGCCTACATGCTCGGCTTGTTTTTCAAAGTACATACCTTGACCAACAAACACACCCATTTGAAGCAAGAAACCCAAGCCGGCAATTAGCGCAACTGCTCGCCATTTATGCCATTCGCTATTTGTGTCAGCATTCATTTTGAAATCACCCTGACAAAGGTTTATTGCAATACTGCGTTGACGAAAGGTTTGATCACATAAAAACTCAAAACTGGTGCTGTGAATTTGCTCTGTCATAACAACAACATTGGGATACTGCTGAATCTCAGCAATCAACATTTTGGAGTCTTCAGCCAAAGACGCCTCAACTAAAATATGAATTTTAAAGTCTATCTCAACAGCCGGCTCATCAGCAGGTGTTAAAAACAAGGTATCTAAATACGGGATAAGGTTTTCATGCAGCAGGGAGATAGATCGCTGATCGTTACCTTTAAGCAGTATTTGCTGCGCAGAAATACATAAAACCAAGTCATTGTCAGCAAGCGGAATAAGGTCGGTGTCGACATGTATCGCTTTTAAATTACCAATCTGGTCTTCTAGATTCAGAGAAGCGAAAAAAGCACCGAATAAAGAATGATCAACGTTAATCACCGGATGCTCTGAAGACTTACCTTTATTCCCTAAGGCAATATGTACTTGTTCTATGTCTTGAGCGACCTGTTCTTCAACGGCAAAAGGTAATGCCTGCTGAATTAAACGCATTTGCTTACCCGGCAAGGATACCTGCGTTGAGAATGCTGCATTTGCCGGCCAAAAAGCGGTGACGTCTACTGAGTCAATGCCATTTTGCATCAAGGTCTGGTCTATTATTTCCAGGGTCGCAGAAGGCCCGTATTTAATCTGACCACCAGTTAAATCATATAAGGCCCACTCAAAACACTGCCCTTCTGTGTAATGAACTTGCTTAGGTCTGATAAATAATGTGTTTGCCATAATTGTTATCCGTTACATCTACTTTTATGCTAATTATAAATCGGCCGGCTCTTTGGTAACCGGCACTTTCTGCCCCAAATCACGTGATATTACCGACATTGCACCTTCCTCAGTATCTCGATAGATCACCGTCACTAAACGAACTTTTCTATCTGCTAAGGTCACTTTTGATCTTAGCTCAAAGAAATCAGAGCGCACACCTAAGTTAGTTTCAGTCAATTCATCTAGCTTTAAACCATTCAAGAGAGATTCACCCTTAAAGTCTTCAATATTATTCCAGATTCCCTCACCGCTCTCATCATCACGGGCTGTTACCAGCTCTTCTGCTATCTGAGCTGTAATTTCACTACTTAAACTCTGTAAAACAGCTGCTGAAGCAGTATTAATATTGAGTTTCGCCCAACCTTGCGGCAATACAGTGACATAAGGTTTGAGAGTATCATAATCCTGATATGAAATAGTGGGCAGAAGTAACAATTCACTCAGATGACGAAATACTTGGCCCGCATTTCGATAAGGTGGATCTAGGCTTAGATACTCGCCATCTTCTGCACCATCCATATCATCGGGCTGCTGCTGATTTTCATCGATCCAGTCAATTAACTCACCAACAGTTATTGTCTCAAGCGCAAGGCTTCCAATAAGCCGCTCTAGCCGACCCATTGCGACAGTGTTTATTTGACCGTCAACCAATACAATGTCATTAATATTAAGCTTACCCTGCATATCATCAAACTGTGCTTGTACTTTAGCATCACCGATGGGCACAGTAAGTGAGCCACTCATGTAGTCCCACAGCAGATCGTCGGTTTTTGTATCATTTTCACTATCTGCATCCCAATCTTCTTTTAACAATTTACGTGCATAGACTTCAGTCGCCAGCGATATTTGATAAGCCTGAGTTTGCGCAAGTACGTTACCCGAGGTCTGGATAAAAATACTCTGGCGGTTATACATACCCACCGATAATATTGACACTAAGGCAAAGATAAAAATTGTCAGCATTAAGGCCACACCTTTTTGCTTTTGCAGATTAGTGATAGACCGCCTAGTTAACGCATATCGGCTCATGGATTATCACCAGGGCCAGTATCAGTATTATCCTCTTCTGTAGGAAAATTCTGATTCGGTAAATAACCCACAAGTTCATATAAACGTATAACGCTACCAAACTGCTTAACATCCAAGCTTACTCTGACCGCTCTAGGTAACTGACTCACACCAAAACGCGGGTCTAACTGTTCTGTATCTTCACTATCTTGACTCTCATCCGGCGGCCATTGGTCTATCCAGCTATTATCCTCTGTCATAAATTGAAAACTTAGACTCTCAACCCCTTCCATTATTGTGCGGTGAAAAATTTTTGTTTCTTGAGTAGCGTCCAATACCGACCAATAATGCCGAACAAGCTTATCTTGATCTACCTCATAGGCGACTCGTTGCAATTCAGAGCGGTGCTCATCATCCATTGAATTAGTCCAGCCAGCCCGGGTAAATTCTAGATCATATAAGTCACTATCACTATTGATAGCAGCTGCATAATCGCCATACTCATTACGCACTGCACGCGGTAAAACCTGTTTAAAGTCTCGGGACATTAACAACATGGTTTTTTGTAAATCATTCAGCTCTTCAATTTTTCCAGACACCTTATGGCTTGAATCAATCGCTGTTTTTAATATTTGCGAAGAACCCATGCCGATCAGCATGGTGATCACCAGCGCTATTAAAATTTCAATTAAGGTAAACCCTGTTTGAAGCTTGCCCATTTCTTTAAGTGGGTTCAATTGAAAAAAATGAATATAGTTAGGAGAACGCAATTAAAAAGCCCCCATATAGCCAGTCAGTACAAACTTTTTATCTTTATCACTGCTCTCTGAATCGACATGGTAGACCTCAATATCGACAACGCGTAAATCAGGATTTTCAGTTGTTCCTTTGACCTTTGAAATAATGTGCCACTCTTCATTGGCGAACTGAATATCTTCTTTGTATTCTTTGACCGCTGGAAAGGAATTACCTAACTTAATTTCGACCATTTTATTCTCAGCAATCCAAGAGGCAAATAGCTTGTGCCGCACATGAATATATTGCCCGACCGAAGTAGCCGTCACTTGCTGCTGAACAATGCCAATAAAGCTAAAAACAACCAAGGCCACCATCACTTCAATTAAAGTAAAGCCGGTTTGTTTTTTAAGAGAGGCTAAAGCACTTGAATTAGGTTTAGAACCACGCACAAAAGTGTTGAAGCGTATGTTCATAACGCATTTTCTCGCTCTTCTTGTGCAGGCAAAATAATTTCATCTTGATCATTGCGGCGTATTTCAACCCTGCTGTCAGCATCATCTTTAATCTGCATACCAATGAGAAAACCAGTTACTTCACCACTCGAAAATAAGATAATGCTTGGCTTTTTACCGACCTTTTCATTGTCGAGAATATTGGACTCACCATCAAACTCTTCAACTTGTGCTCGTTTTACTAATTCGCGCTTCTCTCCTTCTCGTTGAAAGTCCAAACTAAGCCATTCAGGGAGAGGGTAACGTCTTAACGAGGTATTATTTTCGATACTGCCCCAAGTTCTATTTTCATCAGATATTAAAAACTCATAGTGGTCTTCTTCAATTACCACACCAATTTCTTCATTGGTGAATATCGCTTCTTCTGCGGCAAGCCGTAACACCGCATGTAAACGATTAACTTCATTTTGTAGCTCTCGTTCTTGTTTGCCAGTACCAAAGCTCATAACCGCCATACTGGTGGCAAATCCTAAAATCACCATCACCACCATAATTTCGATTAAGGTGAAGCCGAGCTGGCGCTCGGGCATAGACCGCATGAAAGAGGATTTAGGGTGCGTTTGCTGAGTTTGAGCTATCAAAATTTTGTACCGCGACAGGTTCAGAATTCGCTATGGCGTATCACGACTGCCGATGTCTTTACCGTCGTCGTCACCACCTTCTCTGCCATCTGCGCCAAATGAGTACAAATCATAAGGGCCTTCAGAACCAGGGCTGATATATTGATATTCATTCTTCCAAGGATCTTTCGGTACATTGGGTAAATAACCGCCCTTAGACCAGTTCTTTGCTTCTGGTGAGCCCGACGGTTCAGACACTAAGGCTTCAAGCCCTTGTTCAGTACTCGGATAGTTGTAGTTATCCAGCTTATATAAGTCCAGTGCACTACTGAGATTTTTAATTTGCGTCCGGGTAACGCCTATTTTTGCTTCGTCACCTTTACCTATAATATTCGGACCAACAACCGCAATCAATAAACCCAAAATAACCATTACAACCATGATTTCAATCAAGGTAAAACCCGATTGCTTTGTACGAGAGGTATTCATTTTATTTCCTTTGTTTTAAAAAAATGAACTCAAGAGTTCAACTAAAATTAACCGACTAAATTACTCATATTCAACATTGGCAACATGATCGCTAATACAATAATCAATACCACGCCGCCCATAAATAGCAGCATCAATGGTTCGAACAAACCCACCAATGTTTCGATCAAACCCTGCAAATCATTTTCTTGCTGCGTAGCTGTTCGCTCCAGCATTTGATCAAGTTCACCACTCGACTCTCCGCTGGCGATCATATGAATCATCATCGGTGGAAAATAACCTGTTTGCTCAAGGGAGTGATGCAAGTTACCGCCCTCACTCACTCTTACCGAAGCCTCACCTAAAGCAGCTTTTAAACAATCATTCGACAGAACCTCAGCGGCAATTTTCATCGCTTCGACCAAAGGAACGCCACTGCCATTGAGAATACTGAGGGTACTTGCAAACTGAGAAGTATTAGAGCCACGTGATATTTTTTTCACAAAGGGCATAAAGAGGAGACGCTTGTGGTATGCATATCGGAAGCCTTCTTTTTTTAAGGCAAAATTGAAAGCGACAATACCCATCCCCATCAACAGAAACATCAATAAACCCCAATCAGCTAAAAAGTCACTCACTGCGAGCAAACCTTGGGTCAAAGGAGGTAACGCTTGTCCATTGGTAACAAATACATCGATAATTTCAGGCACAACTGCGGTCAAAAGAAACACCACAATGGAGATCGCCACCACACACAGAATAACCGGATAAATGGCGGCTAACTGAATTTTTTGTCGCGCTTGTTGTCTAGCTTCAGTGTAATCAGCCAGACGATTCAGTACCAAATCCAAATGCCCTGCATGCTCACCGGCTGCAACGGTAGATCGATATAAGTGTGGAAAGGCCGCGGGGAATTCGCCTAAACTATCTGCAAAAGAGTAGCCTTCAAGCACCTTAGCCCTTATCGCCAGCATCATACTTCTTACTTGGGTTTTCTCGCTCTGACTAGCCACCGCACTAAGCGTTTCTTCGATCGGAATACCGGCTTGAATTAAAGTGGCCACTTGTCGTGTTATTAATGCAAGCTCTTTGACACTTAAACGGTGCCTGCTAGTAAACATACTATTTTTACTAGTTTGCTTTTCAACACTGGCCTCGACTGAAACCGGCGCCATGCCCTTTTCACGGAGTTGTTGACGCACCTGCCGGGCACTATCTGCTTCGATAACACCTTTTTTCTGCTTGCCCTTTGCGTCGAGCGCTTTGTATTCAAATGCTGCCATGATTAACCCTTATGTGTCACTCTGACAACTTCTTCTATGGTCGTTACACCAGAAAGCACTTTTTGAATACCATCATGATTAATGCTTGGCCCTGTTGTACGAGCATATTTTTCCAGCTCAAGTTCACCTACACCGTTATGAATTAACTCACGCATTTGCTCATCTATTTCGACCACTTCATAAATACCTAAACGCCCTTTGTAACCCGAATGATTACAATCCGGGCAGCCATTTGGCTTATAAATTGTAGGCTTCTCTGTCTGAGAAACATCTAAGTAAGCACATTCAGAATCACTTGGTTCATAAGGCGTTCGACACGATTTACATAAAACTCGTACCAAGCGTTGGGCGACAATACCTACCACACTAGAACTGATCAGGAAGGGTTCGACACCCATATCCATTAAACGAGTAATCGAACCCACTGCGCTGTTTGTATGCAATGTTGAAAGTACTAAGTGACCCGTCAAAGAGGCCTGCACAGCGATTTCAGCCGTTTCTAAATCTCGAATCTCACCAATCATTACTACATCTGGATCTTGTCGCAGTATCGCTCGCAAGCCTCGTGCGAAGGTCATATCAACCTTGGTATTGACCTGTGTTTGACCAATTCCCGGTAGGTTGTACTCTATTGGGTCTTCGACCGTTAATATATTTCGGCTACGGTCGTTAATATGTGAAATACCCGCATATAAACTGGTGGTTTTACCTGAACCCGTCGGGCCGGTCACCAATAAAATACCATGTGGACGTGCCAAGATTTTTTTAAGCACTTCTAAATCACGCTCACCGGTACCGATATTATCGAGTGATAGTCGACCGGCATTTTTATCCAAGAGACGCAATACAATACGTTCACCGTTGGCGGATGGCATGGTCGAAACACGAATATCAACTTCTCTGCCACCCACTCGTAAACCAATACGGCCATCTTGCGGCACTCTTTTTTCCGCTATATCTAATTTCGCCATAACTTTAATACGAGAGACAAGCAAAGGCGCCAAAGCGCGTTTGGGTTTAACTATTTCCCGTAGTACGCCATCGACTCTAAAACGAACCACTAACTGTTTTTCGAAGGTTTCTATATGAATATCTGAGGTATCTGTTTTCACCGCTTCTGTCAAAATGGCGTTAATCAGACGAATAATAGGTGCGTCGTCTTCCTGTTCCAATAGATCTTCAGTTTCGGGAACAGAATTAGCCAAACTCGCCAAGTCCATATCATCGCCCAGACCTTCGACCATTTGCATGGCTTCGGCCGAATCATTTTGATATGCCAAGCTTAACGCGCGATCAAACTCTTCTTCGTCTACTTGAACAAAAGGTACCTGACCAAAGGTTAAACGATTTACTTCTGCAAAGGCTTGAGAACTTAAACCGGGCCGATAGACAATAGAATAGCCATCTTGATTCTTGAGTAACACTACGCCCTGTTTTTTAGCAAAGATAAAGGGTAAACGTTCAAACGGCAGCATCGGAGCTTCGGCAACTGGTGTTACCTCCGGCTGATCATTTTCAAGCGGCGCAGCTTCAAGTGGCGCGCCCTCGATCTGATCATCGTTAGCTGTAATTGGCTCTTCGTTCACGTTTACTCCTAATAATAAGGTATTACGATGGGCCAAACATTGTATGGCCAAAAAAATCGAAACAATAGGCCATTACATTAAATCATCGTAACCAGAAGATAAATGTGTAAATAAAAGGTTTAATACCTGATTCATAAAAATAAAAGAAAATTTAACCCTTTTTCACATTCCAGTTGTAATTACTGTTAAAACCCTACTCGGTAGTCGGGGGGTCTTGTGCTAAAATTGTTAGATATCTAAAACAATTGGCTCAAACTATTAGGCTCAGTTTATGTTGTTAGCACGTCTTCCCTTGTTGTTTGCTATTCTATTATGCATAGCCTTAGCCGGTGCATTCTATCTACAACTCTCGCCACTATTTTTAGATGACGGACAAAACCCTTCAAATTCGCTTAGCACACAAAAATCAGCAAGCGTCTCTCCCATAGCTAGAAAAAAAATCCACAATGTCGCCAGCTTTCAATTATTCGGCAATTCTAATGCAGTACCCAAAAAAGTTATTCAGGAAGTAAAAGACCTACCTAAAACGAAACTTAAGTTAACCCTTACAGGCGTTCTAGCAAGCAAAGAAAACGAGGTAGCCAGCGCATTAATCGAAGGCCCAAATAAAGACACGATAAGCTACAAAATTGAAGATGAGCTTCCGGGGGGCGCTATCTTAAAACAAGTACTGGCAGATCGCGTGATACTGGAACGCTCAGGAAAACTTGAAAACCTGTTTTTTGTCGAAACAAAAAGCATCGGCATAGAAAGCTACACACATATAGATGATGACGAAAGCCAGAACAATGTCATACAAAAGGTTAAATCCCCCTTCCCCCAACATGAACCAAGAAACGCACCGATATCACCTCAACGCACACTGGGTATAAAGGAACGATTAGGCAAACTCCGCAAACGTATTTTAAAAAATAGGCCATAGCCTTGCCGAATAGTCTTACTAAGACAATAAACCTAGATTCCGCAGTTGAATCACGAAAGTCTGCGCAAGCCCTTGACGCACCTAGAAAATTCGAGAATGCTCGACTCACCAATAAGGTGAGCGCGACTTCCCCGAATTCTCTAGGCACACCAATTACTCACACATCTTTTTCGCACTCAACTACGGACTCTAGGTTCAACTCAAAATTTTTCCCGCTAAGTTTACTAGTCCTTTGCCTACTAACTTCAAGCGTGCTATCGCTAGAGATCAATAAAACAGTCATTAACTTTATTGAAAAAAAATTCGGAGTGCTCGCCGTTGAGCGCTTGTTAAACTGGGAAAAAATCGCCAACAGTTCTCAAACTACTGATACTGAAAAAAAACTAAGCCTAGTGAATTCTTTTTTTAATGAGGTTGAGTTTATATCTGATCAACTCCATTGGGGTAAAGAAGACTACTGGGCCACCCCGCTTGAATTGCTCGCTACCAATGGCGGAGACTGCGAAGACTATTCCATTGCCAAGTACTTCACCTTACGTGAAATGGGTGTACCTGAAGAAAAAATGAAAATCACTTACGTCAAAGCATTAAAGTTAAATCAGGCGCATATGATTTTAGCCTACTACTCTGAACCCAGTGCCGAACCTCTGATTCTCGACAATTTAATCAATGAGATAAAACCAGCCTCTGAACGAAACGACTTATTACCTGTATATAGCTTCAATGGCGAAGGTTTGTGGCTGTCAAAATTAAAAGGCAATAAAGGAAAACGCATTGGCGACGCTGACAAGTTAAAAAGCTGGAAAGACCTACTGACCCGCCACGACGAGCTCATGAAAAGGTAATACTCAGTAATAACTTTAGGCGCATCTATTTATTTTTAAGTTGACGTTAACGTAAACGTTATGAAATACTGACTTTTCATTTTTAGCGCATTAATTTAAAAATCATGAGCACAAGCAAACAATATTCAATTAGTGAGTTAGCCAAAGAGTTCGATATCACCACGCGAACCATTCGCTTTTATGAAGCTGAGTCTCTACTGCACCCTAGCCGAAAGGGTCAAACACGCATTTATAGTGAGCAGGATCACGTTCATTTGAAGCTCATCTTAAGAGGTAAGCGTTTGGGTTTTTCTCTATCTGAGTCAAAAGAACTGATCTCGCTTTATGATCCTGACAACACTAATAAGAAACAGCTAAATCGTTTTTTAGAAAAGATTGAAGAACGCCGAAATAACCTTAGACAACAACTCCAAGACATTAAGATTATGCAACATGAGCTTGATGAAGCTGAAATCAGATGTCATAACGCAATTAAAAATAATCTTATAGATTAGGTACCCTACATGTATTCCTCTTTAAATTTCAATCATGGCGAAACTATCGACATGCTCCGAGAGCAAGTTGGTAATTTTTGCGCAAAAGAAATCACCCCTATCGCAGACAAAACAGATAAGGAAAATGCCTTTCCAAATGATCTTTGGCAGAAATTTGGTGACATGGGTTTATTGGGTATGACCGTTCCAGAAGAATTTGGTGGAACCGATATGGGCTATTTAGCACATACTATTGCCCTCGAAGAAATAAGCCGAAGCAGTGCCTCGATCGCACTCAGTTATGGCGCGCACTCCAACTTATGTGTTAACCAAATAGCGCGCAACGGTACAAAAGAACAGAAAGAAAAATACTTACCTAAGTTGATATCAGGCGAACATATTGGCGCGCTTGCCATGAGTGAAGCCAATGCTGGTAGCGATGTTGTTAGCATGGGTTTAAAAGCGGTAAGAGACGGTGACCACTTTATTCTTAATGGCACCAAAATGTGGATCACCAACGGCCCCGATGCCCATACCTATGTTATTTATGCCAAGACAGCTCCTGACAAAGGCCCTCATGGCATTACTGCTTTTATTGTCGAAAGAGATCTGCCTGGATTCAGCCGATCACCCAAATTAGATAAGCTCGGCATGCGCGGCTCTAATACCTGCGAACTTGTATTCGAAGATGTAAAAGTACCTGCCGAAAATATTCTAGGCATGGAAAACGCAGGTGTGAAAGTATTAATGAGCGGCCTGGATTACGAGCGGGTGATTTTATCTGCCGGTCCGGTTGGCATCATGCAAGCGTGCATGGATATTGTCGTACCCTATATCCATGAGCGAAAGCAATTTGGCCAAGCCATTGGTGAATTCCAACTGATACAAGGCAAAGTCGCTGACATGTATACCACGCTAAATGCCAGCCGAGCTTATCTATATGCAGTTGCCCAGTCGTGCGACCGGGGTGAAGCAACCCGTAAGGATGCTGCCGGGGTGATTTTATATTGCGCCGAAGCTGCCACTCAAATGGCCTTGGATGCGATTCAGATCCTAGGTGGCAATGGTTACATTAATGACTTCCCTGCGGGGCGATTACTGCGTGATGCAAAGCTTTATGAAATTGGTGCTGGCACATCAGAAATCAGAAGAATGTTAATTGGCCGTGAATTATTTATGGAAACTAGATAGTTGGTCTAAAGTAGAGCGTCGTTCCAAAGACTAGGCACCCGATTCAAGTAACTGATGCAAGTAAATAAGGCAGACACATGACGCAGATTAAATCTTCGATCAATACGCAGTCAAAAGAGTTTATCTCTAGATCAGCCGCAATGGATACACTCGTTGCTGATCTACATGCGAAATTGAAAGCAAATATTCTTACCGGCAAAGAAGACAGTGCAAAGCGGCATATAGCCAAAGGCAAGCTACTTCCTAGAGACCGTGTAGCACGCTTGCTTGATCCTGGCTCACCGTTTCTTGAACTGTCACAAATGGCGGCGTATAAAGTCTACGAAGAAGACGTGCCCGCTGCCGGCGCCATTACCGGTATTGGCCGTATCCATGGTATTGAGTGCATGATCGTCGCCAACGATTCCACTGTTAAAGGCGGTACTTATTACCCTTTATCGGTTAAAAAGCATTTACGTGCGTTAACGATTGCAGAAGAAAACCGCCTACCGTGCGTCTATCTTGTTGACTCAGGTGGCGCTAACTTAAGCCAGCAAGATGAAGTATTTCCGGATGAAGATGACTTCGGCAATATCTTTTATCGACAAGCGAATATGTCTGCACAGGGCATTCCACAAATCGCAGTTGTACTTGGTTTGTGTACGGCAGGTGGCGCTTATGTTCCCGCCATGGCGGACGAAAGTATTATGGTGAGAAACCACAGTACTATCTTTTTAGCTGGGCCACCTCTTGTTAAAGCAGCCACCGGTGAAGAAGTCACCGCTGAAGCCTTGGGCGGAGCTGATATTCACTGCAAAATTTCAGGTGTTGCTGACCATTATGCAGACGACGAAGCGCATGCTATTTCAATTGCACGACAATGCATCGCTAATATAAACTGGCAAAAGCCCGAACAACTCGCTTGCAAACCATCAATCGAACCGCACTATCCGATTGAAGAAATCGCAGGCATTGTCCCGAGTGATTTAAAAACGCCTTATGATGTGCGAGATGTCATTGCGCGCATTGTGGATGATTCCGAGTTTGCAGAATTTAAGCAATATTTTGGCGAAACCTTGGTTTGTGGTTTTGCCCATATATTCGGCTACCCTGTCGGTATTGTTGCCAATAACGGTATTCTATTTTCAGAGTCGGCTCAAAAAGGCGCACACTTTATTTCATTGTGCTGCCAGCGCAAAATCCCCCTGGTGTTCTTACAGAATATTACCGGCTTTATGGTGGGCAAAGCATACGAAGAAGGCGGTATAGCGAAACATGGCGCTAAAATGGTGAACGCAGTTGCCTGTGCAAAAGTGCCCAAGTTTACCCTCATTATTGGTGGCAGCTTTGGCGCAGGAAACTACGGCATGTGTGGCCGCGCTTATCACCCTCGATTTTTATGGATGTGGCCCAACGCTCGCATATCTGTCATGGGTGGCGAACAAGCAGCCGGCGTCTTAGCTCAGGTTAAAAAAGACAGCATGGCAAAAAGAGGTTTAGACTGGAGCGATGAAGACGAGCAAAACCTTAAGCAGCCCATCATTGAACAATTTGAAACACAAGCCAACCCCTACTACGCCAGTGCACGTTTATGGGACGACGGCATCATTGCACCAAGCGATACACGAAAGGTACTTGGCTTGGCGATTTCAGCCTCACTAAATGCCCCCATTGAAGAGACACGCTTTGGTGTATTCAGAATGTAAGGAAGCTCATGACATACTCAACTAAATTTTCGATTGAAAACAACGTTGCCACGATCACCTTGGATCAGGCAGATAAACATAATGCCTTTGATGACAGCATCATCGCTGAATTACGTGCGCACCTTAAAACCATTGTCGAAACGTCATCGGTGCGCGTGATGGTGATAAAAGCGGAAGGTAAGCATTTTTGTGCCGGGGCAGACCTGTCGTGGATGAAACGCATGGCAGACTTAAGCTATGAAGAAAATCAACAAGATGCACAGAATTTGGCAAGTTTGTTGGCGGAGCTGAATAGTCTGCCAATACCTAGTATTGCACGCGTACAAGGTGCCGCTTATGGTGGCGCTATTGGTTTAATCGCCTGTTGTGATATTGCTATTGCCAGTGACAATGCGCGCTTTTGTTTATCGGAAGTAAAGCTCGGTTTAGCACCTGCTACGATTGGCCCTTATGTTGTCAGTGCGATGGGCGCTCGCCAATGCCGTAAGCTGTTTTTAACCGCTGAATTATTTAATGCCGAGCAAGCTGAACGCTTTGGCCTAACACATCAGACGGTTGCCCTTGATGCACTCGATGAAAAGGTAGCATCGACCATAAGCCAGTTACTTAAGGCTGGGCCATTAGCGAGCCGGGCCGCCAAAAAGCTGATCGCCGATATCGAAAATAGTGAGGCAGATATGTCTGCCATGACCAGTGACCTGATTGCCCGCTTGCGCGTATCACCTGAAGGACAGGAAGGACTCAGTGCTTTCTTTCAAAAACGCATGCCTGCCTGGATTCAAGATAATGAATGATGCTGTAAATATAGTCGAAGTAGGCGCGAGAGATGGCTTGCAAAATGAAGCAAAAGCGGTTTCGGTAAACGATAAAGTCTCCTTGATTAACGCACTTTCAAATGCGGGTCTTAAACACATAGAAGCCGCCAGCTTTGTCTCGCCTAAGTGGGTACCTCAGATGGCTAGCAGTACAGAGGTACTGCAACAGATAGAGCGCAAAAAAGGCGTCATCTACTCAGCCTTAACTCCAAACCTAAAAGGCTTCCAATTAGCGATGGCTGCCAAGGCAGATCAGGTAGCAATATTCACCGCGGCATCAGAGTCTTTTTGCCAGAAAAACATTAATTGCTCCATTGCAGAAAGCATTGAACGCTTCACGCCAATTATTGCGGAAGCCAAGGCTAACAATATAAAGGTAAGAGCCTATGTATCATGCATATTAGGCTGCCCTTATGAAGGTAAAATAAGTGCGGAACAAGTAATAGCGGTGACTCAAACCTTGTTTGATCTTGGCTGTTATGAAGTGTCTCTAGGCGACACCATCGGCGTAGGTACAGCGCATCAAACGGTTAAGCTGTTATCCGAAATGCGTCAGCATTTTGATACTGCCAAATTAGCGCTACACTTTCATGATACCTATGGGCAGGCATTGGCAAATCAGTATGCCGCACTTGAACTTGGCTTTCGAACCTTTGATGCATCAGTGGCCGGTTTAGGCGGCTGCCCTTACGCAAAAGGAGCTTCTGGAAATGTTTCAACAGAAGACCTAGTCTATATGCTCCATGGCGCTGGTATGGAGACAGGCATTAATTTAGACACCTTGATTCAGGCGGGCAATGGTATTTGTAAGACCTTAAACAGAGCGAATCAATCTAAAGTAGCAAACGCACTCAGCTGCTAAATCCAAAGTGGAAAAAACACACCACTAACTCTTTTGGAAACACACATGAATACATGCTTATGGGAGCCTTCAAGCTCACGCAAAGATAACAGCCAGATGTATGCGTTTATGGCCTTTCTTGAACAGCATCAATCGTTCTCAGGAAAGGATTATCAGACACTTCACCAATGGTCAGTCGATAATAAAGAATTATTTTGGCAAGCGGTTTGGCAGTTTTTTAAGGTTAACGGCAGCGCAGGTGATCGCAACATTGAAAATGCCAGTGCCATGCCTGGAGCACGCTGGCTCCCTGAGGCAAAACTTAATTTTGCCGAGAACTTACTCTCATTCAGTCAACAAAACGCAGATAAAGCAGCAATAGTCGAACGAGGTGAACATGGTCGTCGAGAAGTCATCAGCTATCGCCAACTGCATGAACAAGTCGCTTATTTAAGCCAGTACCTGAAAGCACTTGGCGTTCAAAAAGGTGATTGTGTTGCCGGCTTTTTACCCAATAGTCAGTACAGTATTATTGCTATGCTCGCGACTGCCAGTCTAGGGGCAATCTGGAGTTCCTGTTCACCTGACTTTGGTTTTCAGGGAGTACAAGACCGTTTTTCACAGATCAAACCTAAAGTTTTACTGGCTTGTGACGGATATTATTATGCCGGAAAATGTATTAACTCTATGGAACGAGTGAATCAAATTAGCCAGAGCCTTGATAGCTTGGTGGCTACCATTATTGTCCCGTACTTAAATAACGACAGCAATAAAGCAGACAGGCAAACTGATTCAATCAAATCTAGCTACACCTTGTGGGAAACACTCTTTGAAGGTGAAGCGCCTAAACTGGTATTCGAAGCCATGCGCTTTGATGACCCCTTGTACGTCATGTATTCCTCCGGCACAACGGGCAAGCCAAAGTGTATTATTCATACCGTCGGCGGCACCTTACTACAGCATCTTAAAGAATTAGCCTTGCATACTGACGTCACAAGTAATTCTAATTTATTTTATTACACTACTTGCGGTTGGATGATGTGGAACTGGTTAGTCTCTGGGCTCGCATTAGGCGCCACCATTATCGTATTTGATGGATCGCCATTCCACCCGACACAAACGGTGTTATTTGACTTAATCGATGAAGAGAATATCGATATTTTTGGTGCCAGTGCCAAATATTATTCTGCTTGTGAAAAATATGACCTGAAACCAAAACAAAGCCATAAACTCGATTCACTCAACACCCTGTTATCGACAGGATCACCTTTAAGTCATGAAAGTTTCGCTTATCTTTACCAAGACGTAAAACAGGATATCTGCGTATCAAGTATCTCTGGGGGCACAGACATTATCTCTTGCTTTGCACTAGGCTGCCCTATCCTTCCGGTTTACCAAGGAGAATTGCAGTGCCTAGGCTTAGGCATGGACGTGCAATTTTGGGACGATAATGGCCAAGCATTAAACGAAGGTAAAGGCGAGTTAGTATGTAAAAGTAGTTTTCCATCTATGCCCAGCGGTTTTTGGAATGATGTAGATAACACCAAATATCAACAAGCTTACTTTGATCGATTTGATAATGTTTGGGCGCATGGTGATTATGGTGAGATCATTACTCATGTAGCAGTGGAGTCCGACCCCAAAAAAAATGGGGTTCGACCCCAGCAAAAAGGCGTCATCATTCACGGTCGATCTGACGCCGTACTCAACCCCGGTGGCGTTCGCATTGGTACTGCAGAAATTTATCGACAAGTAGAAAAAATTGATGCCGTATTTGAAACGATTGCCATTGGTCAACAATGGGAAGATGATGTTAGAGTAATTTTGTTTGTACGCTTACAAGACGGTATAAAGCTCGACGACATATTAGTAACGGCGATCAAACAAATAATTCGTCTGAATACAACACCTCGCCATGTACCCAGGAAAATAATACAAGTCGCCGATATTCCGCGCACATTAAGCGGAAAAATCGTTGAACTAGCGGTCAGAAAAATAGTCCACGGAGAGGAAGTCACCAATAAAGATGCACTAGCCAACCCGGATGCCTTAGACTTATTCAAAGACTTACCCGACTTACAAGAGAACTAGTATGCGATTGAGTAATAGCAATAATAGTGGTGTCCGACCTCGAAGCCAATGGGGTCCGACCCCGTTGCTAGTTTTATGTTTAGTTCTGATCTCAGCATATAGCCACGCCCAACAAGCGAGTGACGAGTATGCCCCTGAAAGTGGGCAGGCAATACCTCATCAACGGAGTTCGACTCCTGCGCAACTCGGGGTCGGACCCCAGCTAGCTACTGAGTTCATCGTTAGTGCCGCTAACCCCCTAGCCTCAAAAGCCGCATTTGATGTATTAAAAACAGGCGGTAATGCCATTGATGCAATGGTGACCCTACAAACGGTTTTAAGTTTAGTCGAACCCCAATCTTCCGGACTAGGTGGCGGTTCCTTTTTACTTTATTACGATGCAAAAACACAGAAACTAACTACCTTTGATGCCCGTGAAACGGCACCCTTAAAGGCACCATTAGATTTATTTATGCAAGACAAAGAAACCCCGATGAGCTTCTTTGATGCTGTCGTCGGCGGCAGGGCCGTTGGTACGCCAGGTACCGTGAAATTATTATGGAATTTGCACCATCGCTTAGGATCTCTTCAGTGGCCTAATTTATTACTGCCGGCCATCAAACTAGCCCAACAAGGTTTTATCGTTTCACCTCGCATGGCGAATGCTGTAGCGAAAGACAAATACTTGATGCGTGACCCAACTACCCGACTCTATTTTTATCCTAATGGCAAAGTTATAGAAGCGGGTGACGTTTTAAAAAATCCTGAACTAGTCCGAACACTCAATGCACTGGCAGAGCACGGCGGCGATTATTTTTATAATTCATTTATCAGTCAGTCCATCATTGACAAAGTACAAGGCCATTCGAATAAAGGCTATTTGTCTCAAGAAGATTTTAGTCAATATAAGGTCATTGAACGTGAAGCCGTCTGTGCACCTTATCGAAAATATGACGTTTGTGGAATGGGGCCTCCCAGCTCTGGTGCGATCACCGTTTCGCAAACACTGGGCATACTAGAAAATTTTGAAATATCAAAGTACGATCCACTAAAAGCACCAGCCTGGAATCTGATTGCCGAGGCTTCTCGTTTAGCCTTTTCCGACAGAGGATTATATATAGCGGACCCTGACTATGTTTCAATACCCAAAGGTTTGCTCTCGAAAACCTATTTAGCAAAACGCGCCCAACTGATACAGCCGAATAAAGCAGCAAAAGAATTTAGCCCGGGCCAACCCTCTCCGATGGTGACAACTCGTTTTGAACAAGGTCGTTCACCTGAGCAAGATTCAACCAGCCATTTTGTCATTGTTGATCGTGAAGGCAACATCGTGTCGATGACCAGTTCAATCGAAAATGGTTTTGGCTCACGCCTGATGACTAATGGATTTTTGTTGAATAACCAACTAACCGACTTTTCATTTACCGCTGCTGATAAAAATGGCAAACAAATCGCAAATCGAGTTGAAGCAGGTAAACGCCCGCGCTCATCTATGGCTCCGACCATCGTATTCGAAAATAACAAACCCTATATCGCACTTGGCTCACCCGGCGGGTCACGTATTATCAATTACATCAGCAATGCATTAATCGCAGTTATCGACTGGAAACTTAGTTTACAACAAGCATTTGACCTACCTCACATCACCAATCGTTTTGGTACAATGAGCCTCGAAGCCGACACTCACGCCAGCAGACTTGAGACTAAGTTTCAAGCAATGGGCTATAAAACCAGTGTTCGCAATTTAAACTCAGGTTTACAGGGCGTACTATTTTCCAAAAAAGGCATGGTCGGTGCAGCAGATAAACGACGCGAAGGGTTGGTGTTGGGTAAGTGAGGTTTCCAGGAAAGTTGGGAGTTAGGTGGTAAAAATTAAAGATGATTCACCACCGAGGAAGAAGAGGAGCTTCGCTCTGCACAGAGAAAAGACAGAACTAATCTTTAGAAATACACTTTCCAGTTCACTAGTGTCTTAATCTAGAAATCTCTTCTCGGTGAAACGCGCAGCGTCTCTGTGCCCTCGGCGGTAAAAGAGTGTTAGGACTGCCC
>ENA-OSET01001470-OSET01001470.1-sediment-metagenome-genome-assembly--contig:-NODE-1470-length-24385-cov-29.775095_pt1 | contig 24385 bp, 28 predicted proteins | sample MGYA00237882_ERZ534229 | MGnify/ENA primary metagenome ERZ534229 (study PRJEB26408, sample SAMN06266212) | sediment metagenome | isolation source: Hudson Canyon methane seep mesocosm | place... | reverse complement strand
AAGACATTGCCGTATTGTCCTGTTCCTAATGTTGACCAATGACCAAAGACAATTCTATCTTCACTTGATTTACGTTCTGGCATTTCAAACCAAGGTAATTCACCAGTCGGTTTATTCTTAGGCGCACCCTTGAATTTTAATGCCAGTCGACCATCATCATGACAATAACGCAGGCGGGTAAAACAGTTGGTTATAAAGCGTAATCGGTCCCAACCTGTCAGTGCTTTTGACCATACATCAGGCGTATTTCCATACATATTTTCAAAAAAATCACGCCAATTATCGCCCTGCAAAACAGTCTCGACTTCTTTCGCTCTTTTACATGCCTTTTTAATTGACCATTGTGGTGGCAAACCAGCATGAACCATACTGAAACCTAATTCAGCATCATGATGAAATAAAGGCTGATTCCTTAACCAAGTAATTAATTCATCACGATCATCGGCTTCAAGTACCGAATCCATGGTATCCATTGGGTGCTGATGTTTATTAATTCCGGCAGCCGTTGCTAGTAGATGTAAATCATGGTTACCAAGAACAACTTTAACTTTGTTAGGACCTAGTCTTTTAGCCCAACGTAAGACCTCGGCGGACTTAGGTCCACGGTTAACCAAATCACCTGCTAACCAAATTTGATCCTTCTTAGGGTTAAATTTAATCCGCTCTAAAAGTCGAGTTAATTCATCAAAACAACCTTGGACATCACCAATTGCATATACTGCCATCGACGTTTTACCTTATGATTAAATTAAGTGACACCGTCATTCTTGAGATATTTTATCGCAGTTCTGTCATCTTAAATAGCAGACTCCCGCTAAAAACATGCGGGAGTGTCGAAAAAATATAAGGCTTATTTATCTACGACGATATAAAGGCTCTGGCTTCAAAACAGTTGTTTGGTAACTTTCACTAAAATCATCAAAAGCCGGCATCGCATCAATTAGACGATTAGCATTTGCCATTTCAAAACTGTTAATTCCACACTGAGTCATATAAAACAGCTGGTCATGCAGAATATCACCTTGTGCTCGAATTTCACCTTTATAAGCATAACGGTCACGTAATAATCGAGCAAAAGAGTAACAACGGCCATCAGTAAATGCAGGGAAGTTTAATACAATCAGTGAGAACTTATCTAAATCAGGTACGATTTCTTCCAATGGATCTTCACCCGTTAATCGTAGTCCTAAACCACCTTCATAATGCGATAAAGTTTCATGCTGTTCCTGCCAGCGCGCGATAGAAACAGTAATATTACTTGCGGCTAATTCGGCATCATCATCCAAGTGCAACCAATTATCTTCAACAATCTCACGATCTTTAATTATTTGCATAAACACGCTCCTTAAATGGATCAACACCGATTCGGCGTACAGTTGCTAAGAAGAGTTCATCTTCATGACGGTTTTCTTTAAACACATCAAGTAATGTCGAAACAGTATCAACCACTTGGTCTTTAGGAATCGCTCGGCCCAAACGTTGACCAATGGCCGCATCCGCTTCAGAGCTACCGCCCAAAGTAAATTGATACCACTCCTCGCCTTTTTTATCGACGCCCAAAATACCAATATGCCCGACACTTTGATGTGCACAGCCATTCATACAACCTGATATTTTAATTTTAATATCACCCAAGTCATACAAATAATCTAAGTCTGAAAAGCGTTCATTGATTTCTGTTGCTAATGGAATTGATGTTGCATTGGCTAGACCACAAAAGTCTAAACCTGGACAACAAATCATATCTGTCATCGTGTTGATATTTGCCGTTGCCAAACCTTCCGTTTGTAAACGTAACCACAAGGCATACAAATCAGACTGTTTAACATCACCTAATAATAAGTTCTGATTATGGCTTGCGCGTACTTCACCCAAGCTAAATTCATCAGCTAAATCAGCAACAACATCTAATTGTTCTGCAGAAACATCACCTGGTGGCACATCAGGTGCTTTCAGTGAAATGTAGGCAACCTTATACCCCGCCACTTTGTGATCAACTACATTCTGTTTAACCCAGCGAGCAAACTCAGGTTCTGCAGCTAACACAGTTTCAAAGCTATCATCTGATGAGGCATCTGCTTCGTAAGCAGGCTCAGTGAAATACTGTTTTACACGGTCAATTTCTTTATCATCTAATAACAGTTGTTCACGAATTTGCACCCACTCGGCTTCAACTAATTCACGGATATGGTTTATACCATGCTCGCGAACAGTAATTTTGATCCGTGCTTTGTATTTATTATCGCGGCGACCCAATCGGTTATAAACACGAAGAATAGCTTCTAAATAAGATAGTAAATCTTTCTTTTCTAGGAAGGGACGGATTGTTTGACCCAAAATAGGCGTGCGGCCTAAACCACCACCAACAAGCACTTCAAAGCCCACTTCACCTTCGTGATTTTTAACTAAATGAAGACCAATATCATGCACGCGTGTTGCCGCACGATCTTCTTCACTACCAATCACTGCAATTTTGAATTTACGCGGTAAATAAGCAAACTCAGGATGGAAGGTAGACCATTGACGAATAATTTCACACCAAGGACGAGGATCTTCAATCTCACCAGCATTCACACCTGCTAACTGATCCGATGTCGTGTTACGAATGCAGTTACCACTACTTTGAATGGCATGCATTTGAACAGAAGCAAGTTCAGCCAAAATATCAGGCACAGATTCTAGCGTTGGCCAATTCAACTGAAAGTTGGTCCGCGTAGTAAAATGCACATAGCCTTTATCATAACGACGTGACACATCCGCAACTTTACGCACTTGTGTTGAAGACATAAGTCCGTAAGGAATAGCTACACGCAACATTGGCGCATGAATTTGAACATATAAACCGTTCATCAACCGTAATGGACGGAACTGTTCTTCAGTCAGCTCACCCGCTAAAAATCGACGTGTTTGGTCGCGGTATTGGCTTACCCGCTGATCAACCATCGCTTGGTCATGTTTATCGTACTGATACATTAAAAGTCTCTAACTCATAAACGAATTAAGCATTATAACTGCCAACACTTATAACTGGAAATGATAAATAGCTATATTAATAGTTGATAATCTTCTAACAAACTACAATTATGCCAACACTGCATTATCACTTTGATTTAACAATACGTTATTATTCAGACTAATACCCAACTAAGTATTTCAAATAATGTCAAAACAATCTCGTCAAAAACAACGTATCTGGCTCATTATCGGTTTTATTGTTATCGGTTATGCTGCCAGCAAGTATTCACCTGAACAAGCCTATAATCAACCAACCGCTTCGCAAAATAATATTGTGCAAATTATCGCACAACAACAAAGTGATATTCAGGTAGAAGTCAGCGGCACGGTGATTAAATTATTGCGAGATGATCTTGAAGGTAGCCACCATCAGAAATTTATTATCAAACTCACTTCAGGGCACACTATTTTAGTCTCACACAATATCGACCTCGCCCCTAGAATTGAAGCCTTACAACAAGGTGATGACGTATCCGTTTATGGTGAATACGAATGGAATAATAAAGGTGGTGTTATTCACTGGACTCACCACGACCCAGATAAAAAACATATTGATGGCTGGATAAGGCACCAAGGTTCACAGTATCAATAACGACAAAAACACCGTCAATTCTAGTTTCACTGCAATTGCAAATACACAGGCCCGTGTTTTAATTCTCGGCTCAATGCCCAGCGTAAAATCACTGGAGGAGCAACAGTATTATGCTCACCCACGCAATGCTTTTTGGCCTATTATGTCTGACATATTTGATATGCAAGCCCATTGGGATTATGACAAACGGTGTAAGCATATTATTAAAAATCATATTGCCGTTTGGGACTCTATCCATTCATGCCAACGACAAGGTAGTTTAGATCAACATATCACCACCGCCAGCATTATAGCCAATGACTTTAATCAATTCTTTTCCTTGCACCCACATATTAAAGCCATCTTATTCAATGGCACTAAAGCCGAGCAAGTATTCAAGCGTTATGTATTGCCAACACTAGATGGCGAAAAATGTTCTATTCCAAGATACCGTCTTCCATCCACCAGCCCTGCTCACGCGGCAATGACGTTTGAACAAAAACGTTCTGAATGGCAGCAAGCACTACAATTAGTTAAAAGCTAAAGCCGATATTATCCAGATACATCCAAGTACTTAAACCAACTAGAATGATGCCCCAGTATTGCATCGGGATCCAAAACAGTGAATGGTTAGGTTTTAATTCAACTTTCTCGCCTGTTTCAGCATCAATCAACACACGAGCAGGCTTATTATTCAACCTCACTCCTACAAGTGTCGTTGGAATAGCTCCTAATAAAACAGCTAATGGAATCGGCCAAGCAAGTGCCTGATATTGCCCTTCACCAAAGTAGTGCTCAACTAACAATTCAATCGGCAAAACAAACATAAAGATGAATGCGACAATGGCTAAACCCCACCCTTTCCAAACAACCATTTTATTTCCTTCTTAATTGAACGTTCTACTGAGTAATATAATGAGCTAACTTTTTATCTTCATTTGAAGTATGAAGTGCAAACCATTCAAATAGGAACTCAAAAATAGACTCTGCTGAACTCACTTTTGCTTTAAATTGTTGGTTTTGATCATGTAACTCAGCCAATAAGTGATTATGAATTACTGTATGCTTTTCTTTTTCTGGATACCCTACATCTATCATGATGTTTTCTTCACTTACAAAGTGAAATTCTGCATATTTTTCAACTTCTTTCAATATGCGTAATAGCTTCTCTCGTGGGGCATCATTATCAATAGCATTCTTAAAATCAATTACTAATCCTAGAAATATCTGATGTTCCGCATCAATCCTTGCATGACCCACTTCATATTTTTCATCCCACTTTAGAGCCATAATACTAATCCCTATTCAATATATCTCGAGACCTTTGCACGAGTCGTCTTTTCCGCCATCCCTGCGTTAAAAATAGTCTCAAAATGCTCATTTACACCAGTAAACTGCGCTTTTTCGACTATTTTTGCCTTGTTATGACAAAAAATACTTATCGTGCAAAGGTCTCATCTCGAAGTATACTAATCTTTATTTAGCGGTAACTCTACCCAAAAAACAGCACCTTCATTTTCCTTTGATTCAAAACCAATTTTACCTCCCATTAATTCGATATACTCTTTGACCAAGTAAAGTCCCATCGTTATACCCTCAACATTTTCAGTATTTCTATCATGAAACAAAGTAAAAACTTTTCGATGATATTCAGGTGGAATACCTCGACCTTGATCGTAAATTAACACTTTTATGTTATTAGCAAGCTTCTGAACTTTAATCGTTATTGTTCCACGTTCAGGACTATATTGGATGGCATTCAGCAACAGATTATACATTGCAATATCAAAGTGCTTTTTATCAACCTTCAAAACAAAGTCAGCTAATTCTTCATCAACGTCTATGATTAAAGATTTCTGGTCAACTTCATTCTTTAGCTGTTCCAAACAAGTTGTTATTGTTTCATTGAGCGCGACAGCTGAGAAAACCAACTTATCATTCTTTGCATAAGCTAACTCTAAGAGATGTGTCGACTGCTGATGCAATGATGTTGCAGCACCAAGGATTCTTGAAACACAATCCAACTGTTCATCAGTAAGATCCGTATTTTCAAGTATTTGAGAAAACCCTATGATGGTCGTCAAGGGGGAGTTTAATTCATGCGATATACGAGATAAAAACTCGACTTGATCCACTTGCTGTTGAGTTGCTTTTTTCTGCTCTTTTTCCAACTGCTGTTCTAAATTTGAAAGCAACAATTTGTGAGCATCTTCATCATGAATTAACGTCATATAAGTATAGGCCCCGTTTCTGATGTTGAGTCCGTATCCATACAATAAAAGGGCAAGCTGAATTAAGTTTTCAACTTGCCCTCACTTTTATTTAAGCAATGCGCCTAAGTCCTTTGCATCCCAATGAGGAAAATGTTTTCTAATTAAAGCATTTAGTTCCACTTCAAAATCAGAAAACTCGCCATTAGATGTGACTTGTTGAGCTTGTGTATTTGATACAGCTTCAGTGATCATGCCGGCACCAATGGTTACATTGGTAAGGCGGTCAATGATAATAAATGACCCCGTACTACGGTTACGTTTATAAGCATCAAATACGACAGGTTTATTTAGAGAAAATTCACATTGACCAATTTCATTCAATGCTAATTCAGTTGCATCATTTTCTTCCAAGGTATTCACATCCGTCTGACTATCAACAGATGTTAGCAAACCGGTACTTTCACTTACGCCAACTTTGAAGTTATATTGTTTACCCGCAACAAGTGCCTTTTCAGTCATCCACACAACCGTCGCTTTAAAATGACTGGCTACATGTGGTTGATGATCGCGATGAACAATCATGTCGCCACGACTTACATCAATTTCATCTTCTAAAGTAACAGTGATTGCTTCACCAGGGATCGCTTCATCTAAATCACCATCATAAGTCACAATAGATTTAACTCTGCTTTCGCTACCTGATGGCAAGACAGTAATCTCATCACCTGGCTTTAAAAGACCAGAAGCTAGCGTGCCGCAATAACCACGGAAATCTAAATTTGGACGATTAACATATTGCACAGGGAAACGAACATCATCCGTATTTGCATCAGCTGCTATTTCGATGTTCTCTAAATAATGCATGAGTGTTTCACCTTGATACCAAGGCATATTCTCACTTTTATTAACAACGTTATCGCCAACCAGTGCTGAAAGCGGTACAAAGTGCACATCTTCCATTTCTAGCTCACGAGCAAACGCACTGTATTCCTTACGAATATCGTTATAAACATCTTCGCTATAGTCTTTAATATCCATTTTATTAATGGCGACAACGATGTGTTTGATACCTAATAAGTTAGCAATAAAACTATGGCGACGTGTTTGAGTTTGTACGCCATAACGGGCATCAATCAAGATCACTGCTAATTGACAGTTAGATGCGCCGGTCGCCATATTACGTGTGTATTGTTCATGACCCGGTGTATCGGCAATAATGAATTTACGCTTCGTTGTTGAAAAATAACGATAGGCGACATCAATGGTAATACCTTGCTCACGCTCAGCTTGCAAGCCATCCACCAGCAACGCTAAATCAACTGTTTCACCTGTTGTTCCTGACTTAACACTGTCTTTGGCAATTGAATCGAGCTGATCTTCATAGATCATTTTTGAATCATATAAAAGACGGCCAATTAAAGTACTTTTACCATCATCAACATTACCGCATGTTAGAAAACGTAAAATCTCTTTGTTTTCATGCTGCTTTAAATAAGCATCAATATCGGTAGCAATTAGGCTATCTGTTTGGTAGTTACTATCTGTAGACATTAGAAGTAGCCCTCTTGTTTTTTCTTCTCCATCGAGCCAGATTCATCGTGATCAATTGCACGACCTTGGCGCTCTGATGTGGTGGTTAATAACATTTCTTGAATAATTTCTGGCAATGTTTCAGCATTAGAATCGACGGCACCCGTTAATGGGTAACAGCCTAAGGTTCTAAAACGTACACGTTCCATTTTAGGCACTTCACCTTCATTTAAACGCATACGGTCATCATCAACCATAATCTTAAGACCATTACGTTCAACAACTGGACGTTCTGCCGCGTAATACAGTGGCACAATTGGAATACCTTCCAAATGAATATATTGCCAAATATCTAGCTCAGTCCAGTTAGATAAAGGGAATACACGAATACTTTCGCCTTGATTCACCTTACTGTTATAGGTATCCCATAACTCTGGGCGTTGTTGCTTTGGATCCCAGCGGTGATTTTTATCACGGAAAGAGTAAACACGTTCTTTAGCACGAGACTTTTCTTCATCACGGCGAGCACCACCAAAGGCAGCATCAAAACCATATTTATCTAAGGCTTGCTTCAAGCCATCCGTTTTCATAATGTCGGTATAGCGAGCATGATCAAAAGGGTTAATGCCTTCGTCAATACCTTCTTGATTACTATGAACCAAAAGCTCTAAACCAAGTTTTTTGACTTGATCATCACGAAACTTAATCATTTCTTTAAACTTCCATGTTGTATCAACATGAAGTAATGGAAATGGCGGTTTACCCGGCGCAAAAGCTTTCATTGCTAAATGCAGCATCACTGCTGAATCTTTACCAACTGAATACAGCATAACGGGGTTATCAAACTCCGCTGCTACTTCACGCATGATATGGATACTTTCAGCTTCTAACTGCTGTAAATGTGTTAGTTTTTTAGTCATATTTTCACTCTAAAATAAATACTTTTATTACTCATTATCTTAAATAAACATCATCATTCCCGAGCTCTTTTATCGGGAATCTATTTTAAGCTCTATGGATTCCCACTTGAAACATGCGGGAATGACATATTAAATTTTTGTAGCTTTCACATGAAGTCCACATTCTTTTGATTCTGGATTTTCCCACCACCAGCGACCGGCACGAATATCCTCACCCGCTGTAATCGCTCGTGTACAAGGTGCACAACCAATACTGGCCACACCTTGATCATGTAATTTATTATACGGCACACCGAAGGCTTTAATATATGCCCAGACATCCCCATTCGACCAATCAGTTAATGGACTAAATTTTTGTAATCCAAATGCTTCATCCCACTCTGATACAGGTAATTCTATACGAGTTACAGCCTGCGAACGACGCATACCAGTTAACCATGCTTTTTGACCAGCCAAAGCTCGTTTCAGCGGTTTAACTTTACGAATTCTACAACATTGTTTACGTAACTCAACGCTATCATAAAATGCATTAGGTCCTTTTTGAGTAACAAAAGCTTCAACCTCTGCCGCATCAGGGAAGAATACTTTAACTTCTCGATTATAATGTGCTTTTGCGGCCTGCATTACTTCATAAGTTTCTTTTGGCAAGCGTCCTGTATCTAGCGTAAAGATCTCGATCTCTGGTGCAAACTTACAAATTAAGTCCATTAACACCATATCTTCAGCACCATAACTTGATGCTAATGTGGCGGAGTCATACTCGGCGGCAATACTAACTAATACTTGTTTTACTGCTTCAATCTTTGCAGCTAAAGCTTCATTGATATTTGTCATACTTTTTTTACTACTCTAATTAGTGTTGTTGGACCTTGTTCAGGTTCAAGCTCACAGCTCTGACCATCATGACGGAGGCTATTGATAACTTCATCGACGGCATCACCTTTATTCACTTCAAATAAAACAGTCTCATCCAATGCCATAGTGCGAAGAAATTCTCTCGCTTTAATATAATGCATCGGACAGCCATACAAAGTGAGATCGTGTTTTTCAATTACAATAGACATTTTGCCCCCACCAGTAACAATATTACCGCTAATAAAGGTCTCATTACTCGATCAGATATTCTCACACCTAAATGGCTACCAATATATATACCTGGTAATGATCCTAATACTAAATATGATAACAAGGACCAATCTACATTACCTACGGTTGAGTGGCCTAACCCAGCTATAGCGGTTAAAGGCACTGCATGAGCAATATCTGTTGCGACAATTTCAACCCCTTTCATCTTAGGGTAAAGAAATAGTAAGATAACAGCACCTAATGCTCCAGCACCTACTGATGACATGGTTACCATCACACCGAGAAAAGCACCGGTAACAACCGTTGCCATTGCTTTATGTTTTTCGTCTTGTCGCATGCGATAAAGAGCACTGATCACCGGATGATCCGCCTGAGCTTGCATAATGCCGCCTATCCAAGATTTTAATAACAAAGCACTTGAGGTCAAAATCAAAGCAACTCCTAATGCCTTAGTAATTAATTCGCTATGCTGTTCATCACCCACGCCTGTTGAACTTAACGCCCATAAGGTGAGTAATGTTGCAGGAATACTTCCTGTTGCAAGACGCTTAACTGCTATCCAATTAACAACACCATGACGCCAATAAGCCCAAATACCACCTGATTTAGTGATGGCGGCAAACAAGAGATCGGTTCCCACTGCTATCGCAGGTTGAACGGCAAAACCGAAAATCAGAATCGGTGTCATTAATGATCCACCACCCACGCCAGTCATTCCGATCATGGTTCCGACAAACAGTCCTGCTAATGTAAATCCCCATTCCATTTTCGTTATTGTTCACTTCATCTTGGCTTTAAAGGGTGACAATTTTATCAGTTAATAATATTCTATCAATGAATATTATTAACTATTGTTATAATTAAAACGTATATAGGATCCTGGAATATGAAATTACAACAATTAAAATATGTCCGAGAAATAGCGCGCCGAGGTTTAAGTGTTTCTGCTGCAGCCAATGCATTACACGCATCTCAACCTGGCGTAAGTAATCAAGTTCACCAACTTGAAGATGAATTGGGTTTACAAATTTTTGAACGTCACGGTAAGCGATTAACCGACTTAACACCTGTTGGTCGTAGTGTTGTTGAAATGGCTGACCGTGTATTACTCGATGTAGAAAATATCCGGCAGCTTGCTGCTGACAGTAAAAATGATCAGTTAGGTACTTTATCTATTGGCACAACACATACCCAAGCGCGCTATGCACTGCCTCAAGCTATCAAGGAATTTTCACTGCAATATCCTCACGTCCATTTGAATATGGTGCAAGGAACACCGTCAGAAATTGCCCAAATGGCGGCAACAGGCCGTGTTGATATCGCTATTGCAACAGAAGGTTTATCGCAAGTTGAATCACTAGCCATTCTGCCTTGCTATGATTGGAACCGTTCTATTGTCGTGCCACCCAGCCATCCTTTATTATTAGAAAAAAAACTAACTCTTGAGGCCATCTCTCGTTATCCAATCTTAACCTATGTCATGGGGTTTACTGGTAGAGAGCAACAAGACAAAGCATTCACGGAAAAAGGTTTACACCCCAATGTTGTTTTTACTGCAACAGATGCCGATGTCATAAAAACCTATGTTGAACTTGAATTAGGGATTGGCATTATTGCCAGTATGGCATTTGATCCTATTAAAGATGCGCCACTACAATCACTTGATGCGAGTCATTTATTTAAACCGAGCACAACTCATTTAGGCATTAAACGTGGCAGTTTTCTTCGCGGATTCAGTTATGCATTTATTGAATACTTAGCTCCTCAACTTACTCGAAAAGTGGTTGAGAAAGCAATGCAAACATGACTAATTCCCATTAACAATGATGAAAATTTATGGTAGCTTGTCTGATTGCTACATTAGCAAAAACACAAATCTCTCAGAAAGGACATTTATGAAAATCTTTGCACGAATTTTAACTTTAGGCTTAATTATCATGCCTGCAATAGCTTACTCTCACGGTGCACCTCGCCTGCAAGTTCAGGAAAGCATTACAATTAATGCCGAACCAGCTACAGTTTGGAATGCTATCAAAAATTTTGACAGCCTGCATCAATGGCATCCAGCAGTAAAATCAACCGAAGCTACAGGCGGTAATGATGTCGGTGCAACACGGACACTCACACTAGAAAGTGGTGCTACAATCGAAGAAATATTGAAAAAATTTGATGCTGACAAAATGACAGTAATGTATGCCATCACGAAAATAAGTGCCGCAGGCGAAGTTGATGATGACGGTCACCCGCATGAAGTGCCAGCCGTCCCTGTTAGCAAATATAAGTCATGGTTAAGCGTTAAAGCCTCTGATGGAGGCAGTACAGTTTCATGGAAGGGTAAATTTTTCCGTGCTTATCATGGCAAGCATACGCCACCAGTTGAACTAAATGATGAAACAGCAAAAAATGCAATTTCAGGCATTTATAAAGCTGGACTAGAAAATCTTAAAACACAACTTGAAAAATAAAGTTTATAATTTTCGATAAAAAGGCGCCTACGGGCGTCTTCTTATTTGACTCTTATTTCACTCTTTAAATTAACTCCAACTCAAATCACATGACTATTATCGATAGTATCAAACGTTCACAAACACTTTTACAACACATATCAAGTCAAGAAAACTTTAATACTGAAGTAACAGAATCATTATCATCACTCCAAGCAGAACTTAATACCATTTCATCTCAAGCACAACAGCTTAGTGAGCGACTAAAGCAACTACAAACTTCGCATAATTCAACAGAACATTCACAAACAACTCCTAAGATCCCTGAAATGAAGTCTGGTTGTTATATTTTTGAAGGGGAAAAGGCCTTTTTCTGTCCTCACTGTTATGACAATCACAGTCATAAAGTGGCTACTGCACGTATTAATAAAAACCTTCGTGTTTGCCCTACATGCCGGGCAAGTATTAAATAAATTTAAACAAAATAGTCGACTACCTCCCTGTTTATTACTGCATTATTTCGTATGTTATCTCTAACTGCTTTATAAGAGATTACAAATGTCTAATAATGATTTTAAAGAAAAACGTAACTACAGTCGGCATTCCTTAGACTCCCCCGTTACCTTTACGATGGCTCACAATGATGACATCCCCTGTAACGGAACAAGCCAAAACCTAAGTGCCAGTGGCATCTACATCACAACAGACCATGCTCCGAAACTAGATACTGAAATCAGAATCCTGCTGAATACAAGCGGAAAACACACTCCACCAATAATGATTGAAGGCCGAGTTGTTCGCTGTAAATTTGATAAAAAAGATCCCGATTTATTCCATGTTTCAATTGAATTTGCCGAGATACATGAAGCCTGTGTACAAATCATGACGTCAAATTAACCTAGCTGTAAACAGATGCTTGAGGTATAATTTACGCCGAATTTGAACGAAAAAATCAAATTCAAGCCTAGGGGTGGTGATATCACCTGAGACTTTCCTTATAGAAAGAACCCTATGAACCTGATCCAGTTAATACTGGCGTAGGGACAGGCCGTGACACTCCATTTGCACACTATAATAATGTGCAGAATAAAGCGTTATCCCCTGTCCTTTTTAATACCTTAAAAAGGATACACATGAAGTTCAAAGTTTTATCTCTTGCTATTTCAGCGCTTATTGCTAGTCAAGCATTTGCAAACGATAGCGCAACACTTGATCCTATTATCGTTAATTCCGACTTTCGTCCAGCTGAAATTCAACAAACACCGATAAGTATTACTAGTATCAGTTCTGAAGAAATTCAGTCCCGTGGAGCACAACATCTAGAAGATGTTCTCAATATGGCCCCCAATGTAAACCTATCCAGTGGTGGCTCACGTGGCCATTATTTTCAAATTCGTGGAATGGGTGAGCGTAGTCAATTCAAAGCCCCCATCAATCCTTCTGTCGGTCTAATTATTGATGACATAGACTTTAGCCGAAGTGGAGCAGCCGCAACACTTTTTGACATTGACTCAGTTGAAATTCTCCGTGGACCTCAAGGCACTCGCTTTGGGGCAAGTGCATTAGCAGGCGTAATCAATTTACGTAGTAAAGAGCCAAGTAATGATCTCGATGTTCATTTCGAATCAACACTTGCAGAATACAATACTCGTAGCATCGGCCTTGCCGTTGGTGGAGCATTAATTGATGACAAACTATTAGGTCGTATTGCCTTACATAGCAATAAATCAGACGGTTATATTGAGAATAAACATCTCAACCGTGATAATACAAATAACCGTGATGAAACAACAATTCGTACCAATTTCAAATGGCTAGCTAGCGATGATCTAACGATGTCATTAAACTATTTACACCTTGATGTAGATAATGGTTATGACGCATTTTCCTTTGATAATAGTCGTAATACGCTTTCGGACCAACCCGGAACTGATGCTCAAAAAACCAATGCATTCTCTTTACGTGCCGATTGGGATATTTCAAGCGCACTTCGTTTAGAAAGCATCATCAGTCATTCAAACTCTGACCTTGAATATAGCTTTGATGAAGATTGGTCTTATGTTGGCCAGTTTGATGACTCTCTTTATCCTTATAGCTCTTTCGACCAATACCTTCGCGATCGCGACAATAACTCAATTGAGTTTCGACTATTATCAAATGAAGATGGTCGAATTTTCAATAGCTCAACTGATTGGCTAATCGGCTTTTATCATGCAGAACAAGATGAAGATTTAGAGCGTAACTACACCTACCTTCCTTCTGTTTTTACAAGTGCTTATGACACCCAAAACACTGCAGTATTTGGTCAATTAGACAGTGCATTATCAGATAAATTAACGTTAATCTCAGGTCTACGTGTTGAACATTGGCAAGCTGATTACAATGATTCTGAAAACTTAGATATTGATACCAGTGAAACACTATTTGGCGGTAAACTGGGACTCAATTATCAAGTTAATAATGATCAAATGCTTTTTACCAGTCTATCTAGAGGCTATAAAGCTGGTGGCGTAAATACTGATGGCACGTTGCCAACTGATGCTCGTGACTTTGAAACTGAATACCTATGGAATCTAGAGGTAGGTATCAAATCACTTTGGCTGGATGGCTCATTAAAAACGAATCTAACCGCATTTTATGCCAAGCGTAAAGATCAACAAGTTAAAAGCTCACTTCTTACTGTTCGACCAGATAATAGTACCGAATTTGTCGATTACATTAGCAATGCTGCTGAAGGTAAAAATATGGGAATAGAAGCAGAAGTAGATTGGTTGGTGAATACTAACTGGCTCATATATGCTAATGCTGGCTTATTAAGAGCTACATTTGATGAATATGATGATCCCGATGGTATTGATGTTTCAGGTCGTCGTCAAGCTCATGCTCCCAACTACCAATTTGCAGTAGGTACCGAAGTTTATATTGCTCAGAACTGGACAGCCCGCGCTAATGTGGAAGGCAAAGATGAGTTCTATTTCTCAGATCGACACAATGCCAAATCAGATTCATACGCTCTAGTTAATGCCAGCATTGAATATGCCATTGAATCATGGAGAGTAAACCTTTGGGGAAGAAACTTGTTTGATAAGGAATATGCAGTTCGAGGCTTTGGTAGTTTTGGTAATAATCCAGGTAATGGCTACATAACTGAAACATATATTCAGCAAGGTGAACCTCGCATCGTTGGTCTATCGCTTAGCTACGACTATTAATTATTTGAAAGGGCTAGCAATAGCCCTTTTCTTTACCTCAAGGATTTTACTATGAGAATATCTATAGATATCAGTCTTTACCCTTTAAATGAAAACTACATTGAACCCATCCTAACTTTTATTGCTAAGTTAGAAACTAATGCCAATTTAATCGTAAAAAGAAATAGTTTAAGTACCCAAGTGTTTGGTGAATATCGTGATGTAATGGATTGTTTAGATGATGAAATCGAAGCGGTCTTTGCCGCCATACCTGCATCTGTATTTGTTTTAAAAATGGTCGGTTCTGATCGTGCGGACATTGTCGATGTTTAACCTTTTATCCCTTGTAGCTTGGACTTTAGTCCAACAGGAGAATATGTTGGATTAAAATCCGACCTACATTATTATGCAAATATTCTTAGATGCTTTATTGATGATGTCTGGCTGGGAGGTGTTTGCTGCTGTACTGGGCACTGGCTACGTGATTATGGCTGCTCGTGAATCACAATGGTGTTGGCCATTAGCATTTATTAGCACTCTCATCTACACCGTGTTGTTTTGGGAAGGTCAGTTGCCCATGCAAGCATTGCTCAATGTCTACTATATGGCTATGGCTATCTATGGCTATCTGCTATGGCGTAAACACGGCAATAGCGACGATGATTTACCCATCCATTCTTGGTCATTATTACAACAACTACAATGGATCGTGATCGGTACAGTTTTTACCTATGTTGTAGGATTATATCTCACTTACTCAGCCACCTCTCAAAGCCCATACCTCGATGCAGGTGTGACCGTATTTTCAGTATTAAATACATGGTTGATGGCCAAAAAAGTATTACAAAACTGGTTGTATTGGATTGTGATTGATAGTGCAGCTATCGTGCTCTATGTCCAGAATGGTTATTACGCAACGACCGTTATGTTTAGTCTCTATTTAATATTGGCTATCGTTGGTTTTGTTAGTTGGCATAAGCTTTACCGACAACAAGCTAACTAACTTAAATTAAAGTTGTTGTAGGTCGAGTTTAAACCCGACATATTGGACTAAAGTCCAAGCTACACAATATCATCAAGTTTAACTAAAATCGTGTTGGTGCCTGCATCCAGGCATCAATATTTTTTTCACCTAGAACATTCATCATAAAAAGTAATAAGCGATACGATTTTCTCACTTTATCTAAATCAGGTAAAGAATGTGTTTGTTGATATTTCTCCAGAAAAATAATTGCCTGTTGTTCATCAAGTAAGAATTCTAGTAAAACTAATTCTAGTTCTCGCGGGCCATACACAATGGCGTCCAAATCAACTAAAGCTGATAATTTCCCTTCTTTCTGAAGAAACTGATCCCACCGTAAATCTGGCATTATCGGCACAAAATAATCAACCTTGTATCTATCACTCTCTACCAAAACATCATTCAAGAGCGTATCTGAAATAACGTCACTTTGTTTCCCCGCTAGGATTTTCAAAGTATCTTGCAACTGATTAGTCCATTGACTTACAGTAACTCCATTAGAATAAACCGTTCCAAATGTCGCTCGCTGATTGTGATGTAAAACACTAATATGCTCAGCTAAGTCAGCCACCATTTCATCATCGATAGATACTGGCTCCACCATTGTTCCAGATAGAAACTGTGCCAATATATAAGCTGAAGACGGTGTATCTTTATCGACAGATCCCGAAGCCATAAAGTGTGGAATACTTAATGGACTAAACGTACTGATCTTGCTGTAAAGTTGATCAAACTTATCTATCTGATTAGGCAAATCAACATCAAAAAGTATCTTCATCCCTTGCCAAAACGATGATGTATTTACGTTCTGACTATTGCATACTTTTAACATCATCGGTCCATCATTCGTCTCACAGTGCCAGAGGTGATGAGTACTATCATCAAACATTATAGGTAATGCTTTTGCTCGAATTAACTCAGGCAATTCCTGTTGCTGTACTTTTGACAATGCGGGATAACTTACCAAGGTAATAATTCACCATTGGTATGCCAAAATGAGCCTGTATTATCAAGATTAAGTTCTTCCATTCTCATTAACAGACCTGATGCAGATTCATCTGTATCTATCAAACCATTATGATCGGTCATATCAGTTCTTACCCAACCTGGGTGCAACATCGCTACCGCAATGCCTTTAGGTTTTAAGTCTATCGATAATGATTTTCCAGCTGCATTCACGGCTGCTTTCGACATGCGATAACCATAACTACCACCAGAATCATTATCAGCAACTGAGCCCATTCGGCTAGTAATGATGCCGACCTTACTGCCTTCTCCTAAATTACCCACTAAGGCTTGTGTCGCCAGTAATGGACCCAGACTATTCACTTCAAACATGCGTTTGCAACTAGAGATTGTCTGTTCATTAAGATCATCCATCGCAATGCCGTCAGCGATTCCTGCATTATTGATTAACCAGTCAATGCGTCGTCCTGCTAATTTATCAACTAAGGCAGTCAAGCTTTTAGGATCGCTAACTTCGACATTATCAATGACTTCAACGCCTAATTTATCAAGAGCAACTGATGACTGTCGGCATGTTGCAATAACATCAAAACCACGTTGTTTTAATTGAGTGCATAACTCAAGTCCTATACCACGATTACTTCCTGTTACTAATGCTATTTGGCTCATATCATTATCCTTTAATAGACTTCATAGATTCGAGTGTTGGTGATAATACTACACCGGCTTCTGTCACAATGGCATCAATCAATTTGGCTGGGGTCACATCAAATGCGGGATTATTAGCTCGCACACCTTGAGGTGCAATTTGTTGACCGTTTATCATCGTGACTTCTTTCTCATCTCGCTGCTCGATTGGAATCTCATAACCATCATGTAATTGCCAATCGATTGTTGATGTAGGTGCAACGACCATCATTTTTACATTATGATATTTCGCAAGTATTGCCAGCATGTAGGTACCAATTTTATTAGCCACATCGCCACTTGCTGTAATGCGATCCGCACCGACAATAACCCAATCTATCTCACCTGTTGCCATCAATGCCGCGGCGGCACCTTCAGCCTGTAAAGTAACTGGAATATTATCCTGCTGTAATTCCCAAGCAGTTAACCTTGCCCCTTGTAACCATGGCCGAGTTTCATCCGCATACACGTGCTTAATTTTACCATCAGCATATGCCTGTCGTATCACACCAAGTGCAGTACCAAAACCACCCGTTGCCAAAGCACCAGCATTGCAATGTGTTAGCACAACACTATTATCATTGATCAAATTTGCGCCCAATTGACCCATTTTATGATTAGCCGCAATATCTTCCGCATGAATGGCATGCGCTTCTATTAATAAGGCTTCTTCTGGCGACTCATTCTCTGGCAATGATTCGCATAATTTCGTCATTCGATGAATGGCCCAGTGTAAGTTCACTGCTGTAGGTCTTGATCCAGCGAGATGCGCCACTGGTGCTGTCATTGCTTGATGCCAGTTCACAGCAGCAATATTCCATGCGTGTCTAGCTGCAAGAACAACACCATAGGCGGCAGTAATCCCTATTGCAGGCGCACCACGAACAACCATGTCATGAATTGCTTTGGCGACATCATCTGAATGCTCATAATCTAACCAAATTTGTTGTTGAGGCAGTTGTCGCTGATCAAGCAAATAAAGCTTATTCTGTCGCCATGCTATCGCTTGTATAGAATCAGTGTGTTTATCCAATATTATCTCCTGCCAAAATGACAAACTAGTAAGGTTATCTTCATAAGTAGTTTGCTATAATCCAAACCATGAAAAATGTTGATCTCATTATACATGCACGCTGGGTCATTCCAGTTGATGCTAAACAATCTGTTTTAGAACATCATTCTGTCGTTGTTAATGATGGTCGTATTGTAGCGCTAATTCCTCAAGAAAAAGCGAAACAGAAATATACCGCTACAAACACTCATCATATGAATGAACATTGTATTATGCCTGGCCTGATTAATAATCATGCTCATTCTGCCATGTCTTTATTGCGTGGTTTGGCTGATGATTTACCTCTAATGACATGGTTAAATGATCATATTTGGCCAGCGGAAAAACAATGGGTGAGTGATGGCTTTGTCGAAGCAGGGTCAGAATTAGCGATCGCAGAAATGATTCGAGGTGGTACGACCTGTTTCAATGATATGTATTTCTTCCCTGATGCAACTGCACGCATCGTCGATCAAAGTGGCATTCGAGCCAGCTTAGGCATGGTTGTCATTGAATTTCCAAGTGCATGGGCAAATACGGTTGAAGAATACTTACATAAAGGTCAGCAACTACATGACCACTACCGAAATCATCCTCGCATAACAACAGCTTACGCACCACATGCACCTTATACAGTATCTGATAGCACCTTAGAATCAATCATTATGAATGCAGAAGAATTGGATTTACCCATTCATATGCATATTCATGAAACAGCTGATGAAGTATCCCAAAGTATTGAGCAATATGGCATGCGTCCTTTAGAACGGTTAAAAAACCTTGGCCTATTGTCCCCTCGCCTTATTGCTGTTCATATGACTCAGTTAAATGAACAAGAAATTAAATGGTGTGCTGAAACTGGTGTTAATATTGCCCATTGTCCCGAGTCGAACCTTAAACTAGCTAGTGGTTTTTGCCCTATTGAGGCACTAATACAACAAGGCATCAATGTCACGATTGGTACTGATGGCGCAGCATCAAATAATGATTTAGATATGTTTGCTGAAATGCGCCAGGCAGCGATATTAGCAAAAGCGGTCGCACAAGATGCGAGTGCAGTACCAGCATATACAGCATTAGAAATGGCGACTATCAATGCAGCAAAATCTCTAGGATTAGATGATGTAACGGGATCACTTAAAGTTGGTAAAGCAGCAGATATGATTGCTGTTGATTTTAGCAGTTTAGAATCTCAACCTTGTTATGATGTTGTCTCACAACTCGTTTATGCTACAGGTCGAGATAAAGTTAGTGATGTTTGGGTCGATGGGCAACAGCTATTAAAAGATCGACAGTTAACCTCTTTAAATCCAGCAAAAATCATCCAAAACACACAAGATTGGGCAAACAAAATTAGGCAAGCAGACAAATGACAACAGCACATACCAATGTCGATCCAAATGAAGTCGCTAAATTTGAAGCATTAGCTAGTAGTTGGTGGGATACGGAGGGTGAATCAAAACCCTTACATGAAATAAATCCATTACGATTGAACTTTATCGAAAGCAAGTGCCAGCTTAAGAATAAAAATATTATTGATGTCGGCTGTGGCGGTGGTATTTTATCTGAATCACTTAAAAAAAATGGCGGTCAAGTAACAGGGATCGATATGGGCGAAATGCCGCTTAACATCGCCAAATTACATGCTTTAGAAGCCGAACTAACCATTGATTATCAACAAATCACAGCAGAACAAAAAGCTGAACAAGATGCAGCACAGTTTGATGTTGTCACTTGCATGGAGATGCTGGAGCATGTTCCTGATCCTGTGTCAGTGATTAAAGCATGTTCACAATTAGTGAAACCAGGTGGTGATGTATTTTTCTCAACCCTTAACCGTCATCCCAAAGCTTATCTATTTGCCGTTGTCGGCGCTGAATATATTATGAATATGTTACCTAAAGGTACGCATGATTATAAACGCTTCATTCGACCTTCTGAAATGGCAAGCTGGTGCCGTCAAGCGGGACTTGAAGTATCTGATATCACAGGGCTTAGTTATAATCCTCTTACTAAAACATATGCCTTAGGAGATGATGTCAAAGTCAATTACCTAATGCATTGTCGTAGAGCAATGGATTAATGTCTGAGCTCAGACCGTTACAAGATTTTTCAGCTATATTATTTGATCTCGATGGAACCTTAGTCGACACAGCACCGGATCTGGCCTTCGCACTGAATACATTGCTAGAGCAAGAAGGTTATTCGGCACTGCCATATGAGGATATACGCCCTGTTGCGAGTCATGGAAGTCCAGGATTATTAAGTTTAGGTTTTGGTATTTCAACTAAAGACCAAAATTTCCCTATCTTACAAAAACGTTTTTTACAGTTATATCAAGATAATATTGCTCGTGAAACAGCATTATTTGAAGGAATGGAAGAAGTTTTATCTACATTAGAAAAGGCAAACATTACATGGGGAATAGTCACCAATAAACCTGCTTTCTTAACCGAACCATTATTAGAACAACTAAACCTGGCACATCGAGCAGGCTGTATTGTCAGTGCCGATACAACACCGTTTAGTAAACCACATCCAGCACCGATGCTGCATGCCTGTGAACTAATACAACTTGCACCTGAACACTGCCTTTATATTGGTGATGCCCAACGTGATATTGAAGCAGGTAAAAATGCCAATATGCAAACAGTTGCAGCACTCTATGGTTATTTAAGTGAGCAAGATGATCCTGATAGTTGGTTGGCTGATTCTATTATTAGACATCCACATGACATCTTAAAATGGCTATAGATTTCAATTCAATTCAACAGTTTTCCCAGCAACAGAATGGCCTGATTATTCTGTTAATAGTAAGCGGGCTAATTGGGGCAGTAATTGTCTTTATATTTTATAGTCGTAAAAGCAGGACCTTATCAGAAGAAAACACTAAATTGGCAATGCAGCTCACGCTTGAAAAACAAGCGAGTGAGCAATTTGAAACCATATTAGATCAAACTCACGATCAGCTTGCAAATAGTTTTAATCAACTATCAAACGAAGCTTTATCACGTAACAATGAGCACTTCCTAAAATTAGCAGAAGAAAACCTCAAACGTTATCAGAGTGAAGCTAAAGCAGAATTGCAGTCAAAAGAACAAGCTATTGAACAATTGGTCAAACCTATCAATGATGCATTATTACAAACATCTAAACAGATCAGTGATATTGAAAAAGAACGTAAAGAATCCTACGGTAACCTGAGCAGTACGATTAAGCTGATGGCTCAAGGGCAACAGTCTCTACAAAGTGAAACACAAAATCTAGTTCAAGCATTACGACGACCAGAAGTTCGCGGTCAATGGGGTGAAATGACACTTCGGCGCCTTGCAGAACTCAGTGGTATGGTTGCCCATTGTGACTTTTTTGAACAAACTCATACTGTCACTGAAACAGGAAGTATTCGACCTGATATGATTGTTCGTTTACCTGAAAATCGTGAAATTATCATTGATGCTAAAACACCACTTGATGCTTATCTTTCAGCTATTCAAGCAACAGATGATGACATTCGTAAAAAAGAGTTAAAACGCCACGCTCAAATTATTCGTCAAAGGGCTAGAGAGTTAGCTGCAAAAAACTATTGGGCAGAGTTCTCTCAATCACCCGAATTTGTCATACTATTTATTCCAGGTGAACATTTCTTGTCTGCTGCTTTAGAAATTGATCCATCTTTACTTGAAGACACAATCAAAGCCAATATTATCTTAGCTAGTCCAACCAACTTCATTGCACTTCTCCGAGCAGTTTCATATGGCTGGAAACAGCAAGCATTAGCCGAAAATGCGATCGAGATTCGTGAACTGGGAGAAACCCTCTACAAACGATTAAGTGTCTTTAGCGGGCATTTAAGTAAGTTGGGTTCTAGTTTAAATAGTAGTGTTGATAATTTTAATAAAACTGTCGGTTCATTAGAGCGACAAGTGATGCCGAGTGGTAAACGATTCCTCGATATGGGGATCCGTGCCAAAGAAGAAATAACACCACTTTCCCCTATTGAGACACAAGTACGCAATGTAAAAGAAGATGAGACAAATGATGATACAGCCTAATCTAGAACAGGCTTATCAATTTTGCCAAAATCTAGCACAAAGTCATTATGAGAACTTCCCTGTTGCCTCAGTTCTTCTTCCAAAAAAACTACGGCGCCCCATCAGTGTCATCTATGCCTTTGCAAGAACAGCTGATGATTTCGCGGATGAAGGTGATGCAACACAAGAATTTCGTTTACAACAATTAAATGCATACAGTACAGCTTTACAAGCTATCAAACACGATAGCTACCAAGATAATAATCCCATTTTTATTGCATTAGCAGACGTACTTAAACTGCATAATTTACCAATTAAATTATTCGATGATCTTTTAGATGCTTTTAAACAAGATGTAGTAAAAGATCGTTATCAAGATTTTAATGAAGTTTTAGATTATTGTCGACGATCAGCAGATCCTGTTGGTCGCTTATTATTACTACTTTCCAACTCACCTAGCCGGCTGCAATTACAGCAATCTGATGCAATTTGTAGTGCCCTGCAGCTCATCAACTTTTATCAAGATATCGTGCAAGATATGACTGAGTCAGATCGTATCTACATTCCGCTTGATGAACTTGAGCAGTTCAGCATCGATGAGAAACAATTGGTCGATATCAATACTGATACGACTATTTTGTCACCCTTGCTACGCTTACAGTATCAACGTGCCAATGAGCTGATGTTACAAGGCTATCAGCTTGGTTCAGATCTAAATGGACGTATTGGCTGGGAAATTCGCGCCATGACATTAGGGGGAATAATGACGTTGTCTAAGCTTATTTCACAATCAGATGATTCATTATTAAAACGACCTCGACTATCAAAATGGTCACTGTTTAAAATCATGCTCATGACCATATCCAAAAGAGTCTATTCCAGCAAGGCCAAGCAACTACTTAACTGTAATTAATTAAGACTCTGGTTTCCTACTTTCGAAGGTTTAAAACGTAAATAATTCTTGGCAGGAATAGGTCTTGATTCACCTGTCCGAGGATTACCGTTAGGTCTAGCCTCTTCATGCTCAGCATAAAACTGTCCTAAACCTTGAAGACGTACAACCTTATCTTCTCGCAATGATTGAATCGTATGATGTTTAAACCTCTTAAGCACTTGGAATACCTGTTCTTCATCCATAGTAAGATCGGCAGCAATAAGTTTAGATAAACCTCGATCACTTTGAGCATGAACAGAAGCCGTACACAGCAGCAATGTTAGCAATAATAAATAGTTTCTCATACGAACTCCATAATTTAGTTATGAAGATTATATATGAGATGTCGTATCAAAGAGTAATTGCTATATATCGCAGGCAAAAAAATACCCAGACCTCAATGAGGACTGGGTATTTCTTTATATATAAGCCTGGCAGTGATGAATAGTGTTAATGACTGCTATGTAATTGATAAGCGCCTGTTTGCTTGTTGGACCTACTTTGATTGAGCACATCGTGTGCTCAACCCTACGGGCGCCTCCGGCGTCCAATATCGTTCCCGACGATATTGTCACGCTACGCTCAAGTAGGTTTCTGCAAATTACAAACAATAAAAAAGCCCAACCCCATAAGGGTTGAGCTTTCTTATTGTATTAAAGCCTGGCAGTGACCTACTTTCACATGGGAACTCCCACACTATCATCGGCGCTAAGTCGTTTCACTTC
>ENA-OSET01001469-OSET01001469.1-sediment-metagenome-genome-assembly--contig:-NODE-1469-length-24386-cov-9.985437_pt1 | contig 24386 bp, 19 predicted proteins | sample MGYA00237882_ERZ534229 | MGnify/ENA primary metagenome ERZ534229 (study PRJEB26408, sample SAMN06266212) | sediment metagenome | isolation source: Hudson Canyon methane seep mesocosm | place... | reverse complement strand
AAAAGAATTACAAAGTTGATTCAATCTAATTTTCCAACATATGTAAAGAATGTCTATATTAAAACTTCCACAGGATATTATGGTGGTTATGGAGCTACTTTAAAGGATGTAAAAGTTATTAAATCAGTTTCAGGAAATTTAAAAATTAAAGCATCTGGTGGAATATCAAATTTAAAAGATGCTTTATCTATGATTGAAGCTGGGGCTGATAGGATTGGGACTTCAAAAGCAGTAGATATATTTAACGAAAAGTAAAAACAAGTAAAATGAATTTTAAAGAATTATTAAAAACAGCAATTAATGCCTCAATTAAAGGAGGGCATGCTATAATGGAAGTGTATGCATCAGATTTTGCAGTTGAACATAAGGATGATAAATCTCCTTTAACTCTTGCAGATAAAAATTGTAATGATGTAATAGAAAGTTTTCTTCTTAAAACTGAAATCCCTATATTAAGTGAAGAAGGAGCTGAGATTTCTTTTGAAGAAAGAAAAAAATGGGAGTACTCTTGGTTGGTTGATCCTTTAGATGGCACAAAAGAATTTATAAAAAGAAATGGGGAGTTCACTGTGAATATTGCTTTGATCCATAATGGAAATCCAATTATGGGTGTGATTTATGTCCCTGTTAAAGAAGAACTTTATTTTGCAATGGAAGGTCTTGGGTCTTATAAAATTAGTAGTGATGCTGTTATTTCTGATTTAGATGGTTTAATTGAAAAATCTAATAAGCTTCCGATTGATTATAAGCGAGAGAATTATGTTATTGTTGGTTCTCGCTCTCATATGTCAGAAGAAACAGAAGAGTTTTTTGATGAAAAGAAAAAAGAACACGGTAATGTTGAAGTTATGGCAGTTGGATCTTCTCTTAAATTATGTATGGTTGCTGAAGGAAAAGCAGATGCCTATCCAAGGTATGCACCTACAATGGAGTGGGATACGGGTGCGGGAGATGCAATTTGTAGAATGGCAGGATTTCAAGTTCTTCAATATAATACTGATCTCCCAGTTGAATACAATAAAGAGAATTTATTGAATCCTTGGTTTTTAGTAAGCTAAACTATGAAAGAAAGATTCCTAAAAGCTCTAGAAGACAAAGATTTTTATGAACTCTTTCAGAAGGGAGGATTATCTTTTTTAATACGGATAGGTGGGCAAATAATGGGTTTTTTATTGTCTTTTGTCATTGCATATTACTATGGAGCTCAAGGTTTAGGAAATTATGTTTTAGCAATTGTTGTATTAAGAATATTTACATTGATAGCTAAATTGGGAATAGACACCTTCTCAATAAGATTTATTGCAGCTTTTGCAAAGCAGGGAAAGTGGAAAAGCATACAGTTATTAAGAAAAAAAACATTAGTTCTTCTGAGTGTTACTTCAATTATATCTTCCGTCATAATGTACTTCCTTTCTGATACTATTTCGGCTATGATTGATACTAGGGTTGAATATATAAAGCTTTCTTCATTTTTCATATTGCCAATGATTTTTTTTATATTGCATTATCAAAGTTTAAGAGGATTAAAAAAGATTGCAGAATTTTCGTTTTTTTATAGAATGTCTCAGGCAACTTTTTCAATAGTTTCAATATTTATTATTTCTACATTTATAAAAAGTAATAGTGTGCCTATTTATGCATATTTATCTAGTTTGAGTATAGTTTCAGTCTTATCGGTTATTACTTATCAATTTTGGTTTTCTAAAAAGGCTATTTTAAATTCTGAAGAAATCATTGAAGATTTAACTATAAGAAATATATTAAGAATATCAGTTCCTTTAATGTTGGCGCAATCAGTGCAATTTATTATGGCATGGACTGATAAATTGATGATTGGAAATATGATGTCTGCCGAGAGTGTGGCAGTGTATGGGGTTGCTTTCAGATTTTCAATGGGGGTAAGTATTACCTTGATGGCAATTAATAGTATTTCTTCTCCCAAATTTGCTGAAAAATTTGCAAGTGATGATATTAAAGGAATGGGTAAAATTGCAATGCAATCGGCAAAAATGATTTTTTGGACTACAGTTCCTTTAGCTACTATTCTTATGATATTCCCTAAGTTTTTTATGGGCCTGTATGGGCCTGAGTTTTTAATAGGATTTGAGGTGTTGAGATGGTTAATAATTGGTAGAATTGTAAATGCATTATCAGGATCAGTAGGTAATCTTATGCAAATGTCAGGACAACAAAAGACTTATATGAATATCTTACTTGTAGGGGCAGTAATTAATGTGATCTTAAATTATAATCTAATACCAAAATATGGCATAAATGGTGCGGCATTTGCAAGCGTTGCAAGTTTATCTTTTTGGAATCTATCAATGGTATATATGGTGAAACGGAAATTTGGATTTTCAACAATATATATACCTTTCATTAGTAAATAGTGATGAAAAGTAACTTGCCAAATTTCTTAATAGTTGGTGCTGCAAAATGTGGCACATCTTCTTTACATAATTATTTAAATCAACATCCTGATATTTTTATGCCTACTTTTACTGATGAGGGGTTAAAAGTAAAAGAGCCTAGGTTTTTAATAAAAGAAAAGGTAAAAGAAAGATTGCCAAAAGGTATCTGGAATTATGAAGATTATAAATCACTATTTGATAATGTGACTAATGAAATAGCTATTGGGGAATCTACCGTCTTATATTTATATTATTATAATGAAGCAATTAAAAATATTAAAAAGTATCTTGGAGAAGATATTAAAATTATAATTATGCTTAGAAATCCAATTGATAGGGCTTCTTCCGCTTATTTATTTGCTTCTAGAACTCCTCAAGAAAATCAGACCTTTAAAGAGGCTTTAATAAATGCTCGAAAGAGGTTTGATAAGGATAAGACTTTAAGCCCTATGATTCTGTATAAAGAATTAGGGTTATATTATAAAATGGTAAAGGCTTATATGGAGAACTTTAAAGATGTTCATGTTATTCTTTATGATGATTTTGTCTTGCAAACTGATTTAGAGGTTAGGAGAGCATTTGATTTTTTAAATATTATTAATACTAATGAGATTAATACTGATAAAGTTATTAATTCTGGTGGAAAGAAGTGGAATTCAAGGCTTATGAAAGATTTACTTATGGGAGAAGGAGGCATGAAAAAGATCTTAAAGTTTTTACTTCCAAAAAAGGTACGAGTGAATATTAAAGAAAGACTAACAAATAGTTTTACCAGTAAAGCTGATAAAATAAATGACTCAATAAAAAAAGAGTTATTAGACTATTACCAGAAGGATATTCAATTGCTAGAAAAATTAATTGCTAAAGATTTAAGCAAATGGATGAAAATATAAACTTACCTAACCTTCTCATTGTAGGATCTGCAAAGTGTGGAACAACTTCACTACATAATTATCTTAAACAACATCCAGATATTTTTATGACTGAACATAAAGAACCTCATTTTCTAATTAATTCTGAGATTGGTGAAAGAAGAGTTCATAAGGCCGTTACTACATTAGAGGCGTATAAGAAAATGTTTGAAACTGAGAGGGATTACATGTATAAAGGAGAGTCGAGCGTGATGTATCTGGCTTTTCCTGAATTCTCAATAAACAATATTAAGAAATATTTAAATCCTGATGTAAAAATTATTATAATGCTCAGAAATCCTATTGAAAGAGCATTTGCAGGGTATCTACATAACTTACGTTACAACCCTTCTGAACATTTGAGTTTTGAGGAAGCATTTGATAAATCTGAGGAACGTTATCATCAAGAAGAAGATATGACACCTGACACAAGATATTTACACGTTGGATGTTATTCCTCTCAAGTAGAGTCATTTATGAATACTTTTATGAATAATGTACATGTAATTATGTATGATGATTATGTTAACGATATTGACGTATGTTTGTCTAAGGTATTTGATTTCCTAGAAGTTGATAGAATTTCTGTAGATACTTCAAGAAGACATATGGTAGGGGGTTGGATTTTTAAGAATAGATTCTTAAGAAATCTATTGATTCCAGAAAATAATTTTAAATCATTATTTAAGAGTGTCCTACCTAATAAAAAGCTAAGAGAGTTCTTAAGACAAAAAATAATGAACATAAGTACTGTTGACACTCCTCATCTTTCAGTAGAGATGCGTGAGAAACTTACTGAGTATTATCGAAATGACATATCAAATTTATCTAAACTTTTGAATAGAGAATTAAATCATTGGATTAGTTAAATGAGAACAAGATTTTTAAATAATATAATAATGTTTATGCTTGTTTCAAGCACAGGAGGGCTTCTATTTGTTTTTAATAGAAACTATGCTTTCTTGGCATTAGTATCTATTATTATTATGAGTTTATTTTATATAAGGATTAGAATTAAGAAATCTATTTACTACTCTTCATTTTTAGCATTACTTATAATAGGCGCTCTTTTTGCTATTAATTATGTTTCTGCTATCAATCCACAATCATTAACAAAATATATATTCTTTGGGATAACAATTTTTACAACAGTGCTAGTATTATTCTACTATAATAATCAGAGCAATATGGGTGTTTCTGTCGTTTACAATAATTTTATCGATAGCTTATATTTTATTTTAAAATTAATTTTGATTCATTCTGTATTTAATTTTTTTGCTTATTTAGTAGTTAAAGATAATCTTTTTCTAATTATCTCTGAATACCATGAAAGTTTAACATATAATTATTTATTTTATTATTCACCAAAGGAGGGGAATATAATTAACTTATTTGGTATAGATTTTCATAGAAATGCAGGAATATTTTGGGAAGCAGGAATTTTACAGATATATTTAAATATTTTATTCTTTTTAGAAATAAGTATATTTAAAAGCAATAAGAAACTCTTAGGGCTTATTATTTTTGCAATATTAACAACATATTCTACTACTGGATTATTATTATTAATACTTCAAATTATTTATTTTGCTCATAAGCAACTAAAGAGTAATATTAAGATGTTGTTGCTAATAGTATTAATGGCTCCTTTATATGTCTTTTTTAATGCAAATATGAATGAAAAAATTTATGGAGAAGGGGAATCTTCATTTCAGAAAAGGCTTTTTGATTTTACTCAGCCCATTTTTATAGCAATAGAAAACCCGTTAACAGGAGTCGGATTAGATTTAGATCGTTTTCAAGAGGTAAGAGAAGAGTTTTATATTAACTCAGATTTAAATAGTTCATTGAGGAAAATTGGTATTGAGCAAAAAGTTGAAACAACATCAAAAGGTAGTACTAACTCTGTAATGTACCTGTTAGCTGGAATGGGCTTTCCGACAGCATTTTTATTTATTTATATGTTTATGAAACAACAAATAATAACAAATCATAGAGTGATTTGGTTTATTCTTACATTTATTTCTGTAATGTCAGAGCCGTTATTATTCAGACCTTTTTTCTTTATGTTTATTATTTCAGGCTTTATACATACATTTCATAGAATTACATCACACAAACAAAAAATAGCATGAAGAATATTTTAATTACAGGAGGCGCAGGATTTATTGGATCTAATCTTACAAAGAAACTAGTATCTAAAGGTTATTGCATAACTATTTTAGATAATCTTTCAAAGCAAATTCATGGAAAAGATCAAAAATCAGAATTATATAATTCTATTAAAGAAATCTCCACATTTATCTTAGGAGACGTTTGCAATGAAGAAGATTGGAAAAAGGCTTTAAAAGGACAAGATGCTGTTGTTCATTTAGCTGCAGAGACAGGAACAGGCCAATCTATGTATGAAATTTCTAGATACAATGATGTAAATATTTTAGGAACGTCTCATTTACTTGATTTCTTGGCGAATAATAAAAATTCTGTAAAGAAGTTGATAATTGCATCATCAAGGTCAATCTATGGGGAGGGTAAATATAAATGTGAAAATCATGGTGTAGTTTATCCTAATGAAAGAGTAGCGTCTAATATGATGAAAGGAAAATTTGATCTATTCTGTGATGTTTGTGGAGGTGAATTAGATTTAATGCCAACAGATGAAAATTCAAAGATTCATCCATCTTCAATTTATGGTATTACAAAACAGCAACAAGAGCAAATGATACTATTAATGGGTAAGTCATTAGGGATTCCTGCTGTTGCACTCAGATATCAAAATGTATATGGTCCAGGGCAATCATTAAGCAATCCATATACTGGAATTCTTTCTATTTTCTCTACAAGAATGTTAAACGGGAATGATATTGATATTTATGAAGATGGTGAAGAGAGTAGGGATTTTGTATTTATTGATGATGTAGTAGAGGCTACAATACTTGCTTTAGAAAAAGAAGAAGCGAACCATCAGATATTTAATGTTGGTTCTGGGGAGGCGACATCAGTCACTCAGGTTGCGAATTCTTTAAAGAAGTTATATGATTCAAATGTAAATATTTCAATTGGTGGTAGTTTTAGATTAGGGGATATTAGACATAATTATGCAGATTTAAATAAAATAAAAAATCTTCTTGGATTTACGGCAAAATTTGATTTTCAAACAGGGATTTCAAGGTTTGTAGATTGGGTGAAAACTCAAGAGGTAAAAGAAGATAAGTATGAACAGTCTTTAAACGAACTTAAAAATAAAGGGTTGATAAAATGAGATTAATATTATTCTTTTTTTTATTTGGCTTAAACTCAATTGCACAGGGAGTAAGAGAGCATGTTTTAGGATTTGCTACTTCTAATACTTTTACCTACTGTGATGTTAATGATACATCATTTATTGATAAAGTAAAAGAGTTAAATCCAAAAGTCTTAAGATTCCCGGGTGGAGCTGTAGGGAATTTCTATCATTTTGGGGGCAAAGGGTATGGGTTTGATTTTGAAGAGATAGATAATTACCATTCAGGAAAATTCCCTAAAAGATCTAGAGGTCTTGAAAATTATAGAAGAAAAAAGAATCAAAAACATGACTATATTGAAGATTTTATTGTATTAGCAAAAGCTACAAATGCAAAAGCTATTTTAGTAGCTAATATGTTTGTTAATAATGATGATATATTGAAAATGATAGAAAAATTACATGAAAACGATATTGATGTAATTGGTGTTGAGTTAGGTACAGAGCTCTCAAACAGAAGTTATTATAAAAAAGGGTATACAATTGATAATTATTTGTTCTCAGCAAAAATAATTTCTTCTAAAGTGAAATTGCAATACCCAGATATAAAAACAGCTATTGTTGCAGCACCATTAGGGAAAAGAATTGGACATAGACATAATGTTTGGAATAGTAAATTAGCAGCTGAAGATTTCTATGATGCTATTGTTATACATTCCTATGCAAAGGTTATTAAAGGGGATGATGAGTATGGTCAAATGATTTCAGAAGAAAATGAAGGAGAGGAACAAGAAGTTTTTGCATTATATAAAGACAGAGCATTAAAGTATCTAGAAAATGATTACCCAAAAGAAGTGCAGGAATATGTAAGTATTTTTGATAAACCAATTTGGGTCACAGAATGGAATTTGCAGATGTCTAAAACAACAGCTAATACATTGTTTCAATCCCTATTTGTTTCGCAATATTTGCTGGAGGTGTTAAGTAATCCTGAATTAGCAGCAATTGAGTTGACTACTTACCATAATTTGGGTGGTAGAGATTTTACTGGCTCAATTTTTAGAAATGAAAAAGATAAAATCCATATTCAGAGTACGTATTATCCTTTTTTAATGTTAGGGAAAATATTTGAACATGATGTTGTAAGAATAGAGAGGGTAAAGAATAAAGAGCTATTTGAGTATCAATGTTTTGATATAGTGAATAATCAAATTTTAAACTATAAGATTGATTGGAAATTTAAAGTTATTATTTGTGATGATTTTTCTGAAAAAGGTTCAGTTGCATCAATAAAGTATGAGAGTCCCAATTTATTTGATAAAGCTGATGTTAAGGGGCAGTTGCAATTAGAGTTTATTATAGATTAATGAGTAAGGCAAAACAAATATTTATTGTAGGTAGTAGTAGAAGTGGCACTACTATGATGGGACGTATTTTAGGTAATCATTCTGATGTTTTTACTTTTAAAGAGTTGCATTTTTTTGGGACTATTTGGACAAATAATAGCGACAAAAAATTAAACAGAGCAGAACAAGTACATTTACTCTCTAGATTATTTTGCATACAAGAGAGAGGGATATTTAATCAAAATAATTTTATAGAATTTAAAGGAAAATCAGAGAAAATTTTAGCAGAAGATATTTCTTCTCCTTTAAAGATTTATGAATTATTTTTAGCAACAATATCAAAAGAAAATGGCAGTTCAATTTCTTGTGAACAAACACCTAAAAACCTATATTATTTAGAGGAAATTTTGGGATTCTTTCCTGATGCAAAAGTGATAAATTTGGTAAGAGACCAAAGAGATGTTTTACTTTCGCAAAAGAACAAATGGAAAAGAAGATTCCTTGGGGCTAAATCAATACCTATGATAGAAGCTATTCGCTCATTTGTTAATTATCATCCAATATTAACGGCTAAGGTTTGGAATTCTTCATTATATCAGACCTCTAAATTTAGAAGTAATTCTAGAGTGAAAATTGTAAAGTTTGAAGATTTGTTAGTTGATTCAAGAATTCAAGTGCATGAGATTTGTAAATTTTTAGAAATTGATTTTCAAGAAAATATGTTGAAAGTTCCGGTTATTGGTTCTTCAACAGAGAATGATTCAAAATCTGAATTAGTTATTGATAGCTCCAAAATTAGTAAATGGAAGAAGGGCGGGTTGACAAGCTCTGAAATTTATTTGTCTCAAAATTTATCTTCTAATATGATGGATGAATTTGGATACGAGAAGGAAACTTTCACTTTTCCTCCAATTATGGTAGTTTTGCATTTCATCTCCTTCCCATTCAAATTAGGCTTAGCTTTTGTTTTGAATTATCATAGACTCGGGAATGTAGTTGAGGTTATTAAAAAAAGGTTTTTTTAAATGAAAGTAGATTTTTTTATAGTTGGAGCTCCAAAAGCAGGAACAACATCTTTGTATCATTATCTTAATGAGCATCTTGAAGTTGAGATGAGCTCCCAAAAAGAGCCTGATTATTTTTCTGATGATGCTTTGCAGGAGCAAGGAATGTATTATGGCAAAAATAGAATTGATACTTTAGATAAGTACAATAACCTATTTGTAAACCCTCAAGCTAAATTAAGAGGAGAAGGGAGTGTTTCTTATTTCTTTTATGATGATGTGCCTAATAAGATTAAGAAATATAATCCTGATTCTAAAATTATTATAATGTTTAGAAATCCAATAGACAGAGCATTTTCACATTATTTAATGGATTATAGATTAGGCTTAGTTTCCGAAAGTTTTGAGGATATTGTAAAGAAAAAATCTAATCATAAATATGCAAATTTATTTTACCAACAATACATTCAAGTAGGGGAGTATGCTAATCAGTTAAAAAGGTATTTGAATGTGTTTAATCGTGAGAATATTTTGTTGATTGATTATGAAGATTTTAAAAAAGATGTAGCGGGGGTTGTAAATAAGACTTATTTGTTTTTAGGGGTTAATGATGATTTTCAGCCAAACTTAAACAAGAAGCATAATACATATTCAATGCCTAAAAATAGAGTTATCAGATATATTTATTCTTTTGTTCCTTTGAGGAATCTGTTAATTTCAATTTTTTCGAAAGAAATGATTAAAAGTACTCGTAATTTTTTGTTTAAAAGTGATAAGAAACCAATAATGCAAGTTGAAACAAGACATTTTTTGAAAAAGCATTTTGAGAAAGATGTGAATGAGCTGAGTGAGTTGTTGAATAAAGATTATACAAAATGGATAAAGTAGGATTAGTAACTATTACATATAATTCTGCTGATGTTTTACAGCCATTTTTGGATAGTGTATGGAATCAAACGCATGAAAATTTAACGCTTTATGTAGTTGATAATTTATCAACTGATACAACTTTAGATATCTTAAGAAATGATAAAGATTCTAGATTAGTTGTTTCGAAAAATGAAACAAATTTTGGTGTTGCAAAAGCAAATAATCAAGGAATTATAAAGGCTATTGATGATGGATGTAATCAAATTCTAATTATTAATAATGATGTAGAATTTGAGACAACTTTAATTGAAAAACTTTTAAAAGTACAAGCAGATAAATGTTGTAGTTTGGTAAGTCCTAAAATGATGTATTTTGATAATCCTAATCATATTTGGTATGCTGGGAGCTGGTTTGATAAAAGTAAAGGGTATTTGCCTTTACATAGAGGAATGGGTGAATTGGATAAGGGAAAATATGATGAAACTGTTGAGGTAGAGTATGCTCCAACTTGCTGTTTATTAGCCAAAAAAGAAGTATTTAAAGATGTTGGCCTAATGAATGAAAAGTATTTTGTCTATTTTGACGATACAGATTTCTCTTACAGAGTTTGGAAGAATAGTCGGCATAAAATGTTTTATTATCCTGATGTAGAATTTTATCATAAAGTTGGAAGTTTAACAAAATCATTTGACAAGCAAAAAAAAAGAACCTATAGAGGTGATTTCTTTATAAAACAGAATACAAGAAACCATGTGTATTTTTTAAAACAAATAGGAGGTGTTTTTTCATTTTTCTTTATTTTTTGGTTGTTTTTTAAAAACAATATTAAATTTGTGATTAATTCTCAAATCAGGAAAAATCTCTCTACTTGGTGGTTAATTAATAAATCTTATTTTGAAGGTATTTTAATGAAATAATGAAAAGAAAAGTAGCGATTATTGATACTCTTGGAGCTCATGGAGGTTCTTTCCATTTTTATACTTTTGGACAGTGTATCGGATTGTCTAATGCTGGAGTTCAGCTTAGTTTGTATGCTAATAATGAGACTGAAAATCCTCATATAAAAGGAGTTAATTTCTATTCCTTTTATAATAACTTGTTTTCCTCTAAGTATAAATGGATAAGTGGTTTAAGGTGGGTAGTTGGAACTTTAAAGTCTGTACTTCACGCAAGGCTGCAAGGTATCTCAGTTTTCCATTTCCATATTTTTTATACAAATATTTTGATATTGTTTAATCTTCTTTTAGTTAAGCTTCTTTTTGGTAAAGTTGTACTTACAGTTCATGATGTTACTTCATTTGCTGATGAAAACGAATCAACAATTATTTCAAAGTTTATTTATAATTTAACTGATATAGTGTTAACTCATAATGCATTTAGTAAAAATGAGATCATTAAAGTAACTTCTATATCATCTAGCAACATTTACATTATTCCGCATGGAAATTACACTCCATTTATTTCTATTCAGAATGATAAAAATAATTCAAAAGAAAAATTAAATTTACCAAAGGATAAGACAATATTGCTCTTTTTTGGTATGATTAAAAAAGTAAAAGGCCTTGAAATACTTTTAGAAGCATTTAAAAAAGTTGTAGATACAAATTCTGATATTGTATTGCTTATTGCTGGAAAGCCTTGGAAAAATGACTTTGCTGAATATCAAAAGATAATAGATAGAAATAATCTCTCTAAACATATTATTCTTCATACTAAGTTTATTCCTCATGAGGATGTTGAGCATTATTATTGTGCATCAGATTTAGTTGTGTTGCCTTATAAAAAGATTTATCAAAGTGGAGTTTTAATGATGACTCTTAGTTATGAAAGGCCAGCTATTGTATCTAATTTACCTCCTTTAATGGAGGTAATTTCTGATAATGAAAATGGGTTTTTATTTGAGACAGAAAATTCAAATGATTTATCTGATAAATTAATTCAGATTTTGGCTGATAAAAAGAATTTAGAAATAGTTAGAAAGAAAGGAATAGAATTAATAAATACAAAATATGGATGGGATGAAATAGGCAGACTTACAAAGTCAGCTTATGAAACTCTTTAATTTTGTATTTTTACCAAAATCATAAATATGAAAAGTAGAATTAAAAGCAGTATTAAAAGTTCTGTAGAAAATCACACTAGAGTTTTGAATGATGCTAATCTTCAAATTAATATTGAAAGAATTGTAACTAATAGTATTGAGGCTTTTAAGAATGATAAAAAGATGCTTTTCTGTGGAAATGGTGGGAGTGCTTCTGATGCTCAGCACATTGCGGCTGAACTTAGTGGTAGGTTTTATAAGGATAGACCTCCTTTATATGCAGAAGCCTTGCATGTAAACTCGTCATACATGACTGCTGTCGCTAATGATTATGGTTATGAGGAAACTTATGCGAGAATGGTTGAAGCATCTGGAAGAAAAGGAGATGTTTTAGTTGGAATTTCTACTTCTGGGAATTCTCCAAATGTAGTTAAAGCAATGCAGAATGCTAAAGAAATTGGAATGGTAACAGTTGGTTTTACAGGAAGTAAAGGAGGGAAAATGAAAGAGATTTGCGATATAATGATACAAGTTCCTTCTGATGATACGCCTAGAATTCAAGAAGTTCATATTTTAGTTGGACATATTATTTGTCAGCTTATAGAAGAAGAAATGTTTCCTAATGCATAGTTTAGACACCCTTTTTTTGGATAGAGATGGTGTTATAAATGTAAAACTAGAAGCAAGGTATGTTCGTAATACTAATGAATTTGAATTTATGCAAGGAGCATTAGTTGCTATATCAAAACTTTCGAAACTATTTAAAAGGATTTTAATTGTCACAAATCAACAGGGAATAGGCAAAGGTATAATGACAGAAGATGATTTGAATTTATTGCATAGCTTTATGACTTCCGAAATTGGAAAATTAAATGGAAAAATTGACAAAATATATTTTTGTCCACATTTAGATACTGAAAATTGCAATTGCAGAAAGCCAAATCCGGGAATGATTAATCAGGCAATTGCTGATTTTCCTGAGATAGATCGTCAGAATTCTTATTTAATTGGGGATTCAGATTCTGATATTGAGGCTGGAAATCGCATGAATTTAAATACAGTAAAAGTAGATAATGAATACACTCTTGCTAAATGGACAGCTGAATTAATGTCTGTTATTGAATAAAATTCTTAGTTTTACAGGCAAAACAAGAAAAGTGCTCACCCCAGATTATAATATTTTTTTTGCATTAGTAACATCATTTTTGATTACTTATGTTGCCATCCCTAAAGTTATCTTTTTTGCTCAGCAATTTAGGTTAACTGATGTTGCAGGGCAAAGAGCAGCACATGAGGGAAGTATTCCTATTTTTGGTGGGTTTGCAATTTTCTCAGGTATTATCTTCTCTTTATTATTTTGGGCAGAGTTAGGAAATATTCAATTCTTATTAGCTAGTTTTCTTATTGTTTTCTTTGTTGGTGTAATTGATGATTTACTTAATTTATCACCTTTAAAAAAGTTAATTGGACAGGTTATAGCTGTATTGATAGTTATTTATTTAGGAGAATTAAAAATAGATAATATGCATGGAGTATTAGGAATTTATGACCTTCCTGATATAATCGGAACACTATTTACAATTTTTGTTGTTATTGTAATTACAAACGGGTTTAATTTAATTGATGGTGTAGACGGTTTAGCTGGAGGAGTAGGAGTTATTGCGGCATCTTGTTTTGGTTTTGTTGCTGTAATGATGGGGCAAAATGATTTGGCCATTATTTCTTTTTCTTTGGCAGGTGCTTTATTGGCCTTTTTAAGATATAATTTTAATCCCGCAAAAATATTTATGGGTGATACTGGCTCATTAGTTGTAGGTATGATTTTATCGGTTTTAGCAATAAATACAATAAAGTTTGGATTAATAACTGAGGATTTTAAACTACCTAATAAAGGCCCATTAATGGCGATAGTTTTTTTAGCAATTCCATTGTTTGATTCATTAAGAGTTTTTATTGTAAGAGCATCAAAAGGAGTAGGGCCATTGAGCCCAGGAAGGGATCATATTCATCATGCGTTATTGGATTTAGGCTTTGGACATAAAAGAACTACTTTAATTTTGTATTTTATAAGTGTTCTTCTAATATTTGGGTCATACTTTTTATTAGAAATCAATGTAAATTTAAGTATAGCTATTTTGGCTCTTGTCAGCTACTTTGTTCTTCTTATTCCATTCTATATTCTGAGAAAAAGAAAATGAAAAGATTAATGTTTAGTTTATTTTTTTTAGCTTTTAATTTAGCTAATGCACAGCATACGAATCTTTTTTTAGGAAATGATTATTCAACTAATTTTAATCATTTAATTTATAGTAATGATGCTAATTATCAGACTTCTTTCAAACCTCTTATTAAGTCAGATTTAAACTTTAATACTGACTCAATATTAGAAAATAATTTTTCATATAATTATCAGACTTGGCTTTTAAAAAAAATGTTTTCTGAGCATTTAATAATTATGAATGGTGATGATTATAAAGTTTCAGCATCTCCAATTATTAATTTTTCTATAGGTAAAGAATCAATTGAAGGGCTTGGGACTTTTGTGAATACAAGAGGAATTGTTGTTCAAGGTGATTTAGGAAAAACCATCTCTTTCTATACTTCATTTGCTGAAAATCAAGCAATTTTTCCAAATTATATTAATGCTTTTATAAGCAAAAATAAGATAGTTCCAGGGCAAGGGTATGCACGAGATTTTAAAGAAATTGGTTTTGATTACGCTATGTCGTCTGGTCACGTAACTTATAGAGCAAATAAGATGTTTGCAGTTCAATTTGGGCACGGAAAACATTTTATAGGTGATGGATATCGTTCACTTTTGCTGTCCGATAATACTTTTAATTATCCTTATTTAAGGATTCAAACAACCTTTGGAAAAGTGCAATATACTAATTTGTATACTGAGTTTATGGATATCAATTATTTTACAACTCATAGAGTTGATAATAAGGATCAGATGGGTTACCCCAAAAAGTACATGTCATCTCATTATTTAAGTTTGAATGCTACAAAGAGATTCAGTTTAAGTTTGTATGAAGCTGTTGTTTGGCGTATGAATCATGCACCAGGAAGTAGTGGTTTTGATGTAAATTATCTGAATCCTATTACTATGCTAAGACCAATTGAATTTTCAGTAAATTCCCCTGACAATGTATTGGTTGGTATTAACACAAAATATAAGTTACCTTTCTCATCTTACCTATACGGGCAAATTATCTTGGATGAATTTAGTTTAACAGATTTACGACAGGATAATGGATTCTGGGCGAATAAATATGGATATCAGTTAGGGTTTAAAATATTTGATGCTTTTACAATTGAGAGTTTAACTTTACAGACTGAATACAATTTAGTGAGACCATATACTTATGCTCATCATAATCCTGAGCAAAATTATGCGCATTATAATCAACCATTAGCACATCCTTTGGGAGCTAATTTTTCTGAAATGTTATTTTTAGCAAATTATAAGTGGAAAAGATTTATTATTAATGGAAAACTGATTTTTTCAAAATATGGAGGTAAAATTAAAGATGATCCTACTTCATACGGAAATGATTTATTTATGTCAACAGGAAATTATGCTTCTGAAGAAGGATTAGTAGGAATGGGAAGTGGTAGACCCTCTGATTTTGGAATAGATATGTATCAAGGAAATTTAACTGAAATTAGTTATAGCTCATTGAATATTAGTTATGTTGTTAATCCAAAAACTAATCTTAAAATTAACATTGGAATTACAATTAGAGATGAAGTAAATGAGGAAGCAGAAATGCAAACTAATTTTATCAATTTTGGATTAGTCACCGATTTATCTAATCATTATTACGATTTTTAATGGCTTATATATTAGCAATTGAAACAACTACAAAAAATTGCTCAGTTGCACTTTTTGATGATGCAAAACAACTTGCACTAAAAGAACTAGTCTCAGAAGGATATTCACATGCCGAACAACTCACAATATTTATTGAGGAAGTTTTAAGTGAAGTAAAAATCTCCATTAATAATCTTAATGCTATTGCTTTAAGCATGGGACCAGGATCATATACTGGTTTAAGAATTGGAACATCTACTGCTAAAGGTTTGTGTTATTCTTTAGGCATTCCTTTAATTGCTATTTCTACTTTAAAAGCTATGGCTTTAGGTATTTCTAAAAATTATGATTTTCCCTTGTATTGCCCAATGATAGATGCTAGAAGGATGGAGGTTTTTGCTGGAATGTATGATTCAGAAAATAATGAAATTAGAGAGGTAAATGCAGATGTAGTAGATGTAAATACTTATGCAGAATATTTAAAAAATGAAGTCCTATTTTTTGGTGATGGGGCATTAAAATGTGCAGATATCATTAGTAATAATAATGCAAATTTTATTGAATACTATCCTTCAGCAAAAGATATTCGGACTTTAGCATTTCAAAAATATTCAAATAATGATTTTGAAGATGTTGCTTATTTTGAGCCTTTTTACCTTAAAGATTTTGTAGCAGGAAAGAAGAAAAGTTAGTCTCTTCTTTTCCTTTTTGCAGCAGCATTAAACTTTCCTTTAAAGGAAGATCCTCCTCCACTGCTTTCTCCACCAGAACTTCTTCTTGATGAACTTCCGCCATCTCTGCTTGATGATGATCCTCTAGAATTAGAGATTCTTCCGTTTCTTCCGCCACTGCTTCTTTTTCTATCTCCTCTTCCTGAATATGAACCACCACTTCTTGGTCTTCTTCTCTCACCTCCTCTTCTTGATTTTGTTCCAGGAGCTTGAGAAACTTCTACATTTACTCTATTCCCATTCCAATTTGCATCTATTAAGCCACTCATAATATCAGTTTCAAAATCAGTTGGAACTTCAAAGAATGAGAATTTTCCCATAATATCAATCTTACCGATAGGAATATTTCTGTTACGAGTGTACTCATTAATTAATCCAATTAAATTATGAGCTTGTAAATCTTTTTCTTGTCCTAAATTGATAAAAAATCTTGTATGTCCAGCTTCAGCATGCCCAGTTCTTTCTCCTCTCTTTCTATTACCTCTATCATTTCTATCATTTCTTCCTCTATCATTTCTATCATTTCTGCTATTTCCAGTAACATTTAAATCTTGTGCATTTTTGTAAAATGCTAAGAATCTATTAAATTCTGTAGAAACAAAATGTTTGATAATTCCTTCTTTGTCAAGGTGTTCTAATTTCTCTTCAATTGATGGTAAGTATTTATCAATTTGATGATTTACGTCAGTAGCCACTACTTTGTCAATTAATTTCATTAATTGAATTTGACAAATTTCATCACCATTCGGTAATTTTTTAAGAATCAAGTCCCGCTTAATCATTCTCTCGATTGATTTTAACTTTCTTCCCTCCCTGCTGTGTGCAATAATAATAGAAATACCTTTGTTTCCTGCTCTTCCAGTTCTTCCAGATCTATGAACATAAATTTCATTATCGTCAGGTAAGTTGTAGTTGATAACATGTGTTAATTCATTGATATCAATTCCTCTTGCAGCAACATCAGTAGCGACTAGTAATTGAATTTTCTTCTTTCTGAATTTCCCCATTACATTATCTCTTTGTGCTTGAGATAATTCTCCATGAATTGCATCAGCATTATATCCATCTTGCATTAATTTATCTGCAATGTCAGCTGTTTCTCTTCTTGTACGGCAAAATACAATTCCATAGATTTCAGGGTTTACATCACAAATTCTTCTTAATGCTTTATATCTATTTCTTGCTTGAACCATATAGTAATGGTGCTCAATATTTTTTGCTCCTTCATTTCTACTTGCAACCTCAATTGTTTTTGGGCTGTGCATGTAGTTTTTACTAAGTCTCATTACCTCTTTAGGCATAGTTGCTGAGAATAATAGTGTTTGTTTCTCGTCTGGTGTTTCAGCTAAAATTGTGTCCAAATCATCTTTGAATCCCATGTTTAACATTTCATCAGCTTCATCTAAAACAACAAATTCAATATCCTGTAGTCTAAGAGCTTTTCTGTTGATTAAATCAATAACTCTACCAGGAGTACCAACAACAACTTGCGTTCCTGATTTTAATGATCTCATCTGAGGAACAATGCTCGCACCACCGTATACAGGGGTAATTTTTAATCCTTTAATATATTTAGCAAAAGTATCCATGTCTTTTGCAATTTGAAGGCAAAGCTCTCTTGTTGGGGCTAAGATAATTGCTTGAGGTAATTTCCTATCAACTTCAACTTTATGAAGAACTGGAAGTCCGAATGCAGCAGTTTTACCTGTACCAGTTTGAGCTAATGCTATAAGGTCAGTTTCATTTTCCAATAAATATGGAATTGATTCTTGTTGTATTGGTGTTGGTGTCTCAAAACCTAAATCAGCAATAGCTTTTTGTAAGTTTTTGTTCAGGCCTATTTCAGAAAATGTCATGCTTAAAATTTTTTGCAAAATTACTCTTATATAGGAGAATATTGTATTAAATATAAGATTTATGCAAATTATAAGTTTTCAACCCCTTAAAAACTAGTTATATTTTTGTTTTTTAATCTACTACAAAGTGTATTTTTGCAACCTAAATAAATCAAAATGAGTACATATAAGTTTTCTGACAGACATATCGGCCCAAGAGCAAATGATATTACTGAGATGTTAAAAGTAGTAAATGCTTCATCTTTAAATCAATTAATTGATGAGACAATCCCAGAAAAAATTCATTTAGGAAGAGAAATGAATTTACCTGAAGCGTTATCTGAAAGTAGGTTTGTTGAGCATATGCAAGGAGTAGCTAAGAAGAATAAAAATTATCGTTCATATATTGGAATGGGATATTTTAATACGATACTTCCTGGAGTGATTCAAAGAAATATTTTGGAAAATCCAGGTTGGTATACGGCTTATACCCCTTATCAAGCAGAAATTGCACAAGGAAGATTAGAGGCCTTATTGAATTTTCAAACTATGGTTACTGATTTAACTGGGATGGAGATTGCAAATGCATCACTTCTAGATGAAGGAACTGCTGCTGCTGAGGCAATGGGAATGTTGTTGAGTAGTAGGAGTAGATCTCAGAAAAAAGCAAATGTTGTAAAGTTCTTCATTTCAGAGTTGTGTTACCCACAAACTTTAGAAATTGTAAAAACTAGAGCAATCCCTTTTGGTATAGATTTAGTTATTGGCAATCATAATGAGGTGCAACTTGATGATTCATATTTTGGATGTTTATTGCAGTACCCTGAAAAATATGGTGAAGTAATTGATTATTCTGAATTTGTAAAATCAGCTAAAGAGCATGAAATAGGAGTAGTTGTTGCTGCTGATTTATTAAGTCTAAGTTTATTAACTCCTCCAGGAGAATGGGGTGCAGATGTTGTTGTCGGCACTTCTCAAAGGTTCGGTGTCCCTATGGGTTATGGTGGGCCTCATGCTGCTTATTTTGCAACTTTTGAGAAATATAAAAGAAGTATTCCTGGACGAATTATTGGGGTTTCAGAAGATGTTGATGGAAATAGAGCATTAAGAATGGCACTGCAAACAAGGGAACAACATATTAAAAGAGAGAAAGCGACTTCAAATATTTGTACTGCACAGGTTCTTTTAGCGGTAATGGCTGGGATGTATGCTGTTTATCATGGAGAGGAAGGCTTGAGAGGAATGAGTAAAAAAATTCATTCGTTAACTGCTACTTTAGCTGAGGGTTTGACTCAGTTAAGCTATCATCAACTGAACGCAAACTATTTTGATACTTTAAAAATTGGAATTGGAAATGTCTCAATGGAAAATATCAAAACCTATGCTGAGGACGCAAAAATTAATTTGAATTATATTGATGATGAAACATTATCTATTAGTATTGATGAAAAAGATGATTTAGAAAACATAAATGATATTTTGGAAGTATTTGCAAAAAGTTGTAATCATTCTGATTCTGCTGATTTGATAAAAGAAGTGTTGAGTGGTGATTATACTGAAGCAACTGCAAGAATTCCTGAAGCACTTTATAGAAAATCATCATTTATGCAACATGAAGTATTTAATAAGTATCATTCCGAAACAGAGATGATGCGCTACATGAAAAGTTTAGAGAATAAAGATTTATCATTGACACATTCTATGATTCCATTAGGGTCATGTACTATGAAGTTGAATGCTGCATCAGAATTATTTCCATTGAGCTGGTCAGAATTTGGAAATTTACATCCTTTTGCTCCCTCACATCAAGCTAGGGGGTATCATATTATGTTTCATGAACTAGAAGAAATGCTTTGTGAAATTACTGGATTTGACGCTATGAGTTTACAACCAAATTCTGGTGCGCAAGGAGAGTATGCTGGGTTGATGGTGATTAGAGCTTATCATGAAAGTAGAGGTGATGAGAGTAGAAATATTTGCTTGATTCCTTCTTCAGCACATGGTACAAATCCCGCATCAGCAGTTATGGCAGGAATGAAAGTTGTAGTTACTCAATGTGATGAAAATGGAAATATTGATGTTGAAGCTTTGAGAGAAAAGGCGGAAGAACATAAAGATAATTTATCTTGTTTGATGGTTACTTACCCTTCTACTCATGGAGTTTATGAAGAGGAAATAATGGAGATCACAAAGATTATTCATGATAATGGAGGGCAAGTTTATATGGATGGTGCTAATATGAATGCTCAGGTTGGAATTACAAATCCTGCAATTATTGGAGCAGATGTTTGTCATCTAAATTTACATAAAACTTTTGCAATTCCTCATGGTGGAGGTGGTCCTGGAATGGGTCCGATTGGTGTTGTTGAGCATTTGAAGCCATTTTTACCAAATAATCCTTTAGTTAAGATGGGAGGAGAAAAAGGAATGTCAATTTCTTCAGCTCCTTGGGGTAGCGCTCTGGTATTGTCAATTTCTTATGCATATATAAAGATGCTTGGTACAAAAGGGCTGAAGTCTTCAACAGAGATAGCAATTTTAAATGCTAACTATATAAAAGAAGTGCTTTCTGAACATTTTGATATTTTATATACTGGTGATAATGATAGAATAGCACATGAGATGATTGTTGATTTCAGGATGTTTAAAGTAGATGGTATAGAAGTAGTTGATGTGGCAAAAAGATTGATGGATTACGGCTTTCATGCACCTACAGTTTCATTTCCTGTTGCAGGAACTTTAATGATAGAGCCTACTGAGAGTGAAAGTAAGGCTGAGATTGACAGATTTTGTGAAGCTATGATTTCAATAAAATCAGAAATTGATGAGGTGGTAGATGGAAAAGTAAAAGTTGAAGAAAGTGTATTGAAAAATGCACCTCATACTATTAACCTTGCAGTAAATGATAAGTGGGACTTTGTGTATTCAAGACAAAAAGCTCTTTATCCTTTAAGTTGGGTAAAAGAACATAAATTCTGGCCAAGTGTAAGGAGGGTTAATGATGCTTTTGGTGATAGAAACTTAATTTGTTCTTGTGCTCCAATTTCTGATTATATTGAGTAGATAAGACTTTGATAATTTTAGTATTGCTAATTGCGATACTTGTCTTATATTTGCAACCAATTAAATAATTTAAAAAACAAAAAAATGAAAAAAGTTTTACTTTCTGTTTGTGCTCTAGTAGTTGCAACTGCAACTTTCGCACAATCAAATTTGGTGAACATGCCAAATGACAATTTAACAAAAGGGTATTCGACTATGTCAACTACTCCTAATTTTACGCCTTCAGCTTCAGCAGCTGCTCCGGCAACAATTTGGTCAGATGATTGTTCTTCTGCTTCTACTTGGGTTTTTACAAATTCAAGCACATTGAATTTAGATTGGGCTATTGAAACGGATCCTAATGCTACTCCAGCTGGTGGTTCTTTAACTCCAATGGCCTCAAATACTGCATCTAATGGGTTTTTATTCATAAGTTCTGATGCTGATGGAGGGCCTGATGGAGACGGTACAACTATCTCTTGTGAGTTTACTAATGCTACTCCAATTGATTTAACTATGTACCCTAATGTGCAGTTAACATTCCAACATAATTTCAGATGGTGGCATGATACAAGAGTTGTAAGAATATCTCCTGATAATGGTACTACTTGGATTGAGATTGATGAGATTTCTAATGATCAGAGTTATACTTATCCAAATCAATCTTCTGATAATCCACATTTATCTACTTATGATATTTCTTCAGTTGCTGGTGGAATGTCAGAGGTTTTAGTTCAGTTCTATTACAATGATAATGATATTTGGGCATGGTACTGGGCTGTTGATGATATTGCTATTTCTGAATTACCTGACAACTTAGTTGTTTCTTCTGAAGAAGTGATGGGTGGTTGGTGGATCGGCTACCAAACTACTGGTGGTTTAGGTCAAGATTATACCTTTAACACAATGTCACAAGCAACTGCTAATCCTTATGCTTTTGAGGCTGTATTAAGAAATGGAGGGATAGGAACACAAGATGTTACTATGCATGTAGAAGTTACTGAAGATGCTTCAGGTAGTAATGTTCTTTCTACTACTTCTAATGTTTTAACTTTAGCTGCAGGCGAACAAGATACTGTTGACGCAAACGCAACATTTACTCCAGCAAATACTGGCTTATATACTGTAGAAATGTGGTCAGTAGCTGATTCTGCTGGACAAGGAACAACTATCACATATACTGATACAGCTGTTAAAATGACTATGGTTACTGATTACCAATACGGAAAAGACTATGGTTCTGCGAATGGGTATTGGAGATTAAATAGACCTACAGGTGGTTTTGAAGTTTCTTCTACTTACGATATCTTTGCTGATGAAGATTTATATTCTGTAGACGTTCATATTTCTGATTGGTCAATAGTTGGTTCTGTAGTCTATGCAACTTTGTATGAAGAAGATATTTCTGGTGGAGATCCAATTCCATTAGATGTAACAGATGATTATACTATTACTGCAGCTGATTTAGGCGCATGGGTTAATATTCCATTCCTTTCTTCTCAATCATTATTAGCAGCAACAGGATATAGAATTTCTGTTGGTGCAAATCAACATCCTACTGATACTGTTGGTATTGACCTTTCAGGTTTAGGAGAGTATTCTTCACAAGGGATTTGGGATAATGAAGGTGTTTTTTCTGATCCTGCGGGTACGGCGAGCTGGTATACTATTTCTGATATTCCAATGTTAAGAATGAACTTTGACCCGTCAACTATTTCTGCAGTTACTGATGTTAAACAAACAATCTTTAATGTTTACCCTAACCCATCAAATGGTGAGTTTGTAATTGCTTTAGATGCTACTGCAAAATATGATGTAACTATTACTAATGTTTTAGGACAAACAGTTTACGCAACTTTAACTAATACTATGGAAACTACTATTGATTTATCAAACTTTGATAAAGGTGTTTATACTGTTGAGCTAAAGAATAATGATGCAACATTTACTGAGAAAGTTATTGTTGAGTAATTTTTAAATTATTTGAATCAATAAGAGCCCGGTTTGTCCGGGCTTTTTTTATGCTTAATTTTTCATACATTTACACACTTAATAATTTTAATAAACAAACAATGAAAAAAATTTACATTTCTATTTGTGCTTTAGCCATTTCAGTTAGTGCTATTGCGCAATCATCTTTGGATGCTTTTACGGTAGCTAAAGGAAAAAAATCTAATAAATCAATTCTAATGAATGCTGAAAAATCTGCTCCTTTTTGGTCAGAAGATTTTGCAAATGGAATACCTGCAACATGGACTAATTCTACAGCTCCTTGGGAGTATAGAGGAACATCAACAAGTCCATCTAACTCCACAGGAAGTCAAGGTGCTTATGCAAGTGCTGGTTCGCCTATAGTATCTACAACTGCAACTAATGGTTTTATTATTTTTGATTCAGATTATTATGATAATAATGGTGTGGCTGGTGCTTTTGGAACAGGCATCTATCCTGCTCCTCATAATGGAGAGTTGATGACCGATATGGTTGATATGTCAGCTTACACTGACGTGACTTTAACGTTTAACTCATATTATAGAACATATGCTGGCCAAGCGTTTGTTGATTTCTATGTGAGCGGAATCTTTGCTGAAAGAGTACAGGTGCATGCAAATATTTCTGTAAATGACGCTACTTTTACTGATGAAATTGCTTTAGTAAGAGTGCCATTTTCTGTAGTAGGAAATGCTGATGTTCAAATGAGTTTTGTATTTGAAGGCACAACAAATACAGTTAACGGATTTTCTGGTTATTACTTTTGGCAAATTGATGATTTAGCTTTAGTAGAAACTCCTGCAAATCAAGTAGAAATTGAAGATGTTGTACTTGGTGGTTTCTGGATGGATTATGCGAATTATTCTGGTTCTGGCTTCAATGGTATTGTTGGTTTGGATTATACAGTTACACCAGCTTCACAATTGGCAAATCATCCTTATGTTATTGAAGGTGTTTTAAGAAATTCTGGTTCAACTGATCAGATGTCAGTTTTAAGATATGAAGACATGAGTGGAGCTTATTCGGGTTCATCAACCTTAACTTCTGTTCTGGCTTATTCATCTACTAATACTAATGACTCTGTTGTTGTAGCTACAACTCCATCTTTATCTCCAACAGTTGGTACTTATGGTTTAGCAATTTGGGGTGAGTCTGATTCAGCA
>ENA-OSET01001468-OSET01001468.1-sediment-metagenome-genome-assembly--contig:-NODE-1468-length-24403-cov-18.347242_pt1 | contig 24403 bp, 14 predicted proteins | sample MGYA00237882_ERZ534229 | MGnify/ENA primary metagenome ERZ534229 (study PRJEB26408, sample SAMN06266212) | sediment metagenome | isolation source: Hudson Canyon methane seep mesocosm | place... | reverse complement strand
TCTAAGATCCGCTTAAGGACATTAATGCGTAGGCAAAAAGGGCAAGTGCCTCCATTATTTATCTTGATTGATAATGGCGATGAAGTGTCAGAAAAAGTCTATAGACGGCTTGGAGCAAGCAGGATCAAACGCCTGGCTATTTTGACGGGTGGAGAGCTTATTTTGAGCCGGCAAGGACAAAGTGGGCAACAGAAAAGAATAGATGGCATAAGCGGAGAGATACAATGAAAACAAAACCGCTAATTTTAAAACACAGTGTTCTGAGTATTTTACTCGGATTGAGCATGACTGCTCAGGCTGAAATAACCCTGCAAAAACCAACAATTGTAAATGTTACGCCGACGGGTTTTAGTGTTATTTGGGAAACCGATGTAATCGCAGATCCTCGAATAGAGATTTTTCAGGATAATGCGGGAACAGTTGATATTACTAATCAGCTGGAAGTTATTATCAATTCGGTTAAAGCAGGTGATCCAGGTCTTGATGGTGAGTACGCACAAGATCAATTTATTGCTGACTCCAGAGATATTCATCATTCTCTTGGACAAAATATGGTGGAGGTGAGGGGAGCTGCTCCTGATACCCTTTATTACTTCAAGATTTATTCGGAAAATACGCAAGATAGCGGTGTGTGGCCTTTGGCGGTAGATGTTTTTACCGAAGTCAGTACCGAATCAGAAAATAGTTTTTTGTCTGAATCAAATCAATTGTTAGTTTCGGTTGACCATGCCAGTCCATTTGGCTGGTTGATGACCGCATCAAATACTACGACAAACCATAGTGTTGCAGCCAGAGTGGGGGATGGCGCTAATAGTCAACAAGCCTATTTAAATTTGAGTAATCTTTTTACTGCGAGTGGTAGTAACTGGATGCCTGTTGGCAGTGAAGTTCTGACCATTGATATTTGGAGTGGTTTTGGTACCCATTATAGTCAAGACATTAGTATCGATTTTAATGGTGAATTTAGTGTTTCAACACTACGGAATCGTCTAATCAATATTCCGATAGATAATCACATTATCATGACCAGTCCGGGATCTCCTTATTACAGCACCGGTGAGATGATTGCATTGCAGTGGCAAGACCAGGCGGACAGCATAAATGCAGCAATCGACCTATATTATGATACGGATAATACGGGGGCAGATGGTGTACAAATTACTAGTGGTATAAATGAAGACCCCGATGGAGTAGATGATCAATATCAATGGGATACTGTTGGAATAAATGATGGAATTTATTACCCTTATGCGCAAATGGATGCAGGAAGTGGACCTATCACCAGTTATGCCCCAGGCGCTATTGCCATAGACAGGGAGGGAACAGACATTGATACTGATTTTCTGCCAGACTTATGGGAACAATTGTTTTTTGGCGGTCTAGATAAGGATGGTACGGAAGACAGTGATAATGATGGCAGTGGCGATAATCAGGAGTTTCAGGACAAGACTGACCCTGCGCATCCAGATATAAAGTTAGCACTTAAAGCGGGATTAAACATAATTAGCTTCCCAATGATTCCAAGTTCTAGTCAAACGACAGACTTTTTAGCTTTATTAGGTTCTCGAATTAACAGCGTTAAATATCTAAATGCAGCAACAAATCTGATGAGCTCTGCCCCCACAGATAACTTTACATTGCAAAGTGGTCATGGCTATATGATAGATATGGCGGAAGATGCCGAAATTATTATTCGCGGTAGTTTAGCCGCAAGTGATAATCAAGATTTAGTGGTAGGAACTAATCTAATTGGTTTCAGGCAAGTACCAGAAGGTTACAGTGCATTTCAACTATTGCAAGATATAGGGGCTCCAGCAGATATTGCTAGCATACAGCGATTTAATACAATGACGGGGCGCTATGATGCAGCCGCTTATGAGCTATCGGGCGCCGCCAGTGGCACTGACTTCCCAATCAGAAGAGGGGAAGGGTATATCGTGGCTATGAAACAGGCAGTTAATGGATTTGTTATTCCATAATTTAAGCAGGGTAAAATATGAGGACAATGCCAGTATATTAAAAGGTTTCCTGATTACGTATCACTCTTCGCTACTATGTAGAGTTTTAATTTGAATGTGGAACAGGTAGGAGCGTCCGCCCTCGGCGCGATTTTAAATAGAGTAAAGCAAGAGCCTGTTATATTCGCGCCGAGGGCGGACGCTCCTACATTAATAGTTAACCCTGAAACTCATTCCAGTACTGTTCGTTATTACCCAACAATACTGTCTCTACAAATTGGCTGAAGCTTGTGGGTAATCGGGAAAGGTTCTGATCTTTTGTAGGGTGGATAAGCGCCAGCGTAATCCACCATTTTTTAAGGAATTGATAGATTATGTTAGATAACTACTCCAGCGTTGCTACCACGTACCATTGTTGGCGTTATACCCAATGCCATCAATATAAGCTCCAAGATGGGCACGGGATAAAGCTCCTTTGCCCATCCTACATTTAAAATATTAACTTAAGCAATTATTCGGGGCGCAGGTCTTCAGCCTGCATTTTAAAAGCATCCTAAAGGTCTGCGCCCCAAAGTTGTCGGTTTCATTTTATGCACATTCCTGTCAATATTACTGAAGATGCAAATAATAAAAATAATATGAAAACTCAAGCATCAAGCAAAGCAAAACTAATGCTGTTTTTCTTATTTAGTTTAATCATTTTTCCAGTAATAAAGGCAGGGAACGCTGCAGAAAATACTTTAACTATAGCAAAGCAAAACATTAGAGAAGAGATTGTCGGTTTAAATGGCTTCAGCTGGCATTACGGCTTTGATATAGAGTTAAAACAACAAGTTGTTATCGTATCCGTTGCAATTAACCTTATTCCCGCTTCAGGTGTCAGTAGGGTCGAATTATCTAGAGTAAAGCCTATCTGGAAAAAAGGAATTGAACAGATTTGGAGTAATAAATATGCAATAAAAACCAAAAGCGGACAGACCTACCCGATTAAGGTAAAAGTACGTTTTCGAGGTCCAAAGTTTCATCATTCAGTTATCGTCAGGCCCGGTAGGGGCTGGAGTGACGAATTGAATTGGAATCTACGAGATACTGGGCAGATTGTAGCGCATGAGTTTGGGCATATGCTTGGGGCTTTTGATGAATATAAAAGAGGAGCCAATGATCCAGAAAACCCTGTTATTGATAAGACTAGTATTATGACCAGTAACCCTAAGACAGGGAAAAGTTATGAAAGGCATTATAAAAAGCTTGAAATTAGTATTGCTGATCAAATGCAAAATGAATTTGTAACCGTGATTTCTTTAGAAGGGGCTTGATTGGCAACAAGATAGGCTGGTTTCTGCTTATAGAGGGGGAATTGAAAAAATAAAGGTATGTAACCGATATGAAAAAGGAGTATTTAATTTCATGGCTATTAACAAAGCACCGGTTAGCAAAAAACTAGCCCATCTTGTTCCCATGCTCCCGCATCACTGCCATTAAGTTAGGTTGACGGGGCGCAGTGCTTTAGCCTGCTTTCATTGCTGAAATTAGCAGGCTAAAGCACTGCGCCCCAATAACTACATCCTTAACTTAATGGCAGTGATGCTCACGCGTGGGAATACATACCTATCTAGGGCCGCAGCACGGTATGCATTCCCACCGAATAAGGTGGGAACGAGAAACCTGTGGTTTGTTCACAGGTATGTTTAATTTTAATCCGTAAGCTCTAGTTTAGAAAAGTTTTCTGTTTGTTTTTTGGTTAAAGCTCTCTAGAAAAAAACGAAGGTCCCTTATTTCTGTAGTTCATCTCTTACATTTTATGTCAACAAAATATTGTTGCTTATGTGATGAGCATCAAGTTTTATTTGATTTGTTTATCTTGATGGTATTAATATGGGCTTAAAGTGCTGAAATTAAAAATGTATTAAAAGCAGTTTTCTGGATAAATAAGCATGTTTCATTTATCTCAATCTAACTGAATAATTGGTAGTTCCAGTAGCATTTCAGAGTGATTACCCATAGTTTATGAGCTTGGCAGGGGTGTTTAGCTGGCTGTGTTAGCCGTTAGGTTGTTAGTTGTTTTTTCTAATCGAAATTTTAACAAATACTGAGGAAGGGGGAAGAAAGCATGAAAATGTGGATAAAGTTTTTTCTAGTGGTCGTTACAATGCTGTTCGGCAATCAGGCCAGTGCTAACGGCACGTTGGATGTAAGATTAACGGCTAACCCAAACCCAGTAATTGCTGGGGACAGGGTTTTTTATGAAATCAGCGTTAGTAATGTAACTGCAAATGATCGAGTGACCGTTGTAGAAGTTTCGATGAAGGTTCCTGCGCAGGTACAATTTAACGAATCCGATGCACAGCCATCTGCCAGTTGCAATACGATTGGTAGCAACACGGTCTGCGAACCCACTGAAGTCGCTTTTTGGGATTTGGGCACACTGGATGCAGGCGAAAGCCGGACCATTCGGGTGAATGCTGCTGTTTTCAGTGGCCTGGCCGATGGAACCTTAATCGATACAGTGATTAAGGTAAATTACACAGGTGCTAGTTCACCGATCTCAATCACTCGCAGCGTAATGATTGAAAACAGCCGTTCTTTACAAATGTCGATAACAGAGAGTCCTGATCCAGTCATTCCTGACTCAGGTCTTAATTATGTAGTGACATTCTCCAACCCTGGTAATAATGATGTCACGGGGGCAGAATTGCGTGCCCAAATACCCGCAGGAACTACATTCAACTGGGCGAATCTGGGTGGTACAGAGGACCTTTCTACTGGCGAGGTGGTTTGGGCTGTTGGAACCATTCCCTTAGGCTCACACATGCAACGCCAATTTAGTGTGAGTGTGGCCGGCTCAGCCGTCGATGGTGCTTTAATCGAAACGACAACACATATGCTCCATGATGGCCCACTAGTAATAGATAACACAGCGACAGCTGTTTCTAGAGTACAAAGCAGTACACCGCTGAGTTTAGTCATGACAGCTAATCCCTCTCCAGTTGTTTCTGGCGATCGACTGTTTTATGAAATATCGCTCAGTAATATTACCGCTAACAGACAAATAACGGATGTAGTGGTAGCAATGACTGTATCGAAACAACTGCAATTTAATGAAATAGATACGCAGCCTACTGCCAGTTGTAATACGGTTGGCAGCAACACGGTCTGTGTGCCGAGTGAAGTCGCTTTTTGGGACTTGGGTACACTGGATGCAGGCGAAAGCCGTACTATTCGGGTGAATGCCTTTGTATTCAGTGGCCTGTCCAATGGAACCTTAATCAATTCCCTAGTCAATGTAAGCTACACGGGGGCAAACTCACCACTGTCTATCAATCGTAGTGTAGTGGTTGGTAATAGCCCGCCATTACAAATGTCGATAACAGACAGTCCTGATCCAGTCATTCCGGGCTCAGAACTTAATTATATTGTGGCATTCTCCAACCCTGGTAATAAAGATGTCACGGGAGCTCAATTACGCGCCCAAATACCCGCGGGTACTACATTCAATTCGGCGAATCATGGTGGGACAGAGAACGCTGCTACTGGCGAGGTGGTGTGGACAGTTGGAACCATCCCCATAGGTGCAAGGTTACAACGTCAATTTAGTGTGAGTGTGGCCGGCTCAGCCGTCGATGGTACTTTAATCGAAAGTGCTGCACGCATGTTCCATGATGGCCCTTTAGAAATTGATAATACAGCGACAGCGGTTTCTCGAGTACAAAGCAGTATACCGCTAGGTTTAGCTATAACGGCCAATCCCTCTCCAGTTGTTTCTGGCGATCGACTGTTTTATGAAATATCGCTGAGTAATATTACCGCTAACAGACAAATAACCGATGTTGTGGTAGCAATGACTGTACCGAAACAACTGCAATTTAATGAAATAGATGCGCAGCCAACTGCCAGTTGTAATACGATTGGTAGCAACACGGTCTGCGTACCGAGTGAAGTGGCCTACTGGGAGTTAGGTACACTGGAGGCTGGAGAAAGCCGTACTATTCGGGTGAATGCTGCTGTATTCAGTGGTCTGGCCGATGGAACCTTAATCAATACCCGGGTCAATGTAGGCTACACGGGTGCTAGCTCACCACTGTCTATCAATCGTAGCGTAGTGGTTGAAAATAGCCCTCCATTACAAATGTCTATAGTTGATAGTCCCGACCCGGTGTTTCCTGGATCAGCGCTTAATTATAAAGTGGTTTTTTCAAACCCGGGCAATAGAGATGTCACTGGAGCTCAATTACGTGCCAAAATTCCTGCTGGTACAACATTTAACTCTGCAAGTCATGGCGGCATAAAGGATCCTGCAACTGCTGAAGTGGTTTGGTCTGTTGGAAGGGTCGCTTTTGGTAACCAATTACAACGCCAATACAGTGTTAGTGTGGCAGGCTCAGCCGTCAATGGCACTTTAATCGAAAGTGTTGCACGCATGCTACATGATGGTGGTGTCGAAACTGATAACACATCCACTGCTGTGACTAGAGTACAAAGTAACATTCCATTGACAGCCGCCATAACAGCTAACCCCACCTTTGTAGTGTCTGGCGATCAACTGTTGTATGAAATATCGCTCAGTAATAATACTGCCAACTCACAAATAACGGATGTAGTGGTTGCCTTGACTGTCCCTAAACAAGTGCTATTTAATGAAGTCGATGCACAACCAGTTGCCAGTTGTGACAGCCTAGGAAGTAGTGCAACTTGCCAAGCTGCTGAGGTCGCTTATTGGAATCTAGGTGCGCTGGAAGCAGGAGAAGCTAGAGTTATTCGTATAAACGCCAATGTATTAACTGACTTAAAAAATGGTACCTTGATTTCTACTCTGCTTAATGTGACATATAGTGAAGCATCATCACCTATATCATTACAAAATATTGTAGGTTTAAATAATGATTCTATCGGCATTGATACTGATGGCGATGGTGTTTCAGATGATGATGAAATCAATATTCACGGTACTAATCCAAATTTGGCTGATACTGATGGTGATGGATTATCAGACGGAGTTGAGTTAGGTGTTCCTGGACTAGACAGCGATCCATCAACTACAACAAACCCGCTTTTATCAGATAGTGATGGTGATGGACGATTGGATGGTAATAACGGTTTTGATCCTTGTGAAGATTGTAATAACAACGGGCAGGTTGATGCTGGCGAAACCAGTCCTTTAGTCGAAAATATTAAACCGCCGTGTACCGGCTTTGATCTCAATGCTGGATTCAACATCATCAGCCATCCCTTTCCACCTTCAGATTTAAGCTGCTTTGGGGTATTGACTGCGATTGGAGGAAACGCTGCTACTTCAATGCAGCGCTTCAATAATGGAAATGGTCGTTATGAAACTTGCTCCTATGAAGATGTAGGTGTTGATTTCCCTCAGTTGTTAATAGGTGATGATTTTCCAATTCGTATTAGAGAAGGTTATTTGTTAAATATGAAAAGTGCTGGCAAAGTATTGTTACCAGGTTGTGAATGACTAGAGTTGTATTAGGTCATTATTTTAATTTTATACTAAGAATAAACCACAGCTTATGACCTATTTAAGTTGTTTCCATTCTGTTTCTCAAGACTGTTGGCAGCAGGGATGCTGTTGCCAAGGCTATAGTTATGTATTCACGCCGTGTCTTGAGAAGTAGGGTGGAAAAGGCGCCTATTTTAGTCTGGGTGGCCAAAGTCCACCCTTAAGTGACCAGAGAGAAACTGTTTCTGGCTGAAATAGTAATTCCCCAGTCGTTATTACAACAATCAAGAGGGAGAGGTATAAGCAGGAAGCTCTGGAATGAGTTGGTTTTTACTTTTGTTTATCCCAAGGTCTGATGATTGCAGTCATAATTATGAGAACTAGGATGGCTGAAGCTTATGGGTAATCAAGTAAATCTATGAAAATCAAAGTTTTGTCCATGTAGATAGGTTGTTAGGATGGTGTCCTGAAAGTATAGCTTAAGTTTTTTGTACATTAAATCCAGGTGTCGCTGTTCCTGAGTAGCCTGTTTTGAAGTATTGAATACACGTGTTTATATTGCTTTAATATAGCAAAGCTGCTGATAGTGGATCCTTAACTGTAAACTTGAAAACTCATCTGCAATCCCCCATATAAAAGCTAAACAAGATTTAATTTAAGAGGTATATGCGATGCGTATGGATAAGTTAACCAGTAAATTTCAGCAAGCATTAAGTGATGCACAAAGTCTGGCTGTGGGTAAAGATCAGCAGTTTATTGAGCCATTTCATGTCATGCTTGCATTGCTAGAACAGGACGGGGGTAGTGTTAAGCCACTATTGATTCAATCAGCGGTCAACGTGAATGCCTTGCAGGCAGATATCGTGCAAGAGATTGAACAATTAGCAACAGTTTCTGGCGCAGGCGGTGATGTCCAGCTTTCTAATGAGTTATCTCGGATGTTGAATTTAACCGATAAGTTTGCTCAAAAAAGAAAAGATAATTTTATTTCCAGCGAATTGTTTTTATTGGCGGCATGCGAAGCTAAAGGATCATTACACACTTTATTAAAAAAGTATGGCGTTAATAAGCAGGCCTTAGAACAGGCGATTGATAATATGCGTGGAGGGCAAGCCGTGGATGATGCTAATGCAGAAGACCAGAGGCAAGCACTCAATAAATATACCACTAATCTCACAGAAAGAGCCGAACAAGGCAAGCTGGATCCAGTGATCGGTCGTGATGATGAGATTCGTCGGACTATCCAGGTTTTACAACGCAGGACTAAAAATAACCCGGTATTGATTGGTGAGCCTGGGGTGGGTAAAACTGCAATTGTAGAAGGTCTGGCGCAAAGAATCGTTAATGGTGAAGTGCCCGAAGGTATAAAAGGTAAGCAATTATTGTCTTTAGATATGGCGGCCTTGATTGCTGGAGCAAAATTTCGCGGTGAATTTGAAGAACGCTTAAAAGCGGTATTGAATGATGTGTCTAAACAGGAAGGGCAAATCATTTTATTTATCGATGAACTGCATACCATGGTTGGAGCAGGTAAAGCGGAAGGGGCCATGGATGCGGGTAATATGTTGAAACCCGCATTGGCTCGTGGTGAATTACATTGCGTGGGTGCCACTACTCTGGATGAGTATCGGAAATATATAGAAAAAGATGCAGCACTGGAAAGACGTTTTCAGAAAGTTCAGGTTGATGAGCCGAATGTTGAAGATACTATCGCTATCCTACGAGGTTTAAAAGAACGCTATGAAGTGCATCATGGAGTCGATATTACCGATCCGGCTATTGTTGCTGCAGCGACTTTATCGCATCGTTATATCACTGACAGACAATTGCCAGATAAAGCTATTGACCTGGTCGATGAGGCGGGTAGTCGGATTCGAATGGAAATGGATTCTAAACCCGAGGTGATGGATAAACTAGAAAGGCGTTTGATTCAATTGAAAATTGAACGTGAAGCGATGCGAAAAGATTCAGATAAGGCATCGAAAAAAAGGTTAAAAGTCCTTGAGACACAGATTTCCGAGTTAGAAAAAGAATATTCTGATCTGGAAGAAATTTGGAAAGCAGAAAAAGCCGCTTTACAAGGCTCAGCCAATATTAAAGAAAAGTTGGAGCAAGCCCGGTTTCAGTTGGAGGCGGCGAGTCGAACTAATGATTTAACCTTAATGTCAGAATTGCAGTACGGTGAAATTCCTAAACTGGAAAAAGAACTGGATTTGGCTTCTCAAGCAGAAATGCAGGATATGACTTTATTGCGCAATAAAGTCACGGATGAAGAAATTGCTGAAGTGGTTTCAAAATGGACAGGGATTCCCGTTTCAAAAATGATGGAAGGGGAGCGAGATAAGCTGTTACGCATGGAACAAGAATTAGGTCAGCGTGTTATTGGCCAGCAGGAAGCTTTAAAAGCAGTGAGTAATGCTATTCGTCGATCAAGAGCAGGCTTGTCAGACCCTAACCGACCTAATGGCTCATTTTTGTTTTTAGGCCCGACGGGTGTGGGTAAAACAGAACTATGTAAGGCCTTGGCTGAGTTTATGTTCGATACCGAAGAGGCCATGGTACGGATAGATATGTCTGAGTTTATGGAAAAACATTCGGTCGCACGTTTAATTGGCGCCCCTCCAGGCTATGTTGGGTATGAAGAAGGAGGCTATTTAACCGAAGCGGTGCGCAGAAAGCCTTATTCGGTAATTTTGCTGGATGAGATTGAAAAAGCACATGCAGATGTATTTAACGTTTTGTTACAAGTGCTTGATGATGGCCGCTTAACGGATGGTCAGGGACGTACCGTTGACTTTAGAAATTCAGTGATTGTGATGACCTCTAATTTAGGCTCTGACCGTATCCAGGAGTTGGCGGGTGATGAGAATTATGATGCCATGAAAGCGGCGGTGATGGAAATTGTGGCCATGCATTTTCGACCAGAATTTATTAACAGAGTCGATGAATCAGTGGTTTTTCATCCCTTAGGCCAGCAACAAATCAGAGCAATTGCCAAAAACCAGATTGTGTTTTTGAAACAGCGTTTGCAGGACAGAGACATTGGCTTTGAAATTAGCGAGCAGGCACTGGATATATTAGGTGAAGCGGGCTTTGATCCTGTTTATGGAGCCAGACCACTAAAACGCGTGATTCAACATCAACTGGAAAATCCTTTGGCAAATGAGATATTAGCGGGGCAATTTATGGCGGGTGATAAAGTTATGGTTGATGTGGATAATGGCCATTTAAGTTTGATTAAGAAATAAACTTTAGATCAGTTTTACCTGGAATAGCCGTAATATTTATTTGTTATGGCTTTTTTGTCCTCAAAGATAATTTTAAGGCAATCCTTGTAGAGTAATAAGGTTTTGATCTAAGCTATAGGTTTAGGGCATCTTTGATATATTAATCAATATGGACAAAAGCTCGATTTTTACAGATGTGACATCGATTAATCGTTCTTCGCTTGCGATTCGTTGGTTTACCTTGGTTTTATTGGTCCTGTTTGCGACAGCTCCATTTTGGCCGAGCATTCATTTTTTTGCTGTATCGAGTCATTATTTACCCCTACATGCTGCAATGGAAATTTTTGCTGTTGTCATTGCAGCATTAGTCTTTGCCGTGGGCTGGAATACTCACAGTCATGAGCGTTCGGATAATTTTCTTATACTAGCCTGTGCATTTCTGGCGGTGGGTTTGCTGGATTTTTTACATACCATGTCCTATACAGGTATGCCTGATTTTGTAACACCTTCCTCCGCTGAAAAAGCAATTAATTTCTGGTTAGCAGCAAGATTAATTGTTGCCATGGCTATTCTGACGGTTGCCATCAGGTCATGGGAAGTGCCAAAAAAGATTCTTCCTCGAGCTCCCTGGCTTATGCTTGCTTTATTTCTGGTAGGGAGTATTAGCTGGATAATATTGTATAGGCCGGAAATAATGCCTCATACTTTTATTGCAGGGGAAGGGTTGACGGCTTTTAAAATTGGCTCGGAATATCTGATCGTTACCGTTCATCTGCTCGCGGCCTACTTACTGTGGCAGTGCAGAAATGTTGAACAGGGGATTAATACTGAGATGCTAGCAGCTGCCTCCGTTATTATGGGATTGGCTGAACTTTTTTTTACACTATATACGACGCTTACGGATTTTTATAACCTTGCAGGCCATGTCTATAAAGTTATTGCCTATATCATGATCTATCAGGTTATCTTTGTCAGTAGCGTTAAAGAGCCTTATCAACGACTACAGCAAAGCAGTCTTAGGCGTCTTAAGTTAACTCAGTTTGCTGTTGATCATAGTTTAGATATGGTTTTTTGGATTGATGCTAATGGGCGTATTGTTAATTGCAATGAAGCAGCACAACTAGCACTGGGATATCGGCAGGCTGAGTTAACCAATTTACAACTACAAAATATAGAGCATTCTTTGCTATATCAAGCATGGACTGATATGTGGGAAGAGATTAAAAATCATAAGCAATTACATAGAGAGTCAGCATTACAAACCTCAATTGGCACATTAATCCCCGTTGAAATAAATGGCAATTATGTTAACGCTGAAGAAACAGAATATGTTTGTCTGTTTATACGCGATATTAGCGAACGAAAACAAACTGAAAATATACTTCGAAACAGTGAAGCCAGATTAAAAGATGCTCAGAAAATTGTGCATATGGGCTCATGGGATCTAGATTTGGTAAATGACAGATTAACTTGGAGTGATGAAATATTTAGTCTATATGAAATAGATCCTGCTAATTTTAATGCTTCCTATCAGGGGTTTGTTGATGCTATACACCCAGATGATCGAGCAAGTGTTGATGCTACCTTTAAAAAGTCTATTTATGAGCGTAGTGCTTACCAAATGAGGCATCGTATTTTGCTTAAAGGTGGCAGAGTAAAGCATGTGCTTGAACATGGCGAGACGCGTTATTCTGAAGAAGGGCAAGCAATAAGGACCGTAGGGACTGTTCAGGATATCACTGCTACAGTTGAATCTGAACAAGCCTTAAAGCTAGCCAATAGCAGACTCATTGAACGTGCAGATGAGCTAGTTGAGCAGCAAGAAAAAGCACGTCTACTAAACGATATGAGTGAGTTACTGTTAACTTGTCTAAGTGCTGAAGAATGCTATCAAGTCACTGCAAATTTTTGTCAGCAGCTTTTTATTGATTCATCAGGGGGCTTGTTTATACTCGATCAGGCTGGAGAACAGGCTAAGTCGATGGGTATGTGGGGGGATCACTTACCCAGTGAGAGACAGTTTGAAGCGAGTCAGTGCTGGACTTTACGCCGGAACCATGAAAACCAGATAGATGAGCCCAATGCAGGACTTATTTGTTCGCATATAAAAAAAGTACCTGAAGCGGGTTACATAGGCTTACCGATAAGTACACAAGGGGAGTTAATGGGGGTTATGGAGCTATTCTGGCCTGCCTGTCAACTTCAACTTAGTGCAGAAAAACGTAAATCAACGCGAGAATTTCAGATAAAAATCGCACATACCTTAGTGGACCACCTTGCTCTATCCTTAATAAATTTAAGATTACGAGATTCCCTGCGTAAGCAAGCCATTCATGACCCGTTAACAGGATTGTATAATCGACGCTATCTGGATGATGCCCTAAGCAGGGAGGTTCGACGTGCTGTGCGAAGAGATGCGTCTTTTGGCATTATTATGATCGATATAGACTATTTTAAACAGGTTAATGACCAATATGGGCATGATGCTGGAGATGTGCTGCTTAAAGAAGTGGCTATTTTGTTCCAGACTCATCTTCGTGGTGAAGACCTGGTTTGTCGTTATGGAGGGGAGGAGTTTGTTGCTATTCTTCCTGAGGCAGATATCATCGAAACTACTGCCAGAGCTGAAGAAATTCGTAAAGTAGTCGAAGAGCGGGTTGTTGAATATGCCGGACAGCAAATATCAGTCACTATCTCAGCAGGTGTATCCATGTATTCTGCTCATGGAAAAAAAGCACATAACCTGATTAAAGCAGCTGATGATGCACTATACAGAGCCAAAACAGCAGGTAGAAATAGAGTTGAAACTGCTGATCCTGAGGGTTAGGCTTCGAATTCATAGAACTCTCTTTCTTGGTTTCTGTATTTAGATTATATAATTTGTGTAAACTATATCAGTAGATTTTCCAAAATAGGATGTTAAATAATGGCTATGAAAACGCCAAAAAGTTTAGAAACTCTGGTCACAGACGGATTTATAGATGAAGTGATTCATCCATTAAAAAGTGGCAAGGAGGCCGATGTTTATGTGGTACATAGCGAAGGCGAAGTTCGTTGTGCCAAAGTCTATAAAGCCGCCAATAAACGAGGCTTTCATAAGCAGGCTTTGTATCAGGAAGGACGTAAGGTGCGTAATAGTCGGCAGGCGCGTGCGATGGGGAAAAATAGTCGATACGGACGTAAAATACAGGAAGATGTTTGGCAAAATGCCGAAGTTGATGCCTTATATCGCCTGGATTTTGCGGGCGTACGTGTTCCAAAGCCGTATAACTTTGTCGAAGGTGTATTACTGATGGAGTTGGTCACTGATGGTCATGGCGCGGCGGCTCCAAGGCTTAATGATTTGCAATTAAGCCACGAACAAGCACTGGAATATCACGGATTATTAATTAAAGAAGTGGTTAGAATGCTTTGTGCCGGGCTGGTTCATGGTGACCTGTCTGAGTTTAATATACTGATAGATAAGCATGGACCTGTGATTATTGACTTACCTCAGGCTGTTGATGCCTCGGCTAATAATAATGCCGCAAGAATGTTGGAGCGAGACGTCAAAAATCTGGCCGAGTATTTTGGTCGTTTTGCCCCCGAACTGCTAAAAACCAATTATGGTAAAGAAATCTGGAAACTCTATGAAAAGGGTAATTTAACCCCGGAAGTTAAGTTAACAGGGGCTTTTAAGGGAAGCCGTAAAAAAGCAGATGTTAAAGGGGTTTTAAGGGAGATTAGTGATGCCCGAGACGAAGCCATAAGGCGTAAATATGAGCAGCATGATTAAATATTCAGAGAACATGGAATTCTTGAGTAATAAAGTACTAAAGATTTGATTTTATAGTCATTGTGTAACGCTTCTCTTTGTAGGAGCGCTCGCCCTCGGCGCGATTTTTTAAAAAGCGCTTACTCTCTTAAAATATACGCTGAGTAGATACGAGAACATAAGGTGAAAAAGTGAGCGCTTTAGGCAGGTGTTGCCAGGTATTATTGACTCATTGGAATCTATCGCTTTAGACAATAAGTTAACCCCGATAAAGGTTTAAGGCTTGTTTTACCCCATATAAATAAGGGTTATTTAACTTTAGATATGGGAAATAGTTACAACTTATTAAAATGTAATAAATTAAGGACTATAATACTTTAAGTTTATGTTGTTTGATCTCCTCTAACACAGAGATATGGCTACTCAGTACAGTCAGCAAAGGATGACAGCAATCGATGACGTTTTAGTTAAATTATTGAGGAGTTTCTAGGGTATGAGTTCAGGAAAATATTTATCGGTTTTTTCACCGGCTACTGAAGAACAAAGAAAAGCAAACTTTGAAGACTATTGGGTGTTTACTCAACAGCATGGCGGCGAGCTTTTTGAACAAGACAAAGATTTGGCTATTAAAAGAGCCAGGCTTAAGCATTTTCAGGACAATCCAGTAAAACTGCAAAATACAGAAGTGAACGAAGAGGCTTTCTATCGCAATTATGTAGATATGCAAGATGACACTAAGTCACTAGATCCTTTAACTTTGATGCTGACAGGGATGTATAAATTTGCTCGTCATGAATGGGTAGGTATTAAAGGCGCATGGGACTCAGTGCCTGATATGGCAAATTCACATAGCATTGAAGATAAAATCAGCCGTGTACATTTGGCAGAAGAGTTTTGTCATGTGCGTTTATTTGATGAAATGCTTAAAACCATGGGGTTAGATAAAGTAGAATGGGTTCCACTTGGTCCGCTTAAAGAAAAAATCTACGAACAGTTTCCAAAATTTCCTGGTTTTTTAATGGATACACCAGCATTTGTGACTGAGTTGATGGGGGTAACTTATTACTGTCATCTACATGAAAAGATAGAGGAGTTGCTATCTCATGAACCAGAAGTCTGTGCGCGTTTGCATGAATTATTAGACGAAATAACGATTGATGAAGTAGCGCATGTGGGACAAAGAAGAAACTTTATTGGCCCTATTGGGATGAAAGTTTCAAAAGCATTGGTTAAACCTTTTTACACCATGTTCTTCAATGATATTCCCGAAGTAGTGGAATTATTTGATGTGCCAGAGATGATTAAAGATGGCCTGGAATTTGATTTTAATCAATTGCCAGAGCACATGATAGAAAAAAGCTGGATACCTTCTTATTGTAAAGCCTAAGACAGCATTGTAGAGACGTTGCATGCAACGTCTCTACTCTCTAAGCTCCCCTTGTTGGGGCGCAGGCTTTAGCCTGCAATCTACGTAATAAAGCCTGCGCCCCGAAAAACCAATACTCTAAGTAGCGTTTCTTCTTTCTCAACTTTAAACCCTTTCCTCTTTAATAACTTGATAGAGCTATCAAGTTAATCTATCCTTTACCCTATTTATTTTTAATTAGAACAAACTATGACTAACGCGAGCAATTTATTTTCAGAAGCAAAAAAAGTAATCCCTGGCGGTGTAAATTCACCCGTAAGGTCTTTTAGTGGAGTGGGTGGAACACCTGTTTATATAGACCATGCCAGTGGGCCTTATATTTTTGATAGTGAAAATAAGCGTTATATCGATTATGTCGGCTCATGGGGGCCAATGATTTTAGGCCATGCACATCCTGAAGTGATCGATGTGGTAAAGCAAACGGCAGAAAAAGGTTTAAGCTTTGGTGCGCCTACAGAAATAGAAACTCAGATGGCGGCTAAGGTGTGTGAATTAGTACCTTCCATTGATATGGTACGGATGGTGAGTTCGGGGACAGAAGCCACCATGAGTGCTTTACGTTTGGCGCGAGGGCATACCGGGCGAGATAAAATTGTAAAATTTGAAGGTTGTTATCATGGCCATTCAGATTCTTTATTAGTAAAAGCAGGTTCAGGTGCTCTAACACTAGGCGTGCCAAGTTCACCAGGTGTTCCAAAAGCATTGGCCGCAGACACCATTACCCTGACTTATAATGACAGCGCCGCAGTTAAACAGACGTTTGCGGAAATAGGTGAGCAGATTGCCTGTATTATTGTTGAGCCAGTTGCGGGTAATATGAATTGCATTCCACCCGTTGCAGGTTTTTTAGAAACTTTGCGTCAGGTTTGTGATGATAGCGGTAGTGTTTTGATTTTTGATGAAGTCATGACAGGGTTTCGAGTGGGGCTAGGTGGCGCGCAAGGCGTTTACAAGGTGGAGCCTGATTTAACGACTTTAGGTAAAGTTATTGGCGGCGGAATGCCGGTTGGTGCTTTTGGTGGCAAACAAAAAATAATGGAATCTTTGGCGCCATTAGGGCCTGTCTACCAAGCCGGAACACTTTCAGGTAATCCAGTAGCAATGGCCGCGGGTTTAAAAACACTGGAATTAATTTCTCAGGAAGGTTTTTATGATCAGCTTGGGCAAGCGACCGAAAAACTGCTTAATGGATTAAAAGACAGAGCAAAGCAGGCAGGTATTTCCTTGTCTGTTAATCGAGTCGGTGCAATGTTTGGCTTATTTTTTACTGAAGAAGAAAAGGTAAGTTCTTTTGCGCAAGTGATGCAGTGTGACCAGGAATTGTTTAAACGCTTTTTTCATGGCATGTTAGAACAAGGTGTTTATTTAGCGCCTTCAGCATTTGAAGCGGGATTTGTTTCTGCTGCTCATAGTGACGAAGATATTGAAAAAACATTAGAGGCTGCAAGTGTTGTTTTTAAATCGATAGCTTGATTACGAATAGACAGCGTTTGATCTTATAAAGCACTGCGCTCCAATGTCATTAAGTTAAGGAACGTGTACGAATTAACTTAAGCAATTGTTCGGGGCGCAGGTCTTCAGCCTGCATTTTAAAAGCAGCCTAAAGGACTGCGCCCCAAAGTTGTCGGTTTTATTTCATGCGCTTTCCTAAGCGATTTAAGGTAAAGGTTTTTTGCTCTTAAGCCGGGAGGCTTCATCTTGTTCCCATGCTTCCGCGTGGGAATACATACTTGCCTAGGGTTACAGTACGGTATGCATTCCCTCCGAATGCGGTGGGAACGAGAACAGAGGGTTTTATCTTTTGTAGGGTGGATGAGCAATAGCGTTATCCACCATTTTTCAAAGACTTGTTGGCTTACGCTATCGCTAACCCAAGCTACATTCCCCTTTAGAGTACCTCGTATTGTTCGTGGTTTAATTGTCTCTTTTAATACCGACCAATAATCAAAATCAATGGATATTAGTTTTTCTCCTGCTCTCCTTATAGTTACCATTATCAGTGTGATTTTGCTGAGCTTGGTCTTCATTCTCTGGCGTACAAAAAAACAACTGGTTAAACAATTTCAAACTAAGGATGAGCAGAATCAGCAATTAAGCTTAAAACAGGCTGTAGATGCAGAAAAACTAAAACAGCATGAACAGCTTGAGCTTGATTATCAGCAACTGCAACAGCAGTTTCTTGCTTGTAAAACAGAGAATGTCTCTCTGCACACCCGCTTGCAAGAGCAAGAAAAAAACAGCAATGAAAAAATAAAATTGCTACAAAATGCTGAGCAGCAGTTAAAAACTCAATTTGAAAATTTAGCCAATAAAATTTTTGAAGATCGCAGCAAACAATTTTCCGAGCAAAACAAAGTCAGCATGGAGCATATTGTTAGCCCGATAAAAACTCAGTTAACTGATTTTAAAAGCCGAGTAGAGGCCGTTTACGAAAATGAAACGAAAGATCGTATTTCCTTAAGGGAAGAAATTATTTCATTACGGCGTGATACCGAAAAAATGAATCAGGAAGCCTTAAACCTTACCCGAGCGTTAAAAGGCGATAAAAAAGTTCAGGGTAACTGGGGCGAGATGATCCTGGAAAAAGTGCTTGAGCAGTCGGGTTTGCGTAAAGGCATAGAATATGAAACGCAAGGGGCCTATAGGGATGAGGATAATAATCTATTTAAACCCGATGTGATCATTAGATTGCCAGAAGATAAAGATGTGATCGTCGATTCAAAAGTGTCTTTGCTCGCCTATGAGGCCTATTGTTCAGCAGCAAATGAGCAGGAAGCTGTCATTGCCTTAAAGGCACATATAAAATCAGTTAGAGATCATATTAAAGGGTTAAGCGATAAAGATTATTCCAGTTTAAAAGGTTTGCGTTCACTGGATTTTGTACTGCTGTTTATGCCGATAGAATCGGCTTTTATGACGGCTTTTCAAGCGGATGAGAAGCTATTTACTGAGGCTTTTGAACATAAAATTGTAGTCGTTACACCGACCACCTTATTGGCGACATTAAAAACAATAGAAAATATCTGGCGCTATGAAAGACAGAATGAAAATGCCCGATTAATTGCAGAGAAAGCCGGCAGTTTATATGACAAAATCAGAGGTTTTGCCGTGGATCTGGAAAAACTGGGTAATCAATTAGCGACGGCGAATAAAACCTATGACGGGGTGATGAATAAGTTAACAACAGGACAGGGAAATTTAGTACGGCAAGCCAGCAGTTTTGTCGAGTTAGGTGTGAAAGTGAAAAAAACATTGCCCAAAAGTCTGACTGAGCAGTCAGGGGGTAATGATAGTTAGCAACTAGTGAAATTTTCCTGTTTTAAATCTTGTATTGAGTTTATTGGCGCCGACTAATGCCAAGACTATAAATGAACCTGGGGTAAAAATGGCAACAGCTAAAGTGGCGGACAGTTTCAGCTTTTCTTGTCTACTGGCTGCAGGTGAGCGATAGTTAGTAGCAACAGGGTATCTGAGTGCTCCACATGACTGGCATACGGGGGTTTCTTGCTCTTCCTTGGCGTCACAAAATGAACAGTTGGCCATAGACTTCACCTTAACTAAAGACTTTAAGTTATTAAATTTATTGCTTCATTTAGATAGTAACAGAAAAAACAAATGTTACAAGCTACAAATTACATTAGCTCAGTATAAATGGAAAAGGCTTAGGAAATGAAGAAAATATTTAATACTTAGTCTGCTGGTTTTGAAAAAAATGGTTATTTAGCTAAAATCAACAAAGGCCGATGTGGTTTCATATTTCTAATGAGCTAGGGTAGAGGAGATGAGTTGCGGTGACTAAAATTCATGTATATCAGCTAAAAATTGGCATGTTTGTTAGCAAGCTGGAGATCCCTTGGGAGGAGTCCCCCTTTTTATTTCAGGGGTTTGATATCAAAACCCAGGAGGATATTAAGGCTGTACAGGATGTCTGTAATTATGTGGAGATAGATTCGGCACGACAGAAAACGATACATGGCGCTATTTCAAACAAAAACCAACAATCCTTTCGCCATGCTTTTGGCAATTCGGCAAAGACCTACCAGCAGACAACTTCCCTGGTGAAAGGCATGATGGATGATATACGTTTTGGCAATCAATTAAATATTAAAGCGGCAAAAGAGGCTGTATCACAGTGCGTTGATCAGGTTTTAGAATCCCCTGATACGATGCTGCTATTTACACAATTAAAAAACCAGGATGAATATACCTCACAGCACAGTTTAAATGTCTGTATCTTGTCAATTTTACTTGCAAGGTATTTAAAGCTTTCTAAAGAAGAGCTGAATAATATTGGTATTTGCGGCTTGCTTCATGATATGGGGAAAATGAAAATTCCTTTAGAGGTATTGAATAAGCCAGGGAAGTTAACAAAAGAAGAAGCAAAAATTATGAGCTCGCATACTACGCTGGGTCGTAATGTTTTAATGTCGGCTAGAGAGGTTTATCCTGGCGCGGTGGATGTTGCTCATACTCATCATGAGCAACTAGATGGAGGTGGCTACCCTCGAGGTTTGAAAAGTGATTCTATTTCAAGCTATTCCCGTATGGTGAGTATTGTTGATGCTTATGATGCGATAACCAGCGATAGAGTGTATAAAAAAGGCCGCTTACACCTGCAAGCCATTAATATTTTAATGAAATCCAGAGATACACACTTTGATGCCAGCCTGGTTTTAAAGTTTATCGACTGTATTGGTATTTACCCTGTGGGTAATGTAGTTGAAATGAAGAATGGTGAAGTGGGGGTGGTTATTGAGGGAAATCCTAAGAATAAAACCCGGCCAAAAGTATTGATGTTAATGGATAAGCAAAAACAAGTAATTGATAGTTATGTACTTGAATTAGATAAAAACCCAGTTGATTGCGAGGGCAATCAGTATGGAATATTGGAAGTTTTGCATAAAGAGGATGCGGGCATTGATTTGTATCAATTTAACCAGCAGGGTGGCTTTGAGAAAGCGTTAAGGCAGGCTGCCAATATCAAGAGTGGGTGATTGTTTATATAGGAGAAGGCGAGCCTCTCCTATATAAAACACAGAGTAATGTGGTTAATTTTCTGGGTGATCTTTAAGGCGAAAGTCTTCACCATAGGTTGTATCTAAATCAAAATCATCCCAGATATATTCCGGTTGAACGATGGGCTTTGTGGGTAGTGGGGCCGTTACAAAATCAGTTAAGCCTGTCATCATTCTGCCGACAGTATTAATTATTCCTTTTGCCAGACCTCCAACACTGCCAAGGACAATGTTGCTGTCATTGGTGGTATTGATTATATTTTTAGGGATTTCCAGAATGGCGGTTGTCATATTGGCAAAGCCATTTAGTGCTTTGTGGCCTACCTGAGAACCATAGCTTTGTTGCTCGTGTTCTGCAAAACTTGATGTTGAGGCGAGTAACAGGCTCAGTAACAAAATTGGAAAAGTGATTTTTTTCATAACATATCCAGGCTATTGATTGGTTTTATCAGTTTTTAAGTATAGCAGAGCTTTTGGTTATTTTTTTAGTGCTTTAGCAAAAGCGCTAGCCATTGTACCTTGTGCCTCTAGAGGCTTGGTGGTAGGTTGACGATTTTTAGTTTGTTGCCCTGTACGGGGTCTCTTTTCAGTTGTTTTTGCGACTGCATCCGTATTCCTTTTCATTGAAAGCGCAATACGTTTACGAGCAATATCAACTTCAAGCACTTTAACCTTTACCATTTCGCCTGTTTTAACCACATCTCTGGGGTCTTTGACAAAAACATCGGCTAAATGTGAAATATGTACTAGGCCATCCTGATGTACGCCAATATCAACAAAAGCGCCAAAATTAGCCACATTTGTTACCACCCCTTCTAGCATCATGCCGGGTAGCAGGTCTGATATTTTTTCAATACCTTCTTTAAACTGGGCGCTTTTAAATTCTGGGCGGGGGTCTCTACCTGGTTTTTCCAGTTCTTGAAGAATATCAGTTATGGTGGGTAAGCCAAAGTCCTCATTAGTATAATTTGCAGCGCTTAAACCACGTAAAAAACTACTTTGTCCGATCAGCTCGGTTATAGGTTTACCTGTGTCGTCAATAATGGCGTTAACTATTGGATAGGATTCTGGATGCACTGAGGAGGCATCTAATGGATTCTTGCCGGCCATAATGCGTAAGAACCCCGCGGCTTGTTCATAGGCTTTTGCTCCCAAACGAGGGACTTTCTTTAATTGTTTGCGGTCACTAAAGGGGCCATTTTCATTTCGAAAAGCAACAATATTTTCGCCCACACTAGCGGACAGCCCTGAGACTTGCTTCAATAAAGAGGCTGAAGCGGTATTTACATCCACACCGACGGCGTTTACACAATCTTCGATAACGGTGTCCAGGCTACGAGCAAGTTGTACTTGGTTAACATCATGCTGGTATTGGCCTACACCGATGGATTTAGGGTCTATTTTTACCAGTTCAGCCAGTGGATCTTGCAGGCGTCTAGCGATTGAGACGGCGCCACGAATAGTGACATCTAAATCAGGAAATTCTTTGCTGGCCAGTTCTGATGCAGAATAAACCGAGGCACCTGCTTCTGACACCATTATTTTTTGAAATTTTAAATCTTTATGTTGCTTCATTAGGTCGGCAACGAGCTGGTCGGTTTCCCTGGAACCAGTACCATTACCTATGCTGACTAAATCTACCTGATGTTTTGCAATCAGTTTTGCCAAGCTGTTAATGGATGCATCCCACTGATTTCTTGGGGCATGGGGATAAATGGTGTCAAAATCTAATACCTTTCCAGTTGGATCGACTACTGCAACTTTTACACCGGTGCGGATACCAGGATCGAGGCCCATCGTTGCTTTAGGGCCTGCTGGTGCGGCTAGCAATAAATCTCTTAAATTACTGGCAAAGACTCGGATGGCTTCAAGTTCAGCGGCTTCTCGTAAACGTAATTTCAGGTCTAAATCAATGCGGGTAAATAATTTGATTTTCCAGGCTAATCTGGCCGTTTCGGTTAACCAAGCATCGGCTGCTGATGTACTATCAGTGACCTTGATATGGCGGGCAACCAGTTGAGTACATAGCTGATGTTCTGCTTTGTCATCTAACCCAGGTTTTAAGCTGAGAGAGAGTAAGTCTTCATTACGGCCTCTGAATAAGGCCAATGCTCGATGCGAAGGGATTTTGTTAATGGCTTCCTGATAATCAAAATAATCTTTAAATTTTGCAGCCTCAGATTCTTTATCTTTCACCACGATGGAGTGCATGATGCCATTGTTCCAGATACGCTCACGGAGCTCTGTCAGTAATTCAGCATCTTCAGAGATGCGCTCCATAATGATTTGTTTTGCCCCATCCAGTGCAGAAGAGGCATCGATTATCCCTTTTTCTTCATTGATATATTCCGTTGCCAGTTGTTCAGGTATCACTGAGCGATCATCATAGATGGCATTCGCTAGTGGCTCTAGTCCCGCTTCTCTTGCGATTTGTGCTTTGGTTCGGCGTTTTGGTTTATAGGGTAAATATAAATCTTCTAATAATGTTTTGGTATCGGCCTGGCGTATTGTTTTCTCTAATTCAGCGGTTAATTTACCTTGAGAAGCAATGCTTTCAAGAATGCTGTCTCTTCGGCTGTTTAATTCACGGAGATAGTTTAGGCGCTCATCAAGGGTACGCAACTGTATATCATCTAGTCCGCCGGTGAGTTCTTTTCTATAACGTGAAATAAAGGGGACTGTTGCGCCTTCATCAAGTAGAGTCACAGCCGCTTCAACTTGCTTGATATTAACGGCTAATTCTTTGGCAATACACTGGATAACGTCCATTTTTACTTTCTTAAAAGTGAAAAAAAACAGGCATTGTAGCAGTAATGAGCCTTCTGGCGTATTTCAATTGCTGTATTATGGCGAGCAAGGAAAGTGGTTATTAGTCTTTTTAAAACGGGGAAAAAATGAAATCGAGAGACCGTCGCCAAGGTGTCGTTTTAGTTCATACAGGAGAGGGAAAAGGTAAGTCCTCAAGTGCATTCGGTATGGTGTTTCGTGCTGCTGGCTGGGGGATGAAGGTGTGTGTCATTCAATATATCAAAGGTAAGTGGCAAACAGGGGAGCAGAAAGCTGCGGAACGTTTTGATAATATTGAATGGCATGTGTTGGGAGATGGGTTTACCTGGGATACTAAAAACCCTGAGCAAGATATAAAAACCAGTCGTGAAATTTGGGAATTTAGTAAGCAAAAGATTCTGTCTGAAGAATATGATTTTGTGTTGCTGGATGAGATCAACTACTGCTGTGGTTATAACTGGATAGCAGGGCAGGAAATTGCAGACTTTATTCAAAATGAAAAGCCATCCTGGATGCATTTGGTTTTGACCGGGCGCAATGCTGCCGCTGAAGTGGTAGAGGTAGCTAATACGGTAACAGAAATGAAAAAGCTAAAACATGCTTATGCTGAAGGCATTAAAGCAGAGCAGGGAATTGAGTTTTAATTGCGTATATATGGTTTTTATAATATATTGATTTGTAGTATTAGAATAATTATAAGTTAACAAACGGGAGAATATAATGGGTGAAATAAGTAGCGCACAAAAGATAATGATTGCAGTTGTTGCTGTTTTTGCAATGGGCTTCT
>ENA-OSET01001466-OSET01001466.1-sediment-metagenome-genome-assembly--contig:-NODE-1466-length-24420-cov-11.247463_pt1 | contig 24420 bp, 21 predicted proteins | sample MGYA00237882_ERZ534229 | MGnify/ENA primary metagenome ERZ534229 (study PRJEB26408, sample SAMN06266212) | sediment metagenome | isolation source: Hudson Canyon methane seep mesocosm | place... | reverse complement strand
CTCGTGGTTGCAGCACTGGTTGCTTATCTGCGTAAAGCGGGCGCGGCAGATAAGGTGCCTCTTATATGGTTTGGTGTTATTGCTGCTTTGTTTGCCAGTGTGGCAACAGCCTGGATTTTGCAAAGCCTTATTAGCAATAGTGGTGCTGCCAAAGAAGCCCTCGAAGGGGCAACAATGTTGCTGGCAGCTGTGTTATTGAGTTACGTGAGTTTCTGGTTATTTTCACGGCGTGAAATGCAGCAGTGGCAAGGCTTTATTCACAATAAGCTGGGTGAAGCGGTGAGTGGCGGTAGCTTACTTGCGATTGTCTCCGTGGCCTTTTTTGCAGTTTATCGTGAGGGGGCTGAAACCATCTTGTTTTATCAGGCGCTAGTGGCTGATGTAGAAGGCGGTATTGAGCCTATCGCTACTGGGTTTGGTTTGGCATTACTCTTATTGGGTGTTGTTTATTTGTTTATTTTTCAACTATCGGTTCGCTTACCGCTAAAGCAATTCTTTTCTGCCACTGCAGGCTTGCTCTACGTGTTGTCTGTGATTTTTGCAGGCAAGGCGGTGCTGGAGTTGCAGGTCACGGGTTGGTTACCCAGTTCCTACATTGAATGGTTACCCAGCATTGGCTGGTTAGGCATTTTCCCAAGTCTTGAATCTATTGCGCTACAGCTTTTATTTCTTCTATTACCTGTTCTTATATTTTTGGTCCAATGGTTTATAAAAAAAGGGCTTAGGAAGCAGCCCGAAGACCAGGGAGGTGTAGTGACTGAATAAATAAGGAGAGCGGGTGCCAGTGCTCAGATCAATAAATTTCGGCCCAATAAGACTGCCAGAATGATTGGGATTATATTCAGTGCCATTTAAAGGCTTGGTTTTAAAGTATAGTTATTAAGGATTATAAATAATGAACGAGATAGAACTCTATTACCTTATGAATCTTACTCGCACTTATGCGGTGGGTTTATGTCTGGGGGTTTCATCTATAGCGATGACCAATTATTTCTGTATGGTAGCAAAAGGCCATACAGAGCCGGCTGAAAATCGCATGATGCATATTGTTTATACTGTTTTGCGTATAGGCATGGTACTGGCCATGGTTACAGAACTAACTACACTTGCCTATTATTATCATGTAGATAACTTTATTTATTGGACTGATAATCCTGAATTTCTCATGCGTATAACCATTTTCAGCGTTATTGTAATTAATGCCTTTGCTATGCAGTACCGTAAAATTACCATGTGGCTTGGTCCTGTGTTTGCTGGTGGTTCGTGGTATGCCTATTTCTTTTTCAGTGTTTGGATTGAAACTGAAAGTACTTACAGTACTCTCTTGATAGGGTATATCGCTTGGTTAACCTTTATGTTTGTATTCCTTGGCTGTCTTCGTCTTTATCTGACTCGTAATCAGGGTAACCGTCTTGGTGATGGTGCCTCTTCTGCAGTTAATGTCGCTGTGAGTCGCTAAGGAGAAATACAATGAGTAATGAAACCAAAAAACAAGGCAGCTCCTTGTTCTTGAAGGTTGGTTTGGCTGTTTTGGCTGTATCAACAGGTGCATTAGGGGTGCAGGCTTATAAAACAATCTGGGCACCTTATGCCGCTTACGAAGACCCTGAGGTCATGGGTTATCTTGATAAAGAGAACCCTAAAAGTCTGACTGGTGGCGATAATACTCACTTTCACGCCAGTAGTGGCGAGTCTTTTGCTCAGGAAATACCCAATATGGGGTGGGGTTTATCTGCCGCCTTTGATCGAGGGGATGGATTTTTTGAGCGCGCTTTGCAACCGGCACTGCCGGCTGGTTACTCAAGTGATAATGATGGTCTGGGGCCTCACTATAGCGCAACCTTTTGTGAAGCTTGTCATGCGGGGGATGGTCGTGGTGCGCCACCTAAAAATGAACATGAGCCTATAATGGAAGGTTTTGTTCGTGTCTCCATCCCGGGTAAGGGGCCTCATGGTGCTTCTCTTTCTCCTCCTGGTTATGGTTCTCAGCTTAGTGATAAAGCCGTTGCTGGTGTTAAACCTGAGGCTCATATTCGTGTGAAGTGGGTTGAGGCAGAAGCAGGTGTTTTGGCAGGCGGCGAAAAGTATAGTCTCCGTAAGCCTGAGTTTAAAATTACTAATCTAGCCTATGGGCCACTGCCTGATGATACGATGTATGAAATGCGTCTTGGTCCTCAGGTATTTGGTTTGGGGTTGCTTGAAGCGATCAAAGAAGAAGATATGCTGGCTTGGGCAGACCCTGATGACAAAGATGGCGATGGCATTTCCGGGCGCACCAATACTGTATGGGATATGGAGCGCGGTGGAAAGGCGATAGGGCGTTTTGGCTGGAAGGCTAACTCTTTTGATGTGCGTCAGCAATCAGCAGAAGCCGCCTACTTTGATCTGGGCATGAACAATCCGTTGTTCTTTTATCGTTACGATGACCAGCAGAAAAGTCATAAGGCGAGACAAAACTGTGAGCCAGAACAGATTGATTGTCTGCAAGCAGTGCAGAGTGATGACTTTGAAATGACGCCTGCTCAATTGACTGATGTAACCACCTACTTGCAGACTCTAGGGGTTGTTTATCGTCGTGATGTGGACGATCCTGTTGCTCTTAAAGGTGAGGCCTTGTTCGCCGAAGCTGGCTGCATCGCTTGCCACAAAACCCATATCACCACTGGTGAAACAGAAATCACTAGACTGGAAAATCAGCTTATCCATCCCTATACCGATTTGCTCCTCCATGATATGGGGGAAGGTTTGAAAGGTCGCCCAGATTTTGACGCAAGCCGAACTGAGTGGCGCACCCAGCCATTATGGGGTATTGGTAGAATCGAGATGGTTAACGGACATACTAACTTCCTCCACGATGGTCGAGCTAGAAACATTCAGGAGGCGATATTGTGGCATGGTGGTGAAGCAGAGAAGGCTAAGCAGAAGTATAAGCAATATGCAGCGGTTGATCGTGAAGCCATACTGAAATTTTTGAACACACTTTAACTAAACAGGGCACAGTTATTATGACGCTGTGTCCTGAGTCTTCTTGCATTTGCTAATGATATTGATAATAATTATCATTTCCTTTTTTAATGAGTTGTAAATGTAGGAGAGATCAAAATGACATCGTTGCTAATAGTCATTTTTTTTGCTTCAGTAGTTTCCCTTTTTATTGTAAAGAATAAATACAAGGATCAGCGTTTAGTCTATTTGCGCAACCAGAGAAACTTTCCTCTGCAAGAGGCTTGTGACCCTAAAAAAAAGAGCTCTTTGATAACCATCATGCCGCTATTTCACCAAGCCCCTTAGCAAAAGATGAAAGGCTGGCGTGAGGAATCATAATCATTTGCTTAGCTTGATTCTCACAGTGTTTTTTAATTCGATAATATGCATCATGGCTAACACAATCTGTTGGGCAGAGAACCGCATCGGCTTGGGCTAAAATGTTGGCAAGCCTTGCTTTACTGTCTTCTTTCCCTCCATCGTGATAAAGAAATGATCCATTGTGTTGCTCAACTAATGCCTTGAAGAATGAGCATTGGCTTGCTCTACCTCCTACATAGAGAATATTTAAACCTTTCAGATTGCTGAGTGGGCATTCAGGAGTGTCTGATTTATCACAGTTGTTGCTGCAATGATTGTTCAGTAGGCGGCTTAGGGTTGATTCAACTGCCATTAATTCTTCTCTACTTTCATTGGCGGCTTGTTCCAACATTTTATGTCGGTCAGCAGCGACATTGATTTCTAGTTCTAACTCACTGACTCGGTTGTTTGCCAGGTTCGCTCTAGATAGGGTTGTGTATAGTTGGTTGGTTAAGTTGTTGACCTTGAGTTCAAGTTGAGATTGCAGGCCTTCTTTTTCCAGTTCGTCCAGTCTCTTTTTAGCTTTTTCAAGCGCTTGAATTTTTTCTTTTTGTTGGGTGTCGTTTTCTTTTAATTGGTTAATTTCAGCCTCTTTTTTTCTTAGCCTGCAGGCCATTGAGGAGGTACTTTTAGAGTATGCTTCATTTGCAATTTGTTTTTGCTCTTTAAGCTTGCCAAGCACTTTAATGTCTTTGCGGGTTGATGCACCAGATATATGAGATAGCATATGAACTTCTCCCGTGACTCTTTGCAGCATCTCTTCATCAAGGCGAGGGTTTGTTATCAGTGCCCAAAATGCAGCGGCAACATCTCCGCTACCTAGTGAGTTTACCCATAGTTGCTCGAACTCTTCTGATGTTCGGGCTTTAGAGTAGTGTTTAATTTGATGGCAGAATTTCTTATCTAGTAGTTTTTGAATATATCGAATGGGAGGGGTTGCGATTCCTGCTGAGTTCACAAATATGCTATGTAGCTTATAGTCAGTCATATCTCCTTCTACAATTACATGGAATTTCTCTGATATCAGTCTTAACTCTGCTAGAGTGAGGCACGTGCCTATAACGCTGCAATGGAAAGCTTTTTCGAGTTGCCAGAGTTTTTTCCGTGTAGAGTGTCCTGAGCGTATTAATGTAGTGCTGCTATTCGATGGTGAACACATGGACGACCCCTGAGTGATTTATTATGAATTATGTAAATAATAATCATTCTCATTAAAAGTTCAAGTCTTTATATGTTTATGAGTTTTCTACTTAACACTGTTTATTGCTCCAGTGGCGTTCTGGCAAGGCTCCATACAACAATTTCTTTTGCTCCTGCATCCAGCAATAAGGCACTTAAGCACTCAATAGTCGCGCCAGTGGTAATGACATCATCTACTAAGGCAATTATTTCTCCATTAAATACTTTTTTAACCTGAAATGCCTGGCGCAGATTTTTTTGTCGCTCCTTTTTTGTGAGTGTTGTTTGTGAGGGGGTGTCTACTCTTCGTTGCAGGCTTTGATAGTCAATTGGAATGTTTAAATATTTGCTTAAATCGATGCATATGTCTTCTGATTGATTAAAACCCCGTGTATCAAGGCGGTTAATGTGTAAAGGAACAGGAATTAAGAAGTCAGGCTTGATGATACGTTTCTTTTTTATTTCGTTTTCTATTTTAAATGTCAGCATTTTTGCCATTAGCTTTCCATAATGGCGTTGTTTGTTGTATTTAAAATCACTAATGAGAGTATTGATGGGAAAAGCGTAACTGAATACAGAGACACACTGTTTATAACTGGGTTTATTGTTTAGACAGTCGCCACAAGTGTTTGTGTTAGTTAGTGCAAACATTGGTATAGCGCAGGTGCTACATGCTTTAACATTCCACGGTAAATCTGCTTTACAACCTTCACAGATCGGCAGTGCTTTATAAATAGTTTGTTTACATAAATAGCAGTGTTTTTGGCTTAGACTTTCTTTTATTGAGCGTGCTGGGAATGACTTGTTAACCAATTTTGTAATTTTGGTTGACAGCTTCCTTGTCATGTTTATCATGTCCATGAAATTATTGATCCGTGCTCTATTACTTTTTGCTATACAACTGCAGAGGCCAGACTATGACAACTACCACAATTCGCCACGACTGGGATGTTAATGAAGTAGAGGCCTTGCTAGCACTGCCATTTAATGATCTTATCTTTAAGGCTCAAACTATCCATAGAGATAACTTTGACCCTAATGCAGTTCAAGTAAGTACCTTATTGTCTATTAAAACCGGGTCTTGTCCAGAAGATTGTAAATATTGTCCTCAAAGTGCCCACTACAACACAGGCCTAGAGAAAGAAAAACTTCTGGAAATTGAGAAAGTTATTAAAGCTGCGGAAGACGCTAAGAAAAATGGATCGAGTCGGTTTTGTATGGGCGCTGCATGGCGTAACCCTACAGACCGCGATATGCCTTTAGTATTGGATATGGTTAAAGAGGTTAAGTCTATGGGAATGGAAACCTGTATGACTTTAGGTATGTTAACTGAGGGCCAGGCAGACTCTTTAGCGGGGGCAGGTTTAGATTACTACAACCATAACCTTGATACATCAGAGGCTCATTACAAAAATATCATAACCACCCGTACCTATGCTGATCGTTTAAATACACTCGATAATGTGCGTGGAGCAGGTATGAAGGTGTGTAGCGGTGGCATTCTTGGTTTGGGTGAGACGGTAACCGACCGAGCGGCTATGCTGGCACAATTAGCAAATATGGAAACTCAGCCTGAAAGTGTACCTATTAATATGCTGGTTAAAGTTGAAGGTACCCCCATGGATGATGCGGGTGAGGTAGACCCTATTGAGTTTGTTCGTACTATTGCCGTTGCTCGTATATTAATGCCTGCTTCACATGTTCGTTTGTCTGCGGGTCGAGAGGATATGACGGATGAAATGCAGGCGCTGTGTTTTCTTGCAGGAGCGAATTCAATTTTTTACGGTTGCAAGCTGTTAACAACGGCAAATCCCACCGAAAATGAAGATATGCAGTTGTTTAAACGTTTAGGTATTCATCCTGAGCATAAGCAGGAATCAAAGCCAGAAGAACAGCTAAATGAAGACCTGGAAAAAGACTTAGAGCATGAACAGACCAAGCATGTTTTCTATGATGCGACTAGGTAATTGTTGTGGGGCTTGAGTCACAACCTTGGGAGTTGGCTTCAGAGCTAGAGGCGCGCAAACAAAAGCATTTGTATCGCAAACGACGCTTGTTACAGTCGCCACAAGGTACGCAAGTTCTGCTTGATAATAAACCCTATCTGGCATTCTGTAGTAACGATTATTTAGGATTGGCCAATCATCCTGATGTGGTGTCTGCATTTCAAAATGCAGCCAATGAGTGTGGTGTAGGTGGTGGTGCCTCTCATTTGGTGAACGGTCACCATCAACAGCATCATGCTCTAGAAGAAGAGTTAGCCGAATTCACTGGTAGAGACCGGGTTTTACTATTTTCCAATGGCTACATGGCCAATATTGGCGCAGTTAATGCGCTTCTGGGAAAAGGCGACCTGGTACTTGAAGATCGTTTGAATCATGCCTCTTTACTTGACGCAGGTCTTTTAAGTGGGGCTCGCTTTCAGCGGTACCAACACGCTAATCTTGGCAGTTTAGATAACTTTCTCAATAAGCCCGATTATGACGAGAAACGAAAACTTGTAGTAACGGATGGTGTGTTCAGCATGGATGGTGATATACCTCCTTTGCCTGAATTAGCTCAATCATGCAGAGAAAAAAATGCTTGGTTGATGGTAGATGATGCCCACGGTTTCGGCACCTTAGGTAAAAATGGGGGGGGGTGTGTAGAGCATTTTAACCTAGGACAGAATGATGTTCAGGTTTTGATGGGTACGCTGGGTAAAGCATTTGGAACTTCAGGCGCTTTTGTTGCGGGCAGTGAGCTGTTAATTGAGACGCTTATTCAAAATGCCCGAACTTATATTTATACCACGGCTATGCCACCTGCTATTGCTGCCGCTACAAGGGTTAGTCTTAAGCTCTTGCAGAAAGAAAACTGGCGAAGAGAGCATTTAGCAGAATTAATTAAACGCTTTCGTAATGGTGCAGGTCAACTTGGCTATGAGTTAATGGACTCCGCAAGCCCCATTCAGCCACTAGTAATCGGAAGTGAAGAGAAAGCTCTGAAACTGACAGCCTGGTTAGAGGATAAAGGCGTGTTAATTACCGCTATTCGTCCTCCTACTGTACCTAAAGGAACCGCTAGGTTGAGAATAACATTTTCAGCAGATCATACGGTTGAGCATGTGGATACCCTGCTTGAGTTGCTTGATCAGGTGCGGTCTGAATGAATGTAGTTATTATTAACGGTTGGGCAATGCCTTCTGGTATTTGGAGTGAGTTTTGTGACCGCCTCAAAAGAATCACTGCTTATGAACATTGTCGAGTGATTGATATTGACCGATGTTTGAATGTTGATGAATGGATACTTTATTTAGACGAGGTTGTTGAGCCCAATACTTTATTAATAGGCTGGTCTCTCGGCGGCATGTTAGCCATTGAGTACGCTCATCAATATCCAGAAAAAATCCTCGGTCTTTGTACTTTGCAAATGAACCCTAAATTTGTAGCAGAATCAGGCTGGCCCGCGGCCATGGCTCCCGGTGTGTATTATGAATTTAAACAGCTAGCCGAATGTGACGCCAAAAGTATGACAAAACGGTTTGGCTTTTTAGTCACCGCAAAGGGACTTGATGCCTTGAGTGACTTAAAGACACTCAAGCAACGTTTTGCTGCGGATACCATTCCTGCTATAGACATTTTGCGGAACACTCTTGGGCTATTAGAGACTCTGGATGTAAGGGCTAAGCTAGGTGCGCTTGGGTTACCCCAACTACATATTTATGGTGAGAACGATCAGTTGGTACCTAAGGCTGTTGCCAAACAGGTCGAAGACTTGAATGATCGAGCACATATTGAGCTGATAGGGGGAATATCGCACTTTCCTTGTTATAGTGCTGCTAACCCCCTTCTTGAACGAATTACCGAGTTTGCCGGAGGCTTGAATTGAACGCGATGGAAAAACGACAAGTCGCTGAGTCATTTGGTCGCGCCGCCTGTAGCTATGACAAAGTGGCCTACTTTCAGCGAGATGTAGGCTATCGATTAATGGGCCTGATTCCAAAGCAGCCTTTTCTAAAAGGTAATAATACGGTACTTGATTTAGGGTGTGGTACAGGCTATTTCACACCCAAATTACACCATGGTGATAATCAGGTTGTGGGTCTTGACCTTTCTGAAGGGATGGTGGCTTACGCGCGTGAACATCGTGCTGGCAATATCACTTGGATGGTGGGGGATGCTGAAATACTGCCCTTAGCAGATAACTCTGTAGATCTGGTCTTTTCAAGTTTGGCTATCCAATGGTGCAGTAGTTATAAACAATTATTTGTTGAGCTTTTACGTGTTTTAAAACCGGGTGGTATTGTTGCTTTTTCAACCTTGCTTAATGGTACTTTAAGAGAGCTAGAAGCTTCATGGCAAGAGGTTGATAGCTACAGGCATGTTAATGTCTTTTCCGTTTGTCATGAAATTGAAGAGGCTTCTGATTCAGCAGGTTTTGAGTGTCTAGAAAAAGAGAAGTACACTGACGTGCTGCAGTTTGAATCAGTAAAATCGCTAACCCGTGAATTAAAAATGCTAGGCGCTCATAATGTAAATGAAGGCCGCCCTCTCAAAGTGACTGGGCGGGAGAGAATTCTTCAGTTCAAACAAGCCTATGAAAAATATAGAACACAAGATGGTTATCTGCCTGCAAGTTATGAAGTCTTGCTATCGGTATTAAAAAAGCCCAGTGTGAGGTAATAAGGCATGGCAAAAACGTTTTTTGTTACAGGTACAGATACAGATGTTGGAAAAACAGTCGTTAGCGCATCATTATTGCTTGCAGCGAATAAAAAAGGTTTAACAACCCTAGCGATTAAGCCTGTTGCAGCAGGGTGTGAGAAAACAGATGAAGGCTTGCGAAATAGTGATGCATTATTACTTCAGCAAAGCATGAGTGTTGACTTGTACTATGAGCAAGTAAACCCTATTACACTGGAAGAGGCCGCTGCACCTCATATTGTAGCTGCCAAAAATGGAAAGACGCTTTCAGTTTCTCGCTTGGTAGGCTTTTGTCGCGGCACTTTAATGACTCGGCATGACTTTTCTCTTATAGAGGGTGCGGGAGGATGGCGAGTACCGCTTAACCCTAGGGAAACATTGGCTAACCTTCCGCGGGAGCTTAATGTGCCGGTTATTCTTGTAGTTGCCATACGTCTGGGGTGTATTAATCATGCACTATTGACGGCTGAAGCTATTCGTAGAGATGGTTTAGTCTTGGCTGGTTGGGTGGCTAATCGTGTTCAGGCCGACGCTATGGCTTTTGAAGAAGAAAACATTCAAACACTTAAAAGTATGATGCCCGGGACTTGTCTTGGCGTACTTCCTTACAGTTCACCTCTCGATATTGAAACACTATCTGATAGCCTTGCTATTGACTCATTGGTTTGTGAATAAGGTCTCGTTCGGCATGTTTTGGGTGCGGTTTGAAATAAGCTTTGATTGAAAAATGTACAATTATCTGCTTTAATTACAGTTAGCGAAGTTGTATTTGGAGTAGCTATGAGTATTAGTGGTGTGTTGCAGACGGGCGTTCAGGGCATTCAAAGTGGTATTCAAGGGATGGAGCGTGCCGCCAGTGAGATCGCTCAGGTAAGTACAAATTCTGGTGTGAATGATGTAATTGAGCCTGTGATGGATCTTAAGCTCTATGAGCTATCTGTTGAGGCTTCTGCGAAAGTTGTACAGACTGCCGATGAATTGTTGGGCACGCTACTGGATACGATGGCTTAGATATACCTTACTGGATAAGGGGAGGCATAATCGTTGCAAATTTCAAATGTAAATGTACCGCTCCCTAATACCGTTGCTCCTTTTTCACCTGTAGTAGCGCATACTGGTGCGGGTGTGACAAAAGACATTCTTAGTTCTTCGTTTTCTCCTCTCAGTGAAACTAGTGAGCTGTCTTCTTCTCAAAATAGTCTTAGTGAAAACTCCATAGTTTATAGCCCTGAATCTTTGGTTCGGTCTTCAGTCTCCTCCGTGTCTATTGATGATGCAGATGCTTCTACGTTTGTGGAGCAAGGCTCGGGTAAAAATATCCGCCCTAATGAGTCTGTTACTCCTGAAGTCTCCCAATCTATACAGCCTGAACAAGAGGCGTTCCCTGGTCAGGTTGATGTGAGTGAAGGGGGGCAACCTACAGGTGTTCGTGAGGGTGGTGATAGCAGTGCTGATGATGAAAGCACGGTTGATGAGCAATCGTTTACAGGCTTGCCAGAAGAGTCGGCGGCTCCGAAAGAGCAGGCTGGCGGACTAACACCAGATGAACTCGCCGTAGTGAAGGAACTATCCTCAAGAGATCAAGAAGTTCGGACTCATGAGCAGCAACACCAGTCTGTTGGCGGAAAGTATGCTGGGTCTGCTAGTTTTTCTTTTCAGACCGGGCCTGATGGCGTTCAGTATGCTGTTGGTGGTGAGGTATCAATCGATGCTTCTGTGGTGCCTGGTGATCCTAGGGCAACGATAGATAAAATGCGAACAGTTCAAGCTGCAGCATTAGCACCAGCGGAACCTTCTTCACAAGATCGTTCAGTCGCAGCTGCTGCTAGTAGATTAATGCTACAGGCTCAGTCAGATCTAGCCGCTCAACAAACCGAAGAGCGACAGGTTCAGACACAAAGAGCTCAAGAGCAGCGTGTTCAGGCCGCAGAGGATCGTGAACAACAGAAAGACGAGCAAAAAGACAGGCGTTCATCGATCTCAGAAGGTGTACGTACATACGAGCGCCTTGTTGGCTTAGGTCAGCAGTTTGAAAATGGCTTAACGCCTACTATTAATCTGGACGAAGTTGTCTAGTTTATACTCTCTTCCGTGTTTAATTCCCTTTTTGTTATATTTGTCTACAGTTGTAAGCGTGCTTATGCTTAAACGAGGTACGCTTTAATATTACTTTTGTTAACAAAATAAAAAATAAGTGATTATTTTTGTTTGATTATCTAAAGTTTTCTCGTAACTTATTGAAAATAAAAATCTTGTTGTGTTTAGAAGTTGGGTTTGTAGTCTGAGGAAGGAAAAAATAAGACTGGACAAACTGATTATATACTCTAAATAAAGGCATAGTTTCTTGACAATTAGGTGAAGCAAACGTATGTTTCAAACAGTTGTTTGATATTGAGACAGCACAAGCGGTTTATTTAGCAGTTTTTACTGACTTGTTCATTTAGCTGAAAATAAGTGTTGGTAAACCGCTTGAGTTGTTAGTCGTATAACCCAAATAATTTTGAGGTAAAGAGTATGCCAGAATATAAAGCGCCCCTACGTGAAATCAACTTTGTAATGAAAGAATTGCTTGATAGTGAAAAGCACTATGAAAGCTTCCCTGGCGGTGCAGAAGCATCACCTGAAATGGTTGACGCAATCATTGGTGAAGGTGCAAAATTCTGTGAAGAAGTACTTTCACCTCTTAATAAGGTTGGTGACGAAGAAGGTTGTACTTTAAAAGACGGTACAGTTACAACACCAACAGGCTTTAAAGAAGCTTACAAGCAGTTTGTTGAAGGTGGTTGGCCTACATTAAGTGCTGACCCTACTCACGGTGGTCAGGGCTTGCCAGAGTCTATCAATATTGCAATGAGTGAAATGGTTGGTACTTCTAACTGGTCATGGGGTATGTACCCAGGCCTTAGTCATGGTGCGGTAAACACTGTGAGCGAGTTTGGTACTGATGAGCAAAAAGAAACATACTTAAGCAAGTTAGTGACTGGTGAGTGGACCGGTACTATGTGTTTGACTGAGCCTCACTGTGGTTCGGATCTTGGTATTCTGCGTTCAAAAGCAGAACCAAATGCAGATGGTTCTTACAATATTACAGGTACTAAGATATTTATCTCTGCTGGTGACCACGATATGGTCGACAACATTGTTCATATCGTATTAGCACGTCTTCCCGATGCACCAAAGGGTACTAAGGGTATTTCTTTGTTCATCGTTCCTAAGTTCTTGCCTGAATCAGGTGATGCTAACGCAGTTACTTGTGGTTCTTTAGAGCACAAAATGGGTATCCACGGTAACTCAACTTGTGTAATGAACTTTGACGGTTCAAAAGGTTGGTTGATTGGGCCAGAAAATAAGGGCTTGAACTGCATGTTCACCTTTATGAACACAGCGCGTATCGGTACTGCGCTACAGGGTGTTGGTGCTGCTGAAGGTTCATTCCAGGGTGCTTTGGCTTACGCTAAAGACCGTTTGGCAATGCGTTCATTAACAGGTGTTAAGAACCCTGATGGTCCTGCTGACCCTATCATTGTTCACCCAGATGTTCGTCGTATGCTTTTGACTCAAAAAGCTTTCGCTGAAGGTTCTCGTGCAATGTGTTACTTCTCGGCACAGAAGGCTGATTTGTTGCACGGTGCTGAAACTGAAGAGGCACGTAAAGAAGCTGACGATATGTTAGGTTTCATGACGCCAATTCTTAAAGCTTTCATAACTGAAGTTGGTTATGAAGCTGCAAACCACGGTGTTCAGGTATTTGGTGGTCACGGTTTCATCTCTGAGTGGGGTATGGAGCAAATTGTTCGTGATACTCGTATCGCTCTTCTGTACGAAGGAACAACGGGTATTCAGGCGCTTGACCTATTAGGCCGTAAGGTTCTAATGACTCAAGGTGCTGCATTGAAGCAGTTCACTAAGATGGTTCATGTTTTCTGTAAAGAAAATGCAGATAACGAAGATATGAAGCAATTTATTGAGCCGTTATTAACGCTTAACAAAGAGTGGGGCGACCTAACCATGAAGATTGGTATGTCGGCTATGAAGAATCGTGATGAAGTAGGTTCTGCTTCTGTAGATTACTTGATGTACTCTGGTTACGTTACAATGGCTTACTTCTGGGCTCGTATGGCTCTGATTGCTCAGCAGAACTTGGCTGACGGTACTACAGAAGAAGGTTTCTACACTGCGAAGGTTCAAACTGCACAGTTTTACTTCCAGCGTTTGCTTCCTCGTACTAAAGGTCACGCTGCAATGATGGTTGCTGGTGCTGATTCAGTAATGGCTATGGATGAAGAGAACTTCTCGTTCTAATTCGATCATGCTGAAAAAAACCCGCTTTTGCGGGTTTTTTTTTGTCTGAAATAAGTATATTAGCGTTGAATTAGGTGTCTAACTGTACCAGTCTGAGTTTTCTTGATAGGAACTCAAATTGAAATCAGGTAAAATACGGCGCGTTAGTATTTCATACAAATAAATAATTAGCGGCTAGTGAGGAATTAAGCCGCATCAAGATTGATTATTTGTATAGGTAGTATGCTTGGCTAGCCAGGAACGGGTTAGTTAAATAAGTAATAAGTTCAGAGAGCGTGATTTATTCACGTTAATTAATTCAATCAAAATAGAGGAAACGTACATGGCTGAGTATCAAGCGCCATTGCGCGATATGCGCTTTGTTCTAAATGAAGTTTTTGAAGCTGATAAGCTGTGGGCGTCATTAGCAGGCACTCGGGATGTTATTGATCCTGAAACTGCAGAAGCTATTTTGGAAGAAGCGAGTAAAATTACATCATCTTTGATCGCACCTTTAAGTCGTGAAGGCGATGAAGAAGGCTGTACTTGGAGTGAAACTGGTGTAACAACCCCTAAGGGCTATAAGGAAGCTTATAAGACCTTTATTGAGGGTGGCTGGGTTGGCCTAAGTGGTAATGCTAATTATGACGGCATGGGTATGCCTAAAATGCTGGGCGCTCAATATGAAGAGATGCTTTACTCTTCAGATATCTCGTTTGGTCTTTATGCGTGCTTAACTTCAGGTGCTTGTCTTGCTATTGATGCTCATGCCACTGAAGAGTTAAAGCAGAAGTATTTGCCAAAAATGTACTCTGGCGAGTGGGCTGGGGCAATGGACTTAACAGAGCCTCATTCTGGTACTGATCTTGGTATGATTCGTACCAAAGCCGTTGAAAATGGCGATGGTAGCTACTCAATTACAGGCACAAAAATATTCATCACCGGTGGTGAGCAAGACTTAAGTGAAAACATTATTCACTTGGTTTTGGCTAAGTTACCAGGTGCTCCAGCGGGATCTCGTGGTATTTCTTTGTTTTTGGTTCCACGTAATTCGGTTGATGAAAATAATGTGGTTGGTGAAAACAACCAGGTAACTTGTGGTTCAATCGAACACAAGATGGGTATTAAAGCCTCTGCTACTTGTGTCATGAACTTTGATGGAGCACAGGGTTGGTTAGTTGGTGAGCCTAACAAAGGCCTGATGGCCATGTTTACCATGATGAACTACGAGCGTTTGAGTGTAGGTATTCAGGGTTTTGCTGCGGCAGAGCGTTCATATCAGAATGCACTTGATTATGCTAAAGACCGTATTCAAGGGCGTGCTGCAACAGGTGCGGCTCAAGCTGATAAAGAAGCAGACCCAATCATTGTACACCCAGATGTGCGTCGTATGTTGATGACAATGAAGGCATACAATGAAGGGAGCCGTGCATTTTCGACTTACGTTGCTTCATTCCTTGATACCGCTAAATTTTCTGATAATGCTGAAGAGAAAAAGCATGCAGAATCTATGGTTGCATTGCTAACACCTATTGCAAAAGCTTATATGACTGATCGTGCTTTGGATAGCTGTATTGCTGGCCAGCAAGTATTTGGTGGGCATGGTTATATTCGTGAATGGGGTCAAGAGCAGTTAGTTAGAGATACTCGTATCACTCAGATTTATGAAGGAACTAACGGTATTCAATCACTTGACCTAATGGGTCGTAAGATAGTGTCAAATGGTGGTAAGTTGTACGAACTGTTTGCCAATGAAGTGGCTGAGTTTATTGAAGAAAATCGTGATGATGCTGCGCTTCAATCTACGATTAGTCCTTTAGCTGCCGCTATGGAGCGTTTATCTGATGTGACTGAGTTTGTTATTAAAGCGACTGCAGAAGATGCAAATGCTGTTGGTGCTGCTTCTGTTGAGTATCTTGAGTTGTTTGGCTTAACCGCTTACGCTTACATGTGGGCTAAAATGGCTAAGGTTGCTGTAGCTAATGTGGAAGGTGATACTAGTGGTTTCTACGACACTAAAGTGAAAACTGCTAGCTTCTTTTTTAGCCGTTTATTACCTAAGACGGTCTCTTTGTCTGAGAGTATTCGATCAGGTAGTGCTGATATGATGGCACTGGATCAAGACGCATTCTAAGATAAAAATCTATCTTATTTGCATTAAAAAGGGCGATCAATGATCGCCCTTTTTGTTTGTCTGCTTTTTGTTGCGCTTACAAATTGACCCTAAGAACTAAAGTGAGTCAACTTTTTCAGGGTGGGTAATGTAGATGTTTTCATTACCTTGTATTTCGCTAACTCGTTTGTTTCTTTTAATCTCCTCTTCGCTTGGAAGGTCTTCCTGGTTCCAGCGTTTCAGATCATCTATGCTTCCCATTATTGGGAGTTGGTAGCTTGTATGCATATAGAGTATTGCTCTGGCAATATCACCTTTAATTTCTTCAGGTGGTTGTAAAAGCTGAAATGAGCGGCGGAAATTACATGCTTCTTTTTCGACTTCATCTCCTACCTCTCCGAATCGGGAGTTTTTGCGTTTCAATTCGAACCGAGCATCAGCAGGTACAATATTGTGAAGGTCTGAGGTTATTTGGCGATATTGCTCACTTTCATTTCTGCATTGGCGGGGGGTGCCGCATGCCAGGTGGTCGCGCACCCAGCTGCTTGAATAAATGTGGCTATTGGTTATAAGGATGTTCTTTTTTGTAAATGGTTTTTTACAGTAAAAGGTTGTTCCACCCTCTTTGTATAAGTCACCCCAAAAGTGTTTTTTTAGGGTGTTTTTGGGATCATTAAACTTAGTTTGCGCCTGAACGAGAGTGCAAAGTAGAGAGAAAATGATTAGTTGCAGTAATTTATGCATTATTTTTTGCCTTAAAGCCGACTCGTTGTCTGAGGAAGAGGTTAATCTTATTTCTGTGTTGATGAGTGGCTGCTAACCAAAGTTTAGTTATTATTTTAAAAAATACATTAACATTTCGTAAGTTAGTTCTTTTTCTTAACTCTAAGTATAGTTTAAAACCTTGGTCGGAGAATTGAAAGCTTGTTTTATTGTTTTACAATTTGTTTGTACTAAGTTAATGAATGTAATAGTAGGGAAGGAGTTTGTAGGCGCGGCTTTAAGCCGCGATTAGTTTTGTCGTAGCTTTAAATTTTGGCTTTAATTTTATCGTAACCCTCTTTTATGTGGTTTCCGAGCTCTTTGGCAGATTCGAGTATATCTCTCCCAGCATTTTCAGTTTCTTTTCCAATTTTAGTCATTTTGGCTACAAGTTGATCCCAACTTTTTTCTAACTCCTCTAGCTCATCTTTAATATCTTCTTTCGCTAGGTGTATTTGTAAATTAGCTTCGTCACGTTGTTTCTTAATGGTGTCGGTAATGATTTTTAGTTCATCATGAATGGTGGGCACAATTTATCTCCTTGTTCATTTCCTTAAGCGGGCAGACACAGGAACTTCTTTACAACATCCTTATATTTTAAAATACTCGTATCAGCTAACAAGGCATTGATGTGTGTCAGGAATTGACGAGGGGAGAAGAGTGGCCACTGAGCAAAAGAATAAATTCAGCAAGAAGCTCCCAGCTTGAGCCGAATTTTTTGTTGCCTTTAATGCTTTGATCTATTCGTTCAGACAGCTTTATCAATTGGTTTAGTTGATGTAATGATAGTCTTGCAGCGGTTCTGCTTAGTATGTTTTGTCTTTTTGCTATCACTCTATGGCTGCTAAATACTGACTTTTGTGGGAGTCCTTGTCTGCTGCAGTTGGCAAGTTCATAAATTACGCGCAGATCTTTGGTAAGAGCCCATAATATAACCGGGGGGTGAATGCCTTCAGACTTTAGTCCTTGAAGAACGTGTAATGCGTGCTTACTTTGGCCTTTTACGCACTCATCTGTGAGGTTGAATACATCAAATCGAGCACTATCTGCAACGCTCTTGATAACGTCATCAGTGCTCACTTTTCCATCTTCACATAGTAGGGTAAGTTTTTCTATTTCCTGTTTTGCGGCGAGTAAGTTACCTTCGACTCTTTCTGCCAGGAGAGATATGGCATCTTGATCAAGAGATAAACCCGCTTGACGGCTTCTGGTTTGTATCCAGTTAGGTAGCTGCTCAGAACTGATAGGCCAAAGTGTTAGCATTGCGCCTATTTTGTCTATAGCGCTTACCCATTTTCTTTTTTGTGAGGCTGCATCAAGGCGGCAGCTTATGATGAGTAATACAGTATCTTCCGGAGCTGTTTGGCAGAATCTATCAATAGCTTTACTGCCTTTGTCGCCAGGTTTTCCATTGTCTATTCTGATTTCGATTAGCTTTCTGTCGCCGAATAATGAAAGACTGTCAGCTTCTTCTAGAAGTTGGTTCCAATCGAATGAGCGATCAGCCTGCCAACTTAAGCGCTCTGTAAAACCTTCTTTGCGGCATTTGCTTCTAATTTCATCGCAGGCTTCTTGAGCAAGCAAGGGTTCGTCACCATTAACCAAATAAACGGGTAGTAGTTGCTTGGAAAGGTGGCTTTTTAATTGCTCAGGTTTTAGTTTCATTAGTTATCTATATTATAAGTCACTTGTCACTTGTCACTTGTCACTTGTCACTTGTCACTTGTCACTTGTCACTTGTCACTTGTCACTTGTTTTTTTGTTCAGTTTTAATTCTTTCAATACGAGGCTTGTTATAGGGAGACAGGCGGCTAATAATTTTGGATGCCAGTTGCTTGTTTAATTGCTTTTTAAGCTGCTCTTCTTCTCTTGATTTACTAATTACGCTATTTTCATCGTAGCGGTAAGTTTGGCTGGATGAAACAGCCGTATCATCAATGATTATTGCCTTATCTGCAGCAACAAGGTTAAAGGTTGCTGTATTAGTCACTTCATACTCTGCGACTACTGCGCTGCCTGTAATAGATACTGCTCTTCTTTTGCTATCTAGTGTTGTGATACTGAGAGTGTAGTCTGCTACGCTGCTATTAATCAGGTTTACCCCGTTTAGCTCTAGCTGTTTCGTTATGGTCTTACATAGCACTTTTGAAAGCTCGTTAGAGCAATTTAAGCTCATGTTCTTGAGCTCAGAGGGGATGCTGACGCTGCCTCGTAGCTGAAAGCCACAAGCAACCAGGAAAAAGGTAAGAAAGGATATTGAAAGCGTTGTGCGTGTTTTATGGAGCATGTTTGTCTCTTGTATGTATGTCAGGTTTTAACCCGACAATTCAGCATATAAACAAACTGAGTTGTCGAACTAAAACCTATACGAAGCTTAATTGGCAACAATATTAACCAGTCTGCCAGGTACTACAATGACTTTACGAACCGTTTTTCCATCAATAAATTTCTGGATGTTCGTATCGCTCATAGCTGCCGATTCGATGCTTTCTTTATCTGCATCAGCAGCCATGTCAAGCTTGGATCGTACCTTACCATTAACCTGAATCACGATTTGAATCGAATCTTTAGTGAGTGCTGACTCGTCAATCGTAGGCCATATAGCATCAATTACATTATCTTGATGACCTAATGACTCCCATAAAGTGTGACAGATATGAGGAACAATAGGAGACAGTAGTAAAGTGGCTGCTTCAAGTGCTTCTTGTAATACTGCTCGTCCTTGCTCACTTTCGTCTTTATATTTGGCGACTAGGTTCATTAGCTCCATAACCGCTGCTATAGACGTGTTGAACGTCAGACGACGGCTTATGTCGTCACTCACTTTTGAAATAGTCTCATGAGTTTTACGACGAAGTGCCTTTTGTCCATCATTTAACTGGTCAACAACTAAAGCTTGTACTTCACCCAGTTCAGTGTGGTTGTGTACGGCTTTCCATAACCTCTTTAAGAATCGATGTGAACCTTCTACTGCGCTGTCAGACCATTCTAAAGATTGCTCCGGAGGCGCAGCAAACATCATGAATAAACGAACGGTGTCGGCACCGAACTTATCAATGATCATTTGAGGGTCGATACCATTGTTTTTAGACTTGGACATCTTGCCAGTGCCGTCATGGAATACGTCTTCGCCATCCTTAATGCTCTTATAGCGAACAACTTTACCATTACTGTCATGCTCGGCTTCAATATCTTGGGGTGAGAACCATTCTTTACCGCCATTATCCTTTTCGCGATAGAAGGTCTCAGCCAAAACCATGCCCTGGCAGAGTAAGCGCTTAAAAGGCTCATCTGAATTAACTAAGCCAACATCTCTTAGTAACTTGTGGAAGAACCGAGCGTATAGAAGGTGAAGAATGGCGTGTTCAATACCGCCGATATACTGATCGACGGGTAGCCAGTAATTCGCTGCATCACTATCCAACATTTCTTCTGTGTTGTTTGGGCTGCAGTAGCGTGCGTAATACCAGGACGACTCCATAAAGGTGTCGAATGTGTCTGTTTCACGAAGTGCTGGCTGGCCATTAAAAGTGGTTTTAGCCCATTCAGGATCACTTTTTATAGGTGATTTAACGCCATCCAGTTCAACATCTTCAGGAAGTTTTACTGGCAGGTCTTCCAGAGGAACGGGGACAGCGCTGCCATCTTCCAATGTCATCATTGGAATAGGGGTTCCCCAATAACGCTGACGAGAAACACCCCAGTCACGAAGACGGTAATTAACCGTCTTACGGCCTTTACCTTCTTCGCTTAAGTGTTCAGCAATTTGATTGAATGCTTCTTCTGATGTAAGGCCGGTAAATTTACCTGATGAAACTAAAATACCTTTTTCGGTATAAGCGCTTTCTTGTATGTCTAACTCTGTATCATCAATGGGCGAGATTACCTGTTTAATGGGTAATCCAAAAGACAGTGCAAATTCGTGGTCGCGCTCATCGTGGCCGGGTACTGACATGACAGCGCCTGAGCCATAATCCATCAATACAAAGTTGGCAACCCAAACAGGTACATCTTCACCGGTGATAGGGTGGGTCACAACAAGGCCGGTATCCATGCCTTTCTTTTCCATGGTGGCCATATCGGCTTCGGCCATTTTGGTGTTTTTGCACTCAGCTAGGAAGTCGTTTAATTCAACGCTATTCTCTGCTTGCTGTAATGCAAGGGGGTGCTGAGCGGCAATGGCAACGTAAGTAACACCCATTAAGGTGTCTGGTCGTGTAGTGTAAACTGTTAGTTGCTCTTCACTGTCTTTTAAAGCAAAGTTTAGTTCTACCCCCTCAGAGCGACCAATCCAATTGCGCTGCATGGTCTTAACTTGCTCAGGCCATTCATCTAATTGGTCTAAGTCGTTAAGCAGTTCATCTGCGTAGTCGGTGATTTTAATAAACCACTGTGGGATTTCTTTACGTTCAACAACCGCGCCTGAACGCCACCCTTTACCGTCAACCACTTGTTCATTAGCCAGTACCGTTTGATCAACTGGGTCCCAGTTTACGGTGGCATTCTTTTTATAAACTAAACCTTTTTCATAGAGCTTGGTGAAGAACCATTGTTCCCACTTATAATATTCGGGGCGACAGGTAGCTAGCTCTCTATCCCAATCATAACCGAAGCCTAAAAGCTTTAATTGGGTTTTCATGTACTCAATATTTTCGTAGGTCCATTTAGCGGGGGCTACGTTATTATTGATAGCTGCATTTTCTGCTGGCAAGCCAAACGCATCCCACCCCATTGGTTGCATAACGTTTTTTCCCTGCATGCGCTGGTAGCGGGAAATTACATCGCCAATAGTGTAGTTACGAACATGCCCCATGTGCAGTTTTCCACTGGGGTATGGGAACATGGAGAGGCAGTAATATTTCTCTTTGCTCTCGTCTTCAACGACCTGGAAGCTTTTGTTTTCTTCCCAGTAACTTCTTGCTTGTTCTTCAACTTTCTCGGGGTAGTATTGCTCTTCCATTATTCGCAAACAGCCTTCTTTCGATTTATGCCTTGGATCAAGCGCAGCATTTTTAAATTGTGCCAAACTTGAATTGGAATTTATGCTTTTATTGGGCGTTTTTTTGGTTATTAACGCTGGCCGCTAAAACTGTCCAAACAAAAGAATATATTCTAACCTACTAATGAGAAGACAGCTACTAATGGCATACTGGTAAGGGGAAAGGGCGATGACTAAACCAGAATTATCAAAACTAAAGCAATCAAAACCTAAGCTACCAAAACACTCAGAACAGGCTGCGACTGTATACAACAGAATATTGGAAAGAGTTGAGCATTCCATTGCTGATGTTGAAACGCGAACTTGGGATACATTGAAGAAAGAAATTGATGATGCCGTTGAGTTTGAGCATGATGTTGCTGAATTAACACGAGAAGAGATCGATTTATTAGGTGCTTATGTAAAGAGAGATCTGAAAGATCTCTATCATCATGTAGCTGAAACAGGGGAAGGCCTTAAAGAGTGGCTTAAGCTTGATATCTCACTGGTTGAGAAAAAAGTGAGAGATACACTGTTATCTATTGCTGATAAGAGCGTGGTTGAGCAGGTGGCTCTTGAGCAAAAAATTGATCATAAACCTGGTGACTATATGAGTGGTGAGTTGGCGTGTGCAGGTATGCTGCGCTGCCTGGAGTGCGGTTATATGATGTGCCTGACTGATAATACTCATGTTGAAGATTGCCATCAGTGCAGCGGGCATTATTTTAAGCGTGTTACTTCTCGCTGGCCTAGAGGGCCTGAGGCTGAGTAAATTCTAGTTAGTCTCAGGGCTTACGGAGTAGTCTGCGAGTAATTAATATAAGCCCGCAGACTAGCAGTACCGGCATCGACCCGAAGTAGCTGAAGGGTGTTCTTCCTCCTAGTGCATAAATTTCACCGGTCAGCACTGTTCTGACAAATTGTTCGGTCTGATTTTGAATTTGCCCATTGGGTTCTATAATCGCGCTAATGCCGTTGTTGGTTCCTCTAACGACATAGCGTGCATTTTCAAGTGCTCTCATCTGAGCCATTTCTAGGTGTTGTAGTGGCCCTATTGAACTTCCAAACCAGCTATCGTTACTAATGGTGAGTAAGTAGTCTGCAGTATGGGCGCTTTTAGCTACAAAATCCGGATAAACTATTTCATAGCAAATATAAGGGACGACATGTCTAATAGCTTCTTTTAATGGTGACTGCTCTGATGGCCCAATAGAGAAGCTGGACATTGGCAGGTCAAAAAAGCTAATAAGCCCTCTAAGCATGCTTTCTAAAGGAATATATTCACCGAAAGGCACAAGCTTTTGTTTATGGTAAATACCATCGCCTTTGCCTAGGCTGATAATGCTGTTGTGGATATTTATCTGATCGGTTTCAGGGTTAAGCCCTCTATAGGGAATGCCTGAGATCAGTGTACTGCCTTTTGTGGATGAAAGTTCTGATAGGTGAGTGGTAATAGATTTTGCCTGATTAAATGACGTTGCTTCATCATAGAGTAGGGGGATAGCGGTTTCAGGCCAGATAATTAAATCTTTTCCCCAGTGAGGTGCTGATAGTGACTGATAAATGTCAATGGTTTTTAGTCTGTAGTCACTTCTCCATTTGAGTTCTTGCGGGATGTTTGCTTGTATTGCCACTACTGAGATAGGCGTGTTATTTTTTGCATAACTCCATTCAATCTTATTTGCCAAAGAGCCAAGCATCCAGAGTGACGTGACAAAGATCAGAAAACTCGTAGGAAGTATTTTTTTTGGTGGGTGATATTTGAATGTGTTGGATTTATTCGGGCCATTGACCTCTTTAGAGTCGCTGTTTGAACCGAATGTTTTAATGAGCTTCTTTATCCGTCTTGAGTGGCTAAGGAAATACCATATGGCACTTCCAGATAAACAACAGATAAACGTAAGTCCGTGAACGCCTAAGATACTAGCCCAGCCAGAAATGGGGGTGTTTAAGTGACCGTACCCTAGATACAACCAGGGAAACCCTGTTAGGAACCAGCTTCTAAACCAGTCACCCAATACCCATACTGCAGGAAATGTAAGTGTTGACCAGCGATTTTGGCCATTAAATAGTTTTCTGTACAGCCAGAGGGTGGAGGCGGGAAAGAAGGCAATGGCGGCAACAAATAGGGTTGTTAGTGCTGCAGCCAAGGGGGCGGGAGCATTACCAAAGTTATGAATGCTAATATAGACCCATGAAGCCCCTGAACCAAAAAGCCCAATCCCAAACAGCCAGCCAAAGAATAGGCTCTTTCTCGTGCTTGCTCCCTGTAAGCCAAACATCATGACGGTAATTGAAATAATTCCCAGAGGCCATGCGTTAAAGGGGCTTAAACTTAACGTCTGCATTACACCCGCAAGCGGGAATAATAGCCATTTAAGTGTCTCGAATACTGTAAAATTTCTATTGGGCATTGTTTTTTGTTATGACTATTTCCAGTTTAATTGGCACGTTTTATTAAGTTAAGGTGCTATTTTGTTAGCTTGCAACAGGCGTATGGTGCGGTTATCTGCATTTAATACGGTGAATTTGAATCCACTAAACTCAACATTCTCTCCTCGACGAGGTAAGTGGCCAAATTGTTGCAGTACCAAGCCACCAATTGTGTCAAAGTTTTCTTCACTCAGTTTTAGTTTGAAGAAGTCATTAAAGTCTTCAATTGGTGTGATGGATTTGATGATGTATTCGCCGGCACTACGTTCTCTGATTAGTGCTTCTTCGTCAAAGTCATGTTCATCTTCAATTTCGCCGACTATTTGCTCTAAAACATCCTCAATGGTAACAAGCCCTGCTATTCCGCCATATTCATCAACCACAATGGCCATATGGTTTCGGGTTGCTTTAAACTCTTTCAATAACTGATTAAGCCGCTTACTTTCAGGTACAACTATTGCTGGGCGTAAAATATCGCTTAGCGCACTTTTTTTAAGCTCACCTTTCAGAGCCATGGGAAGTAAGTCTTTGGCGAGTAAAATACCAATAACTTCATCAACTGACTCACCTAAAACAGGAAAGCGAGAGTGAGCTGATTTGATGATGTCATCAATATAATCTTCCGGCTCATGGGCTGCTTTAAC
>ENA-OSET01001465-OSET01001465.1-sediment-metagenome-genome-assembly--contig:-NODE-1465-length-24423-cov-3.110737_pt1 | contig 24423 bp, 21 predicted proteins | sample MGYA00237882_ERZ534229 | MGnify/ENA primary metagenome ERZ534229 (study PRJEB26408, sample SAMN06266212) | sediment metagenome | isolation source: Hudson Canyon methane seep mesocosm | place... | reverse complement strand
CCCCTGGGTATACACGGACGGGTGTTGAACTAACCACAACTCATCGGCAGTGTGCTCGTCGCGTTCATCGGTAAAGCCGGCCATCGCCTTCCAAACGGGCTCATAATCCATGATGCCCAGGTTTCGAATGAGCAGCTGTTCTGAAGCGACAGCCACTACATGACCATTTTGATCATAGGGCTCGCAGACAAGCTCTCGTGAATCCGCTTAAGTTGAGGCTCTCCCGTCGCGGTTACCCATACAGTAATGGACTGAAAACGACCATTGCGACTGCCTTTAACTTGATTGCGTGAAGCGTCATATCCGGGCGCTTCGCGTGTCATCACCTCATTTACCAGCGACACCATCTCGTCACTGGCGTCCCCCAATACTTTAATGGGGTAATCCTCGCAGGGAAATTCAATTTTGGGCGCTTCTTTTTCTGCCATGGCGATTACTCTCACCCCTTTTGGGGTAATTTAAAATACAAATTTATTTAAAGACGGAGGTGAAAAATAAAATCAGGCTATCCCACAAACGCGCAAAAAAGCCGGCTTCTTCAATCGACTGCAAAGCGACCAAGGGCACATTTACCAACTGCTCATCATTGAGCTGTATGGTTAAATTACCCAACTCCTGACCCTCGGTCAGTGGCGCTTTAATCACCTCATCAATGTGCATTTCTGCCACTAAATCATCCTGAGCGCCCCTAGGAATCGTTAAATAAATCGCATCCTGAATGCCCAGGCCAACTTGCTCGCCTTGACCCGCCCACACCTTGGCGGTATTTAACTCAGCGCCACTGTCATACACTTTGTGGGTTTGAAAATACCGAAAGCCGTAGGCCAGCAATTTTTGAGACTCTGTCGCCCGCGCCTCTTCACTGCGTGTGCCCATCACAACCGCAATCAAGCGCATCCCGTTTTTTTCTGCCGAAGACACCAGGCAGTAACCCGCCGCATCCGTGTGTCCTGTTTTTATGCCATCAACGGTTTTGTCGCGAAACAGCAACTTGTTGCGATTAGGTTGATTGATGCCATTGAACTTAAAATACTTTTCAGAATAGAGTTTATAGTGCTCGGGATAATCATTAATCATGGCCCTGGCCAACAGCGACAGGTCTTTCGCTGTGGTCAAATGCCCTTCAGCTGGCCAGCCCGTGGCGTTCATGAAGGTGGTATCGTTCATGCCCAACAGCGCCGCCTGCTGATTCATCACATCGGCAAAGGCATCTTCACTGCCCGCAACATGTTCCGCCAGCGCGACACTGGCATCATTGCCAGACTGAATGATAACGCCGCGCAGAAGGTCCTTGATGCTGACGCGGGTCCCCTCCCGTATAAACATTTTTGATCCACCCATTTTCCAGGCGGTCACACTAATATCGACCAAATCTTCTTCACGCATATTGCCGCTGTGAACCTCCGACGAGACGATGTAGCTCGTCATCATCTTGGTCAAGCTCGCCGGGGGCAGTAATTCATTGGCGTTATGCTCTACCAACACCTTGCCGGTACTGGCGTCCATGACTAAATAACCTGTCGCTGCTAACTCGGGGGGAGCGGGAATAATCACCTGGCGGGCCAGAGCAGAGCTAGCCAATAGAGACAGGAAGATTACACGGGAAAAGGTCTTAAACAACTTAGTCAAAACACGTCACTCTTTAGTTAAAAAATTAGATTCGGGGCTGGGCGCCAGTCTACCAGCATTCAAGCGTCAATCATAAACCACGTGGTGCGAAGCCACCTGTTGAGCCGCCAGAGTATGCCGCACGCTCTGTAACGCTTGCTGCTTCTCAATGGGGCCGATTTGCACCTTAAACAAGCCCTGCTGCTGCTTGACTCGAACAGGCAAGGACATCACCGCGCTCAATTTCTGGCGCAGGGCCTCGGCTGCCGCCTGAGCACCAAATGCGCCTACTTGCACATAGGCATTGGGCCCCAGAGATGCGACTGAGTTCCCCCGGGGTTGAGACGCCGGCTGGCGAGTCTGTATACCTGCAGCTTGACCCGCCGGAGTGATAACCTCCACTGACACCCTGGCAGTGCCCTGGTCGGCATAGGCCAGCTTCTTAGCTGCCGCATAACTCAGGTCGATGATCCGATCACCGTGAAAGGGGCCCCTGTCATTCACCCTCACAATCACACTTCGCCCATTCTGTTGATTCGTGACCCTCACATAGGAGGGGATGGGGATACTTTTGTGGGCTGCCGTCATGGCAAACATATCGTAGATTTCACCGTTGGATGTGTGCCGGCCATGAAACTTGGTGCCATACCAAGAGGCCATACCCACCTGCCTGAAACCTTGGGCATCCTCCATTACGGTGTAGGTTTTTCCCAACACCGTATACGGGCTTTTATTACCCGCTTTTGTGCGAGTGACCACCGTGGGAAGCACTGCAGGAATGCTTGATACATCAACCGATCGACGCGGTGCGCCATCCTTTTTTTCCAGGGGTGTTGTACTACAAGCGCTTATTCCCACCAGCACACACAACAATCCCACTGCCCTCAACTGAGCCCTTCCACTGTATCTGGTCCTGTTCATAGTTACGCATCCAATTTGAGAGACGGTGAGTTTTTCCCGTTAGCGCTGTGCCTGGTCAGAGCGATAACGCTCGCCAATAGCCAGACTCAACTGATAAACAGACAAAGCGTACATGCGACTGTGGTTATATCGGGTAATGACATAAAAATTCTGTAAGCCCAACCAGAATTCAGCGCCGCGGCTTCCCTCTAGTTTAAAAGGGCTGGCCATTGATGTGTCGGGATAAGACTCTACCGCCAGCAATCCTTTACTCTTCAAATCGCCCAGGCTAATGCTGGGTTTAAGAGGGGCCTTCACAGCCTCGCGATCATAATCTGCATCGACACGCGCCCGTGTAATAACCGGTTGTCCGGATTTCCAGCCGTGACGCTTGAAATAGTTCGCCACACTGCCAATGGCATCCGTGGGGTTTTTCCAAATATCCACTTTGGCATCGCCATCAAAATCAACCGCATATGCTCGATAACTGGAGGGCATAAACTGCCCATAACCCATTGCGCCGGCATAGGAGCCCAGCAGAGACAGGGGGTCTTGTTTTTGCTCTTGAGTCAGCAACAAAAAATGCGTCAGTTCTTTTTTAAAAAACTTCGAGCGCTTGGGGTAATCAAATGCCAGCGTTGACAGCGCATCGATCACACGATACCGGCCAACATTGGATCCATATCGTGTCTCAACGCCGATAATGGATACGATCATTTCAGCTGGCACGCCGTAGGTCTCCTCAGCCCGAGCAAGTGCTTCGGCGTTTTCAAGCCAGAACTCGACACCCTTTTCTATCCGGGACTGGGTCAAAAATATCTTTCGGTAGTCTTTCCAGGGTTTGGTTTTTTCTGCTGGGCGAGAAATCGCATCCAATATCGACTGCTTTTTTTCAGCCTCCGAAAACCACCGCTCCAGGTCACCGCGATCCATTTTGTGTTCGGCCACCAAACTGTCAATATAGGGGGCAACGGATTGGTGGGCGATATACCCTTTACCACTGTCAGCGGCGGCGGAAACGGTATTGCTTTGAGCCAGAACAGCCAAAGAAAACATGCCTATTTTCGCGGCCAAAGAGAAAACGCGAGAAGATCTTTGCATTACATTACATCCTTATTAACTACAGTCATATCTAAATCGTTAAACCTGATTGTTCACTAGGCGGTGACTCTACGACGCTCTGTTCCAATCGCCATGAGAATACCAAAGCCGGTCATTAATGTGACAATGGAGGTTCCCCCCAAGCTGACCATAGGCAAGGGCACCCCCACCACCGGCAACAGGCCAGCGACCATCCCCATATTGACAAATATATAGATAAAAAACGTCACAATAATGCCAGAAGCCAACAACTTGCCAAAGGTATCCTGGGCGCCCAGTGCAATCATTAATCCCCGTGCGATGATCAGAAGATAGAGCCCCATCAATATAAGAACACCCATCAAGCCAAACTCTTCAGCCAGCACGGCGATAATGAAATCGGTATGGCTTTCTGGCAAAAAATCGAGTTGCGACTGAGTGCCCTGCAGCCAGCCTTTGCCTCCGACACCACCAGACCCAATGGCCGTTTTGGACTGAATAATATTCCAGCCAGCACCGAGTTTATCGGCCTCCGGATCGAACATCGTTAAAATACGCTGGCGCTGGTAATCGTGTAAAACAAACTGCCACATCGGCCATGCCCCCGTCAACACAGCGCCCACGGCACCGCCAATGTAACGCCATCGCAAACCCGCCATGAACAATACCACCAGGCCCGAGGAGGCAATCAAAATAGAAGTACCCAAGTCTGGCTGTTTCCAAATCAGATAGGTCGGCACAAAAATTAGCACCAACGTCATCAGAACCTGGCCAAAACGGGGAGGCAAAACCCGACCTGCCAGATAGGAGGCGACAACAATCGGCACCGCCAGTTTTAATATCTCTGACGGTTGAAACCGAAACCCGCCCAGACTGAGCCAGCGCTGCGCGCCCTTCGCGCCAATACCCATGAAAATAACCAACACCAGCAGCACGATGCCGCCCAGATAAACCCAGGGCGCCCAGCGCTGAAACACATGAATATTAATTTGTGCGACGGCAAACATCGTTCCATAGGCGAGAAGGAAAAAGACACCCTGGCGTTTGACATAATACAGTTCCTGACCGCTCGCACTGTACAGCACCACCAGCCCAAAAGCGGTCAATGCAAGCAGTAGAATCAACAGGGGTAGATCGATATGAAACTTTTGCCACAGACTTATGGGCCGTCTCAATTCACGGCTGGCTTCAGGCATACGGCGCAAAAAGTCTCTGCTAGACATCTAACCCGCTCCCCCTACAACAGTCGGCGTTGCAGCCGTGAGCTGCCCCTCGCTATCGAGCAACCACTGGTCCAGAATCTTGCGAGCTATCTTCGCCGCCTTAGAACTTTTTTCACCATTCTCTACCAATACGGCTGTCGCCAGGCGGGGTTTATCCACGGGAGCAAACGCAACAAAAAGCGCATGGTCCCGGTGGCGCTCTGCCAATTTTTCAGAGTCATATTTTTCACCCTGTTTGATTGCCACAACCTGAGCGGTACCGGTTTTACCTGCAATTTGGTATTTGGTGCCCCTGCGAATGACATTTGCCGTCCCCCGCACAGTGTGTACCACAGACTCCATGGCATCAAAAACAGTGTCCCAGTGCTGCTCACTGACATGTGTTTGGCTTGGTGCATCCACCGGCACCACCTCCCCATTAATGGTGTTCACCAGCAAGGGGCGTTTGCGCTCACCTCGATTGGCAATGGTCGAGGTCATCAGCGCCAACTGAATGGGGGTTGCCAGCACATCGCCCTGCCCCAGCCCCATATTTAAACTGTCTCCTGGAAACCAGGGCAAACCGCGCGCTCCCCGTTTCCACTCCCTGGATGGCCAAATTCCCCGCCGCTCGCTGGGCACGTCAACACCCGTTCGACTTCCCAGCCCAAATTTGACACCAAAGGCATGCATTCGATCAATGCCCGTGCGAAAAGCCAGATCCCAAAAATATGTATCGCAGGACTCCGCGATCGCCTGCTTTAAATTAACGTGGTTTCCGTGCCCCCGCGGCTTCCAATCGCGATGGATACGTTCATCCCCCTTTAACTGGTAAAAACCGGGGTCCCGAATGGCATAATCCTTGTTGATGACTCCATTGTGCAGACCCGCCAGGCCCAGCATTGGTTTGACGGTAGAGCCTGGGGGGTACTGAGCCTGCAATGCACGGTTAAACAAAGGCAAATCCAGAGAGTTATTCAGCGCCCGGTAATCTTTAAAGCTGATGCCTGTGACAAACAAATTGGGATCAAAGCTGGGGGTACTAACCATCGACAGAACTCCGCCCGTTTCCGTGTCGATGACAACTGCCGCCCCCCGCATTCCCTCAAAGGCTTCAAACGCCGCTTTTTGTAATTCGGCGTCCAAATTCAAGGTTAAGTTAGCACCGGGAACGGGGTCAGTGCGATCCAATACCCGCAGCACTTGCCCCCTAGCATTGGTTTCAACATTTTGATGGCCCACCTCCCCCAGCAAAATGCTTTCATAATATTTTTCCAGGCCAATTTTACCGGTGATGTGGGTGCCGCTATAACGCTCGTATTGTTCAGGGTCAAAAGCGGCCAACTCTCGGTCATTGATACGACCCACATAACCGACGCTGTGAGCAAACAACTGGCCATAAGGGTAATGGCGAATCAATTGCGCCTCGACCTCCACGCCCGGCAGCCGATATTCATTCACGGCAATTCTGGCAATTTCATCTTCCTTCAAACGATAACGAAGTGGCACCGCCTCAAAAGGCCTGCGGCGCTGCCCCAATCGCTTATGAAATTTTTCGAGTTCGTCCTCATCGACACTCAGCAACTCCTTAAGAACATCGAGGGTTTGCTCAAGGTCATCTACCCGCTCTTTGATGATCGACAAGTTATAGGAGGGAATGTTTTCTGCCAGCAGTACACCCCGGCGATCGTAAATCAACCCCCGGGTCGGAGGAATGGATTGCACATGTACACGGTTGCGATCTGACTGAGTGACATAATCCGCATGATTAACCACTTGCAGATTATAAAAACGTGCGACCAACACCCCCATCAACACGATTAAAACGAGCGCAGTGAAAACCACCCTGTGACGGAAGATGCGAGCTTCCCGAAAATGATCCTTTAGTTGTTGTGGTTGGCGCATGTCAGAAATTCAAATGGTCATGATTGTCATTATCGTTATAGGGAGAGTGTACCCAACTATTGATCGATATGTGCAATCTTTACTTATGATAGGGGTGATTATGCAGAATGGTCCATGCCCGATAGAGCTGTTCGATCAACACGATGCGCACCAGAGGGTGCGGCAGGGTGAGTGCAGACAGAGACCAGCGCGCATGGGCGCGCTGCAAACAGGTGGGCGCCAGGCCGTCTGGCCCACCAATCAGAATGCTGTAGTTATCACCTTCCATTCGCCAATCGCTAAGGTTTCGGGCTAACTGTTCTGTACTCCACGGCTTTCCCTCAACGTCCAGCGCAATCACTCGGTCACCACTGGGGATAGCCGCCAACATCTGCTCCCCCTCTTTTGTGATGGCTTTTTGAACCGAAGCATTTTTGCCCCGAGGCCCCAGAGGCAACTCCACCACCTGAACGCTGAAGTCCCTGGGTAATCGCTTGGCATATTCCTGGTAGCCCGTCTCTACCCATGCGGGCATTTTTGTACCGACGGCAATGACTTTGATCCGCATACCGAGTGTGGACTCTAGTCGTCTGCGCTGCGGGAACTCGGCTCCATCGACCAGAGCTTCTCCAGATCATAGAACTCTCTGGCACTCGGCTGAAACACGTGCACAACGATATCGCCAAAATCGACCAGCGCCCACTCACCGGCATCAACACCTTCCACACCCAAAGGTTTAAAACCGGCCTTTTTGGCGTCAACAACCACACTGTTGGCGACCGACTTTACGTGGCGAGAGGATGTACCGCTGGCAATGATGAGAGTGTCCATCACATCCGTCAGCTCACTGACGTCCATATTTACAATATCTTTGGCCTTAATATCTTCCAAAGCATTCATGACTAATTTGTTTAAATCCGTCGACATAAGTGTCTACTACCTTACTATTTCATAAAAAAATGACTGGACGGAGCCCCACTGGCGACTTCGTCCCTTATTCATATTAGCTGCGATACAGCCCTTCGCTAACAATATACTGCCACACAGACTGGGGCAGTCGCTCACTCATACTCTGACCCCGGGCGATACTCTCCCGGATGCCCGTGGCAGAAATTGGCATCAAACTGCACGATTCGACAAGCAGAGTGCCCGCGGGCGCAGAGGCAAGTGACTCAGCTCTCCCGAGGTGGGACTCAATCCAGAGACCCAGAGGTCCGCTGTCAGGCAACTCATACCCCGGCCGGGGGATCACAACAATGTGACTGTAATCCAACAGCTCCCGCCAACGGTGCCAGGTGTTGATATTACAAAGCGAGTCCATGCCCATACACAGGCAAATAGACACATCTTCTCCCAACTCCTCTCGCACAGATATCAAGGTATCTATCGTGTAGGAATACTTCTCGTGCTGAAGCTCCCGGCAATCCAACTGAAGGCCACAGGGCCCACTGCCAGACAATTCATCCAGCGCCAGCTGCACCATGTGCGCTCGCTGCTGGCTGCCAACACCGGGCGCAGCCCTGTGTGGCGGGATATGGCAGGGCAACAAACGCATCTCATCAAAACAGAACTGATCTGCCAGCTCTTGCGCCAACTGCAGGTGAGCCCGATGAATGGGATCAAATGTCCCGCCAAACAAGCCGATAATTCGACGATTATTGGCGGATATGACCGTCACCCAGAACAATCCATTTTTGCGAGGTCAAACCCAGTAGACCCACCGGGCCCCGGGCATGAATTTTGTCAGTGGAGATACCAATTTCAGCGCCTAAGCCAAATTCGAACCCATCGGCAAAACGAGTAGAGGCGTTCACCATGACGGTACTGGAGTCCACCTCCGAGAGAAAACGTCGGGCGCGAGTATAGTCTTCCGTCACAATAGATTCAGTATGCCGCGAACTGTATTGCTCAATATGCGCCATGGCTTCAGCCATATCATCAACTGTCCTGATCGATAAAACAGGAGCCAGATATTCAGTGGCCCAATCTTCATCGCTGGCGGGCTTAACCGAAATAAACCGAGCCGTTCTTTCACAGCCCCTTAGCTCAACACCTTTTTCTTCGTAGGCACCCGCCAGTTCAGGCAAAACCTCTGCAGCCACAGCTTCTGCGACCAACAGGGTTTCCATGGCATTGCAGACGCCATAACGGTGGGTTTTGGCGTTCAATGCGATATCAAAAGCTTTTTTCAAGTCCGCCTTATCATCCACATACACATGACAGATGCCATCCAGGTGTTTGATAACCGCCACCGTCGCATCTCGACTCACCCGCTCAATCAAGCTTTTGCCGCCGCGGGGCACAATCACATCAACATATTCAGAGAGTGTAATTAATTCACCGACGGCAGCGCGGTCAGTCGTTTCAACAACTTGCACCGCATCCACCGGCAATCCGGCCTCGGACAAACCCTGAGCAATGCAATCGGCAATGGCCCGATTTGAGTGAATCGCCTCACTGCCACCGCGTAAAATGGTTGCATTCCCGGATTTAAGGCAGAGGCTCGCCGCATCGATCGTCACATTGGGGCGTGACTCATAAATAATACCCACTACCCCTAGAGGCACGCGCATTTTTCCTACCTGGATACCGCTGGGACGATAACTCAAATCCGTTATTTCACCACAGGGGTCCGGCAGGTTTGCTACCTGGCGCAAACCTTCGACCATGCCGTCAACAACAGCCGGGGTCAATCGCAAGCGATCCAACAACGGAGCGTCCAAGCCGTTTTTGACTCCCTGCTCCAAATCCTTTGCGTTAGCCGCCTCCAGCGCCGTGCGAGCGCTATTCAAGGCCTCCGCTATCGACAACAGCGCTGCATTTTTTTCACCGCTGGTTACACCCGCCAATTGGCGAGCTGCTCGTCTAGCCTTGTGACCAAGGCCATGCATATATTCCTGAACGTTCATCGAGATGTCGATCCTGTGGTACTCGTAAATCCAATAAAGCCGGCATTATACCTGTTAAATAGCGCGAGAGGTGGGCAAAAACGCCTAACCTTCACCTTCTGCCAGCCGGTCAATTCGCTCTGTTAATTGATCTAAACGCTCTTCCGGGTTATCCAGTTCGAGCAAGGCGACTTTGTCCGGTCGACTGAGGGGTAATAATTGAGTCAGCTGCCAACCTAGCTGACTGGCATCTTTCACCGCGGGCAGTGCCAGGGCCTGAACCGCAGGATGCTCCTGCAACTGGCTCAACAACCCCAGCAGGTCCATATACTGCTCTCCAATTTCAAGCACAGGTTCCTCGGGTAAAAATAGGACCTCTGCACTCATCCCTTGATCATCGCCACTAAAGGTTTTTAGCACCCTGAATTTGCGGCCTCCTCTCACTTTTATACCTAGCAGTCCGTTCTCTTGCTGATGCCAGTCTTCAATGTGAGCGTAAACGCCTACGGGAAATACCTGGGGCACCTCTCCCACTTCCCGCCCCTCTCTGATCAATAACACCCCAAAACCACTGTCCTGCTTCAAACATTCGGTCAACATGGACATATAGCGCGGCTCAAAGATCTGCAGAGGCATAGATGTCCCAGGGAACAACAGGGTATTCAGAGGAAATAGTGGAATAATTTGCATGATTCAGATTGTGTTCAGGTTAAAAGACGTAATCTGCTTCCAACAGATCAAAACAGGCACGAATGGAGGCCACATCATGTCCAACACACATTGTAACAGCAAGACCCGCAATACCGCACCGAGTGGTGCCAAATGGGCTATCGCCTGTCTTTTCACGCTCGTCGCGGCACCGGGTTTTGCCGGACACAGAGACGGCTTTACCGACTATGCCAGAGTGGTTGAGGCCCAACCCATCTATCAAACCGTTGAATACGACACGCCAGAACGCAAATGCTGGACAGAAACCGTCGCTCACCAGAAACCCCAGCATGCATCTGCTACCGGCACCATTTTGGGCGGTATCATCGGCGCGGCCATCGGCAATGAACTGGGCCACAAGAAAAGCAACAAACGTGTCGGCGCGGTTGCCGGGGCGGTACTGGGTGCGTCAATCGGCAGCAATATCAGCCGCTCTTCGAGCCATAGCAAAACGGTCTATGGCGAACAACGCCACTGCGAAGTAACACACCGTATCCGCAAAGAAGAAGAGCTTGTAGGTTACCAGGTCACCTATAAATACCGCGGCCAAACCTACCAGACACGAACCGCAAGACACCCTGGAAAAAAACTCAAAGTGGCGGTTAATGTCAGCCCAGTAGAATAAAACCGCCCCACCGGGGATAATATTCGCAGATAGAACGCTAAAGATTTGCGAATTGATCACCAATAGATTAGAAATGGGCACTGACTGTTTTGACGAGCCAGATAACGCCGACTTGGCCGGCCCAAAGGAAACACCCATGAAATTGCTGATCACAAGCTGCCTACTCTTTTCCCTCATGCTGGGTATCAATACGGTTTATGCCCAGCCGGCAGGCTTACACCTTCACGCCACCAGCATGAAGGCCCCCAAACAAGATAGAAACAGCGACAAACGCCAGAAACAAAAAAGCGGGAAATCCATTAGCGAGTCTCAGGCCGCCAGCATTGCCCGCAGCAAAACGGGCGGGAAAGTACTGAAAGTGAGCCGCCTCGGCAAAAACGGCGGCTATCGCGTAAAACTTTTGCTTTCTTCGGGGCGAGTGACTCAGGTAACCGTTAGCGCCTCCGGGCGAGTGTCCGGACACTAGAGAACATAATATGCGTTTACTAATTGTGGAAGATGAACCTCATTTACGAGAACAACTCACAACACGACTACAAGAACAAGGTTATGCGGTGGACGCAGCCGCCGATGGCCGCGACGGTCTGTTTTATGGCGAGGAATACAACTACGATCTCGCCATTATCGACATTGGCCTGCCCCACATCAGCGGGATCGATGTGATTCGTCAGCTGCGGGAAAAAGGCAAAAGCTACCCCATTCTGATTCTTACCGCTCGCGGCGCCTGGCAGGACAAAGTGGAAGGGCTGGAGGCCGGTGCCGATGACTACCTGGTTAAACCCTTTCACAACGAAGAACTCAGCGCCCGCATCAATGCACTTCTGCGCAGAGCATCTGGTCACTCCACACCACAATTGCACTTTGGCCCGATAACGCTGGACACCAGTGCCAAAACTGTCAGTCGCCAAGGCACACCGCTGGAACTGACGAGTTTTGAATATAAAACCCTTGAATACCTCGTCATGAAAACCGGCGCAACCATCTCAAAGTCTGAGCTCACGGAACACCTTTATGATCAGGATTTTGACCGGGACAGCAATGTCATCGAAGTATTTATCGGGCGCCTGCGTAAAAAACTCGATCCCGATAACAGCCTTAAACCTATCTCCACCATTCGCGGCCAGGGTTATCTTTTCAATTTGAAACAGGACGCCCATTGAGACTCCCTTCTCTCGCTTCACGGCTACTACTCGCCTCAACATTATTGCTGCCACTATTCCTTGGACTGACAGGTTACGCTCTGACCCAGGGTTTTGAGGACAGCCTGGAAGCCGCAGAGGCGGAGAGTTTGCAATCACAGGTCTACCTCTTGTTGGGCGCTGCCGAACTGGAAGACACCCAACTTACCTTGCCTGACGCCTTTGCCGAGCCGAGGTTTAGCCAATTAAACTCAGGTTTATTGGCTCTGGTCAGCAATCAGAAGAATGAACGTATCTGGCTCTCTGAATCGGGTCGGCTTTACGCAGACGAGTTAGACCTTCGCCCCTCTTCTGAGGAGGAAGCACTAGATTCAACCCTCACTCGAGGTCGAACCCAATTCACCCGTTCCACATTGGCCGGCAAACCTTTCTTTATTTTTACCCACGATGTCAGCTGGGATGTCGACAACGGCCAAGAACAGCTTTTCCGCTTTTCAATCTACCACGAGCAAAGTATTTTTCTCGCTGAACGGCGGGCTTACCGGGCGCAACTGTGGCGTTGGCTGGGTGCCGCTGGCGTGTTATTGGTTTTGATGCAATGGCTCATTTTGCGCTGGGGTTTACGTCCCTTACGGTTTTTGGCGGCCGACTTGATGGACATTGAATCCGGCGACAGTGAACAATTAAAAGGCGACTACCCAGAAGAAGTTCAGCAGGTAACAGATAACCTCAACGCAGTGCTGTTAAGAGAACAACAACAGCGCGAGCGCTACCGAAACAGCCTGAATGATTTGGCTCACAGTCTCAAAACTCCACTGGCTGTATTGAGAAGCAGCCTGGGATCGACTACCCAGGCGCAGGACTCTTTGCTCGAATCCCAGGTCATTCGCATGGACGAAATTATTGGCCGGCAACTTCAGCGAGCGATCACTCGAAACCTGGCACCCCAGGATAAAGTGCATAATGTCGAGGAAATTGCACAGCGACTGGGCAATGCCCTGGAGAAGGTTTACCGGGACAAAAACATCGAGTTCAATGTCGATATTTCGCCCGATTGCAGCTTTAACGGTGACGCCCGTGATCTCATGGAAGTGCTGGGTAACATTCTGGAAAATGCCTTTAAGTACTGCCGTCAAACGGTACAGTTACGTGCGTCCAACGAAGCACTCTCGATGGTAATGAGAGTAGGAGACGATGGGCCTGGAATTCCCGCTGCACTGCAACAAGATATTCTAAAACGTGGTGCACGGGCGGATACTGCACAGACCGGCCAGGGCATAGGACTGTCCATGGCGGTCGAAATCATCAGCGGATATGGCGGCAGCCTCGAACTTGAAACATCCGAGCTCGGCGGCGCAGAGTTTGTTATTTCACTACCCAGTTAACGGCGTGTGAACAACTAGAGAAACTCAGACCGAGCGTCCCGGACCAAAAGGTTTTGCCAATAAAATTAACTTAGGCAAAAGTGTCAGTGAAGCCAAAATCGCAGTAAACATCGCCAGGCTCGTCAACAATCCAAAGTAGATTGACGGAATAAATTTTGACAAAGCCAATATCGAAAATCCAACAATAATCGTGATCGATGTGTAAAACATTGCCCGGCCAATTGAAGCGTGAGAGCGGTGCATCGCAGCAATATATTGCCCGTCCTGGTAAAATTCCTGCTTATAACGATGAAGATAGTGAATGGCATGGTCCACGCCAATACCCACTGTAATGGCAGCGATTGTGATAGTCATCATATCCAGGGGCACACCGGCAAGCCCCATCCCGCCCAAAACTACACTGGCCGCCAACATATTGGGAATAATGGCAATAAAGGCAATGCTAAGCGAGCGGAATAAAATTAAAAACATGAACATAATTCCCAGAAAGACAGCCCCAAGGGTGACTATTTGAGAACGAAATAAACTCTGCAGCATATTGTTATAAAGAACCAACATCCCCGTAAAACGCACCTGCTCCGGCTTTAAACCAATTTCGTTGACGGCAAAGGCCCTAATCTCTTCAACCAATTCAGAGCGCCGCAAATTGGGGTCCGTCTCCTTGGCACGAAGAGAAATTCGCGCTTGGTTATTCTCCACCGAAAGGTAAGGTTCAATAATGAAGTCACTGATTTCCTTAGGTAAAGACTGGCGCAATACCGCCAATTCAAAATCATTCAACTTTGACTTATTGATATCCAATGCCACTTTGTAAGCGGTCGCCAGAGACTGAACCTTGCCAATTTCAGGTCGTTGCTCCAGGTAATCGTGCAGCTGTTCGACCTCCTCCAAACCGGCGATGGTAAACCAGTAACTACTGGTCGGGTGAGCAGAGGGGTTCTGTTCAGAAAAAGGGTCCTCCTCACCAAAAGGGTCTTCCTCAGCATAGGGTTCGGGCTCCTGAAAGGGGTCCGGCTCATCGAAAGGGTCGGCCTCAGCAAAGGGGTCTTCCTCATCGGGAGTTCCCAAACCCGCAAACATTAAAGTGCCTTCCTGCGGCGTCATATCAACATCCAAGAGGATGTCTAAGGTTGTTGTGCCGCCCAGGTTTTCGTCGATCAAGGACATGCCCTGATATATTTCCGTGGATTCATGGAAATAATCAATAAAGCGATTTTCCACCTCGAGTTTACTGATTCCCCAAACACTCACTATCGCAGCCAACACACTCACCAGTAATACTCGACCGCCATGATGCTCCGCAATGGCTGAAAAACGCAGCGTGATGGCGGCCGATGCGTCTCCCTTATCTTTGACAATCCCTTTTGGCAACAACAGTAAACCCGCAGGCAGAATCACAAACGCTAACAACAAAGCCAAAGTCAGACCAATGGTCATCATCCAACCAAAATCAATCACCGGACGAATATCGCTAACGACCAGCGAGGCAAAAGCCACAATGGTTGTCAGTGCCGTATACATACAAGGGCGCGCCATCGCTCTGGCTGTCGATAGCACCAACTCCCGCTGCGACCAATCTGGGTGGTCTCGATGAAACTCTCGATAGCGAACGACCAAGTGAATGGTGATCGCCAAGGCAATAATCAACAACAAGGCAACAAAATTGGAAGATATCACAGTGAGGCGCCAATCGACCCAGCTGAGCCAACCCAGCATAATCAAGACTGACAACAGGCTCACCGCCAGGGGCAAAACAACAAACCGCGCTTGACGGAAAATGACAATCAGGGTCGCGATGATAAACGCGACAATTCCCACGCCAAAAACCACCAAATCACGCTGAATAAAATCGATCATGTCGGCGGTGATCATCGTTACACCACCTAAAAACAGCTGGGCATCCTGACGGTAGTTGTCCAGAATCGTTCGCACCTCTGCCACCCGTTTGTGGGCCAGCGCTTCGCTCTCCGTGCGATAATCGAGAAACGCCTGGGTAATATTGCCAAGCTCGCGCAAGCCTTCATCATCGAGCTCTCCGAGGTCGCGCTTCAGCCGCAATTCATCCCGGGTTCTCACCAGCTCCAAATAATGATTATCAACAGCGATATTTAATAACAGCGCGGTGGTCCGACCATCCGGACTCAGCAGCATATCCTTATAGACAGGACTGGTCAGAAATTCTTGTTTTGCTTCAGCTCTATCGACACCCTCTGTTAATAAAGTGCGGGTGTCGTCGGTGATGTCGACCAGATCCATGATGGGGCTGTATAGCAGGGGAACATCCAGCATTGAATTCACGCTGATCACACCCTGGACACCCATCAGTTCTTTTCGTAACGCGCCCAAGGTGTCGATAGACTGCTGGGAAAATAACTCAGCCTTTGGCTGATAAGTTACCACTAAAAAATCACCCGACTGGTAACGTTTTGTCACCTCGCGGAAATAGTCGATGTCTCGGTCGTGCTCCAAAGTCAGCGAGTCAGCAGAGGCATCAAGTTTGAAGTTGGGGAGTCCCATTGACATTGCCACGGCCGACAGCAATACAAGCGCAAGAGCCATTCTTGGGCGCTCTATCACCGACCATTCATAAATGGCCTTCAACGTGGATTTTATACTCGCAAGCATTCAAGGGTCCTGAACAAAAAGTAACCAGCACAATGGCCATCCGTGGGCCCGTTATTATGATGGAGATTAAAAACGATTGAAATAAGGAAGCGCGCCAAAGAACACTTAATTAACTTTCAATCCAAGAGATTTCTCAAACTCTCCCTCAAGGATTGTATTATGTCATTGTCCAATTCCAGTATTACCAATACGCTGGTGTTTAACAGCGTCAAAAAAAACAAGACGAGAAGCAACAGAAGCAGTATCTTCTTTTTTTCCTGCGCGACGGGTTCTGGCACAGATTCCTGCACTAATATTTGTGTTTTCAGCTCCTCGTTAAAGGTATCCAAACTCTCGGACACGGCAGACATTCTAAGAAAGCCTTCACCCCCATCCTCGCCTAACATTTTAATCAATGTGAGCCTGAGGATTTCTGGCACTCTCATCAGGGCTTTGCCTTGCTGTAACCGCCCTCGATACCAACGCGGCTCTTCGCCCACCAATATGCGATAAAACAGCTTGCCGGCGTCACGAATATCCCGCTGCACTCCGGTGAGTTGTACGCCTCCGGTTAAGTCATTAGAAACAGCGTCTCCCTGATCGGCAATCTTGCTGGCGTCTTCCAAGCCAAATGCGCCCAGTTTGACAGCGCCAGATTCATCAAAAAAAACCGCGTCTGCCTTGAGGTTTCCATGGAAAAGGTTCTGTTGGTGTGCGAACTGTAAACCCGAACATATCTGCTGGGCGATTGGCAAAAAATCCTCTGGTGCTAAGGGTCGAATCAATCTCTCCTGCAAACTTCCCCCAATCATGTAATCGCTTACAATAATGAAGGCTCGTTCGTTTTTAGACACCCCGTGAACCCTGACCAGATGCCGGTGGGATACTTCGGCCATTTTAAGCGCGACCTCATAACCCGGGGAAGGACTATTACATTTCCTTACTAATACTTGAGCGTCAGTATTCTTCTCTTGAAATAGATAGAGCCCACCCCGTTCATTGTCAGCCAAAATATCCAGCAAGGTGAACGTCTTTTTATCGAGAGTGTTTTTCGCTTTCGCGGCCTGTTTTGGATTGAGATGAGCACCGCGAAGCAATTGCAGTAGCTGATCATGCATGACCATTACGGAGGCAGGGCGTTGCTCCGGGTCTTCGCTTAAACTGGCATCAATCAGCTTTTGCAGACGAGGGGGGATTTTGATCCCTAAGTTCTCTATAGTTTGCCCAGGCTGAGGTAACTGTCGGGTAAACAACTCAAACATCAAAACGCCAAGGGCATAGATATCGCTCTTTTCATTGGCCTGTGAAATGGATTTTCTCAGTTCGGGTGCCATGTAACGCAGAGTGCCCATGACCTCCTGCGCAGAGTCGACGTCATCGCCAACGTCCTTGCGCGCCAACAAAGCTATGCCAAAATCCACTACTTTGACGTTCAGCTCACCGTCCACCAGCACATTGCCAGGCTTAATATCCCGGTGAATAATGCCGTTGCGGTGGGCAAAACCCAGCGCTTTGCAAATCTGTAAGCAGATCTCAACCCTGCGCATGGGTGGCACAACGTCCTCTCGCATCAAGGCACCGAGGTCCTGGCCGTCCACATACTCCATAATAAAAAAGGGTGAACCCTGGGCTGACATGCCTTTGTCTATCACATGAATGATATTTGGATGGTTTAACTGGGCAATAATCAATGATTCCCGCTCAAATGCCTCCAGCGCCACATCGTGCGCCTGCATCTGACGACTCAGTACTTTGATCGCCACCGGGCGATGCAGAGAGAGCTGCACCCCCTTGTAAACCGTCGCCATTCCCCCTTCAGCGATTTGCTCGCCAAACTGATAGCCCGCCAGATCCATGCTCTCTCCCTTGCTTTTTGCCACAAATATTGGACCTGATACCAATAATTGAGGCAAACTGATCACACCTTAATCATTGCGTTTGAACGGCTTTATGTCCAATAATTCAAAACTCTGGACCCTCACGGGCGACGGTAGCTGGCTGGCGGGTCAGGAATTTGCCGTTTCGGCCAGCCCAATCGAAATCGGTCGGGGCAATCAATGTGGCATTGTGATACCCGGTAAACACCTCTCCCGCAAACACGCTCAACTGTCTGTCACTGAGCAAGGGCTCCATATAAAAGATCTGAACTCCGCCAATGGCACCTTTATCAACGGCAAAGCCGTGACCGAAGGCCTGCTAAAAAACGGCGACAAGCTGAGACTCGACGTCTGTTCGTTTATCGTATCAGCCCCTCAGGGCCACACAAGTCAGCCGAGTAGCGAGCCAAAAACAAAGTTCAGGCAAGGCCAGGCAGGTTCACAGGAAAATCCGGCAAAGCGCTGGAAAACTAAAGCAACGTCCCCCGGTAACCGCCACCCAACCACTGTCGGTAAAGGTCATTCCTGGACGCCCTGGATCAACGCGATCATTTTAGCCCTAACCGCAGCATTGGTGGTTTGGCTACTCGCTCTGTGACTCTCCCCAGCGAGGCATAATGGATTGGTTGATGCCCAACTGATCCAAAATTCGGCCCACAACAAAATCAATCAAGTCTTCTATGGTGCTCGGGTTGTGATAGAACCCGGGGCTTGCGGGCAATACAATCGCCCCCAATCGCGTCAAGCTCAGCATGTTCTCGAGGTGGATGGCCGAATAAGGCGTTTCTCTAGGCACAACAATTAATTGCCTTCGCTCTTTCAGAGCCACATCTGCTGCGCGCTCGATCAGGTTGTTACTGGCTCCACAGGCGATCGACGAAAGAGTGCCACCGCTGGCCGGACAAATAACCATGGACGAAGGAGAACTTGAACCCGAGGCCACAGGCGAAAACCAGTCCTCTCTGGAAAACAAAGTCAATTGATCGGGCTGGGCCTTGTAAAGCGCCTGAAAGAAAGCCTGCTGCGCTTCAATTCCCGCGGGAAGTTTGAGTGAGGTTTCAGTTTTGATCACAACCTCTGCTGCCGACGATAATAAAACATAGACACGACAACCTGCCGCCAAGAGGCACTCTAATAAGCGCAAACCGTACTGAACACCCGAGCCTCCCGTTAACGCCACTGTCACAGTACGCAGGGTTTTATCCTGTCCTTCGCTCATACCGTTTGCTCCTGCTGTTGCTCTAACATTGTTACTAGTTGCTGGTGAACCCCGCCAAAACCACCGTTACTCATCACGACAATGTGACAGGCATTTGTCAGTTCTTTGTGGATCGTTTCCAGAATTTGGGTTTGAGAAGACAGGCAGCGGGCCGGTACGGCACTTGCGTCCACCACCGCCTGCATCGACCAGTTCATGCCCTCCGGCTCAAACCATAAAACCAGGTCTGCATCTTCACAAGAAAGGGCAAGTGTATCTTGATGCATGCCCAGGCGCATGGTGTTAGAGCGAGGTTCAATCAAGGCAATAATTTTTTCTCCTCCCACCTGTTTCCGCAACCCCGCCAGAGTCGATTTAATAGCGGTGGGGTGATGGGCAAAATCGTCGTAAATATTCACCCCGTTCAGGGACGCAATGCACTCCATTCGTCGTTTCACACCGGTAAACTCTGATAGTGCCTGCGCCGCCACAGACGCCGTTACGCCAACATTGTGTGCGGCAGCCGCAGCACAAAGCGCATTTTTGACGTTGTGCATTCCCATCTGCCCCCACTGGATTTCCCCCGCAGGCTGGCCCTCGAAGATCAATTGAATATGCGAACCATCCGGGGCCAGTAGTCGCGCCTGCCACTGGCAGTTTTCACGAATTGGCTCGGCACCTTCGAGTACCGTAAACTGGCTCAACGGCGTCCAGCGCCCCTGAGCCAACACCTCATCAATGGCCTCATCACCCGCAGGTGCAACGATAAGACCGTTGGCGGGCACTGTTCTCACCACGTGGTGAAATTGCCTCTGGATTGCCTCCAGGTCAGGAAATATATCCGCGTGATCAAATTCCAAATTGTTCAGCGTCAAGGTCCGAGGGCCATAGTGAACAAATTTTGATCGCTTATCAAAAAAGGCACTGTCGTATTCGTCGGCTTCGACAACAAAAAATGGGGTCTCTCCCAGCCGTGCAGATTGCTCAAAATTTCGGGGGACACCTCCAATTAAAAAGCCGGGGGACATACCCGCGTACTCCAGAACCCAGGCCAACATACTGCTGGTGGTGGTTTTGCCATGAGTGCCCGCGACTGCCAATACCCACTTGTCTTGCAATACAAATTCACGTAACCATTGAGGACCCGACACATAAGGCAGCCCCAGATCCAACATCGCCTCCACGACTGGATTGCCGCGACTCATCGCATTGCCAACCACAATTAAATCCGGTGCTGGCTTTAACTGGGCTGGATCAAAACCCTGAATGAGCTCAATTCCCGCCAGCTCGAGCTGTGTACTCATCGGCGGATAAACATTGGCATCACATCCGGTCACCCGGTGCCCCAGATTCTTGGCGAGAACCGCTAAACTGCCCATAAAAGTGCCACAGATGCCTAAAATATGAATATGCATTGAGTTTTCCAGCCTGGATCCAGTATCATGCGCGCCATAAGCAACTAGCTTTGACACACCTAAAAAGCCAGGCAATCTTAACCGATTCTGAGGTTCCAGTATTCACCCTCATAGCCTGAGCGACAAAACAACTATTATAACAAGCAGATAGACCATTACAGATACCCGATACCCCCCTGAAGCGGAAAGGAACTAAAGGTTTATGGCCAAAAAAAATGCATTCTACGCCCAGTCGGGCGGAGTCACCGCCGTCATTAACGCCAGTGCCTGCGGAGTGATTGAAACTGCCCGCCAGCACAAACAGCACATTGCCAAGGTTTACGCCGGGCACAATGGCATTATCGGCGCCTTGACTGAAGAATTGATCGACACCAGCAAAGAGACGGCTCGCACGATTGCAGCTCTCAAACACACCCCTTCGGGAGCCTTCGGTTCTTGTCGATATAAACTGAAAAGCATTGAGCAAAACCTGGCCGAATACGAGCGATTGATCGAAGTGTTTAAAGCGCACAACATCGGCTACTTTTTCTACAATGGCGGGGGGGATTCAGCGGATACCTGCCTGAAAATTTCCCAACTGTCTGAGCGCATGGGCTACCCCATTCAGGCCATTCATATTCCCAAGACTGTCGATAACGATCTACCCATTACTGACAATTGCCCCGGTTTCGGCTCTGTTGCCAAATACGTGGCGGTATCCACGAAGGAAGCCTCGCTAGACGTTGCTTCAATGTGCGCAACCTCCACCAAGGTGTTTATCTTGGAAGTGATGGGCCGGCACGCTGGCTGGATCGCGGCTGCCGGTGGTTTGGCAGCCCAGCAGGAAGGCGACGCACCCCATATTATTCTGTTTCCCGAAATTGCCTTCAATAAAGAAAAATTCCTGCGTAAAGTCCAGCAAAGTGTTAAGAAACACGGTTTCTGCACCATTGTTGCCTCCGAGGGAGCTCAGTACAAAGACGGCACCTTCTTGGCCGATGCCGGCACCGTTGATGCCTTTGGGCATAAACAACTCGGCGGCGTGGCCCCCACTCTCGCCAACATGGTCAAACAAGAGCTAGGTTTCAAGTACCACTGGGCACTGGCCGACTACCTTCAACGCTCCGCACGACACATTGCCTCTGCCTGTGATGTCGAGCAAGCCTATGCAGTGGGCAAGGCCGCCGTGGAAATGGCGCTGGCAGGTAAAAATGCAGTCATGCCAGCTATTATCCGCGGCAAGAGTAAGCGCTACACCTGGAGCATTCAGGAAGCGCCTCTCAGTAAAGTGGCAAACGTCGAACGCATGATGCCACGCAACTTCATCAGCCGAGACGGATTTAACATTACCGAGAAAGCCAGAGAGTACCTCGCACCATTGATTCAGGGCGAAGACTACCCTCCCTATAAAAACGGTGTTCCGGACTACGCCACACTGAAAAAGGTCTTTGTTGCCAAAAAGTTAAAACAAACGTTCAAGGTCTGATTTTACTGAAAATCGTCCCTCCCGGGGCCCTGGCGGGCCCTGGGATAAGCCCCAACTTACCTGCTGCCCCTCTCCCGCTCGAAGCCAAGTGTATAAACTGCCAGCAACACACCTCCTCATCTAAAGGCCCCTAACAGGTCAATTGGCTCAGCATAGACCCGAATGAGCTACTAAACTTCCCATATGATTCATTAATGAACGCGACAGATGAGTAATAACAAGCTCCCTATAATCACAGCTGCCCTTCTGACCCTGGCTCTGTTGGCGTCGGCATCCTATGTCCACTGGAAGGTGTATCAGTTGTACCGAGAGCAGGTATCTAACACCTTAGAAACCGTGCTCAGCACAAGCCTTCAGGCCACGGAGTCTTGGGCAAAGGAAAAAAAACGCACGGTTCAAAACCTGGCCCGCGACCCCATGATTACGTCCCTTACCCGGCAACTAAGCGCGGCTCAGCATCTGGAGCCCGAAGGGCTGATTCAACACCGCCTGACTAATCATGTTCGTCCCTTAGCCCCCCTCAGCACACAAGCAGGTGCTAACAATAGTGGTTTTTTAATTATTGATACCTCACTAACGGTGCTCAGTAGCAACCATCAAGAATTGGTAGGGCACAATGCCCCAAGCTCACTTCCAGATGAATTTTTATTGGGTATTTTCAAGGGTTCCAGCGACATGATAATGCCGGTGAAGTCACAGGTTTTATTGTTCGACGACAGCGGTAAAAAAAGAATCGGCCTGGCAACAATGTTTGCGGCCTCACCTATCCGCGACGAAAATGACAATATCATTGCAGCTTTTGTACAACGCATTGATGTCAGTCGTGATTTTTCAACCCTGTTCCGCAATAGCCGCCTCGGGGACAGCGGTGAAACTTATGCATTTAATCACATGGGTGTCCTCATTAGCGAGAGCCGCTTTGACGCTCAACTGCGCGAGATTGGCCTGCTAAGACCGGAACAGAGTTCGATGTTAAACCTTGTGCTTCGCGACCCCGGCACCAACTTACTCTCAGGCAAAAAAACAGATTCTCTACAAACCAATCAACGATTGACCATCATGGCAGCTCGGGCGACAAGTGGTCACAATGGTATCAATCTGGACGGTTATCGTGACTATCGCGGTATAGAGGTGATGGGGTCCTGGCACTGGGATTCAGCACTGAAAATGGGGATCGCCGTAGAAATCGATCGAAACGAAGCGCTTCGCCTGCATCGTTTTACAGTATATGCCATTTGGTTGTTGATAATTTTCGCTATTGGCGCCATCAATTCTTTGGTCTTCATTCATATTCAAACACGGGCTCGCATCGACAAACTGCAGCGTTTACAGCAAGCCATTCTAGACAATACCGGCGCGGCAATTTACATCAAGGACCTGAGTGGCAACGCGATCATCACCAACAGAGCTCTCAGGGATATCAATTCAAAAGCCGACCAACCCTTTTGTGATGGCATCACGTTCAGTTCGATTTCAAGCGAAACTAACAAACACTACGACGAGGAGCTACTAAGAAGAAAGGAAGCTATTTTATTCGAGTCCTCATATGATATGGACGGGGTTAGGCATTGTTATTCCATGGTGAAATTTCCGGTCAAAGACTCAGCCGGGGAAATAGTGGCCATTGGTACCATAGGCACAGATATCACCCCTCGACAAGAAGCAGAACAAGCCCTGCGCGATAGAGAACGTTTTCTTCTCTCTCTAATGTCGAACCTTCCAGGGATGATCTACAGGTTTTCTGCGGACAAAGAAATGACAGCCACGTTCATCAGTCAAGGCTGCCTGGCACTAACCGGCTATCACCCTGCTGACTTCACCGGCGACTACAACAACACAGGGCAACCCAAACGTTTATTCACAGACCTCATTGCAACCCCGGAACGGGAAGAGATTGTGCAGTTGAGACAGGACGCTCTGAGATCAAAAAAGACCTACGAACTGGAATATCGTATCGTAGACGCCAAGAAAAATGAGAAGTGGGTATGGGAAAGAGGCAGGGGAATATTTGACTCCTCGGGGGCAATTACCTTTACCGAAGGTTTTATTACCGATATATCCGAACGGAAAAAAATCGATCGAGAACTTTCCACTCACAGAAAACACTTGGCCCGGCTGGTAAAAGACCGAACACAGGAGCTGGACCGGGAGAGAATTCAATTAAACGACATAATAACCAATGCGGCAGACGGAATATGTGCTGTCGACGCCAAGGGCGTTATCACCCTCTTCAGTCCGGCGGCACAAAAAATAACAGGTTACAGCTCGGAAGACATGTGCGGACAAGCATTCATTGATTTGTTATCACCTCGATCTAAAGGTGAATACCTGAACAAAATGAATGCATCCTCCGAAAGTAATGATAACGCGAGGATAAGTTTCAGGCTCGAAGTCGAAATACAAAAAAGACAGAAACAAACCATTATAGCGGACCTCTCACTAAGC
>ENA-OSET01001464-OSET01001464.1-sediment-metagenome-genome-assembly--contig:-NODE-1464-length-24427-cov-17.770390_pt1 | contig 24427 bp, 18 predicted proteins | sample MGYA00237882_ERZ534229 | MGnify/ENA primary metagenome ERZ534229 (study PRJEB26408, sample SAMN06266212) | sediment metagenome | isolation source: Hudson Canyon methane seep mesocosm | place... | reverse complement strand
GTTGAAGATGGAACTATTCCTGCAGACGAAGCTGATGATTTATTCATCTCTGTTGGTGTTTTCATTCACTGGATGGCAGAAGATGATGCAGCTATCGAGAAAAACAACTACGATGCTGTTAAAGCATCTATCAAACATGCTGTAGCTGGTACTCCAACTGCAGCTGAAGTTGTTGCTCAAAAATCTACAGCACAACATCCGTTTGCTGCAAACAACGTATAATTTTTAAAATTATATAGCGTTTAAAGAATACCTCGCTTCAGGTTTAACCTGAGTCGGGGTATTTTTTTGCCTGCTATTTAGTAGGCTGGGTATTCCCCGCAACGCTATTGATTTAGGAAGAGAGGCTTTACCTCGTATGTTTCATGCGAGGCTAAAGCCTCTCTTCCTAAGCTATCTTCAAGCCTTTATTGTCTTAACTCAACAACATTGGGTATTCCCTGTCCTTGCTATAAGTTTTTTATAGTTCGACTACTAATAATGCCAGAATGCAGTGCGCTAGAAATAAGCGCATGATTTATACCTATTTTTTTTAGCTTGATTAAATCATCTTGATGGCGAATGCCACCGGCAGCAATAAATTGTTTTTTAGGGTGTTTTTGAGAAAATTCCTGTAGTTTTTTAAAATCAGGTCCCGCGTCTTTTCCTACTCTATCTAAAGTCATAATAATGACCTGTTCCGGCCAGATAGGACTGTTTTCGAGTAACTCCTTAGGGCCAGCATAGCCCGAGCCAGGGAAATAATCTAAGGATAAGATGGTGTTATTTAAACTGTTCTCAAGCAACGGCAGTTGCTCAGGTTTTTGTGATTCCGAGCCGATAATTGATTTATAATAGGTCGTATTATTTTCTGAGTGTTTCTCGGCTGTAGCACCATTATCAATCCAGAATTCAATCTCTTTATTTTCTCTGATCACTTTGTCAATTAAGTTTTGATTGTTACCTGTGTGGGTGATGGCATTTAAATCAGCAATATAGAGCGTTTTAAAGGGATGGACCGTTAAAAACCCCTGGATACAATCTTCCAGTTGACTTGTATTACAGAGAGGTGAAGTTAAAGGCAGGTATCTATCTCGCCGTCCTTGTTGGGCAGCAACAACCAGACCGTCTTTTAAGTCAATTACAGGGATAATATTCATGCTGGGAAAAGTGATTTAACAGGGGCTTATGGTATGAGCTTAGTCAAAAAATAGATAGCTATAATTAGTCGCCAATAAAAGATTTAAACCTTTTTTGTTGATGGCCGATAAATAGTGGTAAATGGAAATAAGTAGCATGCTGAGATATTGCAATATTCATTTTTAAATCAATGATTATTTCAGTGAATGGGGCAGGCTATCTGAGGGGAATGAATGAGAATTAAAACAAAATTAAGACTGGGGTCTTTGCTGATGGCATTGCTTCCAATCATTATAATTGCTGTTATCCTTGGCTGGATGTCGATTAAATCATCAAATGAAATCGTACATGCAGTGTCAACAGAGCATTTGCTTGCGTTAAGAGCGAATAAAAAAGCTGGAATTGAACAGTATTTTAAGCAGCTTAATAATCAGGCTTTAGCGCTTGCCAATGACAGAATGATTATTGATGCAATGATCGGTTTTAAATTGGCTGTCAATGAGCTTGAGGCTGAAGCAGAAAGTTTAAATGCGGCAGCTGTTACTATCAAACAACAATTAGGGCAATATTATTCTACTCAGTTCGCCGCAGAGTATAGCAAGCAGAACCCCCATAAATCTATTTCTGTCTCTAGATTGCTAAATAAACTGGATTTAACAGCGGCCTATTTACAATATGTCTATATTCAAAATAATAAGCCGCTATTGGAAAATCTAGAGCTATCTCAAGCTGGTGAAATTTCAGGATATAGCGCCTTACATACTGCATATGATAAACATATCCAAGATTTCTCTAAAAAAATGGCTTACCAGAATGTGCTTTTAGTTGACTCAGGCTCTGGGCGTGTTATTTATTCGGCTAATAAACAACTGGAGTATGCAACTTCATTAAAAGAAGGGGCTTTTGCAAACTCAGCTTTGGCCACTGTTTTTCAGCGAGCCAATCAAAGCAATCGAGTTGAAGTTTTTTTAGAAGATTTTAAACCTTATATGCCAGCGTATGATGCTGCTGTTTCTTTCCTGGCGACCCCTATTTTTGAAAAGGGGATCAAGGTCGGCGTTTTAGTCTTACAGATATCTATTGATGAAATTAATAGCATTATGACTAGCAATCAACGATGGAACACTGCAGGAATGGGGATGTCAGGTGAGGCTTATCTTATCGGGTCGGATTTTAATGCACGTAGTTTAAGTCGATTTTTGGTCGAAGATAAAACGGCTTACTTTTCTGCTTTGCTAGAAACGGGGATGGATGCACAGCTCATTGATAAAATTAAAGCTAATAATACTAATGTCGGTTTGCAAACTGAACAAAATAGTGATGTTAAATCGGCTATATCAGGGCAAACGGGTAAATCTATCCATACTGATTATCGTAATGTTTTGGTGCTTTCAGCTTTTGCCCCTCTTAATATTAAAGGCTTAAATTGGGCGGTGGTTGCAAAAATAGATGAAGCTGAAGCTTATCAGCCAGCAATGGAGTTTCAATCTTCTTTTATACAGCTGTCAATTCTGGTCATTGTTATTATGGCTGTCATCTCTATCATTGTCGGTTTTGTTTTTTCTAATGCAATGGTTAGTCCTATGATGACCATCGCTAATTCAATGAAACAGATTTCAGAAGGAGAGGCCGATTTAACACAGCGACTGGATGAGCGCAGGCAAGATGAAGTTTCTGAAATTGCGCATTATTTCAATGCCTTTGTTTCTAGAATTCAAGGTGTGATTCATGAGGTGTCTCAATTCAGTATTCAATTGGCAGCCGCATCGGAGCAAGTCTCTGCGACAGCCGTTCAAACCAATAAGAATGTAAATGAACAGCATCTGCAAATAGAGCAGGTTGCTAATGCAATGAATGAAATGACTGCAACCGTACAGGAAGTTGCCAGAAATGCTAATCTGGCTGCTGAAGAGGCACAAAAAGGAGATGCGCAAACTCAAGCAGGTGGTCATGTTATCGAAGGCACTATAGAGGCTATTAATCAATTAAACAGAGATATTTCTTCTGCTGCTGAAACGGTCACGACTTTAGAGCAAGATGGGCAAGCTATTGGAACAGTACTTGATGTAATTAGAGGTATTGCTGAGCAAACTAATTTGCTGGCGCTCAATGCTGCAATTGAGGCTGCAAGAGCGGGTGAGCAAGGCCGTGGCTTTGCTGTTGTGGCGGATGAGGTTAGGACGCTTGCTAGTCGTACTCAAGATTCCACCGAGGAAATACAGGCCACCATTGAAAAATTGCAGCAAGGGACAAAAATCAGTTCAAGCGCGATGAGTTCCAGTGTTAAGCTGGCAGAAAGTGCGGTTGATCAGGCACATGGTGGCACTGATGCTTTACAAAGCATTACCCATGCAATTGCATCTATAGATGATATGACACAGCAAATAGCAGCTGCATCTGATGAGCAGTCATCAGTGGCAGAAGAAATTAATCGGAATGTTATCCTAATAAGCGACTCTGCAAAGGCGACTGTAGCGGTCAGTGATGAATCGGCACATGCCGGAGAGGATATGAGTAGATTAGCCAGTGAATTAACTGCAACGATTGGCCAGTTTAAAATCAATTAGTTTTATCTGGATAAATCGTTCCCAAGCTACCTCACGGCCATTAAGTTAAGCGGAAGTATAGGATGTGTTGACGACAGGAAGTGCATTATTCAGAAAGATGCGCTTCGTACCTCAGCAAATCCTATGCTAATAATTATGCCAGTGATACTCTATCTGGAAAGCTAACATAAGCTGCTCTGCATCATATGCATGAAACTTTTGGCCCTACAAATCCACAAAACAATACTTATCCACGCTTCATAATACGGGCTTTATCACGCTGCCAATCTTTATCTTTGGCTACTGCGCGTTTATCATGTAATTTTTTACCTTTAGCCAAACCAATTTTTAATTTTGCCCGGCCTTTAATCCAGTACATAGATAAAGGAACAATGGTGTAACCTTTACGTTCAACACCGCCAACTAATTTATCTATTTCATATTTGTGTAAAAGTAATTTCTTGCGCCTTACCTTATCGGGTACGATGTGAGTGGATGCTGATAATAAGGGGGATATATGAGCACCTAATAGCCATATTTCACCTTTATGGACAACAATATGACTTTCTTTTAATTGAATTCGACCTTCTCTAAGGCTTTTAACTTCCCAGCCTTCAAGTACCAAACCTGCTTCAAAGGTATCTTCAATGAAAAACTCATGTGTTGCCTGGCGATTAAGCGCAATTGTATTGTCTTGTTGTTTGTTCTTTTTCTTAGATTTTTTACCAGCCATAGCAATGAAAAGTATTTATTTAAACTGACGGAAAGGAAATATTTGGGTATTTTACTTGATTCGTAGATAATGAACGTAACTATTTAGTTTTTTAGGACGCACAGTACAAAAATGGCAAACACAAAATCGATACACGGAGAATGGTCATCACGATTCGCTTATATTCTGGCGGCAACAGGTTCGGCAGTTGGTTTAGGTAATATCTGGAAATTTCCTTATATTACCGGTGAAAATGGTGGAGGAGCTTTTGTTTTAGTGTATTTAGCCTGTGTGGTTGCGATTGGCATACCGATCATGATTGCAGAAACCATGATGGGGCGACGAGGTAGGCAAAGTCCTATAAATACATTGAAAGCATTATCCACTGAAGCGAAGGCTAGTTCCATCTGGCATTATCTAGGCTGGATGGGGGTATTGGCGGGTGTATTGATTTTATCTTATTACAGTGTGATTGCAGGCTGGGCCAATGCTTATGTGTTTAAAGCCATATTTGGTGGGTTTTCAGCTGACCCTGTTGAAGTTAAGGCCAGCTTTGATAATTTTATTGCCAGTCCAGTGCAGTTAGTGTTTTGGCATACTGTCTTTATGATTGCGACCATTAGTGTGGTTATGCGAGGAGTTAATAGCGGCTTAGAAAAAGCAGTACAATTATTGATGCCAGCATTACTTTTCTTATTGATTTTGCTAGTTGCCTATGCAATGACAACGGGTGAGGCTTATTTTAAAGGCTTGTCTTTTTTATTTAGTCCCGACTTTAGTGAAATTGATGCCGATGCGGTATTAACTGCAATGGGTCATGCTTTTTTTACCTTAGGCTTGGGTATGGGCGCTATTATGGTTTACGGTTCTTATTTACCTAGCGGTGTTTCAATTGCTAAAACCAGTTTGTATATTGCGGGTGCCGATACGGTAGTGGCTCTATTAGCAGGTATTGCTATTTTTCCATTGGTATTTGCTAATGGATTGGAACCTGGTTCAGGTCCTGGGCTAATCTTTCAAACATTACCCATTGCCTTTGGTAATATGACGGGTGGCTGGTTATTTGGAATTTTATTCTTTGTATTGTTAGTTTTTGCAGCATTAACATCTTCGATTTCATTAATTGAACCCGTTGTTGCCTGGTTGGTTGAAAACAAAGGTTTTACTCGAGTTAAGGCGAGTGTTATCAGTGGTATTATAACCTGGTCACTTGGGGTAACGGTGGCATTGTCATTTAATGTATGGTCTGATTTCACCCTCTTTAATAAAACTATTTTTAATTTTCTTGACTATCTGACAGCCAATTTAATGTTACCAATTGGTGGTTTCTGTATCGCTGTTTTTGCTGCCTGGATTATGAATCAGGAGCATGTTAAAGAAGAATTAGACTTGCCAGAGATGCAATACGACTGGTGGAAATTTTTAGCCAGTTACGTAGCTCCTGCTTCAGTTTTCTTGGTCTTTTTACATGTTGTTGGAGTATTCTAAGGATGAGCACGGTACAAAAAAGTGCATTGATTAAGTATTCTGCTCAGCAAATGTTTCAGATAGTCGATGATATTGAAGCTTATCCAGAATTTTTACCGTGGTGTAGCGGTAGTAAGATTCTGAAAAGAGAAGATGATATTGTAGAAGCTGAATTGCAAATATCAAAGGCTGGTTTTAATAAGTCATTTGCGACCCGAAATAGAAATGATGGACATGGGAAGTTATTTATGACTTTATTAGATGGTCCTTTTTCATCACTGGATGGGGTCTGGGATTTTATGCCTTTACGGGAGGATGCCAGTAAAATTTCACTTGATCTGGATTTTGAAATGCATGGCAAGTTTGCCAGCTTGGCATTTGGCGCAGTGTTTAATCAAATCTGTAATACCATGGTTAAATCGTTTACCGATCGTGCCAAGCAAGTATATGGATAAGATTAATGTAGAAGTTGCTTATGCTACACCGCATAAGCAACAGATTGTTGAGCTTTCTGTTGCTCAGGGTAAAACGGTGCAGCAAGTCATCATCGCGTCTGAGATAGCAAATCTATTTCCTGAAATTGATTTGCTAAGCTTATCAGTGGGGATTTTTTCTAAAGTCTGTAAATTAGATAAGCTTGTAGAGCAGGGTGATAGAATAGAAATTTATCGACCTTTGCAGCAAAACCCTATGGATGCTCGACGAAATAGGGCGTTCAATTCTAAGTGATCAGTTTGGGTGGGCAATGCTCACCCTGCAGAGCACTGCGCCCCAAATTGTATTAGTTTTTACTCACTGGTATTTTCAATTTGATTATTAGCTTCGGTCAAATTATCATTTTCAGTTTCTTCAGTTTCTTCAGTTTCTTCAGTTTCTTCAGTTGCTGAAATTGTTTCGGCATCATCGTCACTAAATAAGCCAGTAATCTTTTCCCATAGGGTTCTATCCAGTTCGCGAGGAGGAACATCTACAGTAGTTTCTTTCGAAGGTTTGATTACAGGTAAAGTGCTGGGTCTGAAATCACCTTGCACGCCTATTAGTTCATCACCATTAAAAAATAAAGACAGCCGTTTTTGTTTTCTTTCTTCTCCGCCGGGCTGTTCAGAGTATAGATAGTCCCAGCGTTTCTGATGAAATACATCAACTAGCATTGAAGACCCCATAATATATAACACCTGGCGTTTAGTCATTTTAGGGCGAAGCTGGTCAATTACATCCTGACTAATGATATTTCCTTGTTGGATATCTAGAGAATAGACACCAGGTAAGTTGTTTAAAATTGTAGAGCAACCAGATAAGGCAATGCTTGATATGAGTGCTAAGGGGTAAATAGATTTTCTCATGTTCTCTTAAGGCTGAAATAGCGTATAGGGAAAATCATACCGTATGTTAAAAGATAATCCTATAAAAGTATCAACGTCAGTTGACAAAAAAAGTTACAATTAACGTTATCTTATATACCTGATTGATTTTGTATAGAGCTAAATCAAGCTTACATGGAGATTAGCAGTTGGAAAGTAATGATTTAAGAAATGTCGGTTTAAAGGTGACATTGCCCCGAGTTAAGATTTTAGAAATTTTAGAAAAGCAGACGGATCATCGGCATTTGTCTGCTGAGCAGGTTTATAAAATTTTACTAAGTGAAAACGAAGAAATTGGTCTGGCGACTGTTTATAGGGTGTTAACTCAATTTGAAGCAGCAGGCCTGGTAACACGACATCATTTTGAAGGGGGTAACTCTGTTTTTGAACTCGATAAAGGCAAGCATCATGATCATATCGTCTGTATGAAATGTGGCAAAGTCGATGAGTTTACCGATAGTGTTATAGAGCAACGTCAGGATGATATAGCAGAAAAGTTGGGCTATGAATTAACCGATCATAGTTTATATTTATATGGTTTTTGTTCTACCTGTCAAAGCAAAGAATAAGCCATGTTTAAACCCCTTACACTTTATATTGGTTTGCGCTATACGCGAGCCAAACGCCGTACTCAGTTTATTTCCTTTATCACCTTAACATCTGTCTTAGGTATTGCGCTTGGCGTGACTGCTTTAATCGCGGTTCTTTCTGTGATGAATGGCTTTGAAGCAGAATTACGCGAACGTATTTTAGGTATGACTTCGCATACCACTATTTCAGGAAGGAATGACCGCTTACAAGACTGGCAAAAATTAGAGCAACAAGTCATCAATCAACCACATGTTGAAGGTTCTGCCCCTTTTGTTAAAGGCCAGGTTATGGTTAATGCAGATAGGCGAGTCAGTGGGACTTTGTTGCGTGGCATTATGCCCGAGTTTGAACCTAAAGTTTCAGAAGTTGCCAATAAAATGAAATCAGGCAAGCTATCGGATTTAGTGGCTGGTAAGTTTGGTATTGTGCTGGGGGCAGAACTGGCAAATTATTTAGCTGTTATGCCAGGTGATAAGGTGACAGTTATCAGTCCTCAAATTAACTCAACCCCGGCAGGAATTTTACCACGATTAAAAAGATTTACTGTGGTAGGTATATTTCAGGTTGGTATGTATGAATATGACCGTAATATGGCGATTATTCATATCGATGATGCCAGGAAATTATTTCGTTTAGGCGATGCAGTGACTGGTTTAAGGTTAAAGTTAGATGATCTTTTTAATGCACCAAAAATAACTCAAACCCTGGCTCGCCAGCTTTATGGCCAGTATAGTGTGAGTGATTGGACTAAAGCACATAGCAATTTTTTTAGAGCAATAAAAACTGAGAAACGAGTGATGTTTATTATTTTGTTATTGATTGTCGCAGTCGCCGCATTCAATATTGTTTCTACTTTAGTTATGGTAGTGACTGATAAACGAGGCGATATTGCGATTTTAAAAACTCAAGGACTCTCAAATAGTTCAGTAATGGGGATCTTTATTATTTTAGGTGGCATTATTGGCGTCGTCGGTACCGCTCTTGGTACATTAGGGGGGGTTTTGTTGGCCTTGAATATTGAAACATTGATTCCAGCGATTGAAAGTTTTTTTGATGTGCAGTTTATGGCCGCAGATGTTTATTATATAAGTGATGTCCCCTCAAAATTAGTCTGGGCTGATGTTTATGCCATTGCAGCTATCTCATTTTCCTTATCTCTGCTTGCAACCTTATACCCTGCCTGGCAGGCTTCCAGAGTAAACCCTGCTGAGGTATTGAGATATGAATAATTCAGTCATACTGCAATGTCAGCAGCTTGCAATGCGTTATCAACAAGGTGACTTAGATGTCAATGTCTTAAAAGGCGTGGATTTAACCATTAATGCGGGTGAACGTGTGGCGATTATGGGCGCTTCAGGCTCAGGTAAAAGTACCCTGTTGCACTTGTTAGGTGGGCTTGAAAAACCAACCCAGGGGCAGGTGATATTAGATGGTGAGAATTTAAACGCTATTAGATCTGCAAAGTTAAGTAAATTAAGAAACCGTTCTTTAGGCTTTATTTATCAGTTTCATCATCTACTCGGTGAATTCACTATTCTGGAAAATGTGGCCATGCCTGTTTTAATTGCAGGGCACTCTGTAAAAGAAGCCCGTAATAAGGCGAAAGAATTACTTACCCGAGTTGGCCTGGGGCATAGAATTGAGCATAAACCGGGTGAATTATCAGGCGGTGAGAGACAACGCGCAGCAGTAGCAAGAGCGTTAATCAACAATCCTAAGTGTGTGCTGGCTGATGAACCTACGGGTAATTTAGACAGTAAAACAGCAGAACAAATATATCAGTTAATGCTGGAATTAAATCAGGAATTACAAGTTAGCTTTCTGGTTGTCACTCATGATATAGCTCTGGCTCAAAGAATGGACAGGGTTTTGCATATGGAAGACGGTTTAATTCTTCCATAAGCGACTAATTAAACATTAACTGTTAAAAAAACAGATAAACTTCGGGGCGAAGGCTTCAGCCTTCATTTTGTGGAAAGGTGAAAAATCAAATCCAATAGGATGTGTTGAGGAACGAAGCGCATCAATAGCTGTCGATGCGCCTCCTCTGTCGGCACATCCTATAAATAGGGATGATCTATAAATTAGGAAAAGAAAGTACCTTTAAAATGGCTTATTTCGACAGCCTATTCCTGTGCCCCTAATGTCTATTAAAAAACTTAATTCCCCTCTTTTAAGCCAGCATTTGTGATAAAAAATAAACGATTTGATCATCGCCAGGTTTTACGTTTGGCGCTCCCAATGATCTTAAGTAATATTTCCACACCATTACTCGGCCTGGTGGATACGGCAGTGTTAGGGCATCTACAGTCTGAAAACTATCTGGCTGCCGTGGCTTTGGGAGGATTAATCTTTAGTTTTATCTTTTGGGGCTTTGGATTCTTGCGTATGGGGACCACGGGGTTAACTGCTCAGGCTTTTGGTGAGGATATTAAGGCGGAAGTTAATGCCGTGCTTGGCAGGGCGCTGATAGTGGCCTTAATTATTTCTTCCTTGCTGATCCTGCTAAGACCCTATATTGCAACGATTAGCTTTAGTTTATTGCAAAGTAGCGAAATAGTTGAGCGATATGCATTACAGTATTTTGAGATCAGAGTTCTAAGTGCGCCTGCAACACTGTGTTTATATGCCTTGATGGGCTGGTTCTTAGGTCAACAGAAGGTGAAAATCCCGCTGTTGATAGTCATATGCAGTAATCTTATTAATATTTCTCTGGATTTGTGGTTTGTGTATTATTTAAATATGCAAGTGGAAGGCGTTGCTTTAGCAACCGTTATTGCGGAATATATTGGCCTGGCAATCGCTTTGATTGTTGCGGTCAGAATTGTGCAAAAGGATAAAAACCCCAAGGGCTGGGTTGAATTGAGAAATATATCGCAATTCAAAGCCATGTTAGTGATTAATAGTCATATATTTGTACGTACCTGGTGTGTGATTTTTGCTTTTGCTTTTTTTACAGCGCAAGCCTCCAAGTTGGGCGGGGTTGTTTTAGCTGCTAATACGGTATTGCTCAATTTCCAGACTTTTATGGCTTATGCTCTGGATGGCTTTGCTCATGCTGCTGAAGCCTTGGTAGGGAAAGCCATGGGGGCAAGAAATAGATTAATGCTTAAGCAAGCTATAGCGACATCTGCGCTTTGGTCATTTGTTATTGCTGTAGTATTCAGCATAATTTATTTTATTTTTGGACAACAAATAATTAATCTATTAACCAGTTTACAGAATGTTAGATTAATCGCTTATGACTATTTGTCCTGGCTTGTTATTTTGCCTTTGGTTTCATTTGTTTGCTATCTTCTTGATGGCGTTTTTATTGGCGCAATGCTGAGTAAACAAATGCGTAACACCATGTTGTTATCTTTATTTTGCGTGTTTTTACCTGTTTGGTATCATACTCAAGATAGGGGCAATGAAGGCTTGTGGTTGGCAATGACTGCTTTTATGTTGGCACGCAGTGTATCAATGATTTTTGTATTAAAAAATAATTCCTTGCTTGAAAAGCACTAAGACATACCCCATATTCTAAGAAATCATATTTTAGTTCGCGTAAAATCATTCGTATTAAACAAAACTTTATGGACAGCATCATGAAACACTTTTTATTATTGGCTTTATTATTAGGCTCAAACCTTTGTTACGCTGAAGCAGTAAAAAAGGAGACAAAAAATGAGTGGAGTGCAACATCATTAACTGAAACAACCATTAAGAATATACAGAAATCTCAGTTTCAGTATAAGAAGTGTGTGACTGATGAAATGCAGAAGAAAGGTTATCTGAAAATTGACTCTCGTAATGCCACAGATGCCATTATTAAACAATGTGAAACAGTACTGTCTAATATGCGCCAAGTCTACCTTGACGCAAAGGTGCCTGGCGTTATTGCAGATCGTCATTTAAAGAAAATGCGTATAGATATTACCCGTCGTGTTTTAAAGCAATTGATGTTTGCTGAAGCGGCAAATAGAACGGCTCGATAATTACTTTAAAGGTATCAAAAGTTGGGTGAAGTGCTACTGTGCCCAACTAGACATGATATTAACTGGCAGTTTGATAAAAAAACATATCTGACGAAGTAAGATTTTGCCATTTAATAGCCTTAATAAATATGTAGCGGCTGACTGTGCATAAAGCACTCTTGTTAATATATTGAAATTATGAATACTACCTACACTATAGATTTATCCTTAATGCCGACCACACTCGATTTGTGGCATGTTTATTTACTTGCAGCGGTACTGGTTTTATCCATTATCTTAATCATTGTTTTGTTATCAATGGTCATGGGTATGGCTAGAAGAGCAAAACAGCCAGCTGTTGAAGTGCTTAAAACGGTTGAAGTCCCTTCCGAACCAGAAATTAAAGTTGTAGAAAAAATTGTAGAAGTTGAAAAAATTGTGCAGACACCTGCGCCAGAACCCATTGTGTTAAAAGAGTCATCACCTGATGCGGCATTACAATTATTAGGACTATTGCAAAAAGAAGCGCGCTTTATAGATTTTATAAAAGAAGATATAGCGGCATACAGTGATGCAGATATTGGTGTGGCTGCTCGTGTGGTGCATGAAGGCTGTAACAAAGCAATCAACGAGCACTTTACTCTGGACACGGTGAGAACAGATCAGGAAGGCAGTAAAGTCACTTTGACTGAAGGATTTAATGCCTCTGAGGTACGGTTAACAGGCAATATTGTGGGTAAAGCGCCTTTTAACGGAACTTTGATTCATAAAGGCTGGCAAGTGACTAATATTCGCTTGCCTAAGCTGACTGCTGGGCATAATGCCAATATTATCGCGGCTGCCGAGGTTGAACTATGAATGGCCTGTTTGGACATGTAAATCAAAATGATGAAAGCTCAACTGAAGATGAAAATGCTCAGGAAAATGAGCAGCAGCATGCTGATGAGCCCGAGAATGAGATGGAAGCTCAGACCGAGTCTTCTGACACTCAAGCTAACCAAGACCAAGGCAAGCGATATTCTGTTGGGATAGATCTAGGCACTACCCACTGTGTTTTATCCTATGTTGACTTAAGCAGTGATGATGACGAAATAACCCAGCAAGTATTGGCTATTCCTCAGCTGACTAGTCCTGGTGTGGTTGAAGAGAAAAAACAACTGCCTTCGTTTCTTTATTTAGCCCATGAAGCTGAAATTGCGGAAGGATCAACCACCTTACCGTGGACGGCATCAGCAGATCATTTAGTTGGGGATATTGCGCGCAATCTGGGGAGTAAAACACCGATTCGACTGGTAGCAAGTGCCAAGAGCTGGTTATGTCATGCCGGTGTTGATTGCAAAGAAGCTATTTTGCCATCAGAAGCGCCTGAAGAGGTGGGCAGGGTATCACCATTCCAGGCCACAAAAGCCTATTTGCAACATATGAAAGATGCCTGGGAAAATCAATATCCACATGCAGCTTTAGAAAAGCAAGATTTGATTATTACTGTGCCAGCATCGTTTGACCCTGCTGCCAGAGAATTAACGGTTGAAGCTGCCAGATCAATTGGCTTGCATCATGCCTTACTATTAGAAGAACCTCAGTCTGCATTATATAGCTGGATTAATAATAGCCTGGGTGACTGGCGAAATCATGTCAATGTAGGGGATGTTATTTTAGTGATTGATGTCGGTGGCGGAACGACCGATTTATCCTTAATAGCCGTAACAGAACAAGAGGGGAATCTTGAGTTAACCCGTGTGGCAGTAGGTGATCACATTTTGCTGGGTGGCGACAATATGGATTTGGCCTTAGCCTATACCATTAAAGCAAAAATGGAAAAGGAAAGTGGCAATCGTCTTGAAGCCTGGCAAGTACAGGCATTAACGCATGCTTGTCGTGATGCTAAAGAAAAGATTTTTAATAATCCAGAAACAGATAATGTGGCTTTAGTTGTACCAAGCCGCGGCTCATCATTAATTGGTGGGACTTTGCGAACCGAATTGACTCGAGATGAAGTCAACAGTGTGTTGGTCGAAGGGTTTTTACCTGAAGTTGCAGCCAGTGATCGCCCCGTTTCAAGACCACGCTCTGGTTTGAGGACCAAAGGCCTACCTTATGCACAAGATGCCGGTATCACTCGTCATTTAGCTGGTTTTTTAGCTAAGCAACAAGCCGCTACAGATGATTTAGAGCATGTTAATTTGCCTGACAATGCCAGTTTTTTACATCCTACTGCGGTATTATTTAATGGCGGGGTGTTAAAATCTGCTGTATTAGCTGATAGATTGTTGAATGTGCTAAATTCCTGGTTAACTTCCGAGCAAGCGCCTGAAGCAAGATTACTGGAAGGGGCGGACCTTGACTTGGCTGTTGCCAAAGGTGCGGCTTATTATGGTATGGTTCGCCAAGGCAATGGTGTTCGTATTAAAGGCGGTACAGCTGCCTCTTATTATGTCGGTGTGGAAAGTGCCATGCCTGCAATTCCAGGCATGGCACCCGAAGTTGAAGCCCTGTGTATTGCACCTTTTGGAATGGAAGAGGGGACTGAAGAAGCATTACCCGACGATGAATTTGGTTTGGTCATTGGAGAGCCTGTTCGATTCAGGTTTTTTGCCTCTAATACGCGTAGAGAAGATGGTGTAGGTGTGCGTCTTGATTATTGGACGGATGAAGAATTACAGGAACTGGATGAAATTGAAATCACTTTGCCCGAAGAAGGCCGTAGAGCAGGTGAAGTTGTTCCAGTTCATTTAAGTGCCGCTGTCACAGAAGTTGGCACGCTAGAGTTACATGCAGTTTCTCAGCAAGATGATCATCGCTGGAAAATTGAATTTGATGTAAGAGCAGGGGAAGAATAGTTAGTAGCAACTTGTACGGGCTATTAATTGAGTCATTTAACAATTAATCAAGGAAAACAAATGGAAAAGAAAGATAATATGCCGCTTTGGGTGTTTTTAGCGTTCTCAAGTATTAACACCAGAAAAGGGGCTTTAATATTGATTTGGAGTTGTGTGATATTTACAGTGTATTGCTTTCCATGGAGTTTGTATATTACAGATCAGCAATGGATTAAACAGATCTTTTTAATTGATGACTGGAGCTGGCTGCCAATGATGGTGCCGATGGTTATATGGTATTACTTAAGTTTGCGCTGGATTGATAAAAATAAAGCCTGGGAAGTTTAATTGTTTACCTGATTAGGTAAACTTTCCTCCACTGTGTAAACCTTTTAGTGAATAAGGAACAGGGTAGGAGCGCCCGCCCTCGGCGCGATGATAATAGATGGTTTTTAGAGCAAAGCATCTATTTTATATCGCGCCGAGGGCGGACGCTCCTACATCAATAGTTGTCATGGAACTCATTCCAGTCTCGATTGTTACTAGCAAACAAGACTGCCTCTGGGAATTGGCTGAAGCTTGTGGGGAATCAGGATTGTTTATATAAATGAACGGTAGAGACGTTGAATGCAACGTCTCTAGCTGATTCCTGTTCAGGTGAAGTATAATAGCTTTTTTCATTGGAATGTTTCTTGTTTCAGCTAAGGACAAGGGTGTGAGGAAAGTTTTTTGAATAATAAATCTACAAAGTATTTGGTCGGAATCGACTTAGGTACAACACACACTGTTGTCGCTTACACAGAAGCAGACAAATCACAGAGCAGTCAGTCTATACAAATCTTTCAAATTGAACAGCTGATTGCCCCTGGCGAGGTAGCTAGTCGTTCATTATTGCCTTCCGTCCGCTATCATCCGGCAGAGGGTGAATTATCTGAAGCAGATGTTGGCTTTTCCCCCGCGGGAGAAACAGCGGTTATTGGTGAAGCGGCCCGCTTATTAGGTGCAAAAACACAAGGCCGTTTTGTGACCAGTGCTAAAAGCTGGTTATCTCATCCTTCGGTTGATCATACTGCGGATATTTTGCCGTGGGGTAGTGCGGATGATATTCAAAAAGTATCTCCTTTAGATGCAAGTGCCAGTTATTTAGCCCATGTACGAACCGTTTGGGCGCACAAATTTCCTGATGCACCGCTAGAAAAGCAAACGCTAGTCATTACAGTACCCGCATCATTTGATGAAGCGGCTCGATCTTTAACATTAGAAGCCGCAAAAATTGCAGGTTTACCCGATATACGCTTATTAGAAGAACCTCAAGCAGTTTGTTATGACTGGTTACGTCGACATTCAGGCAATATCAAGCAAGCTTTAGAAAATGTTCAATTGCTTTTGGTCTGTGATGTAGGTGGTGGAACGACAGATCTCACCTTGATTAAAGTCGAAAAAGCTCAGGATGAACCAAAGCTGACCCGTATCGGTGTGGGTGATCATCTTATGTTAGGTGGTGATAATATTGATTTGGCCTTAGCGCATTTAGCTGAAAATAGAATTACCAAAGGTGAGAAAAAATTATCAGCCGCTGATTTATCTCAATTATTAGAACAATGCCGAATTGCTAAAGAACGTTTGTTAGCTGAAGATGCACCAGAACAGGTGAATGTGACGCTATTGGGTGGAGGATCTAAGTTAATTGGTGGATCAAGGTCTGCTCAGCTAGATAAACAGGAAGTGAGACAGATAGCACTGGATGGTTTTTTTCCTTTATCTAGGCTAGATGATTTACCCGATAGAAAACGCAGTGGAGTCGTTGAGTTTGGATTGCCTTATGCAGCTGAACCTGCAATTAGTAAACATATCGCGGCTTTTTTAAGTTTACACAGTGATGCAGCGGCAGATGCATTAGGCCATTCTGGCAAAGTACCCGATGCAATTTTATTAAATGGCGGTGTATTTCGTAGTAAACCGATTACCCAGAGAACCATAGATTTAATTAACTCATGGAGTGATCAACAGCCCGTCTTATTAGAAAATAAACATCCAGAACTATCCGTTGCCTTTGGTGCTGTGAGTTATGCTATTGCCCGACGGGATAAAAAAATTAAAATTGGCGGTGGTTCTGCCCGTAGTTATTTTCTATTAGTCGACACCAGCGATAAAGCGCATCAACAAACAGGTATATGTGTACTACCTCGAGGCAGTGAAGAGGGTGTTGAAGTGATGCTGAAGGAGCAGCAATTTGCCTTGCGTATAGGACAGCCTGTGCGCTTTCATTTGGCATCAACCACTGGAGATACAAAATACCAGCCGGGTCAGTTAGTCGAAATAACAGATGAGCGCTTTAATTCATTACCGCCTTTAGCTGTTGCCTTTGAAGGTGAAGATAAAGGTGAAATTAAAGTACAGCTGGCTGTGACTCAAACAGAGGTGGGGACTTTAAAAATTCAGTGTGTGTCTATTGTTGATCCTAGCCTACGTTTTGATGTTGAGTTTCAAATCAGAAGGAAAGGTTCTGGCGGTTCACAAGAATCAACTGAGTTACCCGCTAACTTTAATCTGGCCGTAGAAAAAATACAGGCTGTTTTTGGTTCAAAATCTAAGAAAGTAGACCCTAAAGCAGTAAAAAGTTTACGTGCTGATATTGAGAAAGTACTCGGTCTTTCTCGAGCTGACTGGGATACCCCATTACTTCGAGCATTATTTGCTAGTTTATTGGACTGTATGAAATCTCGTCGCCGTTCAGAAAATCATGAACGTGTGTGGTTGAGCTTAGTCGGTTTTTGTTTGCGCCCTGGTTTTGGTTATCCATTAGATGACTGGAGAGTAGAGCAGTTATGGAAAACTTATAGTCAAACCATACAGTTTGTAAATGAAAGACAAAACTGGACAGAATGGTGGACCTTATGGCGTCGTATAGCTGGCGGTTTAAATGCAGAAGCACAAGAACAACTGTTTAAAGATATTTCCAAGTTTTTAAACCCAGCTGCGGCCAGACAAGCAGGGGTCGCCAAACAAATTAAAATGCGCGGCTATGATGATATGGTTCGTTTGGTCGGGGTATTAGAACGGTTACCCGTTGATAAAAAAATAACAGTGTGTGAGTGGTTGTTAAAGCGACTACAAAAATCCAGCGAACCTAATCAAACCTGGTGGGCAGTCGGGCGTATTGCTTCCCGCGTACCCTTTCATGGCAGTAATCATAATGTTATTCCAGCAGACATAGTCGCCAGCTGGTTACAGCAACTACTAAAAGTTGATTGGAAGAAAGTACCACAAGCAGGGTTTGCAGCGACATTAATGGCAAGAATGAGCGGTGATAGAGCAAGAGACCTTGAAGAATCAGTCAGGTTACAGATTATAGAAAAATTACAACAGAGCAAATCACCTAATGCCTGGATAGAAATGGTTGAAGCCTATAAAGAGCTGGATGAAACGGAAGAAAAACAAATCTTTGGAGAAGCTTTGCCACCCGGGTTGAAGTTGATTTCTTGATATTAATAGTGTATTTGACACTGTTATTTAATGCTTTTTCAGCCATGATTCTAGGTTTAAATTATGCTAGGCAAGTCGTCCCTGTTTATAAGTAGCTGAAATTACAGGGGCTGTTTTTTGGGGGGGGTAATGATGTGCAAAACTATTCTGACTAGTTTTTTAGGCTTAGCTGAATAGTTTAATTATTTTCAGGCTATAATTCATTTATGCCTATAAATTCAGAACATCCAGCCAAAGCAGATCAAGATAGCAATGACTTACTTATATTGATTCGTCAGTTAGGGCAGGATTTACGTGTGCGTCCAGAACAGTTACGTAGACTGCACCTGGATAGTCGTTTTGATAAGGATTTAGGCTTAGATAGTTTGACCCGCATGGAAATGCTGACTCGAGTCGAAGAATATTATTCTCTGTCATTTCCCGAACAGATCTATGGGCGGATTGAATCAGCAAGAGACCTCTGGCGAGAAATACAGAATATTAAGCCTTCTCAGCCACTTAAGGCCGTTTTATCTAATAGCAACAATAATCAACAGCATGATATAGAGGCTATTGCATATGATGCAAAGACACTAGTCGATGTTTTAGAATGGCATGTGAAACATCACCCTCATCGCACTCATATCACATTTTATACTGACCAAAATGATGGTCAGAAAATTACCTTTCAAGATCTGAAATCTGCAGCAGAAATTATGGCTGCCGGATTGCAATATTTTGGCCTTAAGCCTAAACAGGCAGTCGCTATTATGTTGCCAACCAGCAGAGACTATTTTATTAGTTTTTTTGCTATTTTAATTGCTGGAGGCATTCCTGTCCCTCTTTACCCACCTGCTCGCAGAGCCCAGATAGAAGAACATCTACAACGCCATCAGCGTATTCTGGAAAATTGTCAGGCAATAATGTTAATCACCGTTGCAGAAGACAAAGCAATTGCAGATAGGCTGGTATCTCAACTAAACAGCTTGCAGCGTGTTGTTACTGCTGATCAGTTAGCTGAAACTGACGGAGTGTTGTTACGGCCTGAAATATCTGCTCAGGATATTGCTTTTTTGCAATATACCTCGGGTAGTACAGGGACACCGAAAGGCGTTGTATTAACGCATCAAAATTTGCTTAGTAATGTTTATGCGATGGGTGAGAGAGTCGCTGCAAAATCAACTGATGTTTATGTCAGCTGGCTTCCTCTTTATCATGATATGGGCTTGATTGGTGCCTGGTTTGGCAGCCTATATTATTCCATGCACTTTGTGGTGATGTCGCCGTTATCATTTTTAGCCCGACCTAGTCGCTGGTTAAATGCTTTACATCAATATCATGGCACATTAACGGGTGCGCCTAATTTTGCATATGAACTGTGTTTGCAGCGAATAAAAGGCGATATGCTGAATAATCTGGATTTGAGTTCTGTGCGCTGTATGTTCAATGGGGCGGAACCTGTCAGTCCAGCCACGTTAATTCGGTTTAGTGAAAAGTTTGAACCTTGTGGCCTAAGTAAGTCTGCTATTCAAGCCGTTTATGGTTTAGCGGAATGTTCAGTCGGGTTGGCTTTTTCAAAACTGGGCCGGACACCGTTAATTGATCAGATTGATCGATTAACCTTTATGAAAACAGGGTTGGCAGACCCTGTCAGTCAAGGCATTGATGCGCTTAAATTTGCCTGTTGTGGAATACCTTTAACAGGACATGAAATTCGGGTGGTAGATGGGAGTGGACGAGAACTGCCAGAGCGCCAGCAAGGCCGCCTGGAATTTAAAGGCCCCTCTACAACCAGTGGCTATTTCCGCAATCCCAGCCAGAGTCAGTTATTATTTCATGGTGATTGGTTGGATTCTGGTGACCTGGCCTATATAGCCAATGGAGAGCTGTATATCACTGGCCGAGTTAAAGATCTTATCATCCATGCGGGGCGTAATATTTATCCTCATGAGCTGGAATATGCTATTGGTGCGCTTGCTGGTATTCGCAATGGTTGTGTTGCTGTGTTTGGCAGTCAAAACAGGGATTCAGGTACCGAACGTTTGATTGTATTGGCTGAAAGCAAAATCCAAAACCCTGAGTTGCGGGAACAGTTACATAGCCAGATTAATAGTATTGCTACTGCATTGGTTGGGACCCCAGTGGATGATATTGTTTTTGCTGCGCCGCATACTGTATTAAAAACCTCTAGTGGAAAAATCAGACGTACATCGTGTAGAGAGCTTTATCAGAGAGGCTTATTCGGCTCATCTTATACTCAAAAAATCAAACTACTTTTTTCAGCTTTGTTATTCAGATCGGGCTTACACAAAATAAAACCTGGATTTAGTTTGATTGGTCCCCGCTTATACGGAGCCTATGCCTGGTTGATATTTATTATCAGCGCAGTAATAACCTGGCCCTTAGTTGTTTGTTGTCCTCGTCGCTGGAGTTGGTCGATTATGCGTTCTAGCTTTCGGCTCCTGAGCTGGCTGTGTCATATCAAAGTGACAGTGCAGGGGCTGGAAAACATTAATCCTGAACAGGGGCCTTTTGTTTTTGTCTGTAATCATGCAAGTTACCTTGATAGTATGATGCTGATTTTAACTATTCCTATGGAATTTAACTTTGTAGCCAAGGCAGAGTTAAATCATCAGTTTATTGCCGGTACTTTGTTGCGTAAGTTGCAGACTGAGTTTGTCGAACGTTTTGACAGTCAGCAAAGTATTAGTGATGCTAAAAAAATCACCGCTGTTGTTGCAAAAGACAAGTCAATATTGTTTTTTCCTGAAGGCACTTTTACTCGTGAACCTGGCTTGCTACCTTTTCGGATGGGCGCTTTTAGCGCGGCGGTTATGAATGCTCGTCCCATAATACCCATTACTATTCGTGGTACACGCTCAATCTTGCGAGCACACACATGGTTACCCAGAAGAGGGGCGGTTATAGTTAATATAGCAAAAGTAATGATTCCAGAGCCAATCGCGCAAACTGTAAACCAGCATGACAGCTGGAATGCGGCAATCAAATTAGCAGATGCTGCACGACAACAAATATTAATGAATAACGGAGAACCTGATTGTTCTGATGTATAACTGTTTATCTGCGCACTAAAGTCTGCTAGCAGAAGATCAGTTTTATCTATCTCAACTTATTATTTTATAACAAGGTATATAGTCTGTTCCTGCTAACTTCATTCGATGCTGAGTGACAAATGATTGTAATAATTGATCAACGGACGCCATAATTTCTCTATCACCAGTGACCATAAAATGACCATGTTGCTCGATCGCTCGAATACCTTCATCTTTGACATTACCCGCGACTATCCCCGAGAAGACCCGGCGTAAATTGGCTGCCAACTGATGGCTGTCCTGGTCTTTGTCTAATTTAAGGCTAGCCATATTTTTATGGGTGGGAATAAAGGGCTGTTGAAATATAGGACTGATTTTTAGTAGCCAGTTGAAGTAAAAAGCATCGCCTTTGTTTTTGCGGAATTCACGTACCTGTTGAATTCCTGTTTTCATTTCTCTGGCCACACGGTCTGAATCGTCGATAATAATTTTGTATAGTTGTTGTGCTTCAAAGCCTAAAGTGTCGCCAATGAATTGATTAATCTGTTTGAAATAATCTTCTGCACATTTTGGACCTGTAAAAATTAGGGGGAAGGGCATTTCAATATTATCAGGATGTAATAATATACCGAGTATGTAGAGGATTTCTTCTGCTGTGCCAGCGCCACCAGGAAAAACGATGATGCCGTGGCCTGTGCGAACAAAAGCTTCCAGGCGTTTTTCTATATCGGGTAAAATGACTAAATCATTAACAATCGGGTTCGGGGATTCAGCAGCAATAATACCCGGTTCGGTCAGTCCTATATAGTGGCCGTCGCTAATTCTTTGTTTGGCATGAGCTATAGTAGCCCCTTTCATTGGGCCTTTCATTGCCCCTGGGCCACAGCCCGTGCAAATATTCATATCCCGCAAACCAATCTGGTAACCCACTTCTTTGGTGTAATTGTATTCCTCTCTGGAGATAGAATGTCCACCCCAGCAAACAACTAATTTGGGTTCGGTTTGATGGCGAATAATGTTGGCATTTCTTAGTATATGAAAGACTGCGTTTGTCACGCCGTCTGCTGATTTCAATTCAAATTTTGGGTTGTCATCAATTTCATCGCTGAGATAAATAATATCTCTTAACACGGAGAATAAATGTTCTCTGATTCCTTTAATCATTTGACCATCAACAAAGGCGTTGGCTGGTGCTCCCTTGACCTCCAGCTTGATCCCACGCTGTTCTTGTATCACTTCAATGGAAAAGGAGCTAAAACGTTCCAACAGTTCTTTACCATTATCCATGGTATTACCACAATTAAGCACGGCCAATGCGCAATTATGCAAGACTTGATATAAGCCGCCTTGGCTGGTATCCAGTAATTTATTCACTTCTGATTTGGATAATACAGCTAAATGATCATCGGGTGATATGAGTGCATCTATGGTGAGTTCTTCACTATCTTTTGAGCCGTTGTTTTGATTTTTTAAGCTTTCCATTTTCTTTTATCCGGTGTTGATATTATTGAAGCACCATTTATGTCCTACAATAAATTACTTGATTAATCAGTTAATTCGGCAACATTGCTCAGTACTTTTATTTATAACATAGCGAGAGTTCATGGTTAATTATGCCTTTGTTACAAAATGCTAAGGCCCTATCTATAGATTAGTCTAAAATGAGTAGAAATAAGTTTTATAATGACGCTATCAATTTCATTGACTTACATTCAGAAAAAAACCTTGTTAAACATAGACAATAAAAAAGCATACGACAACAACCAGATCAGAGAGCGAGAATGTCTTGATTGGTTAAAAAAGCAGAAAAAAACGGTTAATCAAGGGCTGTATATTACCGCTAGCATTGGTGTTTTTCAGGGTGTTTTAGTGATTGCTCAGTCTGCATTATTAGCCTACATTGTTCATCAACTCGTTATTGAACAGGCGCCGCTAATTCAATTGATGAGCATGTTCGGCTGGCTAGTTCTCACTTTTATTTTAAGAAGTATTTGCAGTTATTATTTTCCCGTCATGGGATTTAAAGTCGCTGAACAAATCAAGCGTACGGTACGTGAACAAGTATTAAATAAATTTTCACAGCTTGGTCCCGCTTTTTGTAAGCAACAACAAAGTGGTGAGTTGGCAGCCACAACACTCGAACATACAGAAGCGTTGGAGAATTATTATTCTCGATATTTACCCCAACAAATAATTGTTTCGGTATTGCCTTTGATAATGATTGCCGTCGTTCTGCCAGTTAATTGGATAGTCGCTGTGATCTTCTTAGTGACAGGGCCTTTAGTGCCAGTATTTATGGCACTGGTTGGTATGGGTGCGGCATCCGCTAGTCGTAGTCAATTTTTGGCAATGGCAAGAATGAGTGGCTATTTCCTTGATCGATTGCAAGGTTTAAGTACGCTTAAATTATTTTCTCAGGCTGAAGCCGAATTAACAAACATCACAAAAATTTCCACCGCTTTTCGGGAAAAAACTATGAACGTTTTGCACATAGCATTTCTGTCATCGGCGGTGTTGGAGTTTTTCAGTGCTGTTGCCGTTGCCTTGGTTGCCGTCTATGTTGGTTTAGGTTTATTAGGCTTAATCCGTTTTGGCCCTGCTATTAATATTAGCTTGCAAGAGGCTTTATTTGTATTACTAATAGCACCAGAATTTTTTAACCCGCTTAAGCAACTAGCCGTTTATTACCACGATAAAGCAGCGGCTATTGCTGCGGCTGATAATATTTTAAAAGTGTTACAGCAAGTGACAAATGAGCAAATTGATAAAGTGGATATTAAACCCACTAAGTCAACAGTCTATGCAATTGAAATGCTTGCGGTATCAAAGTCATATCAGAATAAACAAGTCATTAAATCACTCAATCTACAAATCGCTACGGGTGAAAATGTTGCTCTAGTCGGCGAGTCGGGCGTCGGTAAAACAACTGCATTTAATTTGTTGTTAGGTTTTGAGCAGGCAACAGAGGGCGTTATTTTAATCAATGGTCAGCCAGTTAATAAGCAGAACAGCATTGCCTGGGCGGGACAGCAATCACATGTTTTTTATGCCAGCATCAAAGATAATATCAGTCTGTTTGACCCTGAGTTATCTGATTCACAGATCAACACAGCCGCTGATAGAGCGGGGGTGACAGAATTTAGTCAATACCTGGAAAACGGTTTGTCAACCTTGGTTGGGGAAAAAGGTTATGGCTTGTCGGGGGGGCAAGTTCAACGTATTGCCTTGGCGAGGGCTTTTGTTCAAAACTCGGCTATCGTGTTACTGGATGAACCCACTGCGCATTTAGATCAACAGACTAAGACAAAATTATTGCAGCTGATTGAAAGCTTGTTTAA
>ENA-OSET01001461-OSET01001461.1-sediment-metagenome-genome-assembly--contig:-NODE-1461-length-24444-cov-7.641934_pt1 | contig 24444 bp, 14 predicted proteins | sample MGYA00237882_ERZ534229 | MGnify/ENA primary metagenome ERZ534229 (study PRJEB26408, sample SAMN06266212) | sediment metagenome | isolation source: Hudson Canyon methane seep mesocosm | place... | reverse complement strand
TGAATCATTAGAAATGATTTACCGTAAACAGGTGGAGTTTTCTGTAGGGCATGGCATCGCAGTGCATGCCGAAGTAGCAAAAGCGAATGTTGAGTTAGCAACGGAAATTATAACTGTTGTATTACCTGACTACGAAGTGCCTAATACTGAGGTGCCTGGTTTAATTGATGATATTTCATTGGCTGCATTGAATAATGGCTTGGACTTAAAGGTGATTTCGCCTGAGAAACAAGTCAGTACTGAGTTCTATAATGAATTACCTATCCAAATTGAAGTCGAAGGTGATTATCATGAGTTAGGGGCATATGTTTCTTCAGTAGCTTCGTTGCCACGCATTGTGACTCTGCATGACTTTTCAATTACGAAAAAAGGTAAAGATAATGATTCATTATCATTAAAAATCCTTGCTAAAACTTACCGTTATAATGAGGGAGATTAAAATGAAAAAACTATCCCTATTATTACTATTAACCTCATTTTTAGCAGGGTGTGGTGTTTCTTCAGGAACAGCTGATTTAAAACAATTTGTCGATGATGTGATGAGTCAGCCACGGGGTGTTATTGAGCCTTTACCTGTATTTGAGCCTTATGAAGCGTTTAGCTATAGTGCTACGGGTTTACGTTCGCCGTTTGACTTGCCAGTCAATTTAGATGATGTGGCAAAAACTGTCGCACCGACATCTGATGTGAGGCCAGATCTCAATCGCTCCAAAGAACAGCTTGAGCAATATTCATTTGGATCACTCTCTATGGTGGGGACGATTAAGCGCGAAAGTAATCACCTTTGGGCTTTGATTTCTGTTCCTGACAGTGGAATTCATAAGATAAAAGAAGGCTATTACATGGGGCAGAACCATGGGAAGGTCATTCGTATATCTCAGCAACGTATTGATATTATTGAAATAGTTCCAAATGGTGTAGGTGGTTGGATTGAACGTCCACGTTCACTTGTATTGGCTGGTGTGGAAGGGGAATAAATAATGAGTCACCGTATAAGTAAGGCAGCACAGGTATTTGTTGCTGTGATTCTAGCAACCCTAGCAAGTGCGCAAAGTTATGCATCTAACTTGGTAGATATTAAGTTTTCAGCCTTACCGGGTGATGTCACTCAGATGGAGTTGGTTTTTGATGGTGAGCCGCCTGTACCGGGTGGTTATACAATCGAGAAGCCTGCGCGTATCTCACTGGATTTACCGGGTGTGAATAGTCAGCTTGAATCGAAATACCATAAAATAGGCTTTGGTAACGCACGAACAGCGACTGTCGTAAATGCTAAAGAGCGTGCTCGTGTCATTGTTAGCCTAGCTCAATTGGTTCCTTATGCGGTTGAAACTCAAAATGATCGACTTGTCATTTTGATGGGGAAAAGTGTCGATACATCTTCGCAAGAGGTGCAGCCAAATCAAGCCGTAGCAAGCTCTGGTATAGATAACTCTGACTCTTCAGTCATGAATGTTGATTTTCGTCGTGGTGATCAAGAAGATGGTCAAGTTCAAATATTACTAAGTAATCCTAAAGCTAATGTTGATATTCAACAACAGGGTAAGAAGATTATCGTAACCTTGGCAGATACGGTATTGCCTGAAAATATGCGTCGTCGACTAGATGTCGTTGACTTTTCTACCCCAGTTAAATTTATCGACGCTAATATGGAAGGGACTAATACGGTTATCTATATTGAGCCAGAAGGTCAGTACGATTATCTGGCTTATCAGGCTGATAATGTATTAGCCATCAATGTTAAACCAATCACTAAGGCCGAAAAAGAAAGAATTGCTAAGACCGACTTTCCTTATAGTGGTGAAAAGTTATCGCTTAATTTCCAAAATATTGAAGTGCGAGCAGTACTTCAGTTAATTGCTGATTTTACCGGCCAGAATCTAGTCGCATCCGATACGGTTGATGGTGGTATTACTCTACGCTTACAAAATGTACCTTGGGATCAAGCTTTAGATCTAGTTTTGAAAACTAAAGGTTTGGCTAAGCGTCAAATGGGTAATGTCTTATTGGTCGCGCCTGCAGAAGAGATTGCAGCACGAGAAAAAATTGAGCTAGAAGCTGTAAAGCAGGTTGAAGAATTGGCACCACTGCTTTCTGAATATGTGCAATTACGCTATGCAAAAGCTACTGATATTGCGTCTCTATTAACTTCTGAAAGTGGCTTAATGTCGGCTCGAGGCACGGCTGTAGTTGATGAGCGTACTAATACACTGTTGATGAAAGATACTGGCGATAATCTAGATAAAATCCGTGAAGCCATTGCTTTGTTGGATGTGCCAGTGCGTCAAGTTTTGATCGAAGCGCGAATTGTGATTGCTAATACCAGTGTGGGAGAGAAATTAGGTATTCGCTGGGGTGGTGGTGGTATGAAAGCAAACAATGATAGTTTTATGACAGTAGGGGCTAGTCAAACTACCTTGAATGAAACTAATCAGATCTTAATTGACCGCTCTCAAGGTAATACTGATCCGGGTACAATTACTTTCCCCGATGCTTATGTTGTCGATCTCGGTGTAAGTGATGTGGGTGCTTCTTCGTTAGCGGTAGGTATTCAAACCTTCGATTACCTATTAGACCTAGAACTTTCGGCAGTAGAAACGGATGGTAATGCGGAAATTGTTTCTCAGCCTCGTGTTATTACCGCAGATGGTCAAACGGCCAGTATCCAATCAGGTACAGAGATTCCGTATCAAGAGGCCAGTTCTAGTGGTGCAACGTCTGTTTCATTCAAATCGGCGGTATTGAAATTAGAAGTAACGCCTCAAATTACTCCGGATGATCGCATTATTATGGATCTTAAAATTAACCAAGATTCTATCGGTGAAGTGACCGCAGCAGGTCCGACCATTGATACTAATGCCCTAGAGACTCAGGTGCTGGTTGAAAATGGTGAAACGATTGTATTGGGTGGCATTTTCCGTTCAGAAGAAACTTTCGCAACAACAAAGACACCATTCTTTGGCGATATCCCTCTACTTGGCGTATTATTCCGTCGTACGGAACACGTCGAGAGTAAAGCTGAGCTTTTAGTATTTATTACTCCACGTTTGGTTAAAGATACTTTGAGCACACGTTAAAACTAAATGTCACACACGTTAAATTTATACTTAGTCGGACCGATGGGCGCTGGAAAAAGCACCATCGGTCGTCTGCTATCTAGCGAGCTGGACTTGAACTTTATAGATTCGGATCGCGAGATAGAAGAACGCTGCGGAACTAATATTCCTTGGATTTTCGATAAAGAAGGGGAAGAAGGGTTTCGTGCGCGTGAAGAAAGTACGATTGATGATCTTACCCAGAAGACGGGGATATTATTAGCGACAGGTGGTGGTGTAGTGATGCGGCCTGCCAATCGCAAGAATCTAGCGGGGCGTGGAACTGTTGTTTATTTAAGAACATCGGTTGACCAGCAACTTGCTCGTACTAGTCGAGATAAGAATCGGCCGTTGCTGCAAACAACGGATCCAAGAGCCGTATTAGAAGATTTGTTTTCCGTGCGTGATCCCTTCTACCAAGAAATCGCTGATATCGTGATTCAGACCGATCAGAGAAATCCCAAAAACGTAGTAAATGAAATATTACGACGTTTAGTCGAAAACAATATTATTGATGCCAATGATGAAGACACTTACAGTTGATCTAGCAGATCGTAGTTATCCGATATTCATCGGTGAATCCCTCATTTCAAATTCTGATCTTTATTCCCCTTATATTAAAGGGAAGCAGGTAATGATTGTTACTAATACAACAGTCGCTCCACTCTACCTTGAGCAGGTGAAATCTGCATTATCTGATTATGATGTTGACGAAGTAATACTTCCTGATGGTGAACAATATAAGAATTTAGATACTTTAAATCTTATCTTCGATGCCTTATTGGAAAAGAGACATAATAGAACGACCACGTTAATTGCTTTAGGCGGAGGCGTCGTTGGAGATATGACGGGTTTTGCAGCCTCCTGCTATCAGCGTGGAGTCGATTTCATCCAAGTGCCCACGACATTGTTATCTCAAGTCGATTCTTCTGTAGGGGGTAAGACCGCGGTCAACCATCCTATGGGCAAAAATATGATTGGTGCTTTCTATCAGCCTAAATGTGTTATCGCCGATATTAGTGTTTTGGCGACCTTGCCCCAACGAGAATTGTCCGCTGGTATTGCGGAGGTTGTTAAATACGGTCTGATTTGTAATAACGAATTCTATCTGTGGCTCGATGAAAATGTTGAAGCCCTTGCGTCCTATGATACAGTCGCGCTATCACGAGCGGTGGAGTTAAGCTGTTTAGATAAAGCGGCTGTTGTTGCCCAAGATGAAAAAGAAGGTGGTATTCGGGCAATCTTAAATCTAGGTCATACCTTTGGTCATGCGATAGAGACAAATCAAGGTTATGGCGTTTGGTTGCATGGTGAAGCAGTGGCGGCGGGCATGGTTATGGCCGCAGACTTGTCGTGGCGCTTAGGAAATATTAGTCAGCAGGATGTACAGCGACTTCAAGGTATGTTGAAGCGAGCTCAGCTTCCTTGTGTGCCTCCTAAGGAAATGAGCAATCAGGACTTTATAGATCTAATGCAAGTAGATAAAAAAGTTCTGGATGGAAAACTACGTTTGGTTTTATTAACGGCTATCGGTGAAGCGGTAGTGACGTCAGATTTTTCAGCTGATACATTACATCAGACGCTCGATGCGGGTGAGCAACTGGGTTGTTCATCTCAATAGTGTTTTGAATACTATCAATGTTGAGACTTTGACAGGGAATTACCGCTATGGAAACTGAGAACTTAACTGCGCTTGATGATAATACACAGACAGTTAATGAGCGTATAATTCCCAGTGCGGCTTTCTTTCCACCTGCGTTGGCTGATTCCCAATACAAGCAGTTAGAGCTATTGCAGCACTTGTCGTTATATAGTGAGTTACTGATTTATGTCAGTGGTGAGGCTGGCATGGGTAAAACTTTTATCGCTAATGCTTTATTAGCGGGTCGAGAAGCGCCAGATCAAAGTCTAATGTTTAGTGCGGATTTCTCCTTAACCTATGTTGAGATATTGCATAAGTTAGCAGAATTTCTAGATTTAGCAGAATTAGCTGATGACATAGAAAGTATTGAAAATCAGGTTCTATCCCGTTGTTTGCAATTGGCAGATGAAGATCAAGGTTCATTGCTGATTATAATTGATCAGGCCGACCAGTTATCCGATGAAGTTTTGGAGGAGGTTAATCACCTCGCCCTTCTTGCAACTAATGCTCTGCATGTGATGATTATTGCTAAGCCAGAGCTAGAGCAAAAACTTATTGAATTGCCAGAACCGCAAGCGCCGATTCACGTGATGGAGATTGAGCCTCTTGATGAACAAGAGGCAGAAGTTTTGTTGTTGCAAAGTTTTCCGGAGAAAGAGTGGATGGCTGAAGATGTTGATTATATCTTGCAGCAAGGTGTCGGTAATCCTGGAAAAATCCTATATGTCGCGCAGCAATTATTGGCTGGTGTAAAACCTAGCGGGCAAGCCAAGTCGATTATTAAGTTTCCAATAACGCACATAGCGGCAATGCTATTAATTGCTTCCGCGTTAGTGATGTCCTATTTTTATCAAAGCTCAGCACCAATAAATTTACAGCCTACGACTGAACTTCAAGCGAAATACGATATTAAAAGTGAACCTTTAAAGCCTAATGATTTAATTTTGAATGCGGTCTCTGAAGTAGAAAAGACTTCAATGGAAGAGGGTATTTCAATCAGTGAGCAAGTAATTACTGAAGAAAATACAGTGCCTGAAAGTGAAGTGCTTGTTGAAGATGAAGTCGATTTCAATTTTTTAGAAGTTGATGCTGTTGCTGATGCAGGTGTTGAAAGCGTTGAGGTTTCGAAAGCCGAGTCTCAATATTCACTTTCAAATAAGGTTTCCAAGCCTGTTACGAAATCTTATACCTCTGATGAGCGAGTATTAGTAGAAGCGTCGGATACGAGTTTTGTGATTCAATTATTTGCCTCTTATAGTATGAAGAATGCTCGTGCATTTGTAGCGCAATATAAATCGATGCCAACAGAATTACAGGTATACCAGACTAGCTATAAATCTAAACCGTGGTTCGTTGTTGTTTCTGGGCCCTATTCATCAAAGCAGGTAGCCGCTAACCAAGCTAAAAAATTGCCTAGTACTTTACGTCAGCAAAATCCGTGGGTACGATCTATTAAGCCTATTCAGTTGTTATTGAGAGATGCTCATTAACGCTAAATACAGAGCCATTCTTTGGTTTTGCTGTTTGATATTTAGACAGTAATTGCATCTAAATTTGTGACCCGCGCCTCATACGTGTAGAATAAGCTCCCTTTTGACTGTACGTAGCTCATTTTTTGAGCGTTGGGCGCTCCTAAGCCCTTGAATTTACTGAATTTTTTGTTGATGAGAGCTGTTCTATGAGAACTGGTCTATATACTCCAGGTGACTTTAAAGATAACTGTGGTTTTGGTTTGATTGCCCATTTAGAGGGACAAACCAGCCATAAGTTGTTAGAGACGGCGATTGACTCCCTAACCTGCATGACCCACCGAGGTGGTATCGCTGCAGATGGTAAAACCGGTGACGGTTGTGGGATGTTAATCCAAAAGCCAGACTCATTCTTGCGTGCAGTCGCGCAAGAGCAAGGCATTACTTTGCCAGAACAATATGCCATTGGTATGTTGTTTATGGATCTTGACGACGCCGTCTACGCGGAGCAAAAAGCTGCGCTAGAAACAGCAATGTCAGAACAAGGCTTGACCGTATTAGGCTGGCGTACAGTGCCAACTAATAACGACTGCCTAGGTCCTATGGCGATTGATTGTTTGCCACGTTTCGAGCAGGTATTCATTGCCGCTAACGAAACCCTAAATAGCGAATCCTTTGGGGTTAAGTTGTTTTATGGCCGTCGCTTTGCAGAAAAAGCCTTAGCTCAATTCCCAGATTTCTATATTGCGAGTTTGTCGGAAAATGTATTGTCATACAAAGGCTTAACCATGCCTGTTGACCTGCCTGCATTTTTCCTCGATCTAGCCGATGAACGTTTGGAAACTTCTATTTGTGTTTTCCACCAACGCTTCTCGACCAATACGCAGCCACGCTGGCCTTTGGCTCAGCCGTTCCGTATGTTGGCGCACAACGGTGAGATTAATACCATTAGTGGTAACCGTAATTGGGCAAATGCCCGTGCGAGCAAATTTGAAAGTGACTTATTGCCAAACCTAGCGGATCTACATCCGGTTGTTAATACCACAGGTTCTGACTCATCCTCTATGGATAACATGTTAGAACTATTGGTTACTGGTGGTATGGGTCTATTCCGTGCTGTGCGAATGATGATTCCGCCAGCTTGGCAGAATGTTGAAACCATGGATTCTGATCTACGTGCATTCTACGAGTACAACTCGATGCACATGGAACCTTGGGATGGTCCGGCTGGACTAGTAATGACCGATGGTCGTTATGCAGTTTGTGGTCTTGACCGTAACGGTTTACGTCCTTCGCGCTGGGTAATCACTAAAGATGGTTTCATCACGGTAGCCTCGGAAGTCGGTGTTCATGGCTACAAGCCTGAAGACGTGGTTTCTAAAGGTCGTGTGGGTCCAGGTGAAATCCTTGCAATCGATACTCAAACTGGTCAGATCATGGACGCGGAAGCGGTTGATGATTTGCTGAAGCAGCGTCAGCCATACAAGCAGTGGTTGAAAGAAAACAGTGTTCGCATCGAATCCCGTTTACAGCTTCAATCTTTGCAAAAAGATCAGCCAATCACTGCTGACGAATTAAAAGCGCACCAGAAGCTACAGTTAGTAAGCTTTGAAGAGCGTGACCAAGTTTTACGCCCAATGGCGGAAGCGGGTCAAGAAGCGACGGGTTCTATGGGTGATGATACCCCAATGGCTGTGCTGTCTCAGCGTGTTCGTCACGTAACCGATTTCTTCCGTCAGAAGTTTGCACAGGTAACGAATCCACCGATCGATCCATTGCGTGAAGCGATCGTGATGTCGTTAGAAACCTGTATTGGTGTGGAAAAGAATGTTTTCGAAGAGAAAGCCGATCACGCCGAACGTATTATTCTGACTTCCCCTGTTATCTCTCCGTTGAAATTCCACGGTTTGAAAAACACGGGTAAGAGCGCATTTAAAGATGTGACGTTAAGCCTAGCGTTCAATGCTGAAACGGGCTTGAAAGCAGCAATCGAAGCGCTTGTTGCGGAAGCTGAAAAGCAAGTACGCGCTGGCGCAGTGATCTTAATCTTAAGTGACCGTCAGGTTGCTCAAGGTGAGCTAGTCATTCCAGCGGCTATGGCAACCGGTGCTGTGCACCACTGCTTAGTTGCGAAAGGTTTACGTTGTGATTCAAACATCGTTGTTGAAACCGGTTCTGCTCGTGATGCTCATCATTTCGCAGTTTTACTAGGTTTTGGCGCGACAGCCGTTTACCCATGGTTGGCTTACGATATTCTTGAAGACATGCACCGTAGCAATGAATTGCTAGGGGATCCGCTTAAGTCTCAGCAGAATTTCCGTAAAGGTATCCGTAAAGGCTTGATGAAGATCTTGTCTAAGATGGGTATCTCTACCATTGCTTCTTACCGTGGTTCGCAGTTATTTGAAGCCATTGGTTTAAGCCAAGAAGTAGTTGAACTTTGTTTCACTGGCGTAAGCAGCCGCATCGAAGGGGCAACCTTCGCTGATTTCCAAGAAGACTTGGAATGGGTTGAGCAGAATGCTTGGATCGCGCGTAAGCCACTAGAGCAAGGTGGTTTATTGAAGTATGTACACGGTGGTGAATACCACGCGTACAACCCAGATGTGATTCAGAACATTCAGCAAGCCGTACAGCAGAATGATCAAAAAGCTTACGACCGTTTTGCTGACTTGGTGAACAATCGCCCGGTAGCAACGATTCGTGACCTATTAGCTTTGCGTAAAGACGTTAAAGCCATCGATATTTCTGAAGTTGAGCCTGTAGGCGAAATCTTCAAACGTTTCGATACGGCGGCTATGTCTTTGGGTGCTCTATCTCCAGAAGCACACGAAGCGCTAGCAGAAGCGATGAACGAGTTGGGCGGACGCTCAAACTCAGGTGAAGGTGGTGAAGATCCTAAGCGTTATGGCACCAATAAAAACTCTAAGATCAAGCAAATTGCATCTGGACGTTTTGGTGTAACGCCACACTACCTATCCAGCGCTGATGTATTACAAATTAAAGTAGCCCAAGGCGCTAAGCCGGGTGAAGGTGGTCAGCTGCCTGGTGGTAAGGTCAACAACCTAATCGCTACGCTACGTTATTCGGTTCCAGGTGTGACTTTGATTTCACCGCCACCGCATCACGATATTTATTCAATTGAAGATTTAGCTCAGCTAATTTTCGATTTGAAGCAAGTTAATCCAACCGCGCTAGTGTCTGTGAAGCTAGTATCGGAGCCGGGTGTAGGTACGATTGCAGCGGGTGTAGCGAAAGCTTACGCTGACTTGATTACTATCTCTGGTTACGACGGTGGTACCGCTGCTTCGCCATTAACTTCGATTAAGTACGCTGGTTCTCCTTGGGAACTTGGCTTGGCGGAAGCGCATCAGGCGCTACGTTCAAACGACTTGCGTGGCAAGGTTCGTGTACAAACAGATGGTGGTTTGAAATCCGGTTTAGACGTTGTTAAAGGCGCTATCCTAGGTGCAGAGTCTTTCGGTTTTGGTACTCTGCCAATGGTTGCTGTGGGTTGTAAGTACTTACGTATTTGTCACCTAAACAACTGTGCGACTGGTGTTGCGACGCAAAACGATAACTTGCGTGATAAGCACTACATCGGTACAGCGGAAATGGTTAAGAACTATTTCTACTTCGTTGCTGAAGAAATCCGTAGCTGGATGGCCCAGATGGGTATCCGTTCTATGGAAGAGCTAGTAGGTCGTACTGACTTATTAGAAGCGATTGAAGGTAATACGGCTAAGCAGCGCAATCTAGATCTAACGCCATTATTGGCCAATGATCACATTCCTGCAGATAAGCCTCATACGGTTAAAGTTGAACGCAATGTGCCGTTTGACCAAGCGGTATTAGCAGAAGAAATGCTACAAGCGACTATTGCTGTGATCGAAGCCAAAAAAGGCGGTGAATTCAGCTTTAACGTGACCAACTGTGACCGTTCTGTCGGTGCTCGCCTATCCGGTGAAATCGCTAAGCGTCACGGCAACCAAGGTATGGCAGTAGCACCTGTTAAGTTGAACTTAACCGGTACTGTCGGTCAATCTTGGGGTGTTTGGAACGCTGGCGGTTTAGAAATGCGCCTTGAAGGTGATGCCAACGATTATGTGGGTAAGGGTATGACAGGCGGTAAGCTGGTTGTCTTCCCACCTAAGGGTTCTGAGTTTAAATCTCAAGATACCTCTATTGTTGGTAATACCTGTCTATACGGTGCAACTGGCGGTAAATTGCTAGCGGCAGGCCGTGCAGGGGAACGTTTTGCTGTTCGTAACTCCGGTACTCATGCGGTCGTTGAAGGCGCGGGTGATCACTGTTGTGAATACATGACAGGCGGTATGGTGTGCGTATTAGGCAAGACGGGCTATAACTTTGGTGCCGGTATGACGGGCGGTTTCGCTTATGTACTAGACCTAGATAATAGCTTTGTTGATCAATATAACCACGAGCTAGTGGATATTAATCGCATCAATAATGAATTTACTGAAGGTTACCGTAACCACTTACGTGGCGTAATCACAGAATTCGTTGCTGAAACTGGCAGTGCTTGGGGTCAAGAAATTTTAGAAGATTTTGATGGCTTCGTCGGTAAGTTCTGGTTAGTTAAGCCAAAAGCTGCAGATTTACAGCAGATGTTAGATAACATGCGAGCTCGTCCAGAGTAAGCGCTTTGATGAATGCTGAGCCCGCTTACGGTTAGTAATAGGGCTCACGGACGAGTGAGAGAGGTTCGAAATGACTGAACGTCTGAATAATAATTTTCAGTTCGTACAGGTAGGCCGCAAGGACCCTGTAAAGAAAGAGATGTCTGCCCGTACAGAGCAGTTCGTTGAAATTTATACGCCATTCCAACAGGAACAGGCGAGCGAGCAATCACACCGCTGTTTAGAGTGTGGTAACCCGTATTGCGAATGGAAATGCCCTGTGCATAATTTCATTCCTAACTGGTTGAAGCTAGCGACAGAAGGCAACATTTTAGAAGCAGTTGAGCTGAGCCATCAGACCAACTCTTTGCCAGAAGTTTGCGGACGTGTTTGTCCACAAGACCGTCTGTGTGAAGGTGCTTGTACACTAAACGACGGCTTCGGCGCTGTGACTATTGGTAATGTTGAAAAATACATCACCGATACCGCATTCGCTATGGGCTGGAAACCTGATATGTCTAACGTTAAGTGGACAGATAAGAAGGTTGCTATCATCGGCGCCGGTCCTGCGGGAATCGGTTGTGCGGATGTCTTGGTTCGTAACGGTGTTAAGCCAGTTGTTTTTGATCGTCACCCAGAAATCGGTGGTCTATTAACTTTCGGTATTCCAGAATTTAAACTGGAAAAAGAAGTGATGATTAACCGTCGCAAGGTATTCGAAGAAATGGGCGTAGAGTTCCGTTTGAATACTGAAGTGGGTAAAGATATCGACTTCCAAGCCATCATTGATGAGTACGATGCTGTTTTCTTAGGCATGGGTACTTATAACTACATGAAGGGCGGCTTCCCAGGTGAAGACCTTCCGGGTGTACACGATGCGTTGGACTTCTTGATCTCTAACGTTAATCGCAACATGGGCTTCGAAAAAGACGAAGCGGATTTCATCTCTATGAAAGGCAAGAAAGTTGTCGTTCTGGGTGGTGGTGATACCGCGATGGACTGTAACCGTACTTCGATTCGCCAAACGGCTGAATCCGTATCCTGTGCCTATCGTCGTGATGAAGCGAACATGCCGGGTTCTGTGCGTGAAGTTCAGAATGCTAAAGAAGAAGGAGTTAACTTCTTATTTAACCGTCAGCCTGTTGCCATTGTTGGTGAAGATAAGGTTGAAGGGATTAAAGTTGTTACTACTGAGTTGGGTGAGCCAGACGAGAATGGTCGTCGTCGTCCACAAGTGATCGAAGGATCTGAAGAGATTGTTCCTGCAGACGCGGTATTGGTAGCCTTTGGTTTCCAGCCTAGCCCTGCGCCTTGGTTCACTGACTTCGGCATCGAAATCAATAGCTGGAAAGGTGTTGTTGCACCGGAACAGCAAAAGTTCAAATTCCAAACGACCAACGAAAAAGTATTCGCCGGTGGTGATATGGTTCGAGGATCTGACTTGGTTGTTACTGCAATCTGGGAAGGCCGTGAAGCTGCAGATGGGATTATGGATTATTTGAAAGTTTAATAATCTTGTTACTTTAAGGCATTATTAGACAGAAGGTAGAAAACGCGGCTTAGGCCGCGTTTTTTGTTTCTAGCCTGTTAACCACTTCCAATGTTATGCTCTATCTTTATGTTACAGTACATGGATATACCGCGTTGACGGAGCAGGAATAATGAATCCAATAAAAATAGCATCAATATCTCTTTTAGCTTTTGCAATAACCGCATGTGGTGGCGGTGGTGGAAGTCCAGCTTCAGGTACTGATGATACTAATACAGGTGCTAATACAGGTACTGATACAGGTACTGATACAGGTACTGATACAGGTGCAAGTGCAGTTCCTGTAGGGAATATTGGCTTTGGTATTGGTGAAGGGGCAAGCTTTCAGCCAGGTGAACCAGGGGTGTCGGCTCGATATTCATTGGTTGGTGAGGATATAGAAGTTAGTGCCAGTATTGTAAATACGCAAAATAATAATGTTGCTGTTCTTGAAAATTATCAGTTTGTATTTACCTCAGCTTGTTCAGAGCTAAGTCCAGCAGCCGCTAGCTTTAGCGTGCCCGTTATCGGTAGTGCTACAGGCTCGGCTACTTCTATTTATCGTAATAAATCTTGTCAAACTAATGACGCAGTTACTGTCCAGCTTTTTGCTGCGGGAGATAACGTTACTACGTCTACTGCTCTATCAACAATAACAACGAATATCCAAGGTGCTAGCCCCCAATTAGGTTTTGGTGAGGGTGCAGGTTATGTAGACGGCTTAATTAGCGGACAAACGATTCTACTAGATACACTTTCCTCGACGCTTTTAGCTAATGCAGTCGATCGAATTAATCCGAATACTAAAATTAAAAGTGATAATTACATAGTAGTTTGGAGTTCTAGCTGCTCAGCTTCTACTTTTAGTATCTCATCACAATCTTTAGCCGCAGGCGATGTTAAAACTCGATACGATGCAAATACTTGCACAGGCACGGATACAGTAACTTTATCTCTTTATGCTAGAGCTGATACGAACACAGTTTTAGATAGTACATCTTTGAATATTACTATCGGTAATAGCGCAAGCGTAGAGGTCGAACCTAAGTTAGGTTTTGGCGATGGTAGTGACTTTAGTGAAGGCGAAATTAAATTAAGTGCTGATTATGCATTAGCAGGCAGTTCAGTTTCTGTGATTGTAAATGGTGTGAATGGCAAAGATAATAATGTTTTGCTAAATGGCAATTATCTTTATAAATTTGAATCAAGTTGCCCTGCAAACAGTTCTAGCTTTAGCTCTAATGTTGTTGCCAATAGTCATGGCACAATAAGTAATACGTATTTTAATCGTCAGTGCCAGAATGAAGATACCATTACCATTAGTTTGTTTTCAGAAGGGACTAATACGGATACTGGTACGCCGCTGGCTACTTCTACTGCTGTTATAAAGACCGCATTACCTAAGGTCGGAAATAAGAGTGCTGCTGACTTTATCGAAGGTGTAATCGAAGGTAATACTAATTTAGTTGATGCTGCTTCCACCTTTTTAAGCGCAACGATAGTTGATCCATTAAATGCTAATGAAATATTGGATTCAGCTGACTATTACGTTGAGTGGCAGGCTGATTGCGCGACTGCAAAATTCAGCATTGAATCTCAGAGGATTTCTTCTGCAATTAAGACTCGTTATGATGGTGATGCTGACCTGTGTCCAACTGATGTTGTGACACTAACGTTATTCAACAAATCAGATGATTCACTTGTCTCGATAACGGGTGACATTACGATTAATGAGAGCCTTATCCCGGCTGAGCCTGCTCTAGGTAGTGGGACGGGTGTTGGATTTACAAGTGAAGAGCTGAACTTCTCTGAAACAAATATTGCCGCGCGTCAGACCATTGAGGTTGCGGTCAATATTGTAGATATCACGGCTACAGCAAATACCCTGATTACGGATACAGAGTATGCTGTTAAGTTTAACTCTGTCTGTGTAACGGATGGGCGCTCAAGTTTAGATAAAGAACTTATCCGAACAACTTCTGGTATTGCTAAAGTTTATTATACTGCTAGTGGATGTACAGGAAGCGACACCATTAATGCCGTATTGTATGCAATTGAAGATAATGCGGTAAATGAAACCTCTTCTCTTGCTGTTGCTAGTGGGGCGATATCCATTGAATTACCTGAAGTTAATAGTATTGAATATCAAGGGATGAGCTCTAGGCAGATTGCGTTGCAGGGCATTTCGTTTACAGCGTTACCGGAAGTAACAGAAGTAAACTTCATAATAAAAGATATTTATAATAAACCTGTAAGTGGAAAAAGTGTAACCTTTAGCCTATCAAATGCATCTATTGATGCGACGTTATCTGGTGATCTCGATAATGATGGTGAGGTGGTTGCGACTACTAACGCAGAGGGAATTGTTACAGCCTATGTTAATTCCGGTGAAACACATGGATTGGTTTCAGTCTTAGCTGTTACCGATAAAAACTCTGGTGGCGAATTAAGAACCCAGTCATTCGGGATTAGCATTACTACGGGTATACCCGTGCAGCCATCCTTCAGTTTGGCATTAAATAATTATGCTCCTCGAGGTTGGGATGTGAATGGTGAGACCGTTTCTGCAACTGTTCAGTTGGCCGATCGTTTCCATAACCCAGTTCCTGATGGCACGATAGTTAATTTTATTACGGATGGTGGCTATATTGAGCCTGTTTGTACAACTACGACCGGTGCTTGTACTGTGAACTGGACTTCAGGCAGCCCAAGACCCGGATTTAATAAGGATAATAGCCAAGGGGTATTGCAAAAGAGTAAAACACAAACAGAGCATCCAACAAATGACCCTACATCACAATTTCATTTTAACAAAAATGCGGTTTGTGGGGCTGATGATACTGCGGCCGCATGTGATTCTTATCGTAAAGTTGAGGTTGATCCAAACTGGAATGGTGGGCGCTCAGGTGTAGTTACTATTTTGGCTTATGTTGAAGGTGAAGTTGATTTTGCTGATACCAATGGTAATGGTCGTTTTGATGATGCTGAAGCATTTAGCGCAATGCCGGAAGCGTATCTTGATGCGAATGAAGATGGCCAATATACCGCTCCAGATGAAAACAATCCTTTTGAACAACTAATAGAATATGTTGAGGATGAGGTGATGACTGCTGCCCCTACGACCTATCAAGGTGGAAGTTGTACTGATGCTTCACGACTGGCTGGGCATTGCGCAAGTCTGGTTCATCTTCGCGAAGAAGTGAGATTGATCATGTCATCTGATGCAGTTGCATTCAAAGTTGAGTCTATTTCTGGAGGGGTTACAGCTGATTTAAGTGCTGCGTCTTGTATTAATGTATTCAATGAAAAAGCAGTCAATTTTGAGTTTTCAGTGAATGATTATAATGGTAATACGCCAATTAATGGCACTGCGTTCACGACTCTCTCAGAAGGGTTTGATATTGATCAAGCTCCCGGGGCTGTTCCAAATAACAATAAAACAGAAGCACTAATAATTCCTGTGACTATCCGACCAGGTGGCGAGTACAGCGATACTGTAGGCTTTTTTCAAATGTCTGCTGCACATCCTGACGGTGGTGTTGCCGGTACAATAACAATTGAAAATATTACCGATAGCCCTAACCTTAAAATTACAACAACAGATTACTTGTTGGATGTTGTTAATGCCGATGACGCACAAATTGTAGAATTTAAATTTACAGATGCTTGCGGTAACCGTCCTAATGACACCGATATACTTATTTTTGAGGTGGAGGAACTAGGTCTTGCTAGTTATGACAAGGCTGATGTAATAACGACTGACCCTGTTACCAATGTTAAAACGACTGCTGCGGTACCAACAGTTAGATCTGATAGCTTCCAAATTAATGCAAATCAGTTAACAGCCGATGGGGCTTATAGAATCAGATTGTCAAATCCTGATCCGGCGTCGGCTGTAACTGAAGGCAGTTTAACTGTTAGAGCAATTAACTTCTCTGCAGGAGGGGTAGAAACGACTAGCCCTACGTATACAGTTAAGATGAAGTGATTGTTTGTATTATGGACTGATATCCACTTAGCATAATCACTGACTTTTTATCATACTGACTAAAGTCATGATTTCTTCATCAAACCCAGCCTAGCGCTGGGTTTTTTGTTATTATATTCCCCATCTTAAATCTGAAGTCGAAAATTTCCATGTCAGAACTAAAAAACGATCGCTTTTTACGCGCATTATTGCGTGAACCTGTAGACCAAACTCCCGTTTGGATGATGCGCCAAGCAGGGCGTTATCTACCTGAATATCGTGCTAGCCGTGCCACGGCAGGTGATTTCATGAGCTTGTGTAAGAACCCTGAGTTCGCTTGTGAAGTAACCATGCAGCCATTAGAGCGTTATCCTTTGGATGCAGCGATTCTGTTTTCTGATATTTTAACGATCCCTGATGCGATGGGCTTAGGTCTTTATTTTGAAACCGGCGAAGGTCCACGTTTTAAAAAGATCGTCCGTACAGAGCAAGATGTTGCGGCGTTGAAGGTAACGAATACCGCAAAAGATCTTCCTTATGTAACGGATGCAGTGAGTACCATTCGTCGTGAGTTAAATGGCCGTGTGCCTTTAATCGGCTTCTCGGGTAGTCCTTGGACTTTGGCGACCTATATGGTTGAAGGCGGCTCGTCAAAAGATTTCCGTCACGTTAAAGCCATGATGTACGATACGCCTGAGGTTATGCATCAGCTATTGGATGTACTAGCAGACTCTGTAACTGAGTATCTGAATGCTCAAATCGCTGCGGGTGCGCAAGCTGTGCAGATCTTTGATACTTGGGGCGGAAACTTAAGCGATGTGTGTTATCGCGAGTTCTCTTTGAAGTATATGAATAAGATCGTAGCCGGTCTTAATCGTGAAAGCGAAGGCCGTAAAGTGCCTGTTATCTTGTTCACTAAAGGTGGTGGTCAGTGGTTAGAAGCCATGGCAGATACTGGTTGTGATGCGTTAGGCATCGATTGGACAACAGATATGGGTAATGCCCGTAGTCGTGTCGGTGATCGTGTTGCCCTACAGGGTAATATGGATCCATCTGTTTTATATGCTTCTCCTGCGACGATTCGTAAAGAAGTACAACGTATTTTGAATAGCTATGGTCCTGGAACGGGTCATGTATTCAACCTTGGACATGGAATTCACCAGTTTGTCGACCCAGCTCATGCCGGTGCATTCGTCGAAGCGGTGGTTGAATTGAGCCGAGAGCAGTATAAGTAAATTTTTACAATTGCTCTTAAAAGCCCGCCTCGTGCGGGCTTTTTTGTTTTTGGCATTTGTTTAAAATGTTTAAATCTACGTCAATGACCAAAGTTGACGAATCAATAGCTGAAGTTATCCTGTAGGTAGAATTAGTGATTTAGTGTAGAATGTGCCGCGAAAAATAGGTGAATGTTAAGCAATAGCGATAGGCGAATTGGTAATGACAGTTAAACAAGTAGATGCCTTGTTGGTAGGTGCCGGAGCGATGAGCACAACCTTGGCAATGATGTTGAATAAGCTCGATCCATCTTTAAAGATCTGTATGGTGGAACGACTTGATCAAGTGGCTCACGAAAGTACCGATGGCTGGAACAATGCTGGTACAGGTCACGCTGCCTATTGTGAATTAAATTACACCCCAGAAGAAGGTAAAGGCAAGGTTAATATTTCTAAAGCCTTGGATATCAATGCCTCTTTTGAAGTGACCTTACAATTTTGGTCGCACTTAGTAAAAACAGGTGCACTGCCTGCCCCCAAAGAATTTATCAATCGTACTCCTCACAAAAGTTTTGTATGGGGTAAGAAGAATGTTGAGTTCCTACGTAATCGCCATGAGCTCATGAGTGCACATCACTTATTTGAAGGCATGGAATATAGTGAAGACCCTGCTACGCTCGCACAATGGATGCCATTAGTGATGGCTGAGCGTAAAGGCAAAGACCCTGTTGCAGCTACGAACGTTCAACACGGCTCTGATGTTGACTTTGGTTCTTTAGCCCGCAATATGGTATCCCACCTAGATCAGCAAGATAACTTTGAGCTTCTATTGGGTCATTCTGTAGAGGATATGAAGCGCAGTAGTACTGGTGGCTGGTCGGTTTTATTGGAAGATAATAAATCCGGTGAAGTAACCCGTGTTCGTTCTAAGTTTGTATTCTTGGGTGCTGGTGGTGGTGCTTTACCCCTGTTGCAGAAATCTGAGATTCCAGAATGTGAAGGCTACGGCGGCTTCCCTGTGAGTGGCCAGTGGTTAGTTTGTACTAAGCCAGAAGTTGCCAATCAGCATCATGCTAAAGTGTATGGGAAAGCGGCTATTGGTGCACCGCCTATGTCAGTACCTCACTTAGATACACGAGTGATTAACGGTGAACGCGCTTTGTTATTTGGCCCGTTTGCGGGCTTTACGACTAAGTTCTTGAAGCAGGGTTCTAAAATGGACCTACCGGCTTCTGTGAAAGCCAATAACTTGAAGCCAATGGTTTCGGTTGGCTTGAACAATATGGCTTTGACCAAGTATTTAATCAGCGAAGTTTTCCAATCCGATAAATCTCGTATGGATTCTTTACGCGAATACTTCCCGGCTGCGAAAGATGAAGATTGGACCTTAGCTAATGCGGGTCAGCGCGTGCAGATCATCAAGAAAGATGAAAAGGGCAAGGGTAAGCTAGAGTTTGGTACTGAGATTGTTGCCGCTGCGGATGGTACGCTAGCAGCATTGTTAGGTGCTTCTCCGGGTGCTTCAACAGCGACACAAACAATGATTGATGTGATTGAGCGCTGCTTCTCTGAAAAGCTTGAGAGTGATGATTGGAAAGATCGTCTGAAAGCTATGATTCCATCTTATGGTGAATCATTAATCGAAGATGCTGAATTACTGAAAACAGTACGTGAAGATACCTTGGCAACTCTTGAATTGAAGTAATCTTGGTCTGAAGCTGAGCTGCTTTATAAAAAGGCGTTTCTATTATTTAATTAGAAGCGCCTTTTTTATGTTTGATACTTGTTGCTTCGTTTACTTTTTATAAACTCGTTTTACTCGAGGCGTTAGCTGGCAAAACAACTCATAACTGATGGTATTGCAAAGGCTAGCGACTTCATTAGCATTCACGTATTGCCCCCAAAGTTCGACTTCACTACCAATATTGATTTCAGTTTGTTCACTGATATCAATGCAAAGCATGTCCATTGAAACTCGGCCCAGAGTTTGTAAGTAGCTACCTTGACACCAAACAGGAGTGCCAGAGGGGGCGCTGCGAGGGTAGCCATCTCCATAACCAATCGCGACTATGCCGACTCGGGTAGTTTTATCGGCCACCCAGCTATCGCCATAACCAATAGTTTCGCCCGCTTTAACGGTATGACTCGCGATGATCTGAGATTTAAGGGTCATTACAGGCTTGAGTAGGTGATCGTGTTTATCTTTTTTTATTAATGGCGAGCTACCATAAAGCATAATGCCTGGGCGACTGATATGGTCGCTGATCTCAGGCCAGCCAATGATCGCGGCGCTATTATTACTAGATAAGATGAGATCTGGCCAAAACTCTTTTTGCAGCTGTAAAATTTCATCGAGACGTTGAAATTGATCAAGAGTTTTTTCATGGCATAAGTCATCTGCACAAGCAAAGTGACTCATGACCACTTTAATATTGAGGTCAGCGTGTTGGCATTGCTGAAAAATGTCGTGACACTCATTCAAGCGAAAGCCTAAGCGGTTCATGCCGGTATCAATTTTTAACCAGAGTTTAATCTGTTTAAAATGAGATTTGGTTAATAGGATAGCCAGCTGACTTTGGTGGTGTAAAACCATTTCAATATCATGTTCAATTGCGGCTAACCATTCTTCCTCATCATAGCCACCCTCAAGCACCAGTATGGGGTTGTTAATGCCGTGTTGGCGTAACTGTAACGCTTCATCCATACAAGCGACGGCAAGGCCATCAGCGTCACTCAATGCCTGAGCTATTGGCAGCAATCCATGGCCATACGCATCTGCTTTTATTACCGCATACGCTTTTTGGCTATAACCTTTAGCTAGCTGGTAATTGTCTTTTAAATGCTGCAGATTAATCACTGCTTGAGTTGGACGTGCCATGTTTTTCGCTTAAATCAGGAAGACTAAATATTGGGTAGGGTTTATTATGTCAGGCTGCGCAGTCGTAAACTAGCTGCAAGCTTAAAAGATCGTTTCAAATTAGTTGAGTTATAGTATCCATGCACCCTTTGATTGCTGATAAAACTTTGGTTTTCTCACCTGCTCTCGCCGCAACCATTGGCTTGGAAGAGGCGATAGCCCTTACCTGGCTGAATGATATTGCTCAGGCGGTCGGTGGTATCCAATGGCATGTGAATAACGATCAAGTGCGCCAAGTTTTTACTTTCTGGGATGATCAGAAAATACGTCTGGTCTTACGGAGCTTGCATGAAAAAGGTTTGGTGCAATTAATCTCGCCACTTTTTCCTGATGCTCCGCAGTTAATTTTTTGTTTTCCGGGCCAGCAGGCCGCTACTAATTTTGCACATAAGCCAATAGAGGCTGAAATTCAGCAGCCTAGGCAACAAACCAGTGCTCAAGCATTTAAGCAGCAAACACCTTCGGCTACCCCACATCAGCCGATGGAGCAGCAATGGCAGCCCTCAAGGGATGGCTTAAACCGATTACAGCAGCACGGTATTCCAGATAGTTACAGCTTATCTAAGCTCGATGAATTTATCCTCCAGGCGCGAGAAAATGGAAATACCCGTAATGATTGGAATACTCAGTTTTTCCGCTTTATCAAAAAGCACTGGGTTTATACTCAAACCGATGCGCATAAGAAGCAGCAACGATTAGCCGAGAAGGCTTCTTTTAGTACGAGTCATACTCAAGTCCCGGATCGTCAAGAGCGTTTTCAGGCTCGTCGTGAAGAGGCTGGACCGATCGCTCAGCAGTGGCAGCCGAGTTTAGATGCGCAGCAGATTCTGCAACGTGCGGGCATTGATGCACAATTTATTCAAGATTCCATCCCCGAGTTTGTGCTTTATTGGCAAGAACGTGGTGATGCGCATAAAACCTGGAATACTAAATTTATTCAGCATGTTCGCCAGCAGTGGGCACGCTTCTCAGCTTCATTAGAGCATGCTTCTGTACCGACTCGTATTGGTGATGATTGGCAGCCAGATAATGACTGTTATGATATTCTGGCTATGGCACACATCGATATAGGATATGCTCAGAGTCTAATCGGTGAGTTTGTATTGTATTGGCGTGATTCCAATCAGTTGCAAACCAGTTGGAATAGTAAATACTTACAGTACGTTAAGCAGCAATGGGCCAGACAGTTAAACCAGGGCTCTCAAATAGGTGGACAGGCAAATGCAGGATCGCAAAGCGGTACTCAATCCAATTCTGAACCAGGTTACGCAACAGCTGCAGCAAGCAGGCAGCGTCTCACCGACACAGACTGGTAACGAGAAAGCGAATCGTGCTCAAAAGCCATTAGATATTGATCAGAAATCTGCCATTAATCAGATTTTCGAACTATTTCGCTTTAATTATCACAATCAATTTTTAAAAGCCTTTCCTGATCACGATACCGTTATTATGGCAAAGCAATTGTGGGCTCGTTTGCTGGTGGACTTCCCTGCGGAAACAATTATGTTTGCCGCTGAGCAGGTGGTTAAACAGCAGAAGTTTTTGCCCAATGTTCATGATGTTGTAGAAGCCTGTCAGTCTGCGGCTCATCAGCTGTTAGGTATGCCAGATGCACATTCTGCGTATATCGAAGCTTGTCGAGCACCGTCTCCGAAAAAAGAATATCAATGGACTCATCCTGCGGTTTATTATGCGGGTCGATCTAGTGATTGGTTCTTCTTAGCTAATACGATTGAAGCGAAAGCTTTTCCTGTGTTTGAACGTAACTATGCCATGTTGATGGAGCGAGTTGCGGCGGGTGAGAGCATTGAAATTGAATTGCCAAAAGCTCTGCCTGACCATATTGAAAAGCCTATTGAGCGTAAAAATTTGCAGAAAAAGATGAAGCAGCTTTTGAAGGATTCAGGGCTTTAGCAACTTTTCTAAAATCAAAACGCCGTGATTCTCAGTTTGTGGCATGTGCTGCATTAGGTAATTCCTTTTAGGGGACGCCGTGAACCCATCCATGGGGGCTCTCCACAGCTCCTGCTGCGGGAAGCCCCCAAAAGGAATCACCTAATACATCACCATAAATAATTTCATAGATTCAAAATTACGAATACTTCGAAGTAGTGACGGCTAATACGTTACGGTAAGCCGTCATATTTTTAATTGTTAGTAAGGGGGAATCTGGATTGATATATTGGATTCGCGGATCGGTATTGGGTGTCTTGTTTAAGGCCGTCCCGCAGCATGGATGCTGTGGCCGAGCTTACAGGGAGAGCGAAGCGACGTATTCACAGCGTGCCGCGGAACGAGATACCTAATGGCGATCTTCGAGCGAATTGTTGGAAGCTTAAGCGCCACGGCGTTTTTGAATTAACTTTGCATATCACTCATCATCATCCCAATTACCTTCATAACCCGCAGCCAAATTCTCGAAACGCGTATATTTACCCACAAACGCTAAGCGGTCAGTACCGATGGGGCCGTTACGGTGTTTACCGGTAATGATCTCGGCGATGCCTTTATCTGGGGTATCTTCGTTATACACTTCATCGCGATAAATAAAGGCGATGATATCCGCATCCTGCTCGATCGCGCCCGATTCACGTAGATCCGACATTACCGGGCGCTTATTGGGGCGTTGCTCTAAGGAGCGGTTTAGCTGTGACAGTGCGATGATAGGGCAGCTGAATTCTTTGGCGATGGCCTTCATGCTACGAGAGATCTCCGAGATCTCTTGCGAACGGCCCTCAGAAGGCCCTGAAACCTGCATTAACTGCATATAGTCAACCATCACAAGGGCTAGGTCATTATCGTTCTCACGATACACCTTACGACAACGTGCACGCATATCTTGTGGGGTTAAGGCTGGAGTATCATCAATGTAAAGCGGTAGATCTTTTAAAATGTTTACCGCAGACGAAAGTTTAGGCCAATCATCTTCAATTAACTTACCACTACGAATTCGAGTTTGATCAATTTTACCGATAGAAGAAAGCATACGCATAACAATGGATTCAGACGGCATCTCCATACTGAATACAATGCAAGGACGCTTGGTTGCGACTAACGCATTTTCTACCAAGTTCATTGCGTAAGTCGTTTTACCCATCGAAGGACGACCCGCGACTACCACCATATCGGCTTTTTGGAAGCCTGAAGTACGGTTATCAATTTCGGTGAAACCCGAGGTCAAACCACTCAAACCTTCGGGCTTATTAAATAATTCGTCTAACTGATCTAATGTACTTTTTAAGATCGGGCCAACAACGACTGGGCCACCTTCTTTGCGGTTGCCTTCAGCTATCTGAGCAATTTTTTGCTCGGCATCAGAAAGAATATCAAGGGAGTTTTTACCTTCTGGCTCATAGGCCGAAAGTGAGATATCGGCTGCGGCTTCAATCAAAAGACGCTGTTGCGAGCGCTCTTTAACGATTACACCATAAGCGCCACTGTTAGCGGTCGAAGGTGTCATATCAGCCAGCTCGCCTAAATAGGCAATGCCGCCTACTTCGTTTAATGTGCCTAGCTCGTCTAATTCTTCTGAAACAGTCACGACATCAATCGGCTGCTCTTGATCAACCAGAGACTTGATCGCACGATAAATATTACGGTGTTTATGACTGTAAAAATCGTTATCTTCTAAAACTTCTGAAACTGATTCCCAAGCACGGTTATCCAATAACAAGCCGCCTAGCACCGATTGTTCGGCATCTAAGGAATGAGGCGGTGTACGCAAAGATAAAAGTTGTTCGTCAGCAGCTTGGTCAGTCATTATTAATAAATCGTTTTAGAGAATGTAAAAACAAAAAAGGCACTAGAAGCCTGAGCTAATAGTGCCTTAATCTGAAACTTAGTTCTAGTGAAGAGATTAGTCTTCAGCAACAACCAATAGCTTCAATGTAGCAGAAACTTCTGCGTGTAACTGTACAGTGATGTCGAACTCACCAACGTTACGGATCGGACCAGTTGGCAAGCGAACTTCAG